>Ga0315904_10006646_pt1 | contig 15771 bp, 12 predicted proteins | sample LakEriMetagenome_6_FD_203529 | JGI IMG/M metagenome (GOLD analysis project Ga0315904, IMG submission 203529) | Freshwater fungal communities from buoy surface, Lake Erie, Ohio, United States - Buoy 12 MA120 | ecosystem: Environmental > Aquatic > Freshwater > Lake | place: USA: Lake Erie, Ohio... | reverse complement strand
TACGAGGAAGTAGAACGACTCTCCGGAGGCCTGCAAAAGCCAACCTCGCGTATTGAGAATCTGGAGATGGATTGGAGAGTGTGGTAGTGGTGTACTAAACCAAAAATTATCGTGGACTTAATACTAATTTTCATATGGTTTTAAAATGGTTTTAAACTGATGATTCGTTTTTCACTCATACTTGTTTTTATAAATGTCATTTGTGTTTTTTTTGAGATTCAAGCTCAAAATACAATGGTGATACCTCAAGGTCATAGTTTACGTATTAATTCAGTTGAATTTAGTCCTGATGAACGCCAGGTCTTGACTACCTCTCTTGATAAAACGGCACTTCTTTGGGATATCCGAATGGGTAAAACAATTCAGTTGTTTTCAGGACACACAGATGGAGTGAACTCCGGAAAGTTCAGCCATGACGGGAAATACATTGTGACAACATCAAGTGACCGCACTATTAGGATTTGGGACATTGAATCCGCGAAATTGATTAGAACTATCACGGGGCCTAATGGAGGAGTTATTACTGCTGAGTATAGTCCAAATGATTCTTTAATTGTATCAGCATCCTATGATGGAATGATCTGTTTGTGGAATGCAAATGATGGTTCCATGGTAAAAAAGTGGACTATTGAAGGCGGGTACTATAAGACCGTGATTTTTAATGCAACCGGTACACGTATTCTAGCCGGTGGCACCGATAATACAGCTAAACTATGGGATATCGAAAGCGGTAAAGAACTTCAAGTTTTTTCTGGTCATTTCAATTATGTGAATTGTGTTGTATTTAGTCCCGATGAATCGAGAATACTCACCGCATCGGATGACGGTATGGTTGGTGTTTGGGATATATCAACCGGGAAACTTATAGAAAAAATGAAAGGGCATGAATACGATGTAACACAAGTCGTTTTCAGTCATGATGGGTCAAAATTATTAAGTTCCTCCAAAGATGAATCATGCATGCTTTGGCAAGTCGACGGATACAAAAAAATCGGCATGCTAACTGGTTTTATGAAGGAAGTTAGGTCATCCGTCTTCAACAAAAATGATTCATATATTCTCACGTTGCTTGGTGAGAACATCGTGTGCCTTAGAGATGCAGAAACCGGCAAAATCCTACAACGATTTCCAGGAGAGGAAATTTCCAGAGATTCCGATTTAGCTCAATTATTGAATAAAAATGAAAACAGTGAAAGCAATGCTATACCATCGGCTAAGGTTCCTTTGGTCCCAAAACTGACATTGCCGATTGGACATATCGGGAACATCCAAACTATTCGTGAGTGTGCAAAAAATAAAATTGTTGCTACCTATTCTGATGACCATGTTTTAAAGATCTGGGATACCCGATCGGGAAATTTGATCCAAACATACAATGTGACACTTTCATCCTTTGAATTCAGTAATAATGGGAACTATATTATTGGCGATTCAAGTTCTTACCCAGTAGTGTTGGATATTAAAAATGGCCGACGAGTTATTGTCAATTCCGATGGTTCAAATTACAAGGTTGCAATCAACAACAAAGAAGATAAACTTCTAGTTATATTTTCAACATCATTGGTTATCAAAGATTTACCTTCCATGAAAACCATAAAAAGTTTTTGGGGAAGGTATAGAGACTATTGTAGACCTGCGTTTTCGCAGGATGATCAAAAGATCGCTCTATTGATAGAAGATCAAAATGATTTTCAGAACCATATCCACGTCCTGAATGTCAACAATCTGGAGCAAATTGCAGACATTTCTTTGGCAAAAATTCCAGAGTCAATTTACTGCCTTGATTTCGTAGATGGTGATAGTCAGTTAATGGCCAGAACACTGGATGATGCAATGATATTTGACTTGGAATCTGGCAAAATTAAGCTCAGAACAGAAAAATTCATTTATGGTGAAGGACAATCTCTAAATCTGGACAGGAACATTCTTGCCATCGCCAAAGAAAACAAAACAATCGTGACTTACGATCTCCAAAGTGGCACTGTAATGAAGCGCTTTTCACAACAAGAGAGTGATATACGTTCAATTTCAATCAATTTGACGAGCACTCAGCTTTTAGTATCATTACCTTACAAGGGAATAAAAATTATTGATATGGTAAGCGAGAAAGAACTAGCCTTTCTTCCATTCAATAAATTTACCGGCGCTGCACTTTTTAGTGATGATGGAGGTGAGATTTTCTCAGTTGAAAATTTTGGATTTAAAACAGATATATTTCAAAAAGGCTTAAGCCAGACCTTTTCGAATAAGGTGATTAATTATGAGTACGTTGCGGCTGATCCCACTAACGAATATTTATTTACCAGAGGAAAGAAAACAAAAAATGAATATGTGGGCAATGTGCTCTCTCTCGACAATGGAGAATTCTTACTTGGATTGAAGACTACATCATGGTATTATCCATTTAGTCCTGACGGTTCGTACATATTTCAATATTTTGATAGTCCGTTTGAAAAGGATCCCGCATACGCCATAAATATGGAGGATCTGTCAATTAAATCGCTAGATGTATATAGTGGCCTAGAAGGGGTAATTAGTCCGGATGAACAGCATTATTTTCTCAGTGAAGGAAATAATCAATCCTACATTTGGGATGCCAAAACAATCACCAGAAAAACTAAATTGATTCCAAATCCTTCTAGTTATCCAGTAAATGTTATTTTCAGTAACAATGCTAAATACCTTGCAATTCCAAGTGTCACTGATAAATTGAAGGTTTATGAAGTGGAAACAGGAAAACTTATCAATGAATTCGGAAAGGAACCAGGTGAATTGACTCTTGCAGAGTTTTCAGCCGATGGAAATCAACTGATCACCAAAGCAGGACCTGAAAAAGTGGAGGTATGGGATGTGAAATCCGGTGACAGAATAACCAAACTTGAAGGATTTTATGCGTCTTCACTTAATTTGGGATTAATAGCGCATGACGCAAAAAAAATAATTGCAGACTGGAGTAATGATATTTCAATTAGTACGAAATGCTGGGATCTGGAAACAGGTAAGGTTGTCTACACCATTCCCCGATTATACGTAAAGGATAAAATCCTCTCGCCGGATCAAAAACAAGTTCTTTTTAGCTATCATTCTTGTGACACGATTTTCATTTATGATGTGAATACTGGAATAAAGAGTGGGATCTTAAAATTATCATCCAAAGAGATTGGGGGATTTATCTTTGATAAATCTGGAACAAGATTATATGTTGCGGACTACGACATGATCTCTTGTTTCGACTGGAGCCGAAAGCATCTTTTATTCAGTAAGAAATTGCACGACTTGGGAATAAAGGGACTGCAATTGGCGAAAGATGATTCTGTATTGATTACCTTTTCAGATGATTGTTTTTTAAAATTGACAGATGCTTCGGATGGAAAACACTTGTATTCAGTCGTTTCGTTTGAGAACTCATATGTAGTTTTTACCCCTGAAGGTTACTATAAAGGCAGCAAGGAAGATGTTTCCAGAATTAATTATTCTTTGGGGATCAATTCAATACCCTTTGAACAATTGGATATTCGATATAACCGTCCCGATGTCGTATTGAAAACAATTGGCAAATCAGATACTGCGCTTATCAATTCTTATTACAGGGCATACCTAAAGCGGATCAAAAGATTGAAAATAGATACGACACATTTTAGTAGCCAAATTTCAACTCCATTCTTTGAAATTACAAACAAGATAAAAATTGATTATGATCAAAAACAACGTGAATTAAATATTGAAATTCTTGCAAAAGATACATTGTTCGGGCTCGACCGATTCAATATATGGGTCAACGAGGTTCCGGTTTTTGGAGAACGTGGTTATTCGCTAAAATTAAGGAAGATCCAAAGTCTTGATACTACCATAATCATTCAGCTTTCCGAAGGTGATAATCGAATTGAGGCTTCAGTCACCAACACCAATGCTATAGAAAGTTACCGCTCACCACTTTATGTCAACTACACACCTGATAAACCTTATTCCCCAAAAACCCACTTTATTGGTATCGGTATCGACAAGTTCAAAGAGACTGGTCATGATCTGTCCTACTCGGTAAAAGATGTCCGCGATCTGTCCAAAGCCCTAAGAGCAAAACTGGGCGATCAAGTGACGATCGATACGCTGTTCAACCAGAGTGTGAGCGTCTCCAACGTTCAGGCACTTAAGAAGAAGTTATTGCAGACCAACATAAACGATAAGGTGATCATCTCCTATTCCGGACATGGATTGCTGAACCAAGAGTATGACTATTTCCTCTCGGCGTACAACGTCGATTTCCAACATCCTGAACAAGGAGGGATTCCATATGATGTACTAGAAGACCTGCTCGACAGTATTCCTGCTCGAAAGAAGCTCTTATTGATCGATGCCTGTCATAGCGGCGAAGTGGATAAGGATGATTTTAGAGAAATGAATGCGATTGCCGGAGCGAAAGGTCTTGTTAAACCTAAAGGTGCTGAAGCGGAGAACACTTCAGGATCTTCATCGGTGGGTTTAAAGAACAGTTTTGAACTCATGCAGGAGTTATTCGTCAATGTGCAAAAAGGCTCCGGAGCCACGATCATCTCTGCCGCCGCAGGTGATCAGTTTGCATTAGAAGGAGGAAAGCTGGAGAATGGATTCTTCACCTACGCGATCCTCCAATACATGAAGGATCATGAAGAGGTAACGATCAATGCGCTCAAGAAATTTGTGTACGAGGAAGTAGAACGACTCTCCGGAGGCCTGCAAAAGCCAACCTCGCGTATTGAGAATCTGGAGATGGATTGGAGGGTGTGGTAGGAAAAAACGGTTGACTTCTTTGTTTAAGGCCAAACTTGTTCATTTTTCCCTAACTTGTATCTTCAAATTGTAGATGTATGAGTAGTGAAGAGAGAGAAGTTCCATTTGTGTTTGAAATGCCCCTGGACAGGCTGCTGTCCGATGGGGGGATCCTGCCGCTAACACTCAATGGGATCCATGTAAGATCAATGAAATGCCCGCTTTGTGGAAATGAAGGGTGGGTGACCGACTATCGAGAGTATTGTACACTTGGTTGTTATGCAAAAGCAAAGAAAATGGATCCGCGATCGCTGGATTTGGTGCGCCAGGCTGTTCTACTCGATGGCGCTGCACTGACCGGTGATGAGGTGGAATATGGAGGAAAGAAACTCAAGGTTCTCGCTACAGATTGCACAGAAGAAAGGATCCGAAGGAAATACGAGCTAAAATTCAATTATGTGCTTAAGTGCCAGGGAACCGTTTTTCATTTGAAGAATCTTGAAACGCCGCTGCGAAAAGTTACGGATGAACCATTGAATAGTCGCAATGAATTGAGTAAAGATCAAGAATAATTATTGATATTTACAGGAGTATTACTTTGTCGAATCAACTACTACCTTATGAAGCAAATAGCCTACTTGATCATTTCCATAATTGTCAGCTTTCTTGTTGCATCTGCACTGTTCAATGGATACGGAGGTGCAAATTCTCCATTGGTGCGTTTTGGAGATCTGTTGATTTCACCATTCTTTGGATTGATCCTTATAGACCCCCTCGTTTATTTCTGGAAGGTCCTGATTAAAAAACAACAGCAACCCGAAATCCTGTCCAAAGAAAGTCTGCTGGGAATGCTCGAAAATTATTTCATGTACTGGTTACTATTTGGAATAGCCAGAGTAGCTTATTGGTGGTTTTCATTGCTGCCAAAATTGGATGAGATCCAAATGCTTTATACGACATTTTAATTCGATCCAATCGTACACTTCTTGTCACCTAAATGGACTTGGTTATTGGGTTTTGGATCTGTAGGATTGAACTGACCTTTCTTATTGCAATTCTTTTGAATGCTTCTTTAACTGCCCCAAACGAAACCAATCACTCACTTTCCGTTTTTGCTTATTAACTTTGAGTAGTCTTTTCGTACCTTGGAAATGAAGCATCTCGTGCTGATTGTCGTTTTGTGGCTGAAACTGCCTGTCATCTTCGCTCAGGAAGAGGTCGATTCTCTCATGCCGGTCGATACTGTTTTAGCGAAAACAACACTGGTTGTTCCGGAATTTAAACTGATCGATTCAGATACCATCCAATTAGGAGAGCACGATGAAATGATCTGTGATTCCTACTCCGCCCGGGGAGTTCCCTACGTTTATGATGCGTTGCATGCCTTTAACCGCAGACGGATGGATTACTTTGGCGGCTATCTGAATGTAAAAGTGAATGCCGGCCTCCAGCGAACTCGGGAAAAAGGATTTCAGTCGGATATCAAGAAACTGTACATTCAGATCGATCCCTTGACCCTCACTGTGTACTGGATCGCTGTTGTTGGACCGAGTGAGGATGGAAAGTGCTATGCCTGTATTGACAGTCGCGGTTCCGCTGGAGGCGGATTAGGTGCTGTCAATAAACAGATCCCGGGCATGCATGCCGGTTATCCGACAATGGATCCCGAACTGTTGCTGGACTTCGACGAGAATGTGATCCAGTGCTATGAAGGTGACGGAACACCGCTGTCTTCTTATTGTACCTATGTCAATATCCGTCAGAAGTTCTACAAGTACGCCACAGATTGCTACGATGAAAACGCCGATTCAGTTATTGCACAACTTGAATTTAAGAATACGGGACTCGACACCATGATGGGGGAGGAAGGAGTACAAAAGCAATTGGCCCAGAAAGTAAATACAGCAAAAAGTAAAGTGTACAAAGTTAAGTCGGGTGATACCCTGGGGCATATCGCTCAACGCTATCGAACAAGCGTTTCAGCCATCAAACGCCTGAATCATTTAAAGTCGGATAATATCCGTGTTGGTCAGGTATTGAAGATTCCCTGAAATAGCGCAGACCATTTCCACCTTTGGTCTTATTAAACCCCTAAAACCCAGGAAAGAGAACTAATCACTCTGCACTAAACACTTTGCGTTCTGCACTATACACTCTCCACTCATAACTATTCCTCCCTATCTTTGCCTCATGGCACAACGCAAAATCATCCTCTACATCAGCATGAGTCTCGACGGTTTCATTGCGACTCAGAACGATGATATTTCCTGGCTTGGCATGGTGCAGAAGGAGGGACAGGACTACGGTTATCAGGAATTGCTGGAACGGGTGGATACGTATATCATAGGAAGACAAACCTATGACGTTATCAAGTCACTTACGGGAGGAAAACTACCCCAGGCAGCTATGTTCGATTGCTATGTGATCACACGCGAAGAAAGGGATCCGGAAGATGGTGTCACTTTTTACTCTGATGATATTCAGACACTGATCGATCAGATCCGGCAGAAGGAAGGTAAAGATATTTATTGCGATGGAGGAGGACAGATCGTGAAAATATTCCTCGAACACCAACTCATTGATGAAATGATCATTTCTGTCATTCCGGTTCTGTTGGGTGCCGGAAAACGTTTGTTTTTAGGGGGAATACCGGGTGCTTGCCTGGAACTGTTAAACAGCAGATCATTCGAGACCGGATTGGTGCAATTGCATTATCGGAGAAAATAAAGCGGAATAGGGACAATTTAAGGTTTTAAGGTTCGGTCTCACAAATTGACCTTGTTCTCTTTTTGATTTAATGGTTTTTTAACTTAAATTCGCCATCTACTTGAAAATTGAACGTTTATGAAAAAAATCTATTTACTGTCGTTCGCATCGGTTGCTTTGTTCAATGTTTACGGACAGAAGGCTAAGCCGTCGATCGTTGAGAAGAGATCGGATATCAGAATTGAAAAGTCTGCCAAGCCGACTAAAGAAGACTACGAAAAAATTACAATTTGGGAGAGCAATTTCTCAGACGCCACAGATTGGGATATTGACCATGATGCTGCAGATTGTTCACTTGACTTCGAGATCGGTCAGGTTTCTTGTCAGGGATCTTACCCCATTGCGGACATTAATTCAACAACTGCTTCAAATGGCTGGGCAATTCTTGATTCAGACTTTTACGGTGGAGAAGAAGGTGGAACAGACGTGGAGGACAGCTGGCTGACGATGGCAGTTCCTGTTGATCTTACGGCTTATCCTAACGTTGTGGTTGAGTTCGAAACATTCTATCGTGCTTTCAACTTTGAGAAGCCTTACCTTGTAGTAGGTATTGGAGATGGTATGGGTAACGTAACTTGGCCTACAGACCTTAATCCACAGTCAGACCTCACGACATATACAGGTGTATATGACATTTTCCCTGAAAGGAATTATAATGAGCAAACTTCAGGAACAGAAAATCCACGTAAGGTTCGTATTAATATCTCAGCTATTGCTGGCGGTCAGTCAGAAGTATATATCCGTTTCAACTGGACAGGTACTTGGGGATATGCATGGTTCATCGATGATTTCAAGATCATTGAACAACCGCAGGATGACCTGGAGTCGAACTACGCATACTTCGTAGGTACAAACAACGAAGGAATCGAGTATGGACGCACACCGGTAGATCAGTTGGATGACTCTTATGACCTTGGCGGTGAAGTATTGAATTTTGGTGTCAACAACCAGACAGCTGTTTCTGTTACTGCAAACTACGGTTCATTCAGCTACACTTACCCTATCGGTGACCTGGCTTCAGGTGTTACTGCAACATACAGTGGTACAGAAACACCGGCATTGGCTCTTGGTGCTTATGATGGAACATTCACGGTTACTTCTGCTGCTGAAACTTCTTCAAGCCCTGATTTCTATAACAATGTTTCAAACAGAAGTTTCGACGTAACTGAGGATATCTACTCTCAGGATGGTATCGGAGTGCACCCTGCTGGAGACCAGGCCACAAGTTCACTTGGATCAGATTCTTTCGGTGAGCCAACAGACACTTACCTTGCTTCAATGTATCACCTGAAGAATGCAACCAATGAGATCTCTGCGGTTCAGGTTGGTCTTTCATCTGCTACAGTTGCGGGTGGAGAACTTCTTGTCTTCTTCGTAGATACTGCAGACTTCTTCGCGGACGGTCTTACGCCGATCGTTGACATAAACGGTGATCAGGCTCAGACTGGTTACCATGTGATTACCCCTGATGAAGTTGCAGCAGGACGAGCTACTGTTCCTTTTGATGCATTGATCGAACTTCCTGCAGGAGCTTACTTTGCTGTAGTTCAGCCGATCAACTACGGAACAACACCAGTTCGTATCCTTGATGATCAGACTATCGCTCAGCCTTGGTACGCTTCTATGATCAATACGTTGGATGATCAGGGTAACCCAACTTCGTATAGCAACGGTAACGCAATGGCAATCCGTCTGATCACTGGAAATCAAGTAGGAGTTGAAGAGATCGAAAACACTGTTTCTTTCTCTATATATCCAAACCCTTCAGTTGAGCAGACAGCTGTTTCTTTCGAACTGGCTAACCAGTCTTTAGTGAGCATCAACGTAACAGATCTTTCTGGTAAGGTTGTTTTCGCGCAAGAGCTTGGAACTGTATCTGGAATGCAGAATGTAAATATCAATACAGAAGCGCTTAACAGCGGTGTATATATGGTAAATCTTTCTATCGACGGTGCTGTTTCTACAGAAAAACTTGTTGTGAAGAAATAATTGATCACTTGATCAAGAGAAAGGGCTGGTTTTACCGGCCCTTTTTTTTGTGACTTGTAAAGAATAGTTACTTTTGGCCGTCAATTGAAAATAACACGTATGAAAGCATATGTTTTTCCGGGTCAGGGAGCACAATTTTCAGGAATGGGAAAGGATCTGTATGATCGTTCGGCAATTGCCCGAGATATGTTCCATCAGGCCAACGCGATTCTTGGGTTCGAGATCACTAAGACCATGTTCGAAGGAACAGATGAAGAGCTGAAACAGACCAAGGTGACTCAACCTGCGATCTTCCTTCATTCTACGATTCTGGCTGCATGTCTGGGTGATACTTTCCGTCCGGACATGGTTGCCGGTCACTCACTCGGTGAATTCTCTTCCCTTGTGGCAAACAAAACGCTTAGTTTTGAAGAAGGACTTCGTTTGGTTTCCAAGCGAGCCCTGGCAATGCAGAAAGCTTGCGAACTGGAACCTTCTACGATGGCGGCTATCCTCGGACTGGAAGATGATCTGGTGGAAGAGATCTGTGGATCGATTGAGGGAATTGTGGTGCCTGCAAATTACAACTGTCCCGGACAGCTGGTCATCTCAGGTGCGGTTCCTGCCGTTGAGAAAGCTTGTGAAAAGCTGACCGAAGCCGGAGCAAAAAGAGCGATGATCCTGCAGGTTGGAGGAGCTTTCCATTCACCACTGATGGAGCCTGCCAGAGAAGAACTCGCAGCAGCGATCGAAGCAGCAACCTTCAACCAGCCGATCTGCCCGGTATATCAGAATGTAATCGCTTCTGCTGTGTCAGATCCGGCAGAGATAAGAAAGAATCTGGTTGCCCAGCTTACTGCACCGGTGCGTTGGACACAAACTATGAATCAGATGATCGCCGACGGTGCTTCTGAGGTGATCGAAGTAGGCCCGGGTAAAGTACTTCAGGGCTTATTTAAAAAGGTTGACAGAGCCTTTCCTTGCTCAAGTGCCGAACTGGTCTGAGATCGATAAAGAAATAAAAGAAGCTTCTTCGGGAGCTTTTTTTATGGAATTTAGAAAAGCCCTGCATCTGTACTGAAATTTAAAAATCTCAGGGTATGAAAAAATGGATGTTGGCAGTGATGATCGGGATGGTCCAGGCTGCTGTTGGTCAAAGCTCATTTGGTGAAGTAGTGGGTACAGTGTTGGAAAAGAATTCAGACAAAGGGATCTATGGTGCTCAGGTGTTCATTCTTGATCAGGGGCACAAGTATCAGGCATTGACAGATATGGATGGTCGTTTCAGGATCAGCGCTGTTCCTGCAGGAGATTATTTAGTGAATATTAAATACTTCGGAGATACGATGGCCGGGATAAAAGCTAAAGTACCGATGGATGGATATTGTAACCTGCGCGAGATACGCTTCAACAGTGGTGTGATCGAATTCCTGGCAGTTGATGTCGTTGCAGATGACGGATCGATTAAACTGGTATACGGCGAATTGCCGGTAAAGGAACTGACAGCTGAGGACATTGATCAAAGCCCTTTGCAATTTGATGTTAAAGGTCTTGTGGCCAGTACCTCTTCTGATGTGAAATTGACCGACGACGGTGAACTGGTATTCCGTGGGGCTCGAAAAGGAGATATGCTCTACCTCATGGATGGCGTCAAGACAGCAGAAATTGGCAACGTACCGGGTGCTGCTATCGGAAGAATGATGGTATACACTGGCGGCTTACCGGCCAAATATGGAGATACCCTCGGTGGGGTGGTTGTGATGGAGACGAAAAGTTACTTTGACCTTTACCGAGAATGGGAAGCAGAGGAGATCAGAAAGGGGAACTAATCAGAAAGGCGGGTTTTAAACTCGCCTTTCTGATTTATTCTGAGAAATAATCCGGACTTTTCTTTTCAACTGTTTTCAGGAAATTCTTGAGCTCTTGTTCGTTTTCTCCCCTGAGTACCATGAACATGTTTTCCGATTCGACCACGATGTAGTTTTCCAAGCCATCCAGAAGGACAAGTTTATCATCTGAAACATGAACAATGCAATTGCTGGAGTGGAAAAGGTGAGCGTGCTTTCCGATCACTGAATTTCCATTCCCATCCTTATTGAGGTGTCCGCTGAGGCTTCCCCAGGTACCGAGGTCACTCCAGTCAAAATCAGCCAGGACCACGTCGGTGTTGGTGGCATGCTCCATGATGGCATAGTCAATGGAAATATCTTCGCAACGTTCAAAACATTCATTTACATATCCCTGCTCAGCATGTGTGTTGTAACTCTCGGTTTTTTCAGTGAAGATCCTGTAGAGTTCTGAGGCATGTCTTGAAAGCGCACTGAGCACAGAATCCGCACGCCAAACGAAGATCCCGGAATTCCAGTAGAAATTACCACGGACTAAAAATTCTTCTGCCGTTTTCAGATCTGGCTTCTCACGGAAATGCTTCACAGGAGTAACATCTCCGGCTGCGATCTCGCTGTCTTCGGAGAACTCAATGTATCCGTATCCAGTGTCAGGACGTGTAGGCTTTATCCCAAGTGTAACCAGTCGTTCGCCGCTGTTGGCCTGCCGGATCGCAGTATTGATCAGTTCGGTGAACCTTACCTCTCGGGTGATGAGGTGGTCAGAAGGAGTAATGATCATGGTAGCATCCCGGTCCAGAGCCTTGATCTTTGCAGCTGCATAAGCGATACATGGAGCAGTATTCTTCCTTTTTGGTTCTGTAAGGACCTGGGAGGGATGAAGTTCCGGGATCTGTTCGAGTACCAATTCCTTGTACCGCTCATTGGTAAGGATATACACGTTCTCCGTCGGCGCAATGTTCAATAAACGCTCATAGGTCATTCGTATCAGTGAACGACCCGTTCCAAGAACATCGAGGAACTGTTTTGGATGTTCCGGTGTAGACATAGGCCAGAAACGGCTGCCTATCCCACCAGCCATAATAATGCAATAATTAGAGTTTTTTGTCATGATCGATCAAATTAACCTTCGCCAACGAACTGATCAGGAAGGATCGGTTAGAAGCTATCTCACGGCAAACATAACGTTTTCTGCGTAACGGACCTTTGATGAATTGTCTTCCGTTGAGTGAGAAAACAGATTGTGGCGGCAACTTTTCCAGCAGTTGGATGCCATCCTCAAGGGAATCATGCTCTGCAAGAGCTTTTGAAAGGTGATAATCGGAGCAGGAAGAAGCCTTAATACTTGTAAGACTTCGGACCAGTGCGTTTTCAATCTCCCTGGGAAGTTCACCACTGTCGATCACAGGAATGAGCAGTCGCTTGAATTCTTCTTTCCATTCTTTTCCATGAGGTTGTACTCTGTGCCCATACATATTGAAGGTGTGGAGATGTGCAAATTCATGGAGTGTAGTCACCAAAAAAGAATAGGGATTGAGATCGCCATTCACGGTAATCCGGTGTTTTTCCCCCTTGATTCCGGCACGGAAATCACCCAGCTTGGTGTTTCTGGATTTCACAATACTGAACCGTACATTGGCAGTCAAAAAGAGATCAGTAATGTAACTAACGAAGTGATCCGGCACGAATCTCCGGAAGCTATCCATGACCTCACTACGCGAACGGATCCCTTTCTTCTTCACGATTCAAATTTACGTCAAAACTCTTCCAACTGACCGTAAAGTTTTGAAGTGTCCCGTGTGGAAGAAAGAAATTAACATTAATTTAGCGCTAGTGAATATCCTTCCAAATATCGGTCGTTTTGTGCTCATGCTACGGATCGTTTTTTCGAAGCCGGAAAAATGGAATATCTTCAGGTCAAGGCTTTTCGGTGAGATCGAACAGATCGGGATCAATTCCATTTTTATAGTTGCACTGATGTCCACCTTCATGGGAGGAGTTATTGCCCTCCAGACGGCTTCCAACATGACAAGTCCATGGCTGCCGGATTATACGATCGGTTACATCACTCAATCAAGTACGATTCTCGAGTTTTCTCCAACCATCATTTCCCTTATTCTTGCGGGTAAGGTTGGGTCCAATGTGGCTTCTGAGATAGGTACGATGAGGGTGACCGAACAGATCGATGCATTGGAGATCATGGGTGTGAATTCACTTTCCTTCTTAGTGCTGCCGAAGGTGATAGCTGCCATGATGTTTTTCCCGATCCTTGTGACCTTTTCGATGATCCTTTCCATGATGGGCGGCTGGATGGCGGTTACTCTATCAGGTTTGGCTACAACCGACATCTATGTCTTCGGAATCCGTTCGTTCTTCGAAATGAAGTTCGTTTGGTATGCCCTCACGAAGACCGTTGTTTTTGGATTTCTTATCGTTTCAATAGCATCTTTTTACGGGTATTACACAAAAGGAGGTTCCCTTGAAGTAGGCCGTTCCTCAACTCAGGCGGTGGTAATTAGCAGTATAGCCATCCTTATTGCCAACTTCCTGTTAACTCAAATGATCCTTCTTTCATGATCACCGTCAAGAATGTTCACAAGGCTTTTGGAGAGAATCAGGTACTAAAGGACGTTTCGACCGTTTTTGACCAGGGGAAGGTTAATATGATCATTGGTCAGTCGGGGCATGGGAAATCAGTGCTGGCGAAGTGTATCGTGGGACTTCACGAAGTGGATACGGGCGAAGTCTTTTTTGATGATAGAGAATTCACCAAACTGGAGCGTTTGCAGCGTACGGAGATCAGAAAAGAGATCGGCATGCTCTTTCAGGGATCGGCTTTATTCGATTCTATGACAGTGGAAGAGAATATTATGTTCCCGTTGAACATGTTCACAAAGCAGACAAAAAAGGAAAAACTGGACAGGGTTAACTTTTGTCTTGAGCGCGTGAACCTGGCCGGAAGGAACAAACTCTATCCATCGGAATGCAGTGGTGGTATGCAAAAGCGTATCGGAATTGCAAGGGCCATTGCAATGAATCCAAAGTATCTTTTTTGTGATGAGCCGAACTCAGGACTTGATCCGATGACGTCTATCATCATCGATAATCTGATCCGTGAGATCACGTATGATTTCAAGATCACAACTGTTGTGATCACGCACGACATGAACTCGGTGATCGAAATTGCAGATAAGGTGGTATTCATTCATGAAGGACAGAACTGGTGGGAGGGTGACCGAAAGTCGATTCTTACTACCGATAACAGGGAGATCCTGAACTTCGTTTATGCCTCCGACTTTATGAAGGAGATCCGCACATCAATGCAAGAATCACTGGGACTTAAAAAGTCCTAAGACTCCTCATTTAGCTCAGGTGATTCATTCAAATCTTCTTCTCCAAGGAGTTTCCTGTCGATTGCTTTCTTAGCTTTTGCTCCCATCTCCTTCAATTTCTCGGCACTTCGGATTAGGTTACCTGATCCTGTGGATAATTTATTCATCGCGGCGTCAAATGCAGCTGCGGATTCACGCTGTTTGTTTCCCAATTTATCCATATCCTGAAGAAATCCGACGAATTTATCGTAGAGTCTTCCTGCTTGTTCGGCGATCTCTAGGGCGTGACGGTTCTGTCGCTCTTGTTTCCAGATCGAACCAACTGTCTTTAGTGTGGCAAGTAATGTGGAAGGAGTAACAAGAACTACTCTTTTCTCCCAGGCTTGTTGATAGAGTCCAGGCTCCTCTTTGATGGCCAGCGCAAAAGACGATTCCAATGGGATGAACATCAGTACGAAGTCAGGAGAGGTTAATCCCGGAAGGTGAGAGTAGTCTTTTTCACCCAACAACTTGATATGATTCTTGACAGATAATATATGGGCGGCGAGTGCCGATTTCCGGGTTCCCTCATCCTCGCCGTTCACGTATTGCTCAAATGCTTTCAGTGAAACCTTAGAGTCGATCACAATGTGTTTGTCATCCGGTAGCTGAATCAATACATCGGGGCGGAGTAAATTTCCGTGCTCATCCTTAAAACTGTTCTGAACGAAGTACTCTCTGTTCTTCTCAAGGCCGCTTGTTTCCAGGATGCGTTCCAGAGCCATTTCTCCCCAGTCACCTTGCACTTTCTGCTCTCCGCGCAGCGCATCTACAAGATTCTGAGCGGTAGAGTGCATTTTGGTGTGCTGTTCCGTCAAAGAACGTATCACAGAGGTCATCGCAGCAAACCGTTCGATCTCTTGTTTATTGGATTCTCGCACTTCTTTTTCGAAAGCACTGAGCCTTTCCTTCAGGGGTTCAAGGATAGCATTGATCTTCTGTTCGCTTTCCGTTTTCAGGACATTCGCGCCTTGTTGAACGATGTCTTTACCCACCAGTTCCAGCTGAGTTTTCAATTCTTTCTGTTTCTCATCCGCATGCCTTCGTTCAGATTCCAGCTGTTCTCGGAGAGA
>Ga0315904_10006645_pt1 | contig 15771 bp, 14 predicted proteins | sample LakEriMetagenome_6_FD_203529 | JGI IMG/M metagenome (GOLD analysis project Ga0315904, IMG submission 203529) | Freshwater fungal communities from buoy surface, Lake Erie, Ohio, United States - Buoy 12 MA120 | ecosystem: Environmental > Aquatic > Freshwater > Lake | place: USA: Lake Erie, Ohio... | reverse complement strand
TTGAGCCGGTAGGCCTCCGAGGCGATCGCCTGGAGCAGCTCGGCGTCGCCCAGCGAGGGATCCAAGTCGATCCGATAGCGGGGCACGCCCTCGCCGAAGGCGTCGAGGATGGCCCGGCACCGGGGCGAGGCGATCGCCTGGGCCAGGGGGACGATGGCCGCGCTCTCGCTTCGGGCCCTGACCTCCCCGAGGGGGAAGGCGAGGTCCGACCATAGCCGGACCTCGAGCAGATCGGCGAACGCGATCGGGCCCGAGGGCGAGGCCTCGACCCAACCCTCGCCGCGCCCGGCGACGGACATGCGATCGCGCAGGGTCTCGGCGATCTCCTCCGCCAGAAGCCGCTCCAGACCGGCCCGACAGCGGAAGCGGACGCGCTGCCCGGCCGGCTCGCGCAGGACACCGTCGAGCCTGACATGGCCGAGACCGACGCTCCTCGCCGCGCGGGCGCGCAGGGCCGACTCGGGCAGCGGAAGGGAGCGGGCGAGCGGGGATTCCAGCGTGGCCTGGCCGCCGACCTTGCGCAGGGCCTCGGCCAGGGCCTTGCGCTCGCGCTCGCCCTCCGCCGACTCGAGCCGCCCCAGCAAGCCCTCCTCGGCCGCGCGGTCGTCGCCCAGCTTCGGCAGCGCGGCCGCGGCGTAGCGGCGGATCTTCTCGGAGGGGTCGGAAAGCAGGCCGCGGATCCACGCGCGCGCCTCGGACTTCTGCTCCTCCGTCCCGCGCTCGGCGAAGGCGACGCCAACCGCCCTCACCACTGCGGCGCGGCGCGAGCGCTCCGGCTCGGCCAGCTTGGCCAGGCCCGCGACGTCCTCCGCCCAAAGCAAGGAGCAATCCTTGGATCGGAGTCGGCGGTAGAGCTCGTTGTCGGCCTTCATGAGCGACAGTCAGCCCCGACCTTGGGCGGAGGGGAAGGATGAACCTTGGGCAGTGGGAGTCCCATCGGGAAGCCTGCCGCCTCCCTCAGGCAGCCGAGAGGGCCATCGCGAGCGCAAGAAGCGCCGCCGCGACGACCAAGGCCGCCCATAGGACCGCCTTGGCAAACTGGCTCCAACCCACGGGCTGCCATTTCAAGCCGCGGTCAAAGTCGGCATCCCCCGCAAGGTACGCGGCGAACACGCGCTCGGCGACTGGCAAGGGCACCTCACCGCGGGCGGCAAAGACGCCGCGACCCGGCCCCTTGTCCTTGCTCAGACGAAGCAAGCCCGGCTCCGAACCCGCGACCGCCTGCAGATTCTCGCCGCTCCCCCTCTCGAGAAGGAGCGCGGGCGAGGCCGAGCCGGCTGTGGCGCGGAGCTGGGTGAGCATCTCGCCCTCGGTCGGGTTGGTCAGCTCGACCTCGCCGCAGGTCAGCCGGCAGCTGGGATGGAAATTGCGCACAGATGTTGACGCTGACCGATTGCGCCCGGTTGCTCAAACCGAATCGAAGAGCACGAATCCGAGGGCTCCACCCGATTCCCGACGACTGGACGCTGCCGGCTGCCCGCCCTCGCTCGCGGATTGACCGGGCCGCCCAACGCCGGCAGGGTGCCATCGCCCCGCCCCACCATGCGCCTTCTTCCCCTGCTCGCCCTCGCCCTGGCGGCCTGCTGCCCCGACAACGCCCTGCCTCCGTTCAGCGCCGCCGATGTCGTCGCCTGGGCGGAGCTCGACGCCTCCCTCGGCGGCAAGGAGCTCCCCGTCTTCGGCAAGGCCGACGGCAAGGCCGTGCTCGGCAACCGCGTGATGGCGCTCAACGGCGAGGAGCTGCACCGATTCGTCAAGGCCCACGGCTACGGCGGCCACGGCCGGCCGCTCCGCATGCGCCGGGCAGGTCCCGGCACGCTGGACGTCGAGGTCGAGATTCGCGGCAAGGACGGCGCCAGGATGATTCTCCTCCTCAGGTCCGACGGCGGCCCCCAGGGAGTCGGCTGAGAATCCCCAGCCACTGGTGGTCGGGGCGAGAGGATTCGAACCTCCGACCTCTTGTACCCGAAACAAGCGCGCTAGCCAGACTGCGCTACGCCCCGAACCAGTGAGACCCGACACTACGGGACGACCGCCGACCCCTAGCAAGGAAAATTGGGCCGGCCCGACCCATCATTGGCCTTTAACGCCGCCGGGCGACGGCTAGCATCCCCCCATGTCCGAGCGCGCTTCCAGCCTGATCCAAGTCCGCCTGAACCAGGCAAGCCAGCTGTTCAACTCCATGGATCCCTCCCCCTTCCACGAGAGGGACCTCGACCACGACGCCGAGCAGTTCATCGTCGGCTGGGCGCGCGAGGTGCCGCCCCACCACGAGCTGAGCGTCCGCGTCACCCTCAGGGAGTGCCGCGACCCCGCCACCATCGGCCTCATCCAGGACTCGATCCGAAACTATTTTCGCGACCGGGCGAGCCAGCTCGACCGGGACCTCAGGATGCTGCTCTCGGAAGGCCGCACCAGCCTGATCATCGGGTTGGGCTTCCTGGCCGCCACCCTCGCCATCAGCCGCCTCCTGCCCCCCGACGCGGCCTGGGCGAGCTATGTCCGGGAAGGGCTCCAGATCTGCGGCTGGGTCGGGATGTGGCGCCCGATCGAGATCCACCTCTACCGCTGGTGGCCGATCCGCCGCGAGGCCGAGCTGCACCGCCGCATCGCGCGGGCGCCGGTCGAGGTCGCGGTCCAGCCCTGACTCACCTCGGCACCGTCCCGAACCCGACCGGACGGAACACCGCCTCGGGGTCGAAGAAAGGCACATAGCCGTGCGGCGCGCTCTGGGCCCTGATCAGCTCCTGGACGTCGGGCGGGCAAGGGCCCACCTGGAACACCGGCGGGATACCCGCGGGAGGGATCTGGCCTCCCTTGCGGTGCCAGCTAGCGCCCTTCCAATCGAGAAAGAGCCCGCAGGCGTAGACGCCGCCCGACTCGCCCAGGATGATGGTCAGGTCGACGGTCTCCCCCTTGCGCAGGCTGAACCAATCCCCCCAGACGTTGGTGCCGTTGAAGGTCTTGATGTTGCCCGCCAGCGCCCCGGGAATCGGTTCGGTGGACGGGTTCCACCTGGTGTAGTACTTGGACGGCGGCGCGTGGTGCGTGTAGCGCCGGCTGCCGTCGAAGACCACCTTGCCGTTGACGAGCACCACGATGACGTTGTCGCAGCCACCCACGAACCGGAACTGGTCGGCGAAGGGCGCGGCCGCCTTGCCCCGGTAAACCGCCAGCCAGTGGACCGGTCGCACCTCCTTCTCGACCCCGAAGGCCTTGGGCGCCTCGGCGGCGCTCATGAAGGGGTGGACGAAGGTCGAGGATACCAGGGTGGTGTCGGCCTTGAAGTACTTGGCCAAGGCGCGGTTGGCGTCGCCCTTCATCCGGATGACGGACTCGATCGCATCCAGGTACTCCACCATCGCCTCGGCGCTGTAGCCGTAGTCGCGCGGCACCCCGCGGTGAACGAGGGGCTGCCCCTTGCGGTCCAGCTTGATGTCCCAGAATTCCCCAAGCAGCCCGCCCGTCGCCGTCTTGCTGCCGAACACCGAGACGAAGTTGCGCGAGTTGCCGACGCCGACGCCCAACCCGGCCCCGATGCCCCCGCCGGCGCCGCCGCCCAGGCCCTTCGAGGAGCCGCCCCCCGCGAGTCCGGCCATCAGCGAAGGGGACGCGGTCATGGGCAGTTCCGGCAAGGCGACCGAGGCCGTGGCTGACTTGGTCGTGATGCGCGCCGAGCTGCGGGCTAGGTTCTGGGCGTTCCGCGGCTGCATCCTGTGCTCGAAGGCCTTGGGCCGCTCGCCCTTCGACCCTCCCCCGGAGCCGGTGGCGAACGTCTCGGGGTCGGTCTTCGCCTCGTCCGTGATGGTGACGATCACCCAGGCGGCGAAGAGAAGGAGCAGGCCGCCGTGGATGACAAGCGAGGCGAGCAAGCCCTCCCCGCCCAAACGATGCCACCACCCCCGACGCGGCCGGTCGAGGGGGGGCTTGGGGCTTAGGCCCTTGGGCGGGGTTGGCGGGCTCGGGTCGGGAACCACCGCAGGGGTCTAGGCGCGAACTGCCCGGCCGACAAGACATTCGGGGTCGCCGCGAGCGCCTTTCGCAGACTTTTTACGGCGGAGGTTGACATCCCTCCGCGGCGACTCCAACCGTCCCCCTTTCCACGGATGCTGAACCTCGCCAATCAGTGCCTCGACCTCGCGAAGTCGCTGCTGCAGCAGAACCTCGGATCCGTCGGCGCCGATGGGCGCATCGCCCCGGTCGAGGGCGAGTCCATGCGGGCCGACGAGCCCGGTCACGTCGCCCTCGCCCTCGGCGAGTACCACCGCGCGACCAACGAGACCACCCTCGGCAAGACCGACCTCGTCGAGCTGGCCGCCCGCTGCGTCAAGGCCCAGGTCGCCATCCGCGAGGGCTCCGACAACGGCCTGGCCTACGCCTGCATGGGCCTCATCTCCTTCGGCGCCTCCAAGGACCGCAACGCCGTCTGGGACCGCCTCGACGCCGCCACCCGGGCCGACATCGCGGAGCGGCTCGCCGTCGGCTCCACGCACGACAACCACTTCCAGGCCTTCGACATCGCCAAGGCCGTCTGCCGATTCTCGCTCGGCATGACCGAACGCGACGAAACCGGCGCCCTGGTCGACCGGATGGTCGACGGCATCGCCGCCAACGGCACCGGCGGCCTGCTCGACGACGCCCCCGCCGCCAAGGGCACCGGCGCCCTCGGCGGGTGCTACGACCTCTACGGGCTCGTCGCCCTCATCCTCGCCCGCCAGGCGCTGCAGCTGCACGCCAATCTCGCGGTGCGCGACGCCAAGCTGCCGCGCCTCCGGACCCACGGCGAGAAGTACGTCCGCATCCTGCTCGACGCCACCCGCGAGGACGGCATGGGCTGGTCCTACGGCCGCGGCATCGGCGCCTACGGCCAGATGCACCCCATCTCCGTGCTCCTGCAGGCGCTGCGCGACAAGTGGGTGCCGGCCGACAAGGAGACCCAGGCGCGCGACCTCGTCCGCCGGCTCTTCACCTGCTTCTTCGGCTCCTACGTCGACCTCGAGCACGGCGTCCTCGTCATCCGCGACGACGAGCGCGACACCATCCCCGGCCACACCACCCGGATGGCCAACATCGACGCCGCCCGCTACCTCTGCCAGTGGTCGAGGCTTGCCCGCACCATCGGGGGCGTCCTGCCCTCCGCCCCTCCCTCCGCGCCCTCCGTGCCCTGCCGGTACTTCCCCTTCGACCGCGGCAAGGACAAGGAGCAGGGGCTGTGCGTCTACAGCGATGCCCGCAGCGGGCTCTTCGTCCAGATTCCCCTCGTCTCCGGCGGCGGTCGCGGCCTCAGCGACTCCCTCGCCTTCCCGCACATGCCCGGGGTGATGGACTGGCCCGTCGCCGCCTCCCAGCCCTGCTTCATCCCGGAGTTCCACATCGGCGAGCGCCGCATCACCCCCTCCCATTACGGTCGCAACGTGCAGGTGGCCCTGGGAACGCGCGGCGCCACCCTCTTCCGCTACGACCAGCCGGAGCTCATCGACACCGCCGAGCGGGTCGTGCCCGGCCTCGGCTCCCTCCGGGTCGAGTGGGAGTTCCTCGGCGGCAGGATGGTCGGCCGCTTCACCCTCCTTCCCCGCTCCGCCTTCGCCATCGACGCCGTCCGGCTCGCCGTCCCCATCGCCGCGCCCCATTCCCGGCTAAGCCCGCATGGCGGCTTCTCGCTCGGGGCCGACTACCACCGCTGCGAGGTCATCCGGGACGACTTCGGCTGCGCCTGGAGGGAGCTCGAGACCGTCAGCTCGGACCCGTCCCATCGCACCTGCTGGGGCAAGATCCACTATTACCAAACCCTCGGCCGCGACGTCCCCTTGGCCGTGCGCGCCGGCCAGTCGCTGGCCCTCGAGATCGCCTACGAGCCCGAGATCGTCAGGGCCTGAGGCCCTCTCAGCCCTGCCTTGCGCGCCGCCGCCGATTCGCCAACGGTGGAATCCTCCCCCATGGGCCGCTTTTACCTCACCACCGCGATCGACTACGCCAATGGCGCGCCCCACCTCGGGCACGCCTACGAGAAGGTCCTGGCCGACGTCATCGCGCGCCACCGCAGGATGCGCGGGGACGACGTCCACTTCCTCACCGGGCTCGACGAGCACGGCCAGAAGGTCGAGCAGACGGCGCGCCGCGCCGGAATCGAGCCGCAGGCCCATTGCGACGGGATCGCGACCCTCTTCCGCGGCATGCTCGGGTTGCTCGACATCTCCAACGACGATTACATCCGCACCACCGAGCCCCGCCACGTCCGCGTCGTCCAGCAGGCGCTCCAGCGGCTGTTCGACGCCGGCCTCGTCTATCGCGCCGAGTACACCGGCTTCTACTCGGTGCGCCAGGAGCAGTTCCTGCTTGAGAAGGACCGGGCGCCGGACGGCACGTGGCCCTCGATCTTCGGCGAGGTCGTGCAGCTGACCGAGGCGAACTACTTCTTCCGCCTCTCCGCGTTCCAAGCCTGGCTGGTCGAGCACCTCGAGACCCACCCCGACTTCGTCTACCCGCGTTTCCGCCAGAAGCAGGTGCTCGAGTTCCTCCGCGAGCCGGTCAACGACCTCTGCATCTCCCGCCCCAAGACCCGCCTGAGCTGGGGCATCGAGCTCCCCTTCGACCGGGATTACGTGACCTACGTCTGGTTCGACGCGCTCACCAATTACTACTCCGCCGTCGCCGACAAGGGCCTCTGGCCGGCCGACCTGCACGTCATCGGCAAGGACATCCTCGTCCCGCCCCACGCCGTCTACTGGCCCTGCATGCTCAAGGCCCTCGGGCTCGAGCCGCCGCGCCGCCTGCTCGTCCACGGCTGGTGGACCATGGGCGGGGCCAAGGTCTCGAAGACCCAGGCCCCCTCCGGCGGCGAGCCGGCGCCCAAGCCGCTCGACGCTCTCAGCCTCGCCCGCGACCACGGGGCGGATCCCCTGCGCTACTTCCTCATCCGCGAGATGACGCTCGGGCAGGACAGCGAGTTCACCCTCGACCTCTTCCGGCAGCGCTACCGCACCGACCTCGGCAACGACCTGGGCAACCTGCTCAACCGCCTGCTCAACATGGCGGGCCGCTACGCCGGCGGCAAGCTGCCCGCCCCCGCCGCCGACGAGGCGCCCGAGCGCGAGCTGCGAGCCCTCTGGACGTCGACCGCCGCCAAATACCTCGCCCTCTCGGGCGACCTCCAGCTCAAGGAGTCGCTCGAGGAGCTCTGGGTCTTCATCCGCGCCCTCAACGCGTACGTCGACACCCGCGCGCCCTGGAAGCTCGGCAAGTCCGCCGACCCCGCCGACCGTCCCCGCCTCGACAGCTGCCTCGCCCATGTCGGCGAGGGCCTGCGCCTCGTGGCGACCTGCCTGACCCCCGTCATGCCGACCGTCTCCGCCCGCCTCCTCGCCGACCTCGGGCTGCCTCCCGCCACGCGGCTCGACCAAGGCCTCGATTGGTCCTCCGTCGGCGTCGGCCGGACCTTGGCGGAGAAGGACATCCTCTTCCCTCCGCTGGATCCCCCCGCAACGCCCGCCAGCTAGGCCGTCGGTTTGCCAACCGGGGCAAATCCCCAACCTTCGCCCCATGCCCCCGCGGCCTGACCAACCTGCGCGACCCGACCGGGATTGCCCGACCGCGGGCGCACGCGGCTTCCTCTCCCGCTCCTACGAGGTTCCCCATCTGGACCCGCTGGCGGTCCTCGAGACCCTCTCCCCCTGCGGTCCCAGCGCCTACCTCGAGACCCCCTCGCGCGGCGTCGCCTTCGCCGCCGGCGAGGCGGTCGCGTCCTGGGAGGGTGTCGGCCCGGGACGGTTCGCCGAGGCCGACGACTGGCTGCGCGGCCTCTCGGCATCCCTGCGGCACGCCGGGACCGCGCCCAGGATCTGCGCCCGATTCCCCTTCCACGCGGGAGGCGAGTCGAGCGGCCTCCCGTCGCGCCTCTTCCTGCCCGCCTGGCAGGTCATCAGCACGGACCGCGGCACCACGGTCGTCCTCGTCGAGACCGCCGATGAGCGCGCCGAGGCTCGCCTCGCCGCGCGCGCCGAGCGCTTCCGCCGCTTCGCCTACCGGCCGGCGGGCCCCGCCGAGCCCGACGCCCACCCCGTGCTCTCGGAAGTCGGGGGCTCGTGGTTTGTCTCGGCCGTCCGCCGCGCGACGGAGCTCATCCGCGAGGGCGCCTTCGAGAAGGTCGTCCTCACCCGCGCCTTCGACTGGCGTCGCCACCGCCCCTTCGACGCCCACGCGACCCTCCACCGCCTGCGCAGCTCCAACCCGGCCTGCCACGCCTTCCTGGCCGACACCCCCCAGGGCTCGCTGGTCGGCTCGACGCCCGAGACGCTGCTCGCCGTCGCGGACGACGCCCTCCGCACCGAGGCGGTCGCCGGGACCACCCGCCGCGGCTCGACCCCCTCGGAGGACGCGGCCCTCGCCGCCGCCCTGCTGGCCAGCGACAAGGACAACCGCGAGCACAACGTCGTGACCGCCTCCATTCTCCGGCGCCTCCGGCTGGTCGGGATCGAGGGCGAGGTCGCCGACCGACCCGAGCTGCTCCGCCTAGGCAAGGTCATGCACCTCCGCACGCCCGTGACCGCGCGCCTGCCCTCGCCGCGCCGATTCCTCGAGGTGGCCGGCGAGCTGCACCCCACCCCCGCCGTCGGGGGCAAGCCCCGCGCCAACGCCCTGCCCTACATCCCCGGCTTCGAGCCGCACGACCGCGGCCTCTACACCGGCGCGGTCGGCTGGGTCGGCGCCGACGGCCGCTCGGGGGAGCTGCTCGTGGCCCTGCGCTGCGCCGAGCTCTCCGGCAACCGCGCGCGCGCCTACGCCGGCGCGGGCATCGTCGACGGGTCCGACCCGGCCGCCGAGGCCGCCGAGACCGAGATGAAGCTCCGCACCATCCTCGACTCCCTGGCCTGAGCCGCCTCAGAGCCTCACGGGAAGCCCGGCCGAGCGGAGGTGCTCCTTGGCCTGGCGCACGGTGAAGGTGCCGAAGTGGAAGATGGAGGCGGCGAGGACGGCGCTCGCGTGCCCGTCGCGCAGGACCTCGGCGAGGTGCTCGAGGCGCCCCGCGCCCCCGGAGGCGATGACCGGGATGTCGACCGCGTCGCAGACCGCGCGGGTCAGCGGCACGTCGTAGCCGTCCTTCGTCCCGTCCGCATCCATGCTGGTCAGGAGAATCTCCCCCGCGCCGTGCTCGCGCATGCGCCGGGCCCAGTCGACGACGTCGATCCCCGTGGGGTTGCGTCCGCCGTGCGTGAAGACCTCCCAGCGCCCGGGAGCCGTCCGCTTGGCGTCGATCGCCACCACGATGCACTGGTTGCCCAGGCGGCGCGACGCCTCGCGGACGAGGCCCGGGTCGCGGACCGCCGAGGTGTTGAGCGAGACCTTGTCGGCCCCGGCGTTGAGCATGGCGCGGATGTCGTCGACCGAGCGCAGCCCGCCCCCGACCGTCAGCGGCATGAACACCTGGTCGGCGGTCCTCTCCACGACCTCGATCATGGTCCGGCGCCCCTCGCTCGAGGCGGTGATGTCGAGGAAGACCAGCTCGTCCGCCCCCTGCGCCTCGTAGGCCGCGGCCACCGCGACCGGGTCGCCCGCGTCGCGGAGCTCCTCGAACCGCACGCCCTTGACCACCCGGCCGGCGTGGACGTCGAGGCAGGGGATGATGCGGACGGAGAGCGGCATGGTCGCGGGGAGGATGAAGGCGCCGGAGCCGGGGACAAGCGGCTAATCCGCCTCAGCGGGCGCGGATGACGAGGACCTTGTCCACCCGGTGGCCGTCCATGTCCAGCACCTCGATCACGTGTCCCGGGACCTCGACGCGGTCCCCCTCCTCCGGCAGGCGCCCCAGCGCCCGCTGCAGGAACCCCGCCACCGTGGTGAACCGGCCCGTGCCCTCGCCCGGGAGGGGCTGCGCAAGCGCAAGCGCCTCGCGGAACTGGGGCACCGGCAGCAGCGCATCCACCACGACCGTGCCGTCGTCGCGGCGGCGCACCCGCTGGCTGCGCACCGAGGCGAGCTCGCCCGGCAGCTCGCCCACGATGCGCTCGAGCACGTCGTTGAGCGAGACCACGCCGCGCACGCGCCCGAACTCGTCCTCCACCAGCGCCAGGTGGATCTTCTCCTTGCGGAAACGCTCGAGGAGCTGGGTCGCCGGCAGCGAGGGTGTCACGGACGGGGCCGGCGTGACCAGGTCGCGCACCACCGCCGTGCCGGCCAGCGCGAGGTTGGACCACAGGCGCTTGACCGAGACCACGCCGAGGGCGCGGTCGGGCGAGCCGCGGAAAACGGGGAACCAGGTGTGGCCCGAGGCCACGACCTTGCGCCAGTTGACCTCGTCGGTGTCGTCCAGGTTGAGCCACACCACCCGGTTCGCCGGGGTCATCAGCTGCTCCGCCGTGGTGGAGTCCAGGGCCATCGCCCCGGCCACCATGCGGCGCTCCCCCTCGTGGAAGACGCCGGAGGCGATCCCCTTGTCGATGAGGAGCCGAATCTCGTCCTCGCTCACGCCGCCCCGCGCGGCGCTCGTGGCCCCGAAGGGCCGCAGGAACATGTCGGCCACCCAGCTCATCGCCCGGATGAGGGGCGCGGCGACGCGAGCCACCCACCGCAGGGGGGGAGCCAGGAACACCGCGATGGGCTCGGGATGCTGCAACGCCAGCCGCTTGGGCACCAGCGAGGCGAAGACGATGGTCGCCGCTCCCACGGCGAAGGCCACCAGGCCCTCGGCCACCGCGCGCGCGTTCTCGGCGACCCAAGCCGCGCCAACGCCCGCCAGGTGGGGCTCCAGACGGAGCGCCAAGGGGGCTCCCGCGTAAATCGCGCCGATGACCCCCGCGAAGGTGATCCCCATCTCGATCGTCGACAGGAAGCGCGTGGGCTGGCTCAGGAGCTCGATGGCGTCCCGGGCGCCCCGGCTGCCCTGCGCGGCCCGCTGGGCGAGACGCTGCTCGTTCGAGGTAACCAAGGCGATCTCCGCCATGGCGAAGACGGCCGTGACAAGGATCGAGGCGAGGATGAGGACGATTTCCACCGGACAAACCATCACCATTGCCCGGTCGACCCGCGGCGTCAAGGATACCGCGGAAGAGCCTTGTAACCAGCGGTTTGCGGAGTGATAATACCCCATGGTCTGCGTTGTCCAACGGGTGCTGCACGCCGCGGTCGCCATCGCCGGAACCGAGGTTTCCCGAATCGGCCCCGGCCTCCTCCTCCTCGTCGGGGTTGGCAAGGACGACACCCCGGGGTCGGCCGCCAGGCTGGCCGAGCTCGTGGCCAAGCTCCGCGTGCTCGAGGACGCCGACGGGCGCATGGGCCGATCGCTGCTCGACGGCGGCGAGGCGCTGGCCGTCAGCCAGTTCACCCTGCTGGCCGACTTCGCCAAGGGGAACCGTCCGTCGTTTCACCGGGCAATGGCCTCCGAGTCGGCCCGCCCGATTTTCGACAGCTTCGTCGCCGAGCTGGCGGCAAGGCTCGGCCGGCCCGTCCGGACCGGCGTCTTCGGGGCGGAGATGCGGGTCGACCTCGCCAACGACGGCCCCGCGACCTTCACCCTGGAGGCGTGATCAATTCGCCCTTCCGTTCCCCCGCCCGCGGCGCGTAATGGCTCGCTTCCCATGAACGCAACCTTCGACGCCGTCGTGGTCGGCAGCGGCATCGGCGGCCTGAGCTTCGCGCTCAAGCTGGCCGAGGCCGGCCTGCGCGTCGGGATCGTGACCAAGAAGACCAAGTCCGACTCCAACACGAACTGGGCCCAGGGCGGCATCGCCTGCGTGACCGCCGAGGACGACAGCCTGGCCAGCCACGTCGCCGACACCCTCGCCGCCGGCGACGGCCTCTGCGACCGCTCGGTGGTCGAGGCGATCGTGGCGGCGGGGCCCGCCCGCGTGCGCGAGCTCATCGACTGGGGCGTCGACTTCGAGCGCGGGCGCGACGGCCGGCACGACCTCGGGCGCGAGGGCGGCCACACCCGCCGGCGCATCCTCCACGCGCGCGACATGACCGGCCGCGCCATCGAGTCCGCCCTGCTCCTCGCCGTCGCCCGCATGCCCGGCGTCACCCTCCTCGAGCACCACCTGGCCGTCGACCTCATCACCGACGGCAAGCTCGGCCGCGCCGACCCCGGGCGGAGCGGCGACCAGGTCCGCGGGCTCTACGTGCTCGACACCCGCGCGGGCAAGGTCCTCACCTGCGCCGCCCCCGTCGTCGTCCTCGCCACGGGCGGCGTCGGCCAGGTCTACCTCTACACCACCAACCCCGAGATCGCCACGGGAGACGGCATCGCCATGGCCCACCGCGCCGGGGCGGAGATCCGCGACATGGAGTTCGTCCAGTTCCACCCGACCGCGCTCTTCGCCGCCGACGGCACCCGCGCCCTGGTGTCCGAGGCCGTGCGCGGGGAGGGCGCCACCCTGCGCGACCTCCAGGGCCGCGCCTTCATGGCCGACTTCCACCCGCAGGGCGACCTCGCCCCGCGCGACGTCGTCGCCCGGGCCATCGACACCGTGATGAAGCGGGCCGGCTCGCCCCACGTCCTGCTCGACGCCACCCAGGTCGCCGGCGGCCGATTCGCCGAGCGCTTCCCCACCATCCACGCCTCCTGTCTCCGCGCCGGGATCGACCCCGCCCGCCAGCCCATCCCCGTGGTCCCCGCCGCGCACTACCTCTGCGGCGGCATCGCCACCGACCTCGCGGGGCGCACCGCCATCCGCGGCCTGCACGCCGTCGGGGAGTGCGCCTGCACCGGCCTGCACGGCGCCAACCGGCTCGCCTCGAACTCGCTCCTCGAGGCCGTCGTCGTCGCCCACGACGGGGCGCGGGCGGCCGCCGAGCTCGCGCGCTCCGAAGGCCCCGCCGCCGGCCTGCCCGGCTGGGTCGACGGCAGCGCCGCCGACCCCGACGAGCGCGTCGTCCTCTCCCACAACTGGGACGAGCTCCGGCGGGCGATGTGGGACTACGTCGGCATCATCCGCACCGACAAGCGCCTCGCCCGCGCCGCGAGCCGCATCCGGACCCTCGCCGAGGAGGTCCGCGAGCACTACTGGAACTTCCGCGTCGAGCCCCGCCTCCTCGAGCTCCGCAACCTGGTCCTCGTCGCCGAGCTCATCGTCACCTGCGCCCAGCAGCGCCGGGAGAGCCGCGGCCTCCACCACACGCCGGACCACCCCGGCAAGCTGCCCCAGGCGCTCCATTCCTCGGTGCGCCGCTCGCCGTGAGCCTGCGCATCGCGATGGTCGGCGCCGGCGCGGTCGGCGGCTGGTACGCGGGCTTGCTGGCCCTGGCCGGCAACGAGGTGGCGTGCCTCGCCCGCGCCGACGCCGAGACGCTGCGGCGCGACGGTCTCCTGCTGCGCGACGGGCGCGCCGAGCGCCGGGTTCGCCTCGCCGCGGTCGAGACCGACCCGAGCCGCCTCGGGCGCTTCGACCTGGTCGCGGTCGCCCTCAAGGCCACCGCCAACCACCGGCTCGCCGAGCTCGTCGAGCCCCTCGCCAAGCCCGGAGCCACGCTCCTCACCCTCCAGAACGGCATGGGCAACGCCGAGGCCCTCGCCGCGCTCCGCGGCCCCGAGCCGGTCGTGGCCGGGCTTTGCTTCGTCTGCATCAACCGCACCGCTCCGGGCGTGATCGAGAACTCCCTGCCCGGCCACATCCGGCTCGCCGCCGCCGAGGGGCCGACCCAGGCCCGCGTCCGCGCCTGCGCCAGCCTGCTCCGCCACGCCGGCGTCGACGCCAGGGAGGACGACTCCCTGGAGTCCGTCCTCTGGCGCAAGCTCTGCTGGAACATACCCTTCAACGGGCTGGCCATCGCCGCGGGGGGCCTGACCACCGACCACATCCTGGCCGACCCCGGCCTGCGCGAGCGCGCCCGGCGGCTCATGCTCGAGGTCCAGGCCGCCGCCGCGGCGCGCGGCGTTCCCTTCGGCGACGAGCACATCCGGCGACAATTCGACGTGACGGCGGGGATGGGCGCCTACCGCCCCTCGAGCCTCCTCGACTACCTCGCCGGGCGCGAGGTCGAGGTCGACCCCATCTGGACACTCCCCCTCGAGCGCGGCGTCTCGGCCGGCGCGCCGATGCCCGAGCTTGCCCGCCTGCTGGCCGATATCCGGGGGCGCCTCGCCGAACGCCGCTGAATCAGCGGGCCCCCGACTCGGGAAGACCCCGCAGCAGGTTGGCCACCTCGGCGGCGACGCGGTCGCCGTTCCATTGCCCGGCCGGCGTCGTGCGGCTCGAGCGCACCGAGAACACGCGCGCGCCGGACCGGTCAAAAATGGAAATTGAGATCCCAAGACTGACCTCCTGGCGGCCCGAGGCCTGCAGGCGGCTTTCCTGATACCACGACGCGCGCACCAACGCGTCGCCACCCTCCGCATCCTGCAGCTGGTATCCCCTGACCGAGAGCGACCGGCGCAAGGCGGACTCAAGGTCGCTACCCAGCCCCGGGGAGAGTTCCGCGGCGCTGACTGCGGAAACGGAGGCCAAGGTGAGGGTGCGCACGCCCGCCAGGGGAGTGGCGGAGGAGGGACGGCTTCCACATCCGGCCAGCAGCGATGCCAACAGGATCAGGAGCAAGGGGCGGCTCATCATGGGGGTAGGCAAACAGGATGCACAGGCCGGGTCGGTCTTACAAGCAGGACCTGCGGCCGGCGCCCAAGGTGTTGACCCTGGTGGGGGCATCGCGGAAAGTCCCGCCATGTCCGCCGCCTGCCGACCGGCCGCCGTTTCCCTCGACCTGGCGGGCACCCTGCTCCACCCCCACCCCAGCGTGGGCAAGACCTATTCCCGGGTCGCCCGAGGACTCGGCCACCGCGTCGCACCCCAGGAGCTCGACCACCGATTCCCCATGGCGCTCGCCGCGCTCGCCGCGCCGGGCAGCCATCGGGAACGATGGGACGAGGTCGTGGACCGCACCTTCGGCGACACCCTTCCCCGGAGCGCGATCGGCCAGGTTCAGGAGGCGTGCTGGCAGGCGTTCGCCGAACCCTCCGCCTGGCGCCTGGCCTCGGGCGCCCTCGCCGCCCTCGCCCAGCTCAGGTTCCTCGGACTCCGGATCGGCATCCTGTCCAATGCCGACGACCGCCTCGGTCCGGTGATGGAGACCAAGGGAATTACGCCGTTCGTCGACGCCACCTGCCTCGGGGAGTCGAAGCCCTCGCCCGCCGCCTTCGCGCGCATGGCCGCCGCCCTCGGGGTCCAACCCGCCGAGATGATTCATGTCGGCGACAGCCGGCGGGAGGATGCCGAGGGCGCCCTCGCCTCCGGCGCCCGCGCCATCCTCGTCGGCGAACCCAGGCCGGGCGACCCCTTCCCCTCCGTCCGCCTCCTATCCCGGGTCCCGACCCTCGTGCGCGACGCCCTGCTGGGCAAGCCCAGGGGCGGACGCCTCCGCCGCGAGGCGCGCAACCTCCTCGCCAACCTCCGCGGCCACCCCGAGGAGCGCGGCCGCTCGACCGAGCGCGAGCTCGGGACCCTCGACGCGGCGATCGACGCCGCCGTCCGGCGCCTCGGCGTCGACCGCCCCATCCCCGAGCACGCCATCAGCGCGGCCTGGGCCCGCCTCCTCCCCCCCGCCATCGCCCGCCGGAGCGCCCCCCTCCGCATCCTGCCCGACGGCAAGCTGCTCATCCACTGCGAGAGCCCCGTCGTCCGGGCCGAGGCCGCCTTTCACGCCAAGGCCCTCCTCGCCAAGGTCCGCGAGCTGCCGGGCTGTCGTCACGTTGTCGCCGTCGGGTTTGTCAGCGGCTGAGGCCCGTCCCCCCGGGGCGTCCCCGCCGTGAATAACCTTGCAACCCCCTTGGTTCCCAAGTGTATACGAACC
>Ga0315904_10006644_pt1 | contig 15771 bp, 26 predicted proteins | sample LakEriMetagenome_6_FD_203529 | JGI IMG/M metagenome (GOLD analysis project Ga0315904, IMG submission 203529) | Freshwater fungal communities from buoy surface, Lake Erie, Ohio, United States - Buoy 12 MA120 | ecosystem: Environmental > Aquatic > Freshwater > Lake | place: USA: Lake Erie, Ohio... | reverse complement strand
TTCCGACCAATGTAAAGGTTAATTTATATAATGCTTACAAAAAAATTAAGCCCAATGCAAAGTTTTCAAGTGCTTTAAGCCAAGTTGGTTTTAATGGTATGTTAGAGGAATTGGGGGAGGAGCGCGTGTCGTCTGTTCTTAAAGAATCCCTTAATATTGCCGTTGATAAGGATTACACGTTTGATGATTTTCTCAAAAACATAACGCCAACCCCTGATCAGTTGTTGATTGAGGCTGGGCTTGTGGGTGTTATGGGTGGCATAAGCACGACTGGGAATATTACTATGAATATTCTTAAAGAGAAAGGCATGGCTGAACAACAAGTAAACGATGCGTTACGATACATGACTGACGCTGAAAAAAAATCGTTTGTTAATGAAAACATAAACCTGCCAAAATCAAATGCTTTTTTATATCCTGCTGACACAATACAAGGATCACAACAAAACATTGCAATAAACCGCGACCCCAATTTAATAGATGATACAGAATCTGTGGGGGTTGCATTGTATAGAGAATTAGTCGATAGGCTAGACCCATTGAATAGAGCGGAAAAGAAAGCTATTGAGGCAGGTGTTGCCGATAGCGATGCTTACACACAGGCAAGAATATATTCTGACATATTAGGTCAAGTCCCCCAAAACATCCTTGTTGGTACAACTGTTTACAATAATCAAACAAAGAAATTTGAAGCAACAGGAAAGGCTTTAGTGCCTATCCTTAATGATTTTGAAAACGCTGTTATGCCTATTGAGGCAAACAAAGAAACGCGCATAGATGACTTTAAAAAATACCTTATTGCGCGGCGGTATCTTTTGGATTTACAAAACAAAGAAGATGTTCTTGTTACCGAAGAGCAGATAAATCAATCGGAATCTGATATATCATACATAAACGATAAATACGGCGATGACGTTGCTTACTTTGAGATGTTTTCTAAAGAGGTTTATGAATACCAAGACAGGGTTTTAGATAACCTTGTTGAATCTGGTGTCATGTCAAAGGAGCGTAAGGGTATATTAAAATCAGGCAACGATAATTATGTCCCATTCCGCCGTGATCTGGATGAAGAAAACCAAGAACAGGGTGATTTTTTCAGTGATTTATTTACGGATGTTTATGCTGGTTTTGGGAAAGGTACAGGTTTATTCTCAAATGCAGCCGCTGGAAAGGTTGTAAAGAAAATCAAAGGTTCTAAAAAGGGGGTTAAAGACCCCATAGAATCAATACTACAAAGAACAGCTTTAATACATGATTTGGCACAACGCAATCGTGTGGCTTTGTCATTGGCTGATCTTGCGCCTGCAATTCCCGACCTTGTTCAAAAAGTCCCCCCATTGATGGAAAAGATTGTTGATATAAACCCTCAAACTGGTGAAACAATAGAAATTTTTAGACCATCAAAGATTGCCCCAAAGGATACAATAACGGCTTTTAGGAATGGTGAAAAAGAATATTATAAGGTATCAAAGCCTTTATTAAAAGCAATGGAGGCTATGTCCCCGTGGGAGCAGTCTATAACAGTAAGTTTTATTGAAAAGATATTCCAAACTTCTGCAAATATATTCCGCGCTGGGGTAACATTGCGCCCCGAATTTGCTTTATCAAACTTCTTTAGAGATTCCATGCAAATGCGTGTTAATAGCAAGAAAGACTTGCGCCCTACATTTGCGGATATAGGAAAAGGAATGGCGGCTGCATTGGGTAAGAATGGTAGCGGTTTATATAATGAATGGCAAAGACAAGGTGCGCCGTCTGGGTTTTATATGCAGCTTGATGATAAGGGATTAAATAAAGCGATGAATGAATTGCTTTCAAAATCATCTTACACAAAATATGCGAAAAACCCTATTAGAATACTTGAGGATATTTCAACATTCTTTGAACAAACAAACAGGATTGCGGCGTTTAGCGCGGCTGAAAGAAATAATATATTTGGTATTCATGCAGCTATGATTAGCCGTGAATCAACTATAGATTTTGCAAGAGGTGGTACTCTTACAAAAAAAGTTGGGCGTTATGTTCCATTCTTAAACGCCTCCGTCCAAGGGGTTGATAAAATGTGGCGCACGCTTATCAATGATCCTGTGCCAACATTGGCTTGGAGCTTTACCGCAATTACAGTTCCAAGTGTTTTGATTGCTGGGTATTATTTGTATGCAGCCCCTGAAGATGAACGCAAGGAATATTTAGAAATTCCAAGATGGCAGAAAGATTTGTTTTGGGTGTTTAAAGTTGGTAACCATTGGCATAGAGTGCCAAAACTGCAAAGCTATGGTTTTATGTTCGGCTCTACCTTTGAGCGGTTTCTCGAATGGGGGTATCAAGGCGATAAGCCTGAAATGCAAAAGATGTGGCAGGATTTAGCTTTGGGTGTTGCTGGCTCTATATCCCCTGTATACGACCCCACATCAGTCATGCCGCCTATGCTAAAGACGGCGATTGAATCTGTTACAAATTATAACTTCTTTACCAACCGCAGAATTTATCCTGAATGGATGGATATATATGAGCCTAAATTTAGATCAAATGCGGGGACAAGTGAAACGGCTAAAATTGCTGGCGATGTCATAAATATGTCCCCTGCAAAGATTGATAATGTCATACGCGGTCTTTTTGGTGGCTTGGGGACTTATGCGACACAGGCTTTGGATTTAACTATAAAAGCCGCACAGAAAGCACAAGGAAAGGAAATCCCTCAAGAGCCATTTAGTTTATCAGACGCGCCTATAGCAAGAGGATTCACTGTTCGAGAGCCTGTTGGTTATAATACAAATTCTGTTCCAAACTTGTTTAATAACTGGGAAAAGGTATCACAAATTCATGCTTCCCTTAATTTACTAGAGGGTGAACAGCTGGACGCATACATGGAAAAGAACGCGCGGTCTTTGGAATTGTATAGTGTTTTAAAGCCGTCCGTTGAGCGTATTAAAGATTTAGGTAAAATATCAAAAGAAGTTTATGACGACAAGTTTATGACATCAGAGGAAAAAGTGGATTTGCTTAGAGAATACGGAAATGAAATGCTTGATATAGCTATTGAGGCAAATAAAATGTATAGCGAAACAGAATAAACAATGGTATCATTATACCGCGTAAAGGAGTTCCTTAAATGACAGTTTCAAGTTCAGTAAATAAAACAGAATACACAGGCGATGGCGTATCGACTGTTTTTTCGTTCCCTTATATTTTCTATAGCAATTCTGATATTAAGGTTTACTTTAACGGGGTTTTACAGTCTTCTGGATACACTGTTTCTGGGGCTGGAAATTCTGGCGGTGGTAACGTTACTTTTTCAATTGCCCCGACAAATGGGGTTGAAATTGTTATAATCAGAATTGTTTCTTACATACAAAACACTGACTTTACGGATTTTGACGGCAACCCATCTACAGTTACAGAAAGAGCGTTTGATATTTTAACAATGCAAACGCAGCAATTAGCGGAATCCCAAGGGCGTGTTGTTTCTGTTTCTATTGGTTCAGGATTGAGCAGCACAACATTACCCGATCCAGCGGCGACAACAAGTTATTTATCCGCGACACTTGCGGGCGGTTTTGAGTGGAAACAGCTTGCCTCTATTAGTGGAAGCATTGACACGGAATTATCAGGCTTAACAACAAATGATTTATTGATATACAATGGCACGAATTGGAAAAATACCCCCACTATTGCAGCCGCAAACATACCTAATAATTCCGTTGCTTTATCCAAATTATCAAACAATTTTATTGCAAGCGCAACCGCAAAAACAATCACCGCGAGTGATCTTATCATCTTTGGTGACGCAAGCGATAGTAACAATTCCAAGCGCGACACGGTTCAGACGATTGTTGATATTATTCTTGATACCTTTATTGGGTTTATACATGATTTTGGGGGCGGAACAGTCCCTGCAAAGTTCTTACTTTGCGATGGCGCGGCAATTAGCAGAACAACATACTCAAAGTTATTCGCAGCTATCGGCACAACATGGGGTGCTGGTGATGGATCAACAACTTTTAATGTGCCTGATATGCGCCGCCGTGTTCCTGTTGGTTCAGGAGGAACAGGAACATCAACACTTCAAAACACTGTTGGTTCTGTTGGTGGAGCTGAAACGCACACACTAACAACAAGTGAAATGCCGAGCCATCCACATGATGTGCCTATTTCTGGGACGTCTGGTGGATACACTGGCTATGCGTTAGGTGGCACAGGTTCAGCATTAAGCCCGTTAAGCACAACAAGCGTAGGCGGCGGTCAAGCCCACAACAACATGCAGCCGTCCGCTGTTTTTAATATGGTTATTTATGCAGGAGTGTAAAAATGAATATTGAGAAATTAACAGTAATCCCGATTGATAAAACCGTTATTTTAAACGGCGTTGCTTTAAATAACCTTGAATTTTATTGCGATGAAAATGTTCATGCTTTTCATTTCAAAGGCGGCGTTTCTATTGTTGAATATATAAATGGAAAAGGTACTGAAATCATAGAGGGTTTTGACATCGTTCAAGACGCCATAGACGCATGGACAGCAAGACAAGAAGAAATCCAAGCCATGCAGGAAGAGGCGGAAATAATCGCGCTTGCAAAAGAAGAAGTGCAGCCTGTAACAAAATACACGCTTGAGGAAAAAATAACCGCAATCTTAAAGCAATTCAACACAGATCGCTTTGCTGGTAAAGACTTAATCCCCGAATTAGACGCAATCGTAACAAATGAAATGAAAGGATAAACCCATGATAGACCTTATCAATATAGAAAATTACCCTGATAAACTTAGTTTTACGAACACATCACAGCGCATTGCTTTAATAAATGTGCAAGGTGCGCCAAGAAAAATTGTCATTACAAACCGCAGCACTTTCGATGCGTTCCTTGTAGTTGGTAAGGCAGATGTTGTAGCCACGTTATCGGGTACACCAGTTCTAGCAAGAAATTCTGTATCGTTTAATCTTAACCCTAGCATCACTCATATTGCGGCTATAACAGATTCTGGATCAGGCGACTTATATATTCAGGTAGGGGATGGAATATGATTAGGAACAATGTCATTTATGATGGTGGCGAAATAGTCCCTACCCCCCTAAAAACCTACACAATTCCAGTATTTCAGAATTTGGTTCTTGCAACAGAAATGCCAACGTGGAATCCTTTACAGGGCGGAACGATTATTGCTTTTGCGAATTACGTTTCAGGCACAATTAGCGCGTCGATAAGAACGATTTTTCAGTTACATAATGGAACATCAAATGAGGCGTTGGGCGTTCGTATCCCGTCTGGAACAGTTGTCACGGCGTCAAATATTCGCAGAAACAATACCGCGACATGGACAAGTGCGCTTGACCAATATGATGTTGCAGATCAATGGGCTATTAATGAGCCGCACGCCGTTGCTATGTCATGGGATACGACAAAAGGATTGATTTTTGGGCGAGGACAATATGAAGAAAACCTTGCCCTTACTGGATTGTTGCCCTTAGAATTAACGCAGCTTGGAATCGGTATGCGCAACGGTGGGAGCGATCCATTACCATCAACGGCGCATATTAGCAAAGTTTATGTGTGGCGCGAAACATTAACCAAAGAACAGATCGCGGCTTGGATTGATCGGGAATTTAATCCCATTAAAGCCATCACATCAGGGCAATCAAATGCGGCTTATCGTATTAAAAACATTGCTGACGCTAACGGTGAGTTGGGCTTTCAGGCATTTAAAAACGTTATCGCGACAAACCTTGTGCGTGATGTGTTTTTTATCAATGGCGCAACAGGCGGCAGTGCTGCATTTAACGTTTCTGATCCCGCTAACTTTTGGCTTAACGAAAATACAGGCGCGTACGGTACGGCGTTACAAACATGGCTAACGGCATATAATCGTTTTGGCGGTCAAGTCGGGTATATCTTATGGGATCAAGGTGAGGCGGACGCGTCCACGTTAGGGCGCGGCATTAAAACGAAAGCCCAATATAAGCAACAGCTTTTGAATATCTTTAATATCTTTTGGAGTAAATCCCCGAACGCCCCTGTTATTATATGTCCTATAGGAAAACGCCAAACAACAGATTCAAATAATCTTGGCTATCAATTAATCCGCGAAGCTCAAATGGAATTGATTGCGGAATCCAAAGGCAATATCATTATGGGATCGTCCCGTGTTGATTTAGCTCTTGTCGATGCCGTCCATCACACAAACGCTGCTTATGCTATACTTTGTACGCGCGACGGTCTTATTGTTCGTCGTATCTTAGGGCAACAGACAGCGCAATATCCTGTTATCACAAACGCCACACGGGTTGGGACTGCTGTTACCGTCACCATGTTACATAGCACTGGAACGGACTTTACGCCTGTAACAGGCATTGAAGGATTTTTCTATCTTGCCAATGGCGTCACGCAATCCCTTAACAATGCGATACGGACAACAAATGGATCATCGACGGTCACGATTGCACACACAGCGCATGGATTAGCCGTTGGCGCGCGCGTCACGTTTAATACGCCCGTCACTTATAATGGCGTCACTTTGAACACGACTTATGAAGTTTTGAGCGTGCCTGATGCGAACAGATACACTTTAGGCGTAGCACAACAAGCCACGGCAACAGACGGTGTGGGTGGCGGTGGTTCTATTGCCCCTGTTTATCAGAATGTTGTTGCGATTACTGCGGCTGTTCGCGCAACAGCAACAACCATCACATTAACCCTTGCCAGTGCGGTAGCAGGTACGCTATATCATCACTATGGGACGATGTTTTCTGTTAACGCAGCAAATTTAGTCAAAGACAATTCAGCAAGCACAATGCCTTTACGGGCAAGCATACGGACAGTAGCATAATGATCACTCTAACTTTATGCGTGGCGGCATTAACGCTGGGCATTGCCCTTTTCGCAATGTATGATAAGAAATTTCAAGCAGCATATTTGGAATTTCCTTCATGTCGTTGCAGGAATATGCTTAAGAAATTCATTGATCTAAATCCATGGTTTTTGTCTTTCTTCGGGGCACTTATATCAGTGTTCTTGCATACATGGCTTATTTGTGGTACACTTATAGGGTGTTTTGTGGGAAATGGTGTTGTTGAAAGTCCTGCTTTATCGCTTATTTCAATTATTTTTATTGCCCTACACATAAGGGCGTTTTACATTTTAAGGGGTTCTGCGTGTGGGAAAAAATTGTCTTAAACATTTATAATCTTTACACGCTTTTAGGTATAGGGCTTGGTGGTGGTGCGGTGCGCATCCTTTTAGAGCCAAAACGCCGATCATTTTTACAAATCATTTCATATTTTATTGTGGCGTCCATTGTTTGTTTTGGCGTGGGGATTTATCTTATTGACCGCGAAATAAACACGTCGTTGTCGTTTGGCTGCATGTTTTGTGCTGGTTTCTTTTGTCACAGCCTCCTTAATCACATCATAAAAAACGAACAAGGGTACATTGAAAGCATAGAGAAACGCATTAAAAAGAAGGTGGGTAATGACGAAGAATGAAAAACTTGTGAAAATATTAAGTAAGTTCGCGGATAAAAATCCCGATATGCCGTTTATGTTTATTGCCGTCACCCCCGATGGCATAGCAAGTTTTGTTGAAGGTTGTCCAACACAGATTAGAAATATGACTGAACACGTAAAAGATAGGGTACGTTTATGAAATTAAGAGATTACCGTGAATTAAAATTCCCATTGTCCGTAACGGGCAGGGAACGCCTTAAAACGTGCGATGAACGCTTACAGTACATTGTCCGTGAATTATCAATGGTGATGGATATAACCGTCATTGAAGGGCATAGATCAGTCGCACGGCAAGATGCTTTATTCAATGCAGGGGCAAGCAAGGTAAAAGGCGGTGGCAGTAAGCACAATTCAAAACCAAGTCTTGCTGTAGACATATGCCCTGCGGACGCGCCTAAACTATGGGCGTTGCATAGGGATTTACCACGCGCGCGCTACAATGCCATGTATGCGGAAGTTAAGAAGATTGCCGATGCCGCTGGAATTAAAACCCGATGGGGTGGTGACTGGGACGGTGACGGCGATTTCACGGATCAGAAATTTAATGACCTTGTTCACATAGAATTGTTGTGATATAATTTGTTTTTTTAATGGAGGAATTTATGAATTATAGAGTTATCGAATCTGTTACCGATCTTAAACAGGTGCTTGCGTTTGTGCCTGATGCAAACGGAAATTATGCGATAAAATTTCAAGATGAAAATGGAAATGATCTATACGCTGGCTTGCCAGTGATTATTATCCCCGATCACGAAACAAAACAAATCGCTATTAAACCTGCATCACAAACGGATCTTGCGGTTGCCGATGAATAAAAGAAAAGGGCTATCCGATTAAAGATAGCCCTGCGGTCTATGTACGAATACAATAGATGTGGTGTTTTGGATTATACCATTTCGCAATAATGATTTCAACAATAAAAAAGCCTTGGGGGTAAATCCAAGGCTTTTCTACAAAAGGAGTAACATGAAAAAATCCAAATAAAACAATAAACCGTATTTATCTTATCAGATTTAAAACACAAAATCAACGATTAACTTTCATTCGCCCGATCAGCTCCCCAAGATAATTCATCATAATTATGTGACTTGTCTTGGTTGTTTTCTGCATGCTGTTCTTTTTGTTTGAAATACGGCAATGTTTCGCAATATACCCACTCCCGATATTCGGCGTACATTTCACTTTTGCCAAGATTATCTTGCCTGCTGCCAATAAAATCATTGTGCGCAACCCTGATACAAATATCACAATTCCGCCCGTCGCCGTCCTCTGGTATGGCAATAAACTGTTTTCCGATGGCTGGTAATTCATTTCTAAATAATGGCATTGTTTGATCCTTTTCATTTGACTGTTTTTGTTGACCTAATCATGCCACGCGGAATGTGTAAGATCAATGATTTATGTTGTAATATTATTTCGTATTTCTGGCATGGCTATTTTCTACCCAATACAATTAAATACCCAAGCCATATAATACAAATAAAGGTGATGGGGCTGCATACAAATAACCAAAATATTTGAGAATCCGTTTTGTTATGAAGTCCTTCTCTACCTAAATAAAAACTCAATAAGGTTAAAGGATAACTCAAAGCCACATACCATAAAAAATAAATCATAACCTAACCTTTCCTTGTGTCCCACAAAAAGGGCAAGGCTTAATTTCCTGCGTCATAACTCCTCCTTTTTAGGTTTGTAAAAACAGAACGGAATATCCGTATTGACAAACATCTTTGCTTTCAAAACGTCCCCATTGACAAGTTTTATATAAGCCTTTGTGCAATGTAATGATATATGCAACACGTGATCAAAATTAAGATAAATTTCTTGCTCTATTTCACTGCGCACAGTCTCAAATTCATTTGTAAACTCACAACGCTTTCGAGTTTCTGTCTGCTCATATATTGTTATCTTAATCATAACCCCTCCGTCCCCTCTGGCATCGGTAGCCATCCAAGTAAATTAAATTCTTGCTTTGAAATTTCTGTTCCTCCTTCATCAATATAAAAACCATAAGAATCTTCTCGCCAATAACATCTATAAAAATCCACCCATCCATCTTTTTGTTGTGCTTTTAATATGAAATGTTTATCTTTAGGCGCTGTATCCATAGGCTGCAATTTGGTATGAAAATTCAATTTCTCACGTAGCTGGACGTTCTCTTGACTTAGTTCCGCAATGCGATCTGCTGCCATTGTGAATAAAGGCTTATTCAAAAACCGCAAATCCTTAATTAATTTTTTATCATTTCCCATCACTCACCCCCAAAAACATTAAAATCATCAGGCAGGGCAATAAACCAAAGGTATCCTGCGTCTATAAACCAATGTCTGTCCAAAAGATCAAAATCAATACTCAATCCAGTGAAAAGCCCTTTATGTTCCGCGTGTTCATAAAAGATATCACACCCCGATCCATCACTGTATATTGCAATAAACGCTTTTGGCAATTCGCTTTCTTCGTAAAAACACTTCATCGCGCCCTTGTTTTCGGCAATGTCGGCGCGGACGTATCTTGTAGAGTCTAAAATTTTTTCCTCAAAAACGACAATTCTTTCAGAATTAGGCACTTTTGCTACATAAACTTCATTCGGCATTTCTTTATTCATCATCAAGTCCTTTCTGTCTTTCGTAAGCAATCGCCTCAATCATGCGGAGGATTGTTTCGTGGTTATTCATCAAACTGCCCCTCCTTCCACTGCACTTTTATTCGGGCTATAGGGGCGTTTCCATGTGCATTCATCTTATTAGAGCCGTTATCATCCAAATAGCGAACGTCACCATCAACGATATGGATATTAAGGGAGACCTCCCCCGATCTTGGCTCTTGCCATGGTTCAGTCAACCAAGTATTACCAAGATAAATCTCAAATCCTTCGTTATTAAGAATAAACGTATCCCTCCTGCCGTAACAGTATGTGGAAAGAGTTCCGTTAATATTTTCAGGATGAATCTCCATAATTTGATGTTTGTCGCCATGATTATCTTTCCAAAACTGCCCGACCTCAAATTTCTTATTTTCCATTTTCTAAATCCTTTAATGTTTCAATGGCTTTATTGATTTCATTCAAATAAGCGCGATCTGAATAATGTGTATAAACCAAACCCACTATCAGAACAGCTAATATAAAAAATAGAATAGCTATAAATGCTATAGTTGAATCATCCATTTTTTTCCTCCTCGTGCGCGATCATCTTATCCGCTGCCATAAAAGCATCATGCGCAAGCTCTGAATAATCAGTGACACCATGCGCCGCCATTGAGGAAAGAAGCCCCTGCAAAACCATTCCTGCGTACCACTGGCGCAATGTCATGCCTGTTGTTGCCTCATAACTTCCAGCAAGGTCGCTGTTTGGTATTGGATACGCCGTTCCGCCGTCTTTTGGTTTATTTGTCATTGTCTTTACCTTTCTAAAAAGCCATTCTAAATATAAAAAAAATCAATCCCAACATAGCCGCATCGAAAACGATAAGCGCGGCGATCTGGATTTTTAGGGCGGTTTCTTTGTTCATTTTTTTATCCTAATAATTTCTTTGAACATCTAAGAAATTCCATAGTAGCCATTGATACAACTCGGTTGATTGAGAGCCTTTTTTTACGAAACTAGGCAACACAAGGCTTTCGAACTTTTTAATTCCAAGAGGCTAAATTAAAATTATTTCAATCACCGCACGACCCCAGTTCAGTAGTGCAATAAACTTTATTTTCAATATTAAAATCAAATTGCTGGTCTTTTTCTACCATTTCTCTAAATTTCTTCATTGTTAAACCCTCTCTAAATGTAAATCCTATCTCGCTTTCTAGCGACTCCATTTCCGCCCATTGTTTGGGGTAAGATTTTAAACTTATCGCCAATTCTGCCTCTGATTTGTGAAAACACATTGTGCAGTTTCCACATAATGTCTTTCCCTCTTTTGTAATAGGTAATTGTAGATCAAAAACATTATTTTCCCAAAACGTTTTCACATCGCGCCTAGTTACCCCAAGATCAACCAAAGGAAAAACAGGGCTTGATTTAATCAATTTACCGCCGCGCCTCTTATAGTTTTTTGTTATATTTTCGACCCGATCCATTTCATCCGCTCTAATCCCTAGGTAATTTTCCCATTTCATAATCCCTTGGCTACGCATAAACCTGCGGAGGGTTAATGTTTTTAATTCATCGGTGCAAAATCGTTTCGTTTTATTTGGGATAAAATTCCTTTTCCTCACAAGCTGTTTCATAGGCTCTCCAGTTATATTTAAACTATCAAGGGTTTCAACCGTGAAAAATGGCTTTGTGTCCTTGTATTGCAAAACAGTAATATCAAAAGGAAGTTTTTTTAAAAAATCTATTGTTTCCTTTGCCTCTAGTCCTGTATTCTGAAAACAATATATTCCATCAAATCCGCTTTCATAAAGCTTTATGCCCATAAATCCGCTAGTTCTTCCTCCTGATATACACGCGACTTTCATATTTCCGTCTTTCAAAAAATTAAGTGCCGTACTCTCCGTGCTGTCAATCACCCGATACTTTACCTTTTACCATCAAGGTCTATCCTCTCGTTCTTTCGGGGATGATTACCCCGTCACTTTGCTCAATTCCACCGTGGGCAGCTGTGACCGCTAAGCCTGTCTTTACGGCAAGGGATAAAAACAGGCGGCTCTTTTGTTCTCTGAAAGGTTTGGATGGTAAATTCCACTTCTTTCAGCACCTTGCGCATATTTAATCCCTTTCGGGAATTTCTAAGAGTGGGTCATTTTTTCTCTTTTAAGCCCGCAATCTCAATTTTTAGAATATCAATTTCATTTGATAAAATTCGAATAGCTTCTGCACCCTCGCGCTGGATTCTATAGATAAACTCACGGTTATAATCTTCATCCCTTTGTTTAGATAATTCATTGAGTCGGTTTCCTATTTTTTCAGCGGTTGTATTGGGTTTTTGTTCATTTCTTTCACAAACAGCTGTCAATTCATAACTTAGTGGGTTCATTTTATTTTCTTTCAAGTTTAGGGTTAATGTTAAAATATAGAGTGGGGCAGGTTTTGTTGCACTCGCTAGCCTATGGGAGCTACCCATACAACCCAGTACATCCTCACCTACTCTGGATCTTCCCATTGGTTTCTAGTAATAAAACCAGTCCAGTGTTCTCGTCCCTTTATTCCTTCCTTTATACAATATATGTGTGGAGTTACTAGCGCACCACATATATGTGTCATATATCAGAAGTTTCCAAAACTATCCTTTCTAGGGATACCCACTCACCAATGCCGCCCGTCACACAGCATCAGGGAAGGGGTTAAAAAATCAAAATAACACCATGAATCCATCCAACTGGGGGAATGATTGTGCCTAAAATAGCCCATATAAATTCACCAGTCGTATCAATCTCACCATGAACAAGACTTGTCACAATCCACCATAAATGGATAATAAATGGCGCAAAAATAGCAGCCAAAGCAGCCCAAATTCCAGCAATCTTAAAATAAATATTCATAAAAATAACCTTTCGTTTGTTGTTGTTAATTCGTTAATTGGTGGATAGCGCAAGATTTTCACTTGCCGTCTGTTGCTTATGCAGTACCCTTTTTCTGTTGCATCGCGAGGGACTCTCAGCGCGTCTGCGCGGCTATCCTTTAGTAATTAAGCCCTATTCCTGCACTTCCTGAATATCAATATCAATCTTGACTGGAAACGGCATAAACAATTCTAATTGATCTAATAATATATTAATAAGATTTATAAGTGTTGTTTTACCTGCTCCCTGCTTACCAGATACAGTCATTTTAATCGTTAAAGGGCTTGGTTTTTTTGGTGCCGTCAAATTTTGATTTTTATAGGCAATCAGTTTGTTGCCTAATTTTAGTATTTTTGTAAAATTGCTCATGGTGTAATCCTTTCTTGTTTTGGTAAAATCATATTGCCCCATAAAATAAGTAAGGTCAATTATTTTCTTTGAAATATTATTGCGTTATTGCATAGGTTTCTGTAATTTTATTCAAAAATCTTTCAGATAAAGGGATACGACCGCGCAAAATCCCTGATATGTGATTCGCTGTGTAGCCTGTATCACGCGCGATCTGGCGATTGTTTAAGTCTAGCCTATGCCTTAATATCTTTCTAAGCCTTATATAATCCATTAAACATCCTCCAAAAATTTATCGCATCGCCGCGCAATGTCATCAATCACATTCACCACGGCGCGTTTTTCTGATGTTGATTGTTGTGCTAGGTGCGCTAACTGATTAAGTCCTGAAAGCACATTGTAATGTATTGCATTTATCAGGTGATCTAAAGTCATGTTGTCATTCACTGGCGCGTCCTGCTGTAAATAGTGTACGTTGTCTGTCATATCAAAACCTCTCGATTGGTGCTGGCACTCTAAAAACAAACTTCAATGTTTCGAAATTAAAATACATATATCTAATCATCACAATCCCCTTTCTCCAACTCCTTAACAACAAGCATCGCATAACCTGCAATATCACGCCATGAATCAATGTGTCGTGGGTTTCCGTTTACGATACGCGCGATCTTGTGGCATATCATGTCCATTCCCTCTTGCACATACTCTAAATCTGGGCTTAGATATTCTATGGCTGTATGTGCTTTAAGCATTTGTGACAACACGGCAAGACTTTTAAAATCCCCATACTGCTCGCCGCGCTCTTTCAATACGCTGTCAATGTCGTTTTCTTTATCAAATAATAATCCTGATTCGTTAGTCATAGCTTGCCTCCATAATTAAACTGTTTTCAATACTCATACCTTCCTCACGCGCATCAACTTTATGGCTTGATTCTGTGCCCTGTGACTGCATCTCAACGACAATCGCTGATAGATTATCAACCGAATTTTCAAGATAACCAACGCGCCCTGAAAGCATCAGGAATTGGCTTAATGTCAATATGCTAATCAATAAACAGATCAGCGTGATTGTAATGTTTAAATTCATGTTAACACCTCTATACTTTCTTTTACGCCGTCTTGGTCAATCAGGATTGTAAATGGCACGCCCCAATTTTTTTTAAAATTATCCTTGATGTACTCAACAATTTTTTCTTTTTCTTTGGCATTAAACGGGTATCCCAAATATCCTTTTTTTAAATGCTTATTCATGGTCACCCCTGAAACGCTGCCTTTGTATTCTACTTGAAATCTAACCGTTGCCATTGCGCATCCTTTCATTCAAAGCCCAAAAATAAACGTCCTTCATCGCTCTTAAATAATTAAAAATATAAGGGCTTTGTTTTGTGTCAATTTTTTTATTAAAACAATATTCATACGCATCAAATATGAATTGCGCATTACCATGAACGGGCTTGATATAATCTTTCATCATATGAATAATACTGTCATAGGGAATAAGATCAAATTTTCGCCAATCAATGTTATCAGCTGCCATTTGATTCATAACCGTAACACGCGCATAATAAGCATCATCACTTATGATTTTATCGCAACGATAGGCATAGCTTTTGAGTATGCTTATTGCTGTTTTCGGCTGCGCGCCCAAGTCATTATACGGCATATCAGCAAAACGATCAGATTTAATAATCGTGCTATATGCAGCCAATTCAAAACCTTTGTCGTCCGTGACAATGAACGACAACGCGTTGGGGAATGATTGATCTTCGTGACCAAGATGCATTGGCTTTGACGGTGCAACATTGCCCTCTATGTTTAAAAATAGTATCATTTTATTTTACCTAATCAAAATGGAATATCCGAACCGTCATCATCAAACGGTGCAGGCGCATAACCATCAGCCTTTGCCGTATCATGGCTTGATACAGGTGCAGCCTTTGCATTATCGCCTTTTGCATCCAATAGCAAAATTTCACCATTGAAAGGCTTTAGCACAATCTTTGTTGTGTACCTGTCCTCACCGTCTTTCTGGTATTTCTGCGTTTCCAGCTTGCCCTCAATGTAAATCTTTGTGCCTTTCTTGACATAGCTTTCAATGACCTTGATAAGCCCCTGATTCGTGACTGATACGTTGTGCCATTCGGTGCGATCTTTCTTCTCACCTGTGGCTTTGTCTTTCCAGCTTTCGGATGTGGCAACGGAAAAATCCGCCACCTTATCGCCGCTTTGGAAATTGCGGATTTCTGGGTCTTTTCCCACATTTCCTATGATGGTTACTTTGTTTAGGCTTGCCATTATAAAATTACTTCCTCTTGGTCTGTGGTTTCGGGTTGTGGTAATTCAGCTATAAGCCTATCATACCATGATTGATTATATTCTTTAATCGCATTTAAGTCATTATCAAGTCCATCAAGTGATTTCTTGGC
>Ga0315904_10006643_pt1 | contig 15773 bp, 13 predicted proteins | sample LakEriMetagenome_6_FD_203529 | JGI IMG/M metagenome (GOLD analysis project Ga0315904, IMG submission 203529) | Freshwater fungal communities from buoy surface, Lake Erie, Ohio, United States - Buoy 12 MA120 | ecosystem: Environmental > Aquatic > Freshwater > Lake | place: USA: Lake Erie, Ohio... | reverse complement strand
GCGCCGGCGCTCTGGGGCATGGCGTATGACGGCGCCGACGACCTCTACGCCTTCAACTCCCAGTCCTCGGGAACGCCGTGGCTGAAACTCGACCCCACCAACGGCCAGCAACTGACCGAGGGAACCGTGACCGGCGCCTTCACCGACAACGACATCTACTCGTCGTTCGGCGGCAACCTCACCGCCCGGCCCGCGGGCGGCTTCTATTTCGCCAACGAGAACGACGGCGCCGAACTCGTCAAGTTCACGCTGTCTGGAACCAACGCCACGACCGTGCTCTCGGGATCCTTCGCAGGGGCAGGCTTCGTCGGGGGCGGCCTCTCGCTCTTTGCGAGCGGCACGTCGCTCTACTTGCTCTCGTCGTCCAGCCTGTTCTCCGTCGATGAGTCCACGGCGGCGCTCACCCAACTCGGCACGGTCACGGGCCTGCCGGCAGGCTTCACCGACTTCACCGGTGCGGCATCGCCGTTCGTCGCCGTTCCCGAACCGTCTCTCCTGACGCTGCTCGCCGGCGGTGTGCTCGCAGGCTCGGTTTCTCTCTCGCGACGCCGCCGGGCAGGGCAGGGGCGTTCCCGAGTGGCGCGATAGCACCGGCGTGCCCCCATCGCTGACGCGATTGGGCTTCCTGACGTCGAGAACCAGCACGTCTCCTGGCGGGGCCGGGATGACACCCCATCGACCGGCCATCACCAGCCACGCGCTTGTGGAAGCGCCGTTGACCGTCTTACTCCTCGACCGGCGTTTCTTCGAGGCTCGCCTTGTAGTGCACACTCGACTGCGGGCCGCCAAAGCCGACCACGCGGCGGTCGATGGAGGTCTGGCGGCCGACCACACGGCCACGGTCGATGTCGAAGCGGATCGTGCCGTCCCAGATTCGCTCCAGCAGCCGCGCCTCGAGCCGCGGATCATCCACCGGCGTGAGAACCGTCGTGTCGACCTCGATCGTGGCCACGCCGTCCTTGATCGAATCGAGGCGGTAGCGGAGCCGGGTGCGGACGGCTTTCCGCGGACCGTTCGGCACCTCGACGACCACCTCCTGCGGGATCGTCCATTCGAAGCCGGCCTCGACCGGCTCGTCGGGAAGCGGCACCACGACGAGGTCGCCGGTCGCCGCCGGCGGGCAGGGGCGGAGTTCGCGGCGGTCGAGCACGCGGCCATCCGCAGCGACCGTCATCCGCACCAGAGGCACGCCGAGGCTGTACGGTACGAGTTCGTAGCCGGGCGGCGGCTCGGCGCCGCTGCCACTCGACCAGCGGACCTCGCCGCGGTCGCTCGTTCGCGAGGTCATCGTCACGTCGTCCACCGACTGCTCGAGCGTCGCGGTGCCGGCGGCGTCGACGCCGACGACCGTCCAGGTCTTCGTCGAGTCGGTCATCGTCTCGACCGACTGCGTCGTCTCGCTCATCGTCGTTTCGGTGAGGGCCCGATGCTCGACCCGCATCGACATCCGGTCGTCGGGACGAAACTGGTAGCGGAGGCTGACAGGCTCGGCCACCGCCACGGTGCCGGCCACCGCCGCGAGCAGGCCGAGGCACGCACGCGCAAGCCGGCGGGGGCGCGAGGCCGTCATGCGCCGCCCCGCGTCGAGGGCCGCCCGGCGGTCCGCAGGCCGCCCCCCCAGCCAAGCTTCTCGCGGAGCGTGCCGTAGTAGCCGTGCCGCCCGGTTTCGACGAGCGTGAATCGAGGTTCGGCGCGGCGGACACGGATCCGGTCGCCGGGCTCGAGGCCCGTCACCACCCGGCCGTCCACCACGCAGGCAGAGCCCGCATTCGGTTCGGGCACGACGATCTCGTAGGTGCGGGCGGCAGAGTCCACGACGGTGCGGTTGGTGAGGGTGTGCGGATTGAGCGGCGTGAACACGAATGCGTCGAGGTCCTTGCGAACGATCGGGCCGCCGGCCGAGAGGTTGTAGGCGGTGGAGCCCACCGGCGTCGAGACGATCAGCCCGTCGGCGCGGTACGTGGTGGCGGGTTCGCCGTCCACCACGAGGCCGATCTCGATCATCGAAAACGGCGGGCCGGCGAGGATCGACGTTTCGTTGAGGCCGAGTTCGCGGGGTACGACGGTGACGTTTCCGCGGACGACGTCGGTTTCGAACATCAGGTGATCGACGAGCCGGAAGCCGCCGGCGACGATCCTGCGGAACGCCTCGGCGGCCGCGGAGCGGGGCACGTCGGCGAGAAAGCCGAGCCTTCCGAGGTTCACGCCGAGCACCGGGATCTGGTCGTAGCCCATCCAGCGGGCGACGCGGAGGATCGAGCCGTCACCCCCGAGCACCACGACCAGGTCGGTGGCCGACGGGCAAGGGGGCTTCTCGGCGGCCACCGGGGCCACGAGGGAGATCGCCTCGTGGCCGGCGTCACGGATCACCGCTGCGATCATCTCGGCTTCCGCCTCGACGTCGGGCTTGTCGGCGGGGCCGACGATGGCGCATCGCAGCGGCGCAGCCGCAGCGTGACCGGGTCGCAGTCGAGAACTGCTGGGCATACCGCAACACGCCTCCGGCGTCGATCAACGGTTGATGGCGGCGTGCGCGGCGACGCGACCGGCGAGCCGCCGGCACGTGGCGGCGATGCCCGCCGCATCGAGCCCAAGGTCGGCGAGCAGTTCCGCCCGTTCGCCATGTTCCACGAAACGGTCGGGCAGGCCGAGCCGCACGATCGGGCCGGCGTGGATGCCGGCGTCGTTGACCGCCTCGAGCACGGCGCTGCCGAAGCCGGTCTGCAGGGCGTTTTCCTCCAGCGTCACCGTCCACGGAGCCGCCTCGATCCGGTCCACGAGGGTGGCGTCGAGCGGCTTCACGAATCGGGCGTTGATGACCGCGATCTCGACGCCCTCGGCACGGAGGATCGACGCCGCCTTGAGAGCCTCCCCGAGAAGCGAGCCGCAGGCGATCACGAGCCCCTCGCCTCCCTCGACGAGCGTCTCGGCACGGCCAAGCTCGATCGGCTGCCGCGGCCCGTCGTGACGCTCCACGACCGCCTTCGGGTAGCGGACCGCCACCGGGCCGTCGTGGGCGAGCGCCCAATCCAGCATCGCCACGAGGTCGTGCTCGTCGCCGGGAGCGAGAACCGTCATGTGGGGAAACAGCCGCATGTAGCCGAGGTCGTACGAGCCGTGGTGCGTGGGGCCGTCGGGGCCCGTCAGGCCGGCGCGGTCCATCATGAACACGACCGGCAGATTCTGGAGGCAGACCTCCTGAAAGACCTGGTCGAACGACCGCTGCAGAAACGTGCTGTAGATGTCGACGATCGGCCGGCAGCCCGCCTTGGCCTGGCCGGCCGCGAAGGCGACGGCGTGCGACTCGCAGATGCCGACGTCGAAGAATCGCTCGGGAAACTCCTCCCGTACCGGCTCGAGCTTGTTGCCCTGGCACATGGCCGCGGTCATCACCGTGACCCGCCCGTCGCGGCGAAGCGCGGCACCGATGGCCGTGGCGGCGACGTCGGTGTAGGCCCGTGACGTCGACTTTTTGATCGACACGATGCAGTCATCGTCGTCGCACTCGAACGGCGCGGGAGTGTGGAAGAAGACCGGGTCGGCCTCCGCGGGCTTGAATCCGTGACCCTTTTCGGTGAGCACGTGAAGGAGGATCGGCCCGTCCTCCTCCTTGACGAGTTCGAGGTAGCGGATCAGGTTGGGCAGCGAATGCCCCTCGACCGGCCCGAAGTAGCGGACGCCGAGGGCCTCGAAGAGCGCGCCGCCGTGCAGCGAGGTCTTGAGCGACTCCTTGACGTTGGAGAGCATCCGCTCCACCGACTCGCCGACCATCGGCATGCCCTTGATGAACTCCCCGGCCTGGTGCTTGAAGCCGCGGTACCAGGAGTTGGTGCGGACCGTGTCGAGATACTCCGCCAGCCCGCCCACCCGCGGGCAGATCGACATCTTGTTGTCGTTGAGGATCACCAGCATCCGCTTCTTGAGGAAGCCCGCGTTGTTGAGCGCCTCGAAGACGATGCCCGAGGGGAGGGCGCCGTCGCCGATCACCGCCACCGAATGACGGTCGGCTTCACCGCGGAGGTCGTCGCCGCTGGCGAGGCCGAGCGCCGTGGACACGCTGCAGCCGGCATGGCCGGTCATGAACAGGTCGTACGGGCTCTCGTCGGGATTGGGGTAGCCCATCAGGCCCCCCTTCGTGCGAATCGTGCCAAACGTGGCGAAGCGGCCCGTGATCAGCTTGTGGGGATAGATCTGGTGGCCCGTGTCCCAGATCAGGCGGTCGCGGCTGAAGTCGAAGACGCGGTGCAGGGCGAGGCAGAGCTCCACCACGCCGAGGTTCGAGGCGAAGTGCGCGGTTCGGGACGTGGCGACCTCGCAGAGCGCCCGCCGCATCTCCGCGGCGAGCTGTTCGAGCTCGTCCATCGAGAGCCGCTGGAGGTCGCGCGGGGAGAGGATGCTCGGCAGGATGTCGGCCATGATGGGGAGTGCTCCGTGCGTGCCAGCTGGTGGCGGAAGGTCAATGATCGCGGGCGACGATCCAGTGGGCGAGGGCCGCGAGTCTCGCGGCCGGTTCACCGAGAGGCGCCACCGCGGCGGCTGCTTCGGCAGCGAGGTTTTGGGCCCGGTCGCGGGCGGCCCCCATCCCGGCGACGGTCGGGTAGGTCAGCTTCCCGCGCTGCGCATCCTTGCCCACCCGCTTGCCCATCGCGGCCTCGGTGCCTGCGGCGTCGAGGAGGTCGTCGGCGATCTGGAAGGCCATCCCGAATGCCCGGCCAAACCGGGTGAGCGCCTCGAGCTGTGCCGCGTCGGCTTCCACGGCGAGGCCGCCGAGCTGGAGGGACGCCAGGAAGAGCGCGCCGGTCTTCCGCCGGTTGATCCTGTCCATCCAGGCAACCTGCTCAGCGGCGGTTGCCGGAGGCCCCGCGATCCACCCGCGTTCTGCGGCCAGGTCATCGACCTGGCCGCCCACGAGTGCCGCCGCCCCGGCTGCCCGGGCGAGGGTCAAGCAGGCCCGAGCGGCGACGGCCGTGGGCATGCCCGAGGAGAGGATCTCAAAGGCCAGCGGCTGCAACGCGTCGCCGCAGAGAATCGCGGTGGCCTCGTCGAAGGCACGATGGCAGGTGGGGCGGCCCCGACGGAGATCATCGTCGTCCATCGCCGGGAGATCATCGTGAACGAGCGAGTAGGCGTGGATGCACTCGACGGCGATGGCGGCCGGAGTTGCCGCCTCCCAGTGGTCGGCCGGATCGCGGTGCGGATCGCCGCAGGCCTGGGCTGCCCAGAGGGCGAGCGCGGGGCGAAGCCGCTTGCCGGGCGCGAGCACGGCATAGCGGATCGCCTCCGCGAGCCGCGGCGGCGTGTTGTCGTCGAACGCCAACGACGCGGCGAGACGAGGCTCGATGAAGTCGCGGACCGACTCCAGGGCAGCCGCGATCGATCCGCCCTGGTCGGCCGGCAGGCATGTGGCGGAGGCTTGTTCGCTGCTGGTCACCGGGCAGTTCGCCATGCGTGGCCTGCAGGGAAGTGCAAGGCTCGGAGAGGACGATGGGAGCCCTCCCAGGACGCCTCTTTCGCCCGGAGAAAGTCTATCCTTCGCCCCCGGCATCGTCCATTCCGGGGAGCGTGCGCGACCGCGGCTTGCGGCCGGCGGCTCGCGGAGCCTTGCCGGCCTCGCCGGCCGTAGGCTGGGCGGTCGGGGCCAGGATCGGCCGCCCCTCGTCATCGATCCGGACGAGGGTGCTCACCGTGGCCTCCGCTGTGGCGAGTTCTTCGTGCAGTCGCCGGAGGAGGCTCACGCCACGCTCGTAGGCGGCGATCGACTCCGTCAGGCCGAGGCTGCCCGATTCGAGCCGCGACACGATCTCGCCGAGGTCGGCGAGCGCGGTCTCAAAAGAGGCGGGCTGGGTCGAGTCTGCGGGCTCAGCGTCCGATGGCATCGTCGGTCATCCTTTCCACGCGGCTCCAGAGGCGTCCGTCGGTGAGTTGCGTGATGATCATGTCGCCGGCAGCGATGCCGGCAGTGCTCTTGAGGGCGGCCTCGTGACGCTCGAGCCGGGTCACCGACCAGCCGCGGGCGAGGAGGTGCACGGGGCTGCCGGCTTCGAGCCGGGCGGCGGCGGCGGCGACCCGCTCCCCGGTTCGCTCCACGATGACCCCGGCGAGCCGACGGAGTCGGATCGCGTGGGCGTCGATCGCATCGCGGCGTTCGCGAACGAGCCGGCTTGGGTCGGCGAACATCCGCGAGCGGGCGAGCGTGGTGAGGCGATCGCGGGAGAACTCGAGCCGCCGGGCGAGGGACGTCTGCATCCGGGCCCCCAAGCCGGCGACGGCGGCCGTCACCTGGCGGGCGTCGGGCACGAGCTTCACCGCGGCGTCGGTGGGCGTCAGTGCCCGCACGTCGGCGGCGAGGTCGCAGAGCGTGACGTCGATCTCGTGGCCAACTCCCGACACGACCGGGATCGGCGCCGCGGCGACCGCGCGGACGAGCACCTCTTCGTTGAACGACCAGAGATCTTCGAGGCTGCCCCCTCCGCGGATCAGGGCGATCGCATCGACGGCGGGCCGCAGTCGAGCGGCGGCAGCCAGGGCCGCGGCGAGTTCCTCGGCGGCGCCCGCCCCCTGCACCCGCGACGGCACGAGGATCACTTCGGTTGCCCGCCATCGCGAGAGCAGGGTCTCGAGGAAGTCGGCGATCGCGGCGCCGGTGGGGCTCGTCACCACGGCGATCCGCGTAGGAAACTCCGGGAGGGGCCGCTTCCGCGCCGGGGCGAAGGCGCCCTCGGCGTCGAGCAGGGCGTGGACGCGGCGGAGCCGGGCCTCGAGCGTGCCCGTGCCGACGGCATGCAGGCGGTCGATCGTCAGCTGGTAGGTGCCGCGCGGCGGGTAGACTTCCAGCCGCCCGTGGCAGACCACGGCGAGGCCGTCGCCGGGCTCGATGGCGAGCGACTGCATCGTGCCCCGCCAGATCACCGCGCGAAGCACGGCCGCCTCGTCCTTGAGCGACAGGTAGACGTGGCCGCTGGAGGCCCGCGTGAGGTTGCTCACCTCGCCTGTCACCCAGACGTCGGCAAACCGGGTCTCGACCTGCTCCTTGACTCGGGAGGTGAGGTCCGACACGCTCTGGACGTCGTCGGGCGGGCTGCGGTCTGTCGCGACGCGGGTGGCCATCGGTGGCCAGTGTAGCAGTCGCCGGCGAGGCACCCGGCCCGGCGGAGGCGTGGAGTGAACATGGCAGCAGCCCGAGTCGAGACCGATGGCTCACGCCCCGACGACGCGGCATCCCGTGCCGCGCTGGACCCCGCGGCATCCCGTGCCGCGCTGGACCCCGCGGCATCCCGTGCCGCGCTGGACCCCGCGGCATCCCGTGCCGCGCTGGACCCCGCGGCATCCCGTGCCGCGCTGGTGGTCGTGTTCCTCACGGTGTTCATCGACCTGCTCGGCTTCGGCATCGTCCTCCCCGTGATGCCGCGACAGGCGGAGCCCTTCCTCAACGCCCTCGGGCTTTCGCCAGCCGCCCAAGGGGCGGTGATCGGCGTGCTGTTCTCGAGTTTCTCGCTGATGCAGTTTCTCTTCAGCCCGCTCTGGGGACGGCTCTCCGACCGGATCGGCCGGCGGCCGATGCTGCTGCTGAGCCTCGCGGGCTCGGTCGTGTTCTACGCCGTCTACGCCATGGCGGTCTTGGTGCCAGCCGATCCCGAGCCCTCGCGGGAGCGGGCTGCGCTGGCTCTGGGCCTGATGCTCCTCTCGCGGATCGGGGCCGGCATCGCCGGCGCCAGCGTCGGCACGGCCGCGGCCGTGATCGCCGACTGCACCACGCCTGAGAACCGGGCCCGGGGCATGGCGCTCATCGGCATCGCCTTCGGCGGCGGCTTCACGCTGGGCCCGCTGATCGCCTACTTCGGCCTGGCGATTTTCCGCCAGCAGCCCTGGGGCGTGGGGGCGATCGCATCGGTGCTGTCGCTGGTGGCCTTCGTGATCGCAGCCACCGTGTTTCGGGAGACGCGGCCGGCACAGGGCGTGCCCGAGCGGCCGCGGTCGGGGCTCGGCCGCATGGCCACGGTGCTCGGGACGCCCGCCGTCGGCGCGCTCGTCCTCGTGTACTTTCTGTCGATCGTCGCCTTCGCCGGGTTCGAATCGACGCTCGCCCGCCTGACGAGGTCGGCCTTCGGCATGAACGACCACGACAACTTCCTGGTGTTCGCCTTCATCGGCGCGATGCTGCTGATCGCGGGGGGCGGCTATCGGCCCCTGGCGAAGCGGTTTCCGGAGCGGCGACTGCTCGCGGCCGGGGTCGTGCTCGTCCTCCTCGGGATCGGCCTGCTTGGCGTCGTGGCCTGGTGGGTCTACCGCGATCCGGCGGCCGGGCAGGCCGCGGCCGCGAAGGCCGTCTTCTATGTGGCAGCCGCGGTCGCGGTGGCGGGCTTCGCGGCGATCAATCCGTCGGTGTCGGCCTTGATCTCGAAACAGGCCGATCCAGCGCGGCAGGGCGAGGTGCTCGGCGTCAACCAGTCGTTCGCCTCGCTCGGGCGGATCGTCGGGCCGTTCCTGGGGTCGTTTCTGTTCGGCCTGCATCCCTCGCATGCCCTGCCGTTCGCGGCGTCGGTGGCGTTGCTGCTCGGCGTGCTCGCCGTGTTGCCGCGGATCGCCGGTGGAGCGCCGCGATGAACAGCGCGATGACCGGAGCGGCCGGCGTGCTCGTGATCGGCCACGGCACGGCCGATCCGGTCGGTGCTGCCGAGACCCGCCAGGTTGCGGCGACCGTCGCCAGCCTCATGCCCGACGTGCCGGTCGAACTTGGATTCCTGGAGGTGATCGCCCCGACGATCGGCGACGCGGTGGCGCGGCTTGCAGCCCGTGGCTGCCGTTCGCTCGTGGCCGCGCCGCTCTTGCTCTTCGCCGCCGGCCACGCAAAGCGCGACGTGCCGGAGGCGGTCGCCGTGGCCGCTGCGCTGCACGGTCTCGACGTGGGGCAGAGCGACGCCTTCGGGGAGATCGAGGAAATCGTCGACCTGTCGCGGACGCGGCGACGCGAGGCGGTGGCCGCTCGCGGTCCGGTGGCGGCCGCGGAGACCGTGCTCCTGATGATCGGTCGTGGCTCGAGCGATCCCGCGGCGGCGGCCCAGCTGCGGTCGTTCACGGAGGCGACGCTCGCCGACCTGGGGGCCGAGCGACCCCGGCGAGTGGAGTTTGGGTTTGTGGCAGCCGCCCGACCGCGGCTCGAGGAGGCGATCGCGGCTGCCTGCGACCCAGCGGACGTCGAGGTGCGTAGGATCATCGTGCAGCCGCACCTGCTGTTTCGTGGCCACGTGGAGGATCAGGTGAGCGACGCGGTGGCCGACGGCCGGAGGCGGCGGCCCGACGTCGAGTGGATCCACGTGGCCAGACTGGGCGCCGATCCCCTCGTCGCCCGGGCACTTGGCCGCCGCGTGACGCAGGTTCTTGGGGCCCAAAGCCTGTCTCGCCAAGGCTGACGCGAAACGGCACAATGAGGTGTTCTGCGGCCGGGCCCAGACGCCAGGTTGGAGAGGGTATGCACGTCATGACACGGAGGATTCACCGCGTGGACGACACGACACGGTCGGGGTGGTCGATGGGCATGGTTGCGAGGCTTGCACTCGTCGGCATGGCAGCCGCGGTGGTCATGCCAGGCGGAGCCGAGGCGCAGCTTCCGGCGCAGCCGCCCGCAGTGATCGCGCCCGCCCCTGTCGACCGGCCGGTGATCCAGGCCCCCGCGGCCGCTCCTGCGCCCCCGCCCGCGGCCGCCGCGGCGGTCGGGCAGGCCAACGCGCCCCCGGCGGTGGTGAAGGCCGGGACCAACGACCGCTACATCGCGGTGGCCGTCCGCCGCCAGCTGGAGAACGAGCACTTCCTGCGGAAGCCGATCGACGACGAGATCGCCCGCCGCTGGTTCTCGTCGTTTCTCGAATCGCTCGATCCCATGAAGGTCTACTTCCTGCAGAGCGACGTCGATTCCTTCATGCAGAAGCGGGAGTCGCTCGACGATCTGGTGAAGAAGGGAGACGTCACCTTCGCGTACGACGTGCTGACGCGGTTCCTGCAGCGGGTCGATCAGCGGCAGCCGCTGATCGAGCGGCTCATCCAGTCGCCCCAGGATTTCACGAAGGACGAGACCATCGTCATCGATCGCGACGAGACGAAGTGGGCGAAGAACGAGGCCGAGGCCGAGGACGTCTGGCGGCGACGGATCAAGTACGACCTCCTGGTGCAGAAGATGGAGAAGACGTCTGTCGAGGAGGCGAAGGACAAGCTGCTCCGTCGCTACCGCAGCCTCGCCAAGCGGTGGCATCAGATGACGGCCGACGAGCTGCTCGAGACCTACCTCTCGTCGCTCACCAGTAGCTTCGATCCGCACACGAGCTACATGTCGCCCGGCACGCTCGAGAACTTCGAGATCGGGATGCGGCTGCAGCTCGACGGCATCGGCGCGCAGCTCAAGGGCGAGGACGGCTACACGACGATCGTGGAGCTCACCCCGGGCGGTGCGGCCGACAAGGATGGCCGGCTGAAGTCAAAGGATCGCGTGGTCGGCGTGGGGCAGGGCAAGGACGGCGAGATCGTGGACGTCGTCGACATGAACCTCAACGAGGTCGTGAAGCTGATTCGCGGCAAGCGCGGCACGATCGTCCGCCTGAAGGTCATCCCGGTCGGCGAGAACGTGCCCAAGGTGTATGACATCACCCGGGCGAAGATCGAGCTCAAGGACGCGGAGGCCCGGGGCGAGGTGATCGAGCACGGCAAGAAGCCCGACGGCACGCCCTACAAGGTGGGCGTGATCAACCTGCCGAGCTTCTACATGGACATGGCCGGCGCTCAGCAGGGCCAGGCCGAGTACAAGAGCAGCACCCGCGACTGCAAGCGGCTTCTCGACGACTTCCGCACGCAGGGCGTGGACTGCGTGGTGCTCGACCTGCGGAGCAACGGCGGCGGCTCGCTGCCGGAGGCGATCAAGCTCACCGGGCTGTTCATCGACAAGGGGCCGGTGGTGCAGATCAAGGATTCCGACAAGCAGGTTCGCCCCTACGACGACGTCGATCCGGGGGTCACCTGGGACGGGCCGCTGGTGGTGCTCACGAGCAAGTTCAGCGCCAGCGCCAGCGAGATCCTTGCGGGGGCCATTCAGGACTATCAGCGGGGCCTGATCGTGGGCGACAAGTCGACGCACGGCAAGGGGACCGTGCAGACGCTGCTCGACGTCGGCCGTCAGCTCTTCGGCCGGTTCGACAACCTGCCGCAGCTCGGGGCCATCAAGGTGACGATCCAGCAGTTCTACCGCCCGTCCGGCGACAGCACGCAGCTCGAGGGTGTGAGGAGCGACGTCGAGCTGCCGAGCTTCACCAGCCACCTTCCGATCGGCGAATCGGACCTCGACCACGCGCTCACGTTCGACCGTGTGCCGCGGGCGGATTTCCAGTCCTCCGGCAAGGTGACCGACGGCATGGTCGCGATGCTCCGCGAGGCATCGGCCAAGCGGGTGCAGATCAACAAGGACTTCGAGAAGCTCGCCGGGGACATCGCCCGCTACGAGAAGCGGAAGGACGAGAAGACGATCTCGCTCGTGGAAGCCGAGTTCGAGCGGCAGTGGAACGAGGGGAAGGCCGCCGAGGACGAAGAGGAGAAGAAGCTCGAGGAGATGGAGTCGCAGAAGAAGCCCGTCGTCCGTCGCGACTACTACTTCGACGAGACCCTCAACGTCACGATCGACTACCTCAGGGCGCTCGCCGGCGCCACGGGCCTGACCGAGACGGCAAAGGTGCTGGAGCAGACGCCGGCACCGTGACCGGTGCCGGCCCAGGAAGCCCAATCGCGTGAGCGATGGGGGCTTGTCTGCCGCGTCGCTCGGGGCTGCCCATGCCCTCTCGCTGGACGTTCGCGTCGGGCATCCTGCCCGACGCTCTCTGCATGTCCGCGGCGCTTCGCCCTCCGGGCTGCGCTTGCTCCCATAGCCCGCTCGAGGGCATGGGCAGCCCCGAGCTGATACGGTTCACACGGGATCCTCGCGATCGAGTGCGCGGGCACGTGAAAGCCGACCGGCCGTGAGGCCGCGGGCGAACCACGCTGGACGCCGCATCGTGTGGTGGTTCGCCCCACGCCTCACGGCGTTGGGCTTGGACGGCGACCGCGAGAAGCTCTTGGTGGACCCGTAAGCGATCGTTTTCCTCACGGAGTGCAGGTTTTCAACCTGCACTTGCAGTGTGATCGGCTCCGCTTCGCCGCAGGCCGCCATCCCGAGGCTTCATGGCCGGGTCAGGAACTGGTTTCCACGAGGTTCGCGAGCGCTGCGAGCGGATTGGGGTGAGCCGGCCGGAAGCCGAGGTCGCCAAACAGCAGCGTTGGGTCGACCCGCTTGTCGGCTCCACGGGTTCGCGGGGCGGTCGTGCTCCAGCGGGGCTCGGGGCTGCCCGTGAGCGTGGCCAGCGTGCCGTACCAGTCGCGCCGGCGGACAGGATGCCCGTCGGCCACCACGTAGAGCCCACGGGGCGAGGGGGCCGCGGCCACACGGCAGACGACATCCGCGGCATCATCGATGTGGATGAGGTTGAGCCACGAGTCGGGGTCTGCGGCGATCGGCAGGCCCGCCCTGAGGTCGGCGATCCGCGGCAGCCGGCCGGGACCGTAGAGCCCCGCGAATCGCAGTGCCGTGCCGGGGCCGGCCGGATGGTCCGCCAGCACCGCCTCGGCCTCGACGAGCACCCGCCCGGCGTCGCGAGTGGGATTCGGCGGTGTCGATTCATCAACGACACCGCCCCCTTCGTCTCCCCACACGCCGGTCGAACTCGAGAGGATCACCCGCGGCGGCTGGCCCGCGATCCGCGTCGCCACAAGCGCGTCGAGAAGCCGCCGCAGCCCGTCAACGTGGACGTCGCGGTGCGTCACGCCGGCGGTACGATCGAAACCCACCCCCCAGAACACGGTCGCTGGAACGCCGTGTTCCGTGAAGAGCCTCGTCCACGAGGGCTCTGCCGCGGTCACGTCGATGATCGCGGGCGTGATGCCACGCTCCCGCAACTCTGCCGCCCGTGCCTCCCGCCGCGTGGTGGCGATGACGTGTGAGCCCTCCGCTGCCCAGCGCCGTGCGACCCGCTCCCCGAGGTAGCCGCAGCCGACCACCAGGCGACGACGCTCGGCGAGGCCGCCGGCCGCAGCGGCTCGAGGAGCCTCGGCAGGCGTGGACGGCGGGGTGGAAGCGTCGTGGATCGTCATGGAGAGTTCGGTCGTGAGGGTGTCAGCTGCCGGCCCGGCGCCCGGAATGGAAACGGCTAACCGTCGAGGGCCCTCGGCCGCTCACCCCGGGATTGCGATTCGAGCCACGACTGGAGAACCACCTGCGCAGCGACGGCGTCGGCCCGCTGCTTCTTGCGGCCCCGCGTCATCCCCACGCCGGCCAGCATGCCGTCGGCCTCGCGGGAGCTGTACCGCTCGTCGTGGAACACGAGCGGCCGGCCGGTGATCCTGGTCAGCCAGGCGCCGAAGCGCTCCACCTCCTGCGACATCGCGCTGGTGGTGCCGTCAGCGTGGACCGGCAGTCCGACGACGAAGCCTGCGACGGTCTCCTCGGCAACGAGCCGCTGAAAGAAGGCGGTGTCGATCGCGCGGTCGCCGGTGGTCTGGTGCACGCAGAGCGGGCTGCAGATGATCCGTTCGGCGTCGCAGATCGCCACGCCGATCCGCCGCCGACCGTAGTCGACGCCGGCCAGCCGTCCCGCCGGTAAGCCGTCGCTCATCGGCCGCCCTCGTCGTGGCCGGCCACGAAGCGGCCCGATTTCAGGAATGACTCGGTCGCCCGCTTGACCCGCTCGTCGCGGATCATCGCAGCGTGGTGGACGGGCACGAGCAGGAAGTCGCCGGCGCCATCGAGCCTCGTCTCCTCCACGCGAACGATGGCGTCGTCGTCGCCGTCGAGCAGGGGGCTGAAGCCCGAGCCGTCGCCGCGGCCGCCGGCCACGATGCCAAACTCGCACGGCGGCACGGCAAGGTGCGGCTCGACCTTCGGCCAGTCGATGACGAGGTCGCGGGCGGCCCCTTCCGCAAACGCGGCGAGGACGCCGACGCCGCCGACCTGGCGGGCGAGATCGGAGCCATGGTTGGGAGGGCCGAGCATGACGACGCGATCGACGCGAGCGAGGTCGCCCTCATCCGCGAGCGACATCCAGCGGCGGACCACGAGGTTGCCGAGGCTATGGCCGACGAAACTGAGGCGGGCGGTGGGGGGGAGGCCGCCGACGACGGCGTCGAGCGACCGTCCGTGGGCCTCGATCGGCGCGGCGGTGCTGGCGTAGCCGAACAGGAGCACCGTCGCGTCGAGGGTCTTCCGCAGGTGGTCGGCGATCGGCCGCATCGACGCGCGCCCCTCGCCGAGGCCGTGGAGCACGATCACCGCGGGCCCTTCCATCGGCGGGATGGTGCCGTCGGCTTCGAGCGCCGCGAACGTCGCGTGGCACTCGTCACGGGAGCCCTGGCGGACGACGGCGTCGCGGGCATCGAGGATGCGGCAGCGGCCGTCGCGGGGGCGTTCCTGGAGCCGCCAGTCGTGGCGAACGCTCGCATCGCTCCACTCGACCGCCTCCTGTGATCGGCGGAGCCGTGTGAGCCAGGTGGGATCCTGCTGCACCGCCTCCTCGGCCGCGGCGGCCCGGACGACCACCACGCAGAGGACCGCCGCGATCAGAGGTATTCGGTCCATCCGCGTTTCTCGAGTTCCGCCACCACCTTGCGGACGGCCTCCTCGTGGCCGCGGTCGGCCACCAGCGTGGCGTCGGGGGTGTGCACCACAAGGATATCCTTCAGACCGAGCGTGACGACGAGGTGATCGTCGCCCGCATGCACGATCGTGCCAGCCGAATCGATGCCGAGATGGCGTCCGACCGAGGTGTTGCCCGCCTCGTCCTGCGTCCGTTGGCGGGCCACGGCCGACCAGCCGCCGAGGTCGTCCCAGCCGAACGGGGCCTCGATGACGGCCACGTCGGTGGCGTGCTCGAGGACGGCGTAGTCAACGGAGAGGCCCTTGATCGCCGCAAACTCCCCGGCAAACACCCCCTCGCGGTCCGGGCCGTCCCAGGCATCCGCGATCCGCCGCAGGTGCGCCATCGTCTCGGGCTGACGGGCGTCGAGAGCGGCGATGATCGTCGATGCCTTCCAGACGAAGATGCCCGCGTTCCAGAGGTAGGTGCCGGCGGCGACGTAGTCCGCCGCCACGCTGGCCGGCGGTTTCTCCTTGAACCGGGCCACCACGTGGGCCGGGGCTTCGCCCGGGGCGGTCGCGAGCGGTGCGCCCTGTTGGATGTAGCCGAAGCTCTCGGCCGGGTAGGTGGGCCGCACGCCGAAGGTGACGAGTCGGCCGGGACACGTCTCCACCATGGCGGCCGCCTGCTGGATCGCGCGACGGAAGGCGGCCGCGGGGCGGATCACGTGGTCGGAGGGCATCACCGCCATCGTCGCCTCGGGATCGCGGCGGGCCACGAGCAGGGCGGCCAGGCCGATGCAGGGGGCCGTGTCGCGCTTGCATGGTTCACCGACGAGGCCCGACTCCGGCAGGCCCGGTATCTGCGAGCGGACGGCGTCGAGCAGCCGCGCCGACGTCACGATCATGGTGCGGTCGGGCGGCACGAGGCCCTCGAGGCGATCGACGGTGTCCTGCAGGAGCGTCGTCGCGCCCGCGAGCGGCAGGAGTTGCTTGGGAAGCGCCGCCCGGCTCGCGGGCCAGAATCGCGTCCCCGATCCGCCCGCCATCACGATTGCATGCAGCATGGTTTCAGTCTCCAGGGATTCGCCCGCGGGGCGTGGTGGCGCGGATGGTTGATCAGCGGCCGCGGACC
>Ga0315904_10006642_pt1 | contig 15773 bp, 17 predicted proteins | sample LakEriMetagenome_6_FD_203529 | JGI IMG/M metagenome (GOLD analysis project Ga0315904, IMG submission 203529) | Freshwater fungal communities from buoy surface, Lake Erie, Ohio, United States - Buoy 12 MA120 | ecosystem: Environmental > Aquatic > Freshwater > Lake | place: USA: Lake Erie, Ohio... | reverse complement strand
TCAACTCTCCCGGATCTTGATGGCTCCGGGTATCAAGAGTCGGATCTTGACGACTTGAAAGCTCTACTAGAGGAGTCAGAGACTCCAAGCGTGTCGGCGTTCTCGGCAGTTAGCAAAGGCGAGACAGGACAGAGCGGGACACTTACGATTCCAAGTCTGGAGGAGTACGCTGAACGTTACGCTCAAAAAGCAACTCGTATGCTGATTGCCGATTACCCGAACGCAACTTACGTCTGGTTGATGGAGAAGTTGTTGGACTACCGAAACAAGAACAACATCGCCTCAAACGCAGACGCAATAGTCCATCTACTAGAAACCGAGTACGCTGAGGAGGCACCGCGTGAAACTGAGTGAGTTACCGATCCATAGAGTCAAGCGAGTTCTGACCGAAGACCAAGCGACAGAGCTAGTCGGAACAGAAGTCCCGGACATCAACCCGCCACAACATGGACCGGGGATTTGGATTGACGATGATACGGAAGAGCCAATCTTCGCTTGTTTCCCGATGGAAGAGGAGGTTGCTTTATTGAGAGCCGCCGTCCTAAACATCAAGTATGGATCCACCATTAGACAATCAACCGGACTAAAGAACATTAGCCGTACGTTCGGTATGGCTCCACGCAAAATCTTTCAACGTAGAGAGTCCTGCCGTCCGACAACTCTAGCTTTAGAGCAACCTGACGAACACGCCGTCCTTATCAAGTTCGCCGAAAAGTTCGCCGAAATGTTCAAAGAGTTCGCACCGGATCTCTACGACCACGATGTAAACAATCTGGAGAACGCAGAGTTAGCGAACGAGTGGAGGATGACCGATGACGCTCTCTGGACTTCAGGAGTAGTCAACAAGTCGTCAACTCTGCCGTATCACCGAGACGGCTTCAACTTCGCAACTTGGTCAGCGATGCCAGTAATCCGTAGAGACATGGCTGGAGGTTATCTCCACTTCCCCGAATACGACTTCACCTTTACGGCTAGAGATGGTTGGGTAAGTTTCTTCCCGGGTTACAAGTACGTCCATGGCGTAACTCCAATGACTCCTAAAAAGGAGGGAGCTTATCGCTACTCAGTCGTGTATTACGCTCTCCGAGGCATGAAAGATTGTTTCACTTACGCAGTTGAGACCGCTAAGGCCAAAGAGTCTCGGACTAAACGTGAAGACGGCATGGCTGAGGATCTCAAAACAGGCACAACAAAGGTCAAGTGAGTCGCCTAGATTGGCAGACTTACGCACAGTTTCACGCAGAGTCAGTTGCCAGCAACGAAATAGATGACGTTTATCCTTGCCTCAAAGAGTTCGGTAAGATCCTAAAACTCTCCGAGGAGCAAGCAGTATGGTTGACGTTTCTCTATGTCGCTTACTACAACATGAACTCAACGCTCCAAGTCTTTCAAGAACATCGTGAGCCAACAATCCCGAGACTAGACCTCCTCAAGTTGCCGACCGGGACAGAACGAAGAGCTCATAGAGTACCAAGCAAGCTAGAGAGACACCTCGGAGAACTCGTCTCCATCGCAGAAAACAATGGCGGCCTCCTCGCTTGGATCCGTAAATACCTAGTCCACGACTCCCCGCAACAATCTTGGGACCGGGTTGTCGGAGCGTTAGAGTCAATCTACGGCAACGGACGTTGGGCATCCTACAAGACGGCAGAAATGCTTTGGAAGATAAACGACCTTCCTCTACAAGCAAGCGACATGGGACACGCTCACTCCTCCGGTCCAAGAAAAGGACTTGCGTTACTCTACGACAACCTCCCGGACGGCAACGGAATTGAAGATGTCGCAGAGTTAGATAGGATCTCAATAGACCTCCTTGGAAAATTAGAGCAACTTGGAGTGGACGCAAAGATAGAAGAGGCTGAAACGTCTCTCTGTGACGTATACGCTCTCGCAGAGGGTCATTACTATCTCGGCATGGACATAGACGCTATGTTGGAGAACCTCCTCAAGTGTCCAAGTCCTCTCGCTCAAGTAATGTTTGAGGCTAGAGCTCGGGTTATCCCTCACCACTATCTCGGGGAGTTGAACGGCTGGACAGGCGTAGACCAGAAACGTAAGCGAGTCTTCAAAGAAACAGGTAAGTTGGTAGTGAGGAGACCAGAATGAAACTTGGAGTTATCGGATCGGGTATAGCCGGATCGTCAGCGGCCAGAATCGGCAGACAACTAGGCATGGACGTTACAGTCTTTGACCACGCACCCGGGAAAGCCGCCTCCAGATGTGCTTTAGCGACCATCAGACCTCAATGGTTCAAAGAGGATCTCCAAGGGACAATCCAGCAATCGTGGCGATGGTACGAGACTTGGGGATCGGCAATCACTCAACACGCATACGTCTCGCACTGGCGTAACTCCAACGTCAAACTCCAGAAAGATTGGTGGTTGGTTGACCCGGAGGCAAGTCTCGTCACGCCAGACATCTCCGAGCAAGTCCGATTCGTCAACGACAACATCATCGTCACGCAAGATGACCAATACGAGTTTGATGCCGTCCTAAACGCAACAGGAGCTTACGGAGGCAACCTCTCTGTCCCTCACGAAGACTTATGGGGAGCAACACTAATCTCAACGAACGCGGTCCTAGACCATAAGCCGCTTAGGATCCACCACATCCGTCCATACCATACGCTAACAATCGCAGAGAACCGAGGAGAGACACGTCTCGGATCTAGTATCGCTAAGACCGAGGCAGACGCTATTAGAAGCGTAGAGGAGATGCTACAAGTTGCCGAGACAGCCAAGTTAGTTCTACCCGGAGCAAGTTGGCAAGTCGTCACAGGAATACGATCCCGAGTCAAAGGCAACGAACCAACTCTTCCGAAACTTGGCGAGACAACTACGTCTATCGGCAACCTAGCACGATCCGGGTATGCGATTGCTCCAGCCGCCATAGAAAACTGGCTGAAATCCCTATTGTGATGATAAACGAAACTTGCTCTTGTGGAGCCGCCATAGAGGTCAACCGAGATGACGAACTCAAGTTGATACGAGAGTGGCGAAGAACGCATAAGTGCCAACCACCTAGAGAGTTTCAAGGGGAACTAGCCTCAATAACTCACATAGCCGACAAAGAGCCGATACCAGAACGACAACTCGGGTTCATACCAGAAGAAAAGAAAAGAAATGACTAAAACCCTAATCATCTTGGGAGAGCCAGGATCTGGTAAGTCAACTCTGACGGCAGAGCTAGTGAAACCTTGGACGGAACTCACGTTAGAACTCCACCCGGTCAAACACGTCACTTACGACACACCATACGGATCGGCAATACAACTCGGTTGGCATAGACCTCCGTTCTCTGGAACAGACACTCTAGGGCAAGCAGTCATCAACCAAGTCGCCAACTGGTATAGAGACGGCATAGACGGACTCGTAATCTCTGAGGGAGACAGGTTAGCGAACGACAGGTTCATACGTCTAGCCAAAGACCATGGAGAAACCATAATCTTCCACCTCAACACCGATCCTAGAGTCGCACAAGAACGCCGTATCGCTAGAGCCAGAGCCTACAACCTCGCCACACAGAATCCGACTTGGCTCAAAGGCAGACAAACCAAACACCTCAACCTCGCTCAACGTTGGGGCGCAATAAACCTAGACGGATCCCTCACGCCACTAGCATTAGCCGAACAGATACGATACTATTTATCCTGAGAGAGAGGATAACCATAGTGGCGACAAAGAAACGCAAGTCTGTCCCTCCCGAACAGTTTGATAAAGAGAATAAAGTCCTTGAGTTACGGCGATCCGGTGAAACTTGGGAGAGGATTGCTTTAGCCGTTGGTTATGCGAACGCCTCGGGAGCTCAGAAAGCGTATGCGAGAGTTGTGTCCCGGGTTCAACGTGAAAGTGTTGACGAGATCCGAGACTTAGAGTTGGACAGGTTAGACCGGATTCAGAGAGCGTTCTGGACTCCAGCAATCGTGGAGAGAGATAAGAGAGCGGCAGAGGTCGTTCTAAAGGTTATGGATCGGAGAGCGAAACTCCTCGGACTTGAAGCTCCGACTCGGGTTCAGGCAGAGGTGGTGAACTACGATGGCAACTACGACTACAACGAAGACATTGAACGCATCATTGGACTACTCGGCTCAGTGGATCCGGGCAAGCCGTTACCGCTGGAGAGTGGAGCAAGCCAGAACGGAACAGTTAGCTCCTGACGGCGATTGGAACGTCTGGCTCTATCTGGCTGGACGTGGAGCAGGGAAGACTAGGACGGCGGCCGAGTGGCTGGCAGACCAAGCAATCTCTCAACCAAACACTCGTTGGGCGATAGTCGCTCCAACTTACGCTGACGCTAGAGACACTTGTGCTGAGGGAGAGTCCGGGATTCTCGGAGTGTTGAGACGTTACAAGATGCTCAAGGATTGGAACAGGTCTCTCGGAGAGATCCTCCTCACTAACGGCTCTCGTATCAAACTCTTCTCGGCAGACAAACCAGACCGATTTCGTGGACCTCAACATCACGGAGCTTGGTGTGACGAGTTAGCGGCCTATCGCTACACGGATGCTTGGGATCAACTCCAGTTCGGTCTACGTCTAGGCGACAAGCCTCGTATTATTGTCACCACGACTCCGAGACCAACGTCCCTTATCCGATCCCTCGCAACCCGGACAGACGGCTCTGTCGTAGTCACCCGGGGTTCAACCTTTGACAACGCAGACAATCTGGCTCCAACGGCTCTAGCGGATCTCAAACTACGTTACGAGGGAACACGCCTCGGACGGCAAGAGCTTTACGGCGAAATCATTGACGAGGTTGACGGAGCTCTATGGACTAACACGCTCTTAGATGAAACCCGGGTTCAAGAGTGTCCTCCTCTGATCCGGATCGTAGTCGCCATAGATCCTGCCGTAACGTCCAGACCGGACTCTGACGAAACAGGTATCGTGGTCGCTGGAGTTACGAGCGATGGACACTATTACGTCTTAGAGGACTTGAGTCGTAGAGCAGGACCGGACGCTTGGGCGAGGACAGCAGTAGAGGCGTACTATCGTCATAAAGCGGATCGCATCATCGGTGAGGGCAACAATGGAGGCGACATGATTGAGGCTCTCCTCCGACAAGTAGATCCGCTTATCCCTTACAAGAAAGTTACGGCAACCCGAGGCAAGTTACTTAGAGCCGAACCTGTCGCATCTCTCTACGAGCAACACCGAGCTCACCATGTCGGATCGTTCCCTCAACTAGAGGATCAGATGACGAACTACACTCCACTCGCAGACTTCTCACCAGACAGACTTGATGCTTTAGTTTGGGCGATGACGGACTTAATGGAGGGAGCGTCCTCTATGCTAGGTATAGCGGCTCTCGCTCAGTTCTGTCCATCTTGTCGGATGCCAGCACCGAAGACAGCCAAGTTCTGCCCGTCTTGCCATCAGGCGTTAGGATAACCGCATGGGACTATTTGATAACTTTGTAACTCGCCTCGCAACCGAGATAACCAAGGTCGCTCCGACAGTAACTCCAATCAACACGAACCTCCTCCCGCAACAGCAAGGGATCGGCACAAGTGTTCCGTTAGAGCGTAATCCTAATCTTGCGTCTGTTCCGTTTGCTCCGGGTATGCCTATAATCCCGGGTGCGATAAACCCGGTCCGTTCAGACGGCAGACCAGATCCGAGACGTTACGAGTATCAAGTTGCTCAGAACATCAACATCACAGAGACAAGACTTGTTCCGTTCAAGACGCTCCGAGCCGCCGCAGACCAGATAGACATCATTAGACGTTGTATAGAGGCGATGAAGAATAAGATGGTTGGTCTTGATTGGGACATCGTACTAACGGATGACGCAACCGAGAAAGTCGCTAAGGAGACCGGGTTGTCTGCTCTCCGAGCTCAACAGGTCGCTAAAGAGAACTTCACTCCAGAAATTGCGAGACTTAGAGCGTTCTGGAAGACTCCCGATCCGAGTAATGGACTTATCTTCGCCGATTGGTTGAACATGGCTCTTGAAGACGTGCTAGTCCTAGACGCTTGGGCGGTTTGGCCTCAGAAGACTATCGGTCAGAGTCTACATGGACTTCAGATACTAGACGGCTCTACGATAAAGCCTCTGATAGATGACCGGGGTATGAGACCAACTCCACCTAACGCGGCGTTCCAGCAGATCCTCTTTGGTTTCCCGAGATCCGAGTTCTCAGCTCCAGATGAAACTCCAACGGCTGACGGCATCTTCACTTCTGACGAGTTGTCTTATTTAGTCCGTAACAGACGCACTATGAGCGTGTATGGTTACTCTCCTGTTGAAAGAGCGTTGCCAATCGCCGACATTTATCTTCGCAGACAGCAATGGTTGAGAGCCGAATACACCGATGGTGTTCTCCCGGATCTTATGCTCAAGTCTGACGCTAACTTTGGTAACAACCCGGACTTGCTCCGAGCTTACGAGAACATCTTGAACGACAACCTCGGAGGGCAGACAGAGCAGAGACGTAAAGCAACGTTGCTCCCGGCTGGATTAGATCCTGTTCAGTTTGAGGGTTACGGCGAAAAGTTCAAAGACACTTTAGACAAGTGGCTCGTCAACTCTATCTGTGGACACTTCGGCGTAATGCCAAGCGAGATTGGTATAAATCCAGAGTCTGGTCTCGGTGGTGCTGGATTCCAAGATGGCGAGTCAACCTCTAGTGAAGTGATTGGTTTAGTGCCGTTGAGTCGCTGGATGGGACGGATGTTGTCGCACCTGTCTTACGTCTATCTAGGTATGCCAAGAGAACTAGAGTTTAAGTTCATGCCGTCCGGTCGTCACGATGATACTGCGATGGCTCAGGCTGACGACATCAGACTAAAGAACGGATCTCTCGCCATCAACGAGGCTAGAGCTAAAGCAGGTCTTCCGTTGCTTGAGGCAGAAGAGGCAGACACTCCAATCTTCTTGAGTGGTATGGCTGGTTACTTCATTACGGAGAACGGACTTATGGACTTGTCAACAGGATCTCTAGTTGACGCAACCGATGAAGAGCTACAACCCGGGGAGACTGAGGCAGAACCCGGACAGGTTGAGGAGTCGCCAGAAGAGCCTGTTGAGGAGCAACCCGAGACAGACCAAGTTGAGCCAAGTGAAGAAGACGTTGAGGAGGACGCTAAGGAGAAAGCCGCTAAGGAGGAGATCCGCCAGTTTATCCGTTGGATCCGTAAGTCTCCGTCCCGGTCCTTTGAGTTTGTTGCTCTCTCTGCTAGTTACGCTCAGACACTCAACAAGTTCGTTGAGGCTAGAGACTTTGACTCTGCTCGCTGGTACGCTGAACGATACTTATGAGGTCTACAACTTTAGCGGCTGATGGAGCTTTAGTCCGTACTGCCTCTAGGTTGGCTGACGAGATTAGAGTTGCGATCCGTCAAGGATTAGACCCGGACAAGATAGCCGAAGACTTCCTCAACTCGTTCCCTCCCGGATCTCAACTCACACCTCAAGAGGCTAGAGATTGGGCTAAAGTCCACGTCTCTATTGACCCGAAACGTCTCTCTGAAATCATGGACCGGGTTTATGCGTCCGGGTGGATTCTCGGTGAGGATCTTGCCAACGAACTTACACGTCAGGCTCGGGGAATACGTCTCCGAGTGAAGACTAAAGCTCCTGAACCTAAGCCGCCGAAACTAGATCCTAAACAGCCAACCCGGTTTGATTGGGCTAACTGGAAACCCGGGTATAGAGCGGCCGAGGCTCTCCTCCGTCCTAAAGGTGGACTAGATGCTCTGCTCAACCGGACTAAGCCAATCACTATTCAAGGGATCTCGCAGACTAGCCGAGAACGAATCGGTACGATACTTGCTGACGCTCTCGGTCTCGGGTTGACGGACAAGCAAGTTGCCAAGGAGTTTATAGCGGCAGGGATTCGTGGATTGAGTAAAGATCCGCAACGTGCGTTGACGATAGCGAATACGGAGATGAACCGAGCTATGAGTGTCGCCTCTATGGACACTTACAACGAACTTGGTTTAGACCGGGTGGAGTGGTTCGCTCTTGAAGGTTGCGACTATTGTGAGGAGAACGCTGAGGCTGGACCGATACCTCTCGGATCGGAGTTCCCGTCTGGAGATACTGAACCACCTGCTCACCCGAATTGTCGTTGCTCTGTGTTACCATTTATTGAAGATGACTCGTCACCTGTTCGTGACTAAATGAGACCACCTCAAACTACAATGAGGTTGAAGAGAGGTTTATCTCCATGGCATTCGCTCAAGTAAACGCAACAGTTGGAACAACAGCAACCCGAATCTTTGTTCTGCCTAAAGGTCTGCCGTATACAGCCGTTCAAGTTTCTAATGGTCACTCGTCATCCATCTTTATTGGAGCATCTAGTGCCGTTGCCACTAATGGAGCTAATCACGGACAAACTCTGGGAGCTAACGCAACTCAACAAATCTGGTTGAACGCTGGCGATGAACTTTGGGCGATTGCCTCAGTTGCTACTGAGCCTGATGACATTTCTATACTCTACTCGGGAATTTAGGACTCTAATGCCTGAAACATTCTCACCTCCTGCTGGCGTAAGATCCGCCGCTCGCAGAGCTATCAAGTGGATTGAAGACGGACTTGCTGGCGATGGTTTCACTCCGACTGGTAGACGTAGAGCATCACAACTCGCCTCGGGTCAAGCAGTAAGTCAAGAGACCATAAATCGTATGCGTTCGTTCTTTGCTCGCCACGAAGTGGATCGTAAAGCCGAGGGATTCAACTCGGGTGAGAAAGGATTTCCAAGTCCGGGCAGAGTAGCCTGGGACTCTTGGGGAGGAGATCCGGGACGGAGTTGGGTGAACCGAATCGGTGACGGAGAGAAGACTAAGACTGCTACACTTGTATCTAAATCTGATACTTCAACAATCCAGAGGAGCGAGATGGCTGAACGTATAGCTCATTCATACGCAAGCATTGAGAAAGCAGACAAGAACCCGGACGGAACTCTAACTGTCTATGGTAAAGCCACTGACGACTCAATAGACATAGACCAACAAATTTGCGATGAAGCTTGGCTCAAGAGAGCGATGCCAGATTGGATGATGTCTGGAGGCAACGTCCGGGAGCAACACTCCAACATAGCCGCTGGAGTTGCGACAGACTACGAACTCAAGAGCGATGGTCACTACATTACGGCTCTGGTCGTAGATCCGGTGAGCGTCAAGAAAGTTGAAACAGGAGTCCTTAAAGGTTTCTCTATTGGGATCCGTTCGCCTCGTATCATCCGAGACGAAAAGGCGGCTGGCGGTCGTATCATAGATGGGACTATTGTGGAAGTAAGTCTGGTTGATAGACCAGCGAATCCAAATGCGAAACTAATGCTCGCTAAGGCGGCAGAGGACGGAGAACTCATGGCAGTAGAACAAGTAGACGCTCCTGTGGAGGAGAGTCTTGAAAGCTCTGAGGAGCAAGTTGTTCCCGAGGTTGTAGACCCGGGTGAAGAAGTGGTTGAGTCTAGTGAGCCAGCCGTAACTGAGGAGACTCCGGTTGGAGATCCTGAAGTAGAGAAAGCGGCCGAACTACTAAACGTTGCCAAGTCGTTCTCTGCGTCACTAAAGAAGTTTGACCAAGCAACGTTTGATAGAGCTCGCACCGAGTTAGCCAATCTGATTCAGGTTGAGGCTAAGGAGTTGGCTGAGGGAGAAGATGAAACTTATTCCCTAACGCAACTCTTAGAGGCAGTTCATCATCTGTTTGAGTGGTATGAGGGTGAAGTCGCTAACGGCGAGGTTGAGAACCCGGTCGTAACAGACGTTGAAGAAGAGTCCGAGGAGGAGTCAGCAACAATGGCGATGAAAGATGTCTCGGAAGAGATGAAGTGTAAAGAGTGCGGATCGGATCTTGACGATAAGGCTATGGAGGGCAAGTGCTACAAGTGCTACAAGTCTGCCGAGTCCGATGAAGAAACGGATGCTGAAAAGTCCGTCACAATAGATTTCAACGAAGAGCAACTAACCTCTATCGTTGAGAAAGCCGTAGCACAAGCTAAGGCATCTGTAACAGAGGAGATAACTCTACTCAAGTCTGCGTTAGAGGCAGAGCAGTTGGAGAAGTCTCGGCTTGCGGGTGAGTTGGTGCTGGCACAGAAAGCAGTTGCTCCGTCCGGTCCTAAGCGATCCGGTGGAGTTACTTCTAACTACAACCAAATCGCTCTGCTCCAAAAGGCGGCAGAGTATTCACTCAAGGCAGACCAAACTAGCGATCCTGTACTCCGTAAAGGTTACAAGGAACTCGCTGAGGAGGCTCGCCTACAAGCTAACTCTAAAGGAGAGTAAGTCAAATGGAACCAATCAAGTCCACAGAACTCTTTGGTGAGTCTTCACCTAAAGAATCTGCTGTACGCATGGAGGAGTATCTTGAGACTCTAAACAAGTCTTTCGCCGCTCCATCATCCCTCCCGGGTCAGCCAGTTCAGGCTGATCCAACTGCTCAGATTGAGGCTCTTGTTGCTAACAAGTCTCTATCTCCCGAGGCTGTCGGATCTCTAAACCAAGCTCTGGCAGTTCAGCGTTCAGTCAACGCAGACATCGTAAAGGACATTACTCTAACGAGTCCATTGTCTTCATCGTTTGCCGCGTTTGACCTAGAAGCTCCAGCCAAGTTGCTAACGCCACGTCCAACTCCTCTTCGTAACAAGATTGTTCGCAAGAAAGGTGTCGGTACTTCTCACCGCATCAAGCGTATTACTGGTTACACAGGTACTGGAACTGGTGGTCAGGGACAGGTATGGCCGGGTGTTACCGAATCTACAACTACTGCTTTTGGTTCAATCAACTTTGAGCGTGGTCCGAAGATTGGCTACACCGCAGATGACGTAGTATTCCCTTACTTCTCATACTCACTATCAGACGCAGTAAGCTTTGACGCTAACTTCTCTGGTCAGGGTTATCAGGATCTACGTCAGTTGTCATCAACCTCAACTCTTTACGCATCTATGTTGATGGAAGAAAGAATGTTGTTGATGTCTCGTGGAACTGCCTCTGGTCTATCAGGTGCTTTGTCTGCTCCAACTGTGACTCTTACTCAGAGCGCGGCAGGAACAGGCGAAACCGGGTTGGCTAACACAACTTACTACGTTTACTGTACTTCTGACGCTGGTGCGTTCGGTGAGTCGGTTGCGTCAACTGTTCAGAGCATTACCATTACTTCTACTCAGGTTCTAAACATTGCCGTCACTAACGTAGCAGGAGCTCTAGGAACTAAGGTCTACATCGGTACTACAACAGGTGCCGCTAACGCCAAGTTCCAAGGACGTTTCACCTCGCTAAATGGTCGTGTTCTCGGATCCGGTTCAAGCGTGAACGACAACATCATCTACTCAACCACTTCAACTGTGACTGCTCCAACTGTTGACTCGTCAGCATACGCAACTGGTTACGATGGTATCTTGCCTCAAATCTTCGCTGGTGGTGTAGTGAACGAAGCTAACTCTCAGTTCTCAACCTCTAACCCGGGTGTTGAGTTCCAGACTATCTTCGGTCAGTTATACGACAACGTAAAGGCAGATCCGGACGAAATCTGGTTGAACGGATCAGACCGCAAGCAACTATCAGACGCTATCAAGAACGGCTCTAACGCCAACTACCGCCTCAACTTGACTCAGGACGAGCGAGGCGACTACAAGGGTGGTGCTGTTATCGGTGGTCTCTACAACGAGGTTACAGGCAAGCTTGTAGACCTAACTGTTCACCCTTGGTTGCCACAGGGTGTCGCACCAGTTCTGTCTTACACCTTGCCAATCCCGGACACCGAGGTCTCTGACGTATGGGCAGTTGTCAACGTTCAGGACTACATGGGAGTCCAATGGCCAGTAACTCAGTTCGCATACGAGTTCAGCACATACTGGAGAGGTGGCTTTGTTTGCTACGCTCCAGCATGGAACGGTGTTGTGACTGGTATCAAGTCAGCCTAATCTGACTAACCACGATGGAGGGAGGAGGATCCTAATGGACTCTCCTCCCTCTTTCACCAAAGGAGGCTAAACATCATGGCGGATCTTAGAGGACCGGACGGCGTTCGTGGCATAGACATTGAACGTCCTAACGGATCTAAAGTAAAGCTCAATGCCGATAAGTCTGGACGTATTGAGGTGAGTGATAAACGAACGATTGATAAACTTCGTTCGGAGGGCTTCACTAATGCGGGTTTGACTATTGGCGGATTTGCTTCACCGGGTTATCCTTGCGTGAACGAATCTTGCTCTTTCAACGGAGTATTCCCTAAATACACTTGTGCGAAATGCGGAACAGAAAATGACCAGCGTAGTTAGTCCAATCATCCGTCAAGTCAGCCGTCCTTATCTGACTCTTGACGAATACAAGAACGCTCCAACGGCTCTTGATTATGGCAACCTAGTCCAAGGAGGCAATCAAGCGGCTCAGGATGCCGAGCTTACGAACGCTATTACCCGAGCGTCATCTTACATAGACCAATACTGTAATCAAGTCTTAGCGGCAACGTTGGATCTTGAACAGCAGAGAGTCCGGGTGGCTAACGATGGGACTCTACGCTGGCATCCGAAGTACGCTCCAATCGTGTCGCTCAACTCTCTCTCGGTTGGTTATTACCCGGGGGATCTTACCAACGTGCCGGATCTCAGCGGTGCGTGGATTGAGGAGCAACAAATAGTCTTCCCTCTCCAGTCTGGTCAACTTCAATGGTCTTCTCAAGGACCTTTGGGATTAGGTTGGGGAGGCAATCCTCGGTCTCAAACTTACATCAACTACACTTACGTCAACGGATACCCGGTCTCAAAGGTTGCGACTCAAGCGTCTCTCGGAGCGACTAGCCTCCTCTTAGATACAGGTCTCGGGATTACGGCTGGACAAGTCCTCAAGATTTATGACGGAGCGTCCTCTGAGGACGTGATTGTCGCCTCAACATACGTCTACGGATCGGCAACTGTTCCTTTAGCCTCTCCGACTCTCTACGCTCATGCTGTCGGTGTAGCCGTCTCCTCTCTTCCAGCGGCCGTCAAGCAAGCTTGTATCTTGATTACGTCTGCGTACTTGAAGATCCGAGGTGACGCATCCTTGGTACTTGAGGTGACTAATCGTCCCGGGCAACAGATAGAGGGTTCGCAGAAAGTCGGATCGGACATCGCTCACGCTCAGGAGATCCTAAAGCCGTTTAGGAGAATCCGTTGAGCAGACAAGAAGTTCGGACGGCTGTGGGGAACTGGATTGCTGGTGCGAACATCCCTCACCTCAACCAAGTCTTCACTTCGTTTCCGAAACGTATCAACTTTCAAGCTAACTCTACGGCTGGCGAGGTTACTCGTGGAGCAGGAGTTGTCTTCATAAGATCCGAGAGCGAACGCCGTATTGCTAATGGTGGTGCTTACTCCGGGTGGAAGTTGATTGACTATGACGTGGAGTTTCAAGTCTTCACTCACTCGGTCGCTCAATACGCTCAAGATGCGATGACGGAGTTTGACTCCATCATAGATGCCATCAAAGCAAGATTGAGGGACGGAGGTCATAGACTAGGACTTGAAAACGGCGACATCATTTGGCAAGCCGCAGAGCCAGACATTAGTGTTACTTACGGAGAGCCAATGACGAACGAAGGATCGGCAACGGAGATTTGGGCATCCATAAACTTTGTTGTCACACAGACCGAGGCTATTTAGGAGACTTATGACTAAGTATCGTTACGAGGGTGAAGAAGAGCTAGTCTTCCCGACTCTTGGATTAGTTATCAGAAATGGTGACGAGTTTGAGACTGATGCGGATCTCACCATCAACAAACTTGTTGTTGCCGACACCAAGAAATCCAAGCCAATAACCGACAAGGTTGTTGTAGACTCCGAGTTGGTTGAAACCGATTCGGTCAACTCAGATTCCAAAGGAGAATAAACAATGGCTGTTCAAGCTTCCGTCCGGTCGTATCTCGGTATTGCCAAAGAGGTCACTAAGGGTACTGCTGTCGCTCCGACTGCTTTTATCCCGGTCGCTCAATCTAAGTTCAAACCTGTTGACGTTATAGATCCGCTCTTTGACCAAGCAATGCGAGGATCTCTTGCGAAGACTTACAACTACATTCCGGGTCGTACTCGTTCAACAGTAGACTTTGGTGGACCGGTGTTCCCTGATACTGTTCCATGGGCGATTGCTGGTTTGATGGGATCGGTTGCGACTGTTGGTGCGTCTGCTCCGTTCAGCCACACAATCTCTTTGAAGAACGCCTCAGCCATCAACGCTGAAACTTCTCCAACGTCTTTCACTATCACCGACTTTTACGCCGCCGATGTAAGAGCTTATGCTGGTTGCCAGATTTCAGACTTCACTTTGAACTTCTCGGCTGATGGTCTATTAGAGTATGACGCTAAGGCGACTGGTTGGCTAAGTACGACTGCCTCAACTCCAACACCAACGTTCTCAACAATCTTGCCTAACCCGGCTTGGATTGGTACTGTAAGCATCGCAGGTTCAACTGTCGCTTACTCTGTTGACGGATCTATCAAGCTAAGTCGCTCGGTCACTCCGGTCTATGGTCTTAGTAACACTCAGAATCCGTTTGCCATCTTCCCGGGTGCTTTAGAGGCTACTGGATCGTTCACGTTCATCATGGAGACCAACGCTGAACTAACTCGTTACCTCACCAACACTCAACCAGCGATTGTTGTGAACTTCCAGCAAGGAGCAGGTGCGACTCTAACTCAGATTCAGGCAACGTTGACCAAAGGTGCTTACACGGCGGCGGCGATTGACCGAGGATCCGAGTACGTCCAAATCAAAGTAGACCTTACTGGTATCGGTAACACAACTGACGCTGGAGCGACTCTTGGATTCTCTCCAATCAAGTTCGTTGTCCAGAACGCAGTTGCGTCTGGAACATACCAGTAACAATAAACGTGGTGGAGTTGGCTAGAGGTTTTGTTTAGCCTAGCTCTAGTCAACTTCATCACTCCAAACGAAAGGCTAAACAATGGCAACTAAAGTAATCACTCTGCCGTCTGGCAATAAAGTCACGCTCAAGGATCCTAAAGAGTTACGTCAAAAGGACCGGGTGCGAATCTATCAAAACAGTTCTGACGAGAACAAAGCTCAACTCTTGCGTGGTGTCGGTATGATTGACGCTCTTATCGCCGTCTTGGTTGAAAGTTGGGACTTTGACTTGTTACCTCCGAGCGTCAACCTAGACTCTCTTGGTGATTTGTCTATTGCTGACTACGATGTTCTTCAATCTGAGGCTGAGGCAGTTATCCCGGTCTTGTTCCCTAAACTTGCGAAAGACGTTGAGGCTGAACTTGACCCTTTAGCCCTTACCGAAAACTCCAAAGACTAAAGTGGTTACTCCAAGGCAACGAGCGTCACGATGACTTGGAGTATCCGGATCGGGAATACCGATACTTCTTGTTGGCGGATCGTTTCGGTTGGACTCCGTTAGAGGTAGATGAACAACCAGCAGAGTTGTTAGATTGGTTACTAGCGATTGCTGGAGTTGTTGAAGAAGTCAAAGCCGAACGGATGAAAGAATGAACATAAAGGTAACTGGAGTTAATCAAGTTATCCGAGCTTTGGCGATGGACGCAACTAAGGCAGAGCAAGCAGGTTTCTATGCTCTTGGACAAGTCGCTTTGGCCGTAGAGCGTGAGGCGAAACTAAACGCCGCTCAAGGTGGAACACATCCGAGAGGAACTAAGACTGGAGCGACTCCGGGTTTTGGACCTGCGAGAGTCACGGGAGCTCTACAACGTTCTATTCATACTGAGGTGCGTAAAGGTTTCGGCACTTACGAGGCAGACGTGTTTCCGACAATGGTCTACTCCCGAGCCGTTGAACTAGGTCTACCATCGTGGGGACCAGGTG
>Ga0315904_10006637_pt1 | contig 15778 bp, 11 predicted proteins | sample LakEriMetagenome_6_FD_203529 | JGI IMG/M metagenome (GOLD analysis project Ga0315904, IMG submission 203529) | Freshwater fungal communities from buoy surface, Lake Erie, Ohio, United States - Buoy 12 MA120 | ecosystem: Environmental > Aquatic > Freshwater > Lake | place: USA: Lake Erie, Ohio... | reverse complement strand
CATCTGGCGAGAGCGCCAGCACGGGCTGCCAGACCTTCTCGGGGAGCTCCAGCGCGTACTCACGCGCCGCAAGAGGCTCGCCCGTTGCTTTCCAGGTCTGAACCGTGACCCGATCTTGCTGGTTCTCCACCACGACGTTAGGGTCCGTCCGCCGTATACCAACCACCCGCCCCGCCTGAGCACCGTAGACCAGCGACTCCAAGCCCACAGCCTCATCGCTCCAGACCAGCTCCGCCCCAAGATCCAGTGCCAGAAGCCGTAGTTCCGGGTCGCTGCTACAGCACAAGACGCACTCCTCGTTGAGTGGGAGCAGCTGAACAATACCGCTCTGGTGTCCTCCCGATCTAGCGGAAATAGCGACGTCCCAGCTGGGGAGATCCCAGAAGCGTAGCCGTCCGTCGGCGCCGCCCACGATTAACTGATCGCCTGCGGGAGAGAGTGCCAAGCACGTGCTCTCAGGAGTGACGATCACCTGCTCCACTTCGCCTGTGTCCAGGTGATGAACCTCCAGGTTTTCGTCACCGGCCACGACAAGCTGCGCCCACTCCGATGTGAAGGCCCAAGCCATTGCCCACTCGCCAGCGACGGAAATCTCTTGCACGGCTGCGCCATCGCGGGTCTGCCAGATGCGAACCGTGTTGTGCCCCGCAACCCGAGAGGCGAAGCGCTCCCGATCTGCGGAGAGAACAAACTCATGTGCCATATCTGCTTCCGCAGGAACCGTCCAGAGCGCCTTCCCTGTCGCGATCTCCCAGAGTACAAACTGCACAAAACCGCGCTCTTTTACAGCCTCCGCGCAGAGGAGGCGCTCATCGTCCAAAAAGGCAACCCGCACCGACCAGACGCTCGCCGAGGAGACAGGGATGCGCTGGAGGAGCTTGCCGGTCTGCCACTCGCCGACGAAGACATCGCTGCCTGCCGCAAGTGCCATGAGCTGGCCCGAGGGCGAGAGGGCAAAGTGTTGCAGTCCTTCCACGGGGCCGATCTTACGGACGCTCTGGCCACTTTTCAGCGCGATTACCTCGATGTGGTCGTCCTGTTGCCAGAAAAGCGACTGGCTGTCGTGGGAGAAACCAAGATGTTTGCCTCCCGTAAGCTCAAAGTGTTTTCGAGCCTCCGCACGCTCCCAGACAGTCCCCTGTCCGTCGCGTAAGAGACACGACAGCCAGCGGTTATCGGGGGAGCAAACCACCTCCGCGATCGCTGTCGGGTGCGCCCACTTGTCTGGGCTAAGCTGATGGAGAACAATCCAGTCCGTCATAGACTGCTATTTTACACCGGGAAGGATTTTTGTGTGCTCTTTGCGAATTACTAAAGGTAGTATGGCTATTTTTCTTGGCATTGACACCGGCACCAGCGGCACGAAAGCCGTCTTGATTGACCAGAGCGGCAAGCTGCTCGCCTCGGAGCTGATCGAGTACGCACTCTCGACCCCACGCCCCCAGTGGGCGGAGCAGCACCCGGACACGGACTGGTGGCAGGCGGCGATTAAAGCCATTCAGGGCGTGCTCGCAAAAGCGGGTGTGAGCGGCTCTGATATTGTAGGCGTGGGGCTGACGGGCCAGATGCATGGCTCGGTGTTTTTAGATAAAAGCCATCAGGTTCTTCGCCCCGCGCTGCTCTGGTGCGATGCCCGGACGGGTGCCGAGTGCGCGGAGATCACGGAGCTTCTCGGAGGCGCGCAGGGCTGCTACGATATTCTTGGTCAGCCGGTCTTTACCAGCTTCACGGCTCCGAAAGTGCTCTGGGTGCGCAAGAACGAGCCGGCGGTCTACGAAAAAATCGCGCAGATCTTGCTCCCTAAAGACTACATACGCTTCAAGCTCACCGGCGAGTTTGCCGCCGAAGTCAGCGATGCCTCGGGAACGTCGCTCTTTGATGTCCGTCAGCGCACGTGGTCTAAAGCGGCTTTGGACAAGCTAGGAATCCCCCGCGAGTGGCTTCCCCGTGTGGTGGAGTCGCCGGAGCAGACGGGGGTGATCTCTGCCGAAGCGGCGGCACTGACAGGGCTTAGGGCGGGGACGCCCGTGGTGGGCGGTGGCGGCGATCAGGCGGCAGGTGCGGTGGGCTGTGGCGTGGTGAGCACCGGGCAAGTGGTCTCGTCGCTGGGCACGAGTGGCGTGGTCTTTGCCCACTCCGACACGGCGGCCATTGACCCCCAGATGCGTGTCCAGACCTTCTGCCACGCCGTTCCCGAAACGTGGGGGCAGATGGGCTGTGTGATCTCGGCAGGAGGCTCACTGCGCTGGTACCGCGACACCTTTGCGGAAGGCTTGGGCTACGATGCCATTACCAAAGGTGCAATGACAGCCCCTGCAGGCTGTGAGGGCTTGCTCTATCTTCCCTATCTTGCCGGAGAGCGCAATCCCTACTTCGACCCCGATGCCCGTGGCGTCTTCTTTGGCGCGACTTTGCGCAATACAAAAGACTATTTTGCTCGTGCGGTTCTCGAAGGGGTCAGCTATGCGTTTAAAGACCTCTTCACGCTCTTTGCCGAGATGGGCGTCCCTGTTAGTGAGATTCGGGCCTCGGGTGGCGGCGCTAAATCGCCCTTCTGGCTCCAGATGATGGCCGATGTGATCGAGAAACAGCACGTCTTACTCAACATAGACGAAGGCCCGGCACTTGGGGCGGCGTTGCTGGCTGCTGTGGGTACAGGAGCCTATACCAGCGTCCCCGAGGCATGCGCCGCTACCGTCTCCACTCGTCCTGGGGCGTTGCCCAATACCACGGCCTCGGCAGTCTACAGCCGCTACTATCCCACCTACCGCGCCCTCTATCCGGCGCTCAAGTCGTCGTTTTCGGAGGTCGCTCGCCTCCCTGTCTAATCTCTCCTAAGGAGTCATCCCGTGATGCCCGTGTCCGCGACGTGACCGAGCGTTTGCGGCCCACGATGCCACGGTGTGCTTTATGCCACGGCGTACTTTTTTATCTCAGGTGAGACGGAGATCTCACTCTGGAGGTCGAGCAGGCGACGCGCTATACGATTACCCTCCCCAACCAAGCCCCGGAGCTGGTACATCAAGCGCTGGGAGCGCTTCACGGCGGAAGGCTTTGAGAACGATAAACGCGTGGATTTCATTCAAAAAGAAAAAAATAAGAAGAAATAGCCGATAAGAATACTATGCAAAAAACATTACTTGCTCTTGTCGCCTTTGCGGCACTCACGCCATCGGTACTGGCTCAGGATGCACAGAAAGCCATCCAGGCACAGTACGACAAGCGCTCTGCAGCAGCCCTCAAAAAAGACGTGGCGGCGGCTCTGGCGATCAACACTCCGGAGTTTGTCAGCGTCACCATGAAAGGCAAGAAGCAGACACTCGCGCAGATCAAGCCCTTGCTCGTGCAGGTCTTTGCCAAGTCCAAGTCCTACACTGTCACGAGCAAGATCACCCGCTGTAAGGTCACCGGGGACACGGCCACCGTGACTGTCGCTGATAGCGTCAAGATCCTCTTACTCACCAGCACAATCCCTCAGGAGATTGAGACGACGTGTGAGGATAGCTGGGTCAAGAAAAACAACCAGTGGCTCCGCACCCAGACCAAGCGCCTCTCGGAGAAGCTTAAACAGACGAAGCCTGTTAAGTCGGCAAAGTAAGTCCTCCTCAGGCAAGGATCTTCTTCACCACTTCCCCATGCACATCGGTGAGGCGAAAGTCGCGGCCTGAGTAACGGTACGTGAGTTTTTCGTGGTCGAGGCCGAGGCAGTGTAGGATCGTGGCCTGGAGGTCATGCACATGGACCTTGTTCTCCGCGACGTGAAAGCCTAAATCATCGGTCGCACCATACGTCAAGCCGCCCTTGATGCCGCCGCCCGCCAGCCACATTGTGTAGGCTTGCGGGTGGTGGTCGCGGCCTTGCGAGCGGCCCAGCGCGGGGTTGTTCTCCACCATGGGCGTGCGCCCAAACTCCCCCCCCCAGACCACCAGAGTCTCGTCGAGTAAGCCGCGCTGCTTTAAATCTTTGACCAGCGCCGCCGATGCCTGATCGGTCTCACGGCACTTATTTCGGCTCGTCCCCGCCACGTCGGAGTGGGCATCCCAGCCCTCGTGGTAGATATTGACAAAGCGCACGCCACGCTCGATCATCCGCCGCGCCAGCAGACAAGCACGGGCGAAGCTGGGCTTGTCGGGGTCGCAGCCATACATTGCCAGAGTTTCTTTGCTCTCGGATTTTAAGTCCATCAGCTCCGGGGCTGAGGTCTGGAGCTGGAAAGCAAGCTCATAGCTGGCAATGCGCGAGGCGATCTCCGGGTCGGAGTCACGTCGGTTTAAGTTTCCCACTAAGTCTAGCGTCTCGCGCTGTAGCTTGGCGTCTACACCCGCCGGGTTGCTGACATCTAAAATCGGGTCGCCGGAGTTACGCAGGCGCACGCCCGAGTATTTCGTCGGGAGAAAGCCGCTCGACCAGTTGGCCGCGCCGCCCGAGATTCCCGCTCCCGTGCTCATCACCACAAAGTCCGGTAGGTTCTTTGCTCCCGTTCCCAGTCCATAGACCACCCACGAGCCCATTGCAGGCCGCCCTGGCTGGCCATTTCCGGTGTTCCAGAAGATCTGCGCGGGGGCATGGTTGAACTGATCGGTGCTCACCGACTGCACCAAGCAAATATCATCGGCGATGCTTCCGAGATGCGGTAGGAGCTCCGAGAGCTCCATCTGGCACTGTCCGTGCTTTGCGAACTTGAAGCGCGGTCCCAGCACGGCGGCATCGGCGCGAATAAAGGCGTAGCGCTGGTCTTTGTACACGGAGGGCGGCAGGGGCTTGCCCTCTAGTTTGACCAGCTCGGGCTTGTAGGTAAAGAGATCGAGCTGCGAGGGAGCACCCGCCATGAAGAGATGGATGACATGCTTGGCCCGCCCTCCTCCCCGGCCCTCCTCCCGATAACGGGAGGAGGGAGAGTTGGCCTGCGCGATGCCCTCGGTCAGCAACCCCGCCAGGGCGAGCTTGCCAACCCCAATACCGCACTCCTCGAAGAAGTGCCGCCGTGTGAGGCTTAAGTTCCGATTTCGTTCGTTCATCTTTTTACAATCGCCTCGTCGAGGTTCAGAATCGCGCGGGCAAGGGCAGTCCAGGCGGCTTGCTCGGGCGTTGCGGTATCACTGCCGCAGAGGGCTTTGGGGCTGAGCTCACCGGCGGCGAACCGTGCTTGTTGTTTTTCGTAAAATCCCTCTAGTGCCGCAAGCTCGTCCCAGTCCGGTGGGCGGGTGACGACTCGGCGGAAGAGGCGTGAGAGGCGTGTGGCACTCAGGCCCGGCTCTTGATTGATTTGTTTGCCCAGTGCCTGCGCCGCCTCCACAAAGACCGTGTCGTTGAGAAGCGCGAGGGCTTGCAGGGGAGTGTTGCTCATCTCACGGCGGGGGCAAGTGGCCTCGCCGCTGGGGGCATCGAAGGTCTGAGAGAGGGCGTAGGGAGCCGTGCGCTTGGCAAAAGTATAGAGGCCCCGCCGGTAGCGGTCTTCTCCTGTGCTGACATTCCAAGCCAAGGCTCCGTAGGCTCCCTCGGTGGTGACACTGGGCGGCTGCGGCGGGAAGACGCTAGGGCCACCTATCTTGGAAGAGAGCAGGCCACTGGCGGTGAGCGCATGATCGCGCGCCTGCTCAGCATCGAGTCGCACACGGGGGCCACGTGAGAGCCATTTATTCTCCGGGTCTTTCGCGAGTGCTTGGGGCGTGATTTTTGACGACTGCCGGTAGGTCGCTGCCATCACGATGCGCTTGTGGAGCTTCTTCTGGCTCCAGCCACTTTGCATAAACTCCACCGCGAGGTTATCCAGTAGCTCGGGATGGGTGGGAGGCGTGCCTTGATAGCCAAAGTCCTCGGTGGTCTTGACGATCCCCTTGCCAAAGAACGCCGCCCAAGCCCGATTGACAATCACCCGCGCGGTGAGCGGGTTCTGCGGACTCACGAGCCAGCGCGCAAAGGCCAACCGATCCCCTCCTCCCCTTCCCTCCTCCCAAGCTTGGGAGGAGGGACTGAGGGAGGAGGGGATTCCCACGGTTACTCTCTCGGTGGGCTGGAGGAACTCGCCGCGGTTGTGGATGAACGTGGCGCGAGGGTTCTCCTTGGGACGCTCGATAAAGACAAGCGTCGTCGGGGGTTGCGGGAGGGATCTACGGAGTGCCTCCAGCTCAGTGCGGGCACTGGCGAGCTCGGAGGCGACGCGGACAAACTGAGTACGGAGCGCCGCTTCGTCGTTGCGTGCGAGTGCGTCTTCCAGCGTGGGCAGGAGGGCGAGCTTACCTGCTTGGGCATCCGTGGTTACCGAGAGGCGGAACTTGCCCAGTCCGGCAGTGTAGTACTGCTCAAAGACCATCGAGAGCGTGAGTGCGTTTGTTTCGAGCGGCTTGTCGAATGCAAAGACGGCCACGCTGGGCTTGCCTTGGGAGCCATTGATACTCCAGCCGGTCTGCGGGTTGGTATCGAGCGCATTTTGTGCATTGCCGACATTGGAGACTCCTTTAACGAGCTTTCCCGCACTAGTGGTCAGAGTGCTCAGATGGAAGTCCCCGTGCGGGCCTTCGTAGGCAACACGCCCAGGTCCATGATTCGGCAGACGGTCGTCGGGGAGGGCTTCGAGGCGCACCGCAGTAACTCCCTGAGGCAGGTTAGCCAAAGAAACCTCGTAGACATCGCGCTTGGTGCCATCGCCACTCACATAGACCGTGCCATCGGGCTGGATCGTGAGCAGCGGCAGGTTTGAGCTTGCCTTGATGGGCTTGACCACCGCCCAGCGCACGGCGGCGGCTTGCTGCGCGGTCTTCCAGATCACAAAGGCGCGCTCAAAGGCCTCTTTCCGGCGCGACTCGATAGGTCGTGGATCTGAGTCGGTGCCAGCGGTACCCAGGCTCAGGCGGAACTTACCCAGCGTGTGCTGGCCGCCATAGTCCTGCTTGAGGGTGACCGTCCACTTCTTCGCCGCGAGTGGCTTGGCTAGATGAAACGTCGCGGTCCGGTTCACATTCCAGTTGCCCTCGGCATGGATCGCCCAGCCGGTATTGGGCTTGCCATCGAGTGCCGCCTGCGCCGAGAAGCCCTCTTGGGCGAAGTCGTGCTCGCCGCGTACTAGCTTTACCGACTTGCCATCTGCCTTGACCTCGAACTCGGTAAGCACAAAGTTCCCATGCGCCGTGCGTCCCGGCCCCGTTGCCCCAAGTGTCGGATCGGTGAGGGCTTCCAGGCGAAGTGCGGAGACAGGCTCAGCACCTCCTGTCAATGCCAGCGTGTAGGTATCTTTGTCCGGGTTGGTGCCCGAGATAAAGACCGCGCCATCGGGTCGGACTTCCGCCTTGGCCCCCGAGGTAACTTTGGCATCCTCCATAGGCGTCTTCTCCCAGCGAAGCGGCACAGCAATCGGCCATTTTTCGGCGAGCGTGGCCTCGCGCTCCGTGATCGTCTTCTCAACCTCGGCGCGTTTTTTGGCCAGCTCAGGCGTCACCACATCCAGCTCAGGCTCCTCGGTGTTGTCTAAGAACGCCATGAGCTGGTAGTACTCTTTGTGGGTGATTGGGTCGTACTTGTGGGTGTGGCACTGCGCACACTGGATCGTCAGCCCCAGCCAAGTTGCCCCCGTTGTGCCCATGCGGTCCACCATGGCGTAGTAGCGGTACTCTAGCGGGTCAATGCCCCCCTCTTCGTTGAGCATCGTGTTGCGGTGAAAGCCCGTCGCGATCTTGTCGTCAAGCGTCGCGTTGGGCAGTAAGTCCCCCGCGAGCTGCTTGATCGTGAACTGATCAAAAGGCATGTCGTCGTTGAGAGCTTTTATCACCCAGTCCCGCCACGGCCAGATCGTGCGCGGCTTGTCTTTTTCGTAGCCATTCGTGTCGGCATAGCGCGCCAGATCCAGCCACTTACGCGCCCAGCGCTCACCATAGCGCGGGCTTGCCAGCAATCTGTCCACCAATTTTTCGTAGGCATCGGGCCGCGTGTCTTTAACAAAGGCCTCGGTCTCTTCTAGCGTCGGTGGCAGCCCAATTAGATCCAAGCTCACCCGACGGATCAGTGTGTACTTATCGGCTTCCGGCTGGAGCGCCAGCCCTAGCGGCTTGAGGCGAGCAGAAACGAGTGTGTCAATAGTATTCCCCCCCCTGCCCCCGCCCGGCGGGGGGGTTAGGGGGGGCACGAACGCCCAGTGCTTCTCGTACTTAGCACCGCTGGCCACCCAGCGCTGAAGAATGCTCTTTTGCGTGGCACTCAGCGGCTTGTTGGTGTGCGCGGGTGGCATCTGAAGCGCATTGCCGCTGGGTTTGGCAATCCGAGCCAGCATCTCTTTGAGCTTCGCAGTGCCCGGCGACTGATCCAGCCGCAAGCCTGCCTCGCGCTTTTTATCGTCGGGGCCGTGGCACTTGAGACAGTGATCGGCCAAGATCGGCCGCACCTCGCGGTTGAAGTCGGGTGCCGCCATCAGCTTAGGCTTGGTCTGTGCCAGCGCCGCTGCGGCGACAAGTCCGGTCAGGGCGAGGATTCCCGCCAGCTTTCGTTTCATCTTGACAGTAGGGGTTCGACAACAAAAGCAAAAAGCCCTCTCGCAAAAATCGCGAGAGGGCTTTTTATTTTGGGGACGCGTCGGTTACGCTTCTTCGTCGCCTTCTCCCATCAAGGCGCTGAGATCGGGCATTCCGGCCATGGTTGGGGCAGCGTTCTGGATTGTCTCAATGAGAATTTCCGCATCCACGGTGGGCGCAAGCGCATCGGTGGCGACCATGATGTGCGCGGTCGGTTGCTCCGGGGTTGGGTAGCCTAGGTTCTCGATATGGGTTGCATCATCCTCGTTCGACGGATCGAGGGGCTGGATGAACTTCTCATACCGGTAGGTTTTGTGCGCCGCCTGAAGCAGTGCCTGCGTCCGAGGATCGCTCACGGCACCGACGATATGCACCAGAACGGGGGGAAGCACCGCACGCTCAATAGCAAGTGCCATGCTGGCTCCGAAGAAGCCCATGTTGGGAGCGGCAGGCTGAAAGGCTTGCAAGATCCGCTGTGCGAGCTGCGCGTGCTCGGTCTCACCCGTGGCGAGAAACAAGCGCAGGAGCGAATCGGCAAAAAGCATGTTGTCGGCGACATCGCGGCTTCCCACTTTGAGGTTGCCTAAGGAGCTAGGACGAACCGGTGCATCGTAGAGGCCCCCTGTCTCGGGCGACTCCAGGTGTCCACGGCTCCAGTTGGCGATCTCTTCGGCGCGGTCTAAGTACTTCACACCCTGGCCTGCCTCGTAGAGATCGAGCCCCGCCGCCACTAAATCAGCGGCATCGGAGAGCATGCCCGTAGGAATCTCGCCGACGTCTTCGCCCTCAGCGGCTTGGAAGTGGGTCGGGCAGCCGTTCTCGTCCACCAAGTGCTCCAGCACGTAGTCCAACACGCGACAGGCCTGGGTCAGTGCCTCGGCCTCGGCCGTGACCTGCCACCAGGCCACCAGAGCGCGAACAGCCACCGCATTGGCTCCCGCGAGAATGGTCTCATCCACGGCGGGCGGGTTCCACTCCGCGCGCTCTTCGAGTGGCTGGGAGTAGTACTCCCCATCGGCAAACTGCGAGCCGCCAAAGACTCCCAGATCCTCAAACCAGAGCTGAGCGCGAAGATAGTCAAGGCCCTTCTTCGCTGCCGTCTTGAGCGACTCATCCCCCAGCAGGCTGTAGCCACGGCAGAAGAGACGCACCAGCGCGGCGTTGTCTTCGAGCAGCTTCTCGACCTGCGGGTTGCGCCAGTCGGGGGTCTGGGCATAGCGGAAGAAGCCACCACTGCCCTCATCCACCAAGCCCCCCTCCGCGATTCCCTTAAACGTGCGGTCTAAGATCAGCTTCAGGTCGGCATCAGGATGTCCCATACGAACGGTGCGGGAGTACTGCTCCATCACCAGCTCGGTCACTTCGTTCTGCGGGAACTTCTGGCCGTTGTGGCCAAAGCCCCCAAAGGCAAAGTCAAACTCGAACTTTGCGCCTAAAAGAACGCCAAAGGGGATATTGGGGTCAATGGGCAGGTTGCGATCCAGGGGCGGCGCGGCGTGCTGCTGCTGGAGCTGCTCACGGAGCCCGGCGACGTGCTGCGCGATCCCAGCTTTCTCGTGGCGGTAGGAGTTGAGCACCTGAGGCAAGAGCTGCGCCATGCCATCGGGTGGCACACTGGTTCCGCCCCAGAGGACATCGCCCTCACCCGTCAGCACACAGGTCGTGGGCCAGCCGCCTTGGGTGTAGCGGGCATTGACATCGGGGCGCTTATCTGAGTCCACACGAACGGGGATCACATTGTCATTGATATACTGGGCGAGGGCTTCGTTGCCGTAGGTATTCTCGTCCATTGCCGCGCAGTACTGACACCAGGTTGCAGTGATCGAAAGCAATATTGGCTTATCCTGCGCACGGGCCTCCGCAAACGCCTCTTCACCCCAGGTACGCCACTCCACTTGACTCATAATTTTAATTCCGTTTGGTCAAAATTTTAGGGAGCACGTCCACAAGACAAACGCTCCCCCAACGAGTGAGTATACCATGCAGAATCGGGTATTCTCTGCAAGATGAATATTGCCGATCTCAATGAAATCGCCGGTCGTCGCTACCCGGCGCAGCGCTGGACCCGTAACCTCGTGGGTGGGGCCTCTCCCCTTCAGTGCGAGAACTTTGCCCTAGGCTACGTGATGCTAGAGCCAAATGGCGGCCAAGTGCCCTGGCACAACCAGGAGCAAGAAGAAGTGTACTTTATCGTCGAGGGCGAGGGCGAGATGTGCCTGGGCGAGGAGCGACAGGCCGTTTCGTCAGGCCAGTGCGTCTATATCCCCCCCACCGTGTTTCATCAGCTCACCAACACCGGCAACACTCCGATGGTCATGATCTACGCTTATGGCCCTGCAGGCGATGTCGCGCACTGGAAGCAAGAGCTAGAGGGCACGCTCCCCCGCGCCGGAATTGACGTCCCCGCCCTCCCCGAGGGCGCGGCCCCGCAGTGCACGGAGAAACCGACGTCGTAACTTAAAGCGTGGACGGAGATCGTCCCGCTTTGGGGCCTTTGGCCGCCTCCTCGTGCCTCGTCGGCAAATTTCCGCCGAAGGCGCGGCGACTTGCTCGCCCCCGGGTACCCTCTGGGTGCGGACGTTTACCGTCCGGGCTTGTGTTAAAATGCCGTATGCGACAAGAACCAATCACGCACGCCTTCTTTGCTGCAGGTGGTGCGACCTACATCCGCTCTGGCAGCGGGCAGATTCTCTGGGAGTTTCCTCACGCGACCCGCGACGGCTGGGTGCTTCCCAACGGCAATGTTATCTTAGCCCTCAATAAAAGCGCCAAGTACCCCGGTGGCGGGATCGCGGAGGTGGACAAGAAGGGCAACGTGCTCTTTGACTGGAAGGGCACACAGTCCGAGGTGAACACGGTGCAGGACATCGGCAAGGGCCGCCTGCTCTGCACCGAGGCGGGCAACAAGCCGCGTATCTTGGAGATTGATAAGAAGTCCGGCGAGATCAAGCTAGAAGTCCCGATCCAGGCGCAGACCAAAGACCACCACCTCCAGACCCGTATGACCCGCAAGCTGAAAAACGGCAACTACCTAGTGCCCCAGCTTCTGGACAAGATGGTGCGCGAGTACACGCCCAAGGGCGAGATTGTCTGGGAGGCCAAGACCCCCAACTGGGAGAACTCTGCCTTCCTGAGCTGGGCTTTCACAGCGATTCGCCTCGACAATGGCAACACGCTCACGGGCTGCACGATAGCAAACCTGACAGTAGAGTTCGATAAGGCAGGAAAAATCATCTGGTCGGTGAGCAACGACGAGCTGGAAGGTCGCCCCTTCAACGACTGCTGCGGTGTCCAGCGCCTGCCCAACGGCAACACGGTGGTCACGGCGCACCATGCGCAGGGCAACGAGGTCAAGCTGGTGGAGATCACTCCGGATAAGAAAGTGGTCTGGACCCACCGCGATACCACCAAACCAGGGATTCATCACTTCCAGATCCTCGACACCAACGGCAAGCCCCTCAAGGGCAGGCCGCTGAAGTAGCTTTTTTTGCCTCCCGGCTCGCTTAGGCTCGCCACCCTCCGGCTTCGCGAAGGGTTTACAGTGTAGCCCGGGAGGCACGCACAGTCACTTCCCTCTTCCCGAAGCCGGAGAGGGTCGCGCGCTAAAGCGCGGGGAGAGGAAATCTATGAACAACGTACTTTTAACCGGCCTCTTGGCCTTTGGCCTGCTGGGCCAACAACAACCTGCAAGCGCTCCGTGGTCGATGGACCTGAGCCAGTTCAAGCCCTACGGCTACAACAAAGGCGAGGGCAACTATGTCATCGCCCCGATGTATAGCAATGCGCCGGAGCTGACGGCGCAAGATAATGTGCCCAAGGGCAAGGTCTCCGACTTTATTGTGAAGTCCACCGATAGCCCGCTCTTTCCGGGAATCGCGAAAAATAAGCCTGGTGAGGTGGTGCCCTACGAGCGGCGCTGCTGGGTCTATGTACCAGCGCAGTACCAGCCCGGCAAGCCTGCCCCGCTACTCGTGACCCATGATGCCATGGGACGCGGCGAGCTTCCGACGATCTTAGACAACATGATCGCGGCGAAGCGGCTCCCGGCGATGGTGGTGGTCTTTATCAGCTCCGGCGGCGGCGATGCGCAGGGCAGTGAGCGCGGCCTGGAGTACGACACCGTCTCGGGCAAGTACGCGGAGTACATTGAGAGTGTGATCCTGCCGCGCGTGACCCGCGACTACGGCGTGACGTTTAGCAAAGACCCCGATGCCCGCGCCACGATGGGCTGTAGCTCGGGCGCGGCGGCGGCGTTCTCGATGGCCTGGTTCCACCCGGAGCTCTACCGCCGCGTGATTAGCTACTCGGGGACGTATGTGGATCAGCAGTCGCCCAAGAACCCCGAGTCGCCGCGTGGTGCCTGGGAGTACCATGCGAGCATTCTTCCGAAAGAGAAGCGTAAGCCGCTGCGTATCTGGATGCACGTCAGCGAGAACGACCTGCGCTCCAAAGACCCGGAGGAGACGCTCCACAACTGGGTGATGGCCAACGACCGCTTCGCCAGGGTGCTGAAGGCCAAGAAGTACCCCTACCAGTTTGTCTTCTCCAAAGAGTCCGGCCACTGCGATGTCCGCGTCGAGCGCCAGACCCTGGCCCAGGCGCTGGAGTTTGCCTGGAAGGGCTACAAAGACCGGGGGCGGTAGCGTTCCCTCCTCCCCCAGCCCCTCCTCCCAAGAGCCGTGGGAGGAGGGGAGTTTTTATTTTTAGGTGACCTGCTATGGCAAAGATCACAATTGAGCTTTCCGATGAAGCCCTAGCCCTACTCGCAGAACGTGCTCGCCGACGGAAGCGAACGACAGAAGATTACGGCACACTGGTGATGCAACAATCCCTGGTCTTTGGTGATCGGGATGGTCTTGACGAGCTGTTTTACCTGCATCACACCTTTTTTGCTTTGAGTTTCAACCTTAAACTCCTTCTTGAAAAGCTCGATAAGACATTTGAACCGGAACTACTAAACTACCTCCGGATGTGTGAACAGTTAATAGAGTTGACCAAGAATGCACTCTCAATTAGTTTCGAGACGCGCAAGATACAGTCTGTTTTCGATTTACAGCGAGATGAATTCTCCCTACGTATAGCCCTCAATAAAGTACTTCGCATCAGCCATGGCTCCACGTATAAAAAACAAACACATGAGCTAATTTTTGATATTGATCCTTCATCTCCAGAAAATATAACAGCAGATCAGGATAAATTCGAGCAGATTCTTCATAACCTCATTGGGAATGCTCTCAAGTTCTCACCCGATGGTGGACAGGTCAAACTTTCCGTCCGTCTATCCAGCCCTGACACAGTCCAGTTTACTGTGTCAGATCAGGGCTTAGGAATGTCCGCACGTTTCTTACCACACTTGGGAGAAAAGTTCGCACGAGACGAAGCACACGAGATATCTGGCTCAGGCATTGGTTTATTCCTCGTGAAGCACTTTGTCGAGTGGCATGGTGGTAAGCTCTGGGCACACTCGGGCGGCATCGGGAAGGGTTCGACAGTTCACTTTACACTTCCCTGTCGTCCAAAAATGGAGCGCGACCCTGAGTTCAAAAGCGTCGTCTCCGAGCTACGGCGCTGGCGGATCACACTCTCAGCGCTTCTGGCAGAAGTTGAAGCTCTGCCACGCACCCGCTACCACTTCGATGCCACCGCCCGCGCCGACTTTGCCCAGCTTGTCCACACCGAGCTAGAGCAGATGCAGGCATTTCTGGTGCAACTGGAGAAAGACCATGCCACAGATCACGATTGAGCTTTCTGAGGAAGCCTACGCCCTGCTTCAGAACCGTGCGCGGGACGAAGCTATCTCTCTTGAGGAGGAGACGACCGAGATGGTGGTACGCGCTCTGGCTATGACATTACCAGAAGGACTAGAGCGCTGGCGTGACTACTTCACATCTGTGACTACGATAAAGGGCTTTGTCTCGACGCTACTCATGGATGACGAAGGAAATATGTTTACGCATTCAGATCGACGTGAGTTTTATGAGATTATCGAAAATGAGTGTGGTCGCCTGAAAGAAGGGCTCGACGCAACTTTTCGGAAAAGTAGACAGACGGGGAGCAATTTGCCTCTCCTAGACGACATGCCCTACCGAATGGCGCTTGCCAAACTTCGCCGTCTTTGCATCCAGCTTCTTTCTGAAGCCGAGCGGCTTGCGACAACACACCAGCACTTCGATGACGAGGCACGTCAGGCACTGGCAACAGTGGTGCAAACGGAGTGCGATGCGCTCATGACACTCGCACAGTCTCTGTCGCGGAGCGACATTCCAGCCGCAGGCGCTTAGACGCCGTTTTCAACCGGCGGCTTTTCCGACGGGGCGGACGCCTTTCCCGATGCGCTCGGGGCCGTCGCCGAGGTCTTCGCGGGCTTGCTCGGCGAGGGCGAGGAGGCGCTTGAGGATCTCGGGGTGTTGGGCGGCAAGGTCGGTGGTCTCCCCCGGATCGGCGACCAGATCAAAGAGCAGCGGGCGGGTGATCTTGGCCATCTTATAGCTCACGGGCTTGCCGCCCCGCGCGGTCTCGGGGTGTGGGCCGAGGCTGCGGTAGTTTTGCGGGAGCATGACCTTCCACTTCCCAGAGCGCACGGCCTGGAGCTCGTTGGTGTTGTAGTAGAAAAAGTACGCCTCCTGCGGGCTCTTGGCGCGCGTGTCGCCTGAGAGCAGAGGCCCGATGTCCTTCCCATCCAGCTTGTTCTTGGGCAGCGGCGCACCGGTTAGCTTGGCGATTGTCGGGAGGAGGTCAATGGTCATCGCGGGCTCAGAAATGACGCTCCCCTTCGGGATCTTGCCCAGCTGGCGTGCGACAAACGGGACGCGGACGCCGCCGTCCCAGCACGTGCCCTTGCCCTCGCGCAGGGGCCCCGCGCTCCCGGCGTGCTCGCCGTAGCTCAGCCAAGGGCCGTTGTCCGACGTGAAGATCACCAGCGTCTCGCGCTCTGCGCCCGTTCGTTTCAGCGCCGTCAAGAGCTGCCCCACAGAGTCGTCGAGCTCCTCGATCACATCGCCAAACGTGCCGCGCTTGGAACGGCCAATCCACTTCTTGCCGGGAGCCAGCGGGACGTGCGGCATGGCGTGGGCGAAGTAGAGAAAGAACGGCGTCTTCTGTTTTGCGTGCTTCTCGATAAAGCCCACGGCGCGATCTGTGTAGCGCTGCATGAGCGTGCCCATCTGCTCGATATTCTCGATGGTCTGCACGGGCTTTTCACCGTCCATAAGAGGCAGCGGCGGATAGGCACGAGGCGTGTCCGGGTGACCCGGCCACATGTCGTTGGAGTACGGCAG
>Ga0315904_10006633_pt1 | contig 15789 bp, 12 predicted proteins | sample LakEriMetagenome_6_FD_203529 | JGI IMG/M metagenome (GOLD analysis project Ga0315904, IMG submission 203529) | Freshwater fungal communities from buoy surface, Lake Erie, Ohio, United States - Buoy 12 MA120 | ecosystem: Environmental > Aquatic > Freshwater > Lake | place: USA: Lake Erie, Ohio... | reverse complement strand
ATGGTGATCACGAACGTCACCTCGAACCGGCGGGCAAGATGGACCAGTGCCTCGACCACCTGCTGGAAGTTCCGTTCGCTGTCGCAGCGCAGGTGCAGGTTCGCCTGGTCGATCACCACCATCCGGACACTGGGGCGGTGCTTCAGGAACCGGAAGACATTCTCCAGGATCTTGTTGCTGGCGAGATGGACTTGGGGAACTCCCTTGTTGCCCCAGAACTGGCGGGCCAGCGGCAGGCCGATGTCGTCGGTCAACTCGAACAGCATCTCGCTGGCGCGATAGACCCGGTCGACATCCCCCCCGGCAGCCGCGATGTCGGGGATGACCTTGCGGGCGAAGTCGTCCCGGCCGTTGAAGACCACCACATCCCCCGCCGGCGGGGCCTGATCGGGGCCGCAACCGGGGAAGGGAGTGCCGGAGGTGACCCGGGCGATCCAGTCGGCCATGAGGGTCGATTTGCCCGCCCCGGCCTCCCCCACCACCACGACCACATCGCCCGCCCGGACCTGGTCGGGCCAGAGCCAGCCGTTGTTTTCATGATGGAGGGGGGCAAACTGGTTGAGGTGGTTTCCGAACTTCCGATCGGGGTAATAGGGAAGTTTCTCGGGGATCAGCCAACATCCGGGGGGCGGGGTCTGTTTGGGTTCAGCCGCCCCGGTCTCCCCTTGCGAACGGGGTTCGGCCTCGGATCCCGGAGCGGGGACAGCAGTTTCGGACGACGGGTGATCAGACATGATCGCAATTCTCCCTCAAAAGGCACAGACGGACAGTACTCGGGATAGTATATGGATGCCATGAGTGTACATGGCAATGCCAAATGTCAGTATTTTGTACAGTTTCTTGGAAATGTCGCAAGTTGCAGTAGCGAAATGGGTTATGCGATTTTGGCCGACATCAAAGACAATCGGGGGCCCTCGTCTTAACTATTTTTCTGCGACAGCTAGTCTCGAACAATTCGCAGTCGGCCCACGTCATACCCAGTCGCTCCCAGCCCTCATCGGACCTTGGACAAAATGGCCCATCCTTCGACGCGATCCTCATAGACAGTACGAAGATGAATTGCGGAAGGTCGACGAGCAGGCAGCGAAACCGCAACATGTGGTACCGGTCACCATGGACTTTTCCCCAATCCGCGCACGTCTCACCGCGAAGAATTACCAGACTCCTTTTTCAGGTTCTCAACAATCAAATCTCAGCAAAACCACTCTTGCCGTAGCAACTGCCCCGAATCGCACCCGAGGCGTCGTACCACAGGTGGTCCTTTGCGAAGAGCACACCACAGTGTGTGATCTTTTCGCGCGCAGCAGGTGTCATCAGTTTGCCGAGTGGACCGGGCTTCGCAACGTCTTTGATTCGCGACCTCAAAAATCGGAAGATGGCCGCAGTTTCAGGTGGTGCTTTGACACGTCGCTCCTCCAGCCGACACCACTTGGTGGGGAAGTAGAACATTTGGCTGGGATTCAGCAGAAGGTGGCCTTCCGCGCTAAAGATTCTGGGAATACCAACCTGCACCACCGTAACGGTTTGATTCAGATTGACCGAATAGATTGTTTCCCGGTCGAGAAACTCAGGACCTTTCTCAATAAACAAACCAGTCAGGTTTTGGTCGATCGTGAACAACACACTGGGGTAGACTTTGGCCCGGATTTGATCGTCATATTCGTAGTGAGGAACAAATCCGTGCGGATTCGGCGACATGCGCTCAATGATACAGAGTCCCTCTGGCCGTTTGGGATGAGAAAGAGCCGACGTAATCAAAGGGCCCATATCTTCGGGAACTGCAAACCATTGGTAGTCTGGCATGTGTGACCTTGTCGTGGCGTGACAGGAAATTGACTGTCATCCGGCTGGAGTAACATTGGCTTTCTCCGCAAACGGTTCCAGTATTCTGCCGTCTCGGATCTTTCCAGGCAATTCTGCCGAGCGAGCACGCCTGTTGATTCGCGATCCGGTGTCGCGACACAAATGCGCGGCCTCCGCACAGAGAGCCGATGATGAACTCGACACGCCCTGCCCATTGATAAACGTTCTGTCAATGAATATCCGTGTCCGTTTTCCAGCCCCGAGTATTTCCTGGACTGCGTAAACCTGAATCGCGGGACTGTCAATGATCGGCAACGTGATTATGCAAATATGTACCTGTCCCCTTTTGTTCCAGCCCACCCAGGAAAGGCAAATCGTTGTCGCGGGGAGGCACGATGTCCGTTGGGTTGGACGGCCCGGGGTTGGTGCGGTTCGAGATTTTCCGGGCCGAACGGGCTGTCGTCCGGCCCAACGGGCCAGCCGTTCACCCAGCCAGGGTCGCAGGCCCTGGTGGTGGGCCATCCCAACCGCATTCCGTCCGGCCCAACGGGCCGACCGTTCCACGAATCGCGCGGGCGTCGAGGAGAATTGTTGGCCCGTTGGGCCGACAAACGACGTGGTCGGGGCGCATCCCGGCCCGCTGGGCCGGGCTGGGGGAAGATCTGGCCCGTTGGGCCGGTCCGTTGAACAGCGCCTCGCGCGAGGACTCGTTCACGATTTCGGACGGAGGGCGAGATCAAACACTGCGATCGACAGGTTGTGAGCGGGCTGGTGTCTACGCTCGGGCCGGTGGGCCTGTCGAATCCAAGTGTCATCGTCCAACTTCAGCACCTTTTGCGCTGCCCATACGGCCGCCGCGACAGCTTCCAGACAGGCAGTGCGAAGAAGTCTTCCAGGGCGGGATGTTTGGCATGAGCTTTCGCCCCCTCAGACGGGTCCGGTTTGCACGATCCTTGGCAGGGTACCTCAGAGGAGAAGGAGCCAGGCCGCGCGAGGACAACCCTGATCACGAGAGCAGGAGAGGCAGTTCCCGCGCCTGCGTTGTTCGTGGACGAAAGCGGGAGCCGCAGCGCGCAAGCGGCGCCTGGGGCCGCGTGGGTGGACGGTGGAGGCACCGTACGCCAGGGGGGGGACTGCTCACCTGGGTGGGACTGTTGATCCCCCCTGCTTGGGAGCAACCACGGGAAAACTGTTGGCCGTTCGGGCTGGCGGTTTGGTCCGGCTGTCCCCCGGTCTCCAAGAAATCCCCCCCCAAGACTCATTGACATGTCGCGAGTTTCCGATATATTGATGTGATGAGCGACGCGCACACCACCACTCCCCTGCCGAAACTGACCGATCTGGCCGCGTTGGGTCAGGCGGCGGAGTGCCTGCGGGTGCTGGCGCATCCGCACCGGCTGCGGATGATCCAGATGCTGCTGGCGGGGGAATTTACCGTGGGGGAACTGGCACAGGCGTGCGAATTGCCCCAGGCGATGGCCTCGGAGCACCTCCGGCTCATGCAGCGGTGTGGGTTCCTGAACAGCGAAAAACAAGGCCGCAAGGTCTTCTACCGCGTCACCGAACCGCACCTCAAAAACATCATGCACTGCATTGAATCCCGGTTCGATGCTCCGAAGGCTTCCTGATCCCTTCCCTTTTTTTTGACACAACAGATCGCCACCTCCCGACATATCGATGTCTCGGATCTGGCGACCAACCCCCTGGAGATGACCATGAGCGTTGCCTCGATTTCCCCCCGTCAGCTCAGTGACCTCGTTCGCTCGGGTGCCGCGGTCGAACTGATCGATGTGCGGACACCGGTCGAATTCCGCGAAGTGCACGTCGGGTTGGCCCGCAACCTTCCGCTCGATCAGCTCGAGCCAGGTCAGGTCAAGGCCCAACACAACGGGTCAACCCAACCGCTGTACGTCATCTGCCGGTCGGGCAGCCGGGGACGGCAGGCGTGCGAAAAACTGATCTCCGCCGGGGTGACCAACGTCGTCAACGTCGAAGGGGGGACCCTCGCCTGGGATCAGGCCGGGCTGCCGGTCGTCCGGGGCAAGAAGGCCATCTCCCTCGAACGGCAGGTCCGGATTGTGGCCGGGTCGCTGGTCTTTATCGGGTCGCTGCTGGCCATCACCAATCCCTGGTGGCTGATCCTCCCCGGTTTTATTGGAGCGGGGCTGGCCTTTGCCGGGATCACCGACACCTGCGGCATGGCGATGATGCTCGCCAAGATGCCCTGGAACCAGGTCCCCGTCGCCGCCCCCGCCACCCCGGCGGCTCCCGCCGACGCGGCCAGTTGCCAAAGCGACGCCGCCAAGTGTTGTTCCTGAGACTGGGCGGGGGGCAATCCGATTTTTCACGGGGGCCCGGGGACTTGCCTTGGGCTCGCCCCGCCAGGCTCCCGCTACGTCCATCGCCAGAGTATCCCCTGATTCCAAGAGCACAGCCATGATTCTCAAGCAGTACTATCTCGGTTGCCTGTCGCACGCCTCGTATCTGATTGCCGATGAGCAATCGCGTCTCGCGGCGGTGGTCGATCCCCAGCGCGACATCGGTCAGTACCTGGCCGATGCCCGGGCGGGGGGCTACAAGATCCAGTATGTGATCCTCACCCACTTCCACGCCGACTTTCTGGCGGGACACATCGAGCTGCGCAACCAGGCAGGAGCCACCATTGTGATGGGGGCGCGGGCTGCGGCGGAGTTCGAGGTGCGGAAGGTGCGGGAAGGGGACCAGCTCGATCTTGGCTCGGTCCGCCTGACCATGCTCGAAACCCCGGGACACACCCCCGAGGGGCTCTCGATTCTGGTCTACGACCGCACCCGCAGCGAGACGGTGCCGCAGGCCGTGCTGACCGGCGACACGCTCTTCATCGGCGATGTCGGCCGCCCCGATCTGCTGGCCTCGATTGGAGTCACGGCCGACGAACTGGCCGAGATGCTGTATCACTCCCTCGACAAGTTGCGGAAGCTGCCCGATGAGACGCTGGTGTACCCGGCCCACGGGGCGGGCTCGATGTGCGGCAAGAGCCTGTCGAAAGAGACCGTCTCAACCATCGGCGAACAGAAGAAGTTCAACTACGCCCTGCAGCCGATGGCGTTTGACGAATTCCGCCGGCTGGTCACCGCCGACCAGCCCGAGGCTCCGGAGTACTTTGTTTATGACGCCATCAAGAATCGTCAGGAGCGTCCCGACCTGGAGGCCACGCTCAGCCGGTCGTTGACCGCGCTGTCTGTGGCCGACGTAGTCCGGCTGCAAAACGCGGGGGCCCAGGTGGTCGATGTGCGGGAAGCGATTGACTTCGAGGGGGCCCACCTGGCCGGGGCCATCAACATTGGTCTGAAGGGAAAATACGCCACCTGGTGCGGCTCGATCCTCTCGCACGAACAACCGATCGTGGTGATTGCCGAGACCGGGAGTGAAGAAGAAGCGGTGACCCGCCTGGGACGAATCGGATTCGACAACGTGGCGGGCACCCTGCAGGGGGGAATGGGCGCGCTGGAGAACCAACCCGAGCTGGTTCGGCAGATCGCGCGGATCACCGCCCCGGCTCTGGCCGGCACGCTGGCCGGCGATACTCCTCCGTTCGTCCTGGATGTCCGCAGCGAGGCGGAATGGAAGCGGGGACACATCGCCGGCAGTCACAACATTCCGCTGACGCATCTGCGGGAGCGGCTGGGCGAACTCCCCGCGGATCGGATCGTGGTCGTGCACTGCGAGGGAGGGTATCGGTCGGCGATCGCCGCGAGCCTGTTGGCCCAGGCGGGAGTGGCCGAACTGCTCGATCTCGTGGGGGGCATCAAGGCGTGGCAGGCGTCGCAACTGCCGGTGGAGGTCCCGGCGGGAGAGCCGCAGGCGTGCGGTACAACCTGCCGCACGTAGGCCAAGTCGATGCGGCTCCACCACCTCTGGAAGCTGCTTCTCTGAATTCCGCCGCACCCCGGGGGTGCGGAGACCTCTGATCGTGGTGACCCGCCATGTCTGCTCTGGGCCTGCTGTTTGGTTCGCTGGTGGGGTTGTCCCTGGGATTGACCGGGGGGGGCGGCGCGATCTTCGCCGTCCCTCTGCTGGTCTATGGATTGGGCGTCCCCTTGAAGGAGGCGGTGGCGATCTCCCTGGCGGCGGTGGGGGGGACCTCGCTGGTGGGGTTTCTGGCGCGATGGAAGCTGGGGCAGGTCGAATTGCGGACCGGGTTGCTGGTTGCCGTCGCGGGGATGCTGGGAGCTCCCGTCGGCTCGCAGTTGGCCAATCACCTGCCCGAGCCGCTGTTACTGCTGATGTTCGGCGGGTTGATGCTGATTGTGGCCCACCGCCTGTGGCAGCAGGCGTCGCGGTCGACATCCCCCGCCCTGACCTGTCCGCTGCCCGACCCGCGCTGCGCGGCCGAGACGCCGACCGGTCCCACCTGCCAACGGGATGCCGAAGGACGACTGCGACTGACCTCGCGCTGCGCCCTGCTGTTGCTGGCGGTGGGGTTGGGAACGGGGGTGTTGTCGGGTTTGTTTGGTGTGGGGGGAGGATTTGTAATCGTCCCGGCCCTGGTGCTGTTCAGCAGCATGCCGATCCATCGGGCGGTGGGGACGTCGCTGATGGTGATTGCCCTGGTCAGCGTCTCGGGGCTGATGTCGCAGTGGTACTCCGGGCGGGAGATTCCCCCCGGCCTCACGCTGCAGTTTGTGGTGGGGGGAATTGGGGGGCTGTTTCTGGGACAGCAGATTGGCCGCCGGTTGCCCGGCCCCGTCCTGCAAAAAACGTTTGTTGTGGCGATTCTGGCGGTGGCCACGTTTGTGATTGGCCAGAATCTTTCGGCCTGAACCAAGTCCCCTGCCCTGCGCAGCGGCACACCTCTTGTTTCGGAGAATTCCTCGGATGTCCCCAACCGTGCATCATCAGATTGTCATTGTGGGGGGCGGCACTGCGGGAATCACCGTCGCGGCCCGCCTGGTCCGTACGTGGTTTCACAAGCCGGATGTCGCCTTGATCGAACCCTCGTCCACCCACGACTACCAGCCCTTGTGGACCCTGGTGGGGGGTGGCCTGGCGTCGAAAGACTCGAACCGCCGGCCGGAAGCCCAGGTGATTCCCCGGGGGGTGACCTGGATCCAGGATGCGGTCGCGAGTTTCGATCCGGCTCACAACCGGCTGCAGACCCGTGACGGACGCACCATCACCTACGACTGGCTGGTGGTGGCGGGAGGTCTGCAGGTGAATTGGGACAGGATTGTGGGGCTGCGGGAGGCCCTGCAGACTCCCGGGGTCGGCAGCAACTATTCGTTCGAGACCGTCGATCTGACATGGAAGGCGATCCGCGAGTTTCGCGGAGGGACGGCCCTGTTCACCAATCCCTCCGGAGCGGTGAAGTGCGGCGGGGCTCCCCAGAAGATCATGTACCTGGCTGACGATCACTTCCGAAAAAATGGTGTCCGCGACCGGACGCAGGTGATCTTCGCCTCGGCTCTGCCCAACCTGTTCGCGGTCGATCGGTATCGTCCGACGCTGGAGCGGGTGGCGGCACGGCGGGAAATTGCGTGCCGGTTTCGGCAGGAATTGGTCGAGATTCGCCCCGCCACGCGGGAGGCGATCTTCCGGACTCCCGACAACCAGGAACAGACGATCATCCAATACGACCTGCTGCACGTGACGCCCCCCATGGGGCCGCCCGATTTCATCGCCAAAAGCCCACTGGCCGATGGGCACGGCTGGCTGGATGTCGATGCCAAGACGCTGCGGCACACCCGGTTTGCGAATGTGTTTGGCCTGGGAGACTGTGCCAATCTGCCGACCAGCAAGACCGGGGCGGCCATCCGGAAGCAGGCGCCGGTGGTGGTGGCGAATCTGCGGGCTGCCATGGAGAACACGCCATTGCCGGACCAATACGACGGCTACACGTCGTGTCCAGTGGTCACCGGGATCGGCAAGCTGGTGCTGGCCGAGTTTGACTATCGGAAACAGCCGCAGGAGACCTTTCCTGTGGACCAGTCGCGGGAGCGTTGGAGCATGTGGCTGCTGAAGCGTTACCTGTTGCCGGTTCTCTACTGGCACGGGATGCTGAATGGGCGGCTCTGATCAACTCTCCCCAGACCACTCCTTCCCGCTCCTTGTCTCCTTCCGCACAACGACGACTCCCACCCTCGATATTTTTCCGGTGCTTCCATGACACGCTCTTTGCCTGGTTCGCTTGGTCTGGTGTTGTTGATTTCCTCCTGTGTGCTGGCCCAACCGGGAGGGGGGCCGCGGCGCGGTCCGGGCCGGGGTATGGGGCGCGGCATGATGGGGGGCGGAGGTCCACAGGGGGAGATGCGCAACGACATGCAGGTCTTCCACCACTTGCTGGAACACTACGACGACATCCGCCGTACGGTGAAGAACACCGAAACGGGAGTGGAGACCGTGACCGAGTCGGACAACCCCGAGATCGCGGCGAAGATCCAGGAGCATGTGGTCGCGATGCAGAAGCGGCTGGAGGAAGGCCGTGGTTTGCGGTTCTGGGACCCGTTGTTCCGGGCGTTGTTCCAGAAGTCGGCCGAGATCTCGATGAAAGTCGAGCGGACCGAGAAGGGGGTCAAAGTGACCGAGACCTCGAAAAATCCGCAGGTTGTCCCGCTGATCCAGGCGCATGCGCGGGTGGTGAGTGGCTTCGTCCAGCGGGGATTCGACGAAGCGCATGAATCACACGAAGTCCCCGGAGAACAGACCGCCGAGGGGAAAGCGGCCGACAAGGAAGCCGATCACCACGAACACGGCGCACACCACGAGCATGTGAAGCACGGGGGAGAGTCCGGAAAGCAGGCTGTCCACCCGACCGGCGCCAAGCCCCAGTTGGCTTTTCCGCTCATCAAAAAATTCGGCGGGGTCGTGGTGCGGGAGAAGGCCGCCGAAGCCCCCCGGAAGGGAGCCAGGGTGGTGTTGGATGTGACCACCGCGGCGGAAGCCGATCAGTTGAACAAGGGACTCGAACGGGCTGCCCGGCTGATCAACCTGTATGGTGCAGCCGGCTTGAAGGCCGACGATGTGCAGATCGTCGTCGTGGTGCATGGCGACGCCACCCGCAGCATTCTGGGGGCCGAGGCTTACCACGGGCGATTTGACGTCGAGAGCAATCCCAATCTGCCGTTGATTGCCGAACTGAACAAGGCGGGGGTCGAGGTGTTTGTCTGCGGTCAGGCGCTGGGGAACAAGGGATTTTCGGATGACGAGGTGACGGAGGGAGTCACCATCGCCGTCTCGGCTCTCACGCTGCTGCTCAACCGCCAGGCCGATGGCTATACCGCAATTCCCGTGCACTGAGCCGATTGCCAGCGAGCATGGCTGGCAGTTCTCGCGGCTGGCCAACGCCACCGATGCCGCGTTGCTCAGACGGGATCGGTGGGGGCGTCCTCAAGATCCTGCGAGGAGGTCGACACCCCTTCGATCCTGGACGGCTGAGACGATCCCTTCCACACGGCCAGCAGTCCACAGGTCAGCAGGATGGCGGAGGCGATCAGCCAGGTGGTGGGGAGATGGGTGGTGGGGTCCTGGCCGAGGCCCGCCCCAGCGAGCCGGGTCGAGTAGTACGAGATGAGGGTGGCCGAGGCGTTGTGGAGGGCGTGCAGCAGGGTCCCGGGAAGCACACTGCCGGTCCGTCGCCGGACCCAACCCAGGGCAAACCCCATGGCGGTGGTTGCCACGAGCCGTTCGAGGGCGAGCGGATTGGGCATGATGAGGTGGAAGGCCCCGAAGACCAGCGAGGTGATCCACCAGGCGGTCCTGGTGCGGGACGCGGTCGTCTCTGCCCCCTCCCGGGCTCCCGCCACCCGATCCCGATGTTCGATGGCCGACCAGAGAAAGCCCCGGAAGAAGTATTCCTCGAAGACCGCCGGGACGACGGCAATCAGCGCGACAATCCAGCCGACGGGAATCTGCCGCAGATCTCCCGCATAACTGGTGAGGCGTTCCAGCAGACTCGCGAAGTCGACCCCCCGGAAGCGGGCCACCGCCACAATCAACTCGTGATCGGGAACCCACAGGCTGAGCCCCAGGGCGGCGGCCCCCAGCCAGACAAGGGGCGAGCGGGCGTGATCGGTGAGGGCATACCAGCGGCGGGCATCGACCCGGGCAAACCAGCAGACCAGCGCGGGAATGGCCCCAAACGCCAGCATGGTGATGACACTTCCCAACTGCAGCCGGGGGAGCAATCCCGGGAGGATCTGGCCAATTCCCTGCAGCAGGAAGAACAGGGGGAAGATGACTGCCACGGTGACCACGGCGGCAATCACGCTGGGGGCCGACTGCCGGCCGCTCGACCGCCGCCACAGGTCATGCCAGCCGCTGGAAGAGCTGTACAGCACCGACTCGGCCCCGAAGATGCGCGAGGCCAGCCCAATCGCCGCGGCGGCGTACAGGGCGGTCGAACCGACCACCGCCACCGCGGCCCCAGGGGTCACCTGGTCGGTCAGCAGGTCCCGTCCGAGCAGCACGATGTTGGCCAGGGGCATCACCAGCAGCAGTCCCTCGAGAGCCAGCCCCGGCATCAGTCCCAGCGTTCCCGGGGCGAGTGAGAGCAGCATCAGCGGAATGAGATACGCCTGGGCCTCTTTGAAACTGCGGGCAGTGCAGGTCACGACCAGCAACAGTGCCGCGTAGAACGCGGCGAACAGCAGCAACAGGGCGAAAATCGAACCCAACGTGGCCGCATTGAACCCCGCCGCCCCGAAGACCGCCTTCCCCAGCCCGCTGGCCTGCAGGGTGACTGTCATCATCAACAGGTTGGCGGCCGCGGTCAGCAGGGCCACCACCAGCACGGCGACATACTTGCCGAACAGCAGACTGACGCGGGGGATGGGAGCCGCCATCAGCACTTCCAAAGTCCCCCGTTCCCGTTCCCCGGCGGTCAGGTCGATGGCGGGATAGACCGCACCGGTGACCGTCATGAGGGTGAGGATGAGGGGGATCACCGCCGCCAGCGAAATGCGAGCGCGGGGTGGGGCGATCGAAGAGACCGAGCGGCGCTGCGCCAGAATGGGGGGCGCGCGTTGGGAGACCTGCAGCACCTTCAAACGTTCGTCGAGAAACTTCTCCCCCGCTTTGCGCAGGCCTTCGGTGACCAGGTCGGCCGCCTCGCGGCTGGCAGCCGAGTCGTCGCGGTAGAGCAGTTCGAGGTCGAGTTCGAGATCCTGGCGGGGGTCGAGATTGCCCCGGGGAACCCCCAGCGGGCGGATGACCAGATCGGCCCGCCCTACCTGCAGCGCCTCATCGGGATCGAGGTCGACGTGCCCGGTAAAAACTGCCCCCCGCCCCTCGGAGCGGATTGTTGGGCCCGGTTCGTCGAACGTCAGCCCCCCCTGCCGCAGCATGTGCACCAGGTAGTCCCCTTCCATCGGATTCCGGAAGGCGAGGTTGAACACCGGCTGGTCGACGGCGTTCAACTGCGAGAGGAAGAACTGCTGGAATGCGATCGAGAGCAGCGGATACAGCAGCAGGGGCATGAGGACCAGCGTGAGGATCGTGCGGCGATCCCGCAGAATCTCGCGCAGTTCCTTGAGAGTCAGGCGCCAGAGCCGCCCCAGCCGACCGCTGTTGTCCGCCGCTGCTGTGGCCACCAATCCCCCGGAAAAACGAGACTCTCGATTCTAGTCAGGCTGGCGACCGCCGTCCCACCACATTCACTCCCGAACCAATCAGCAGCGACCGGTCATACACCCAGCGGTAGAGCCGGCCGGTCTTCTCCGGGGGGAGCACCCGCAGGTCGACAAATCCCGCGTCGCGGTACCAGCCCAGGAGTTCGTCGACAGTATGGTGGTGCTGATATTGCGGGGCGTACCAGTCGAACGTGTCGCACAAGCGGTTTTCGTAGACCGGGTGGGCGCTGAAATTCACGAGCTTGTTGAGGGTTTTGTTGACGACCGGAATGCCCCCCAGCGTGGCCCCCCACCGGCACCACGCTTCGAGCCGGTCGTGGGGCATCTGGATGGTGCGGCGGCGGAGCCAGCTGTTGAGCGACTCTTGCCACCCCTGGTTGCGGCGATAGAGCCAGACGGCATACCGCCCGCCGGGCTTCACCAGGCGGGCCACGGCGTCGAACACCGCCCGGGTGTCGACATCGTGGTGCATGACCCCGATCGAGAAGACGAAGTCGAACGACTGCCCGGGGAAGGGGAGCTGCTTGAGGTCGGCCTGAACGAATCGGACGGTGGGAAGGTGGGCGCAGAGTTGGGCCGCCTTGTCGACGGCATGCGAATGGTCGGCCCCCCAGACACGGGCTCCCGCCTCGCCGGCGACTTTGCTGTAGCGTCCACCGCCGCAACCGGCGTCGAGCACGTCGAACCCGGCGAGTTCCGCGAGCGACACGCCGGTTTTCGCCTGGAATGTGGCCCGGTCTTCGTCATCATGGGCGACTTCGTAGCGGTTCCACTGCCGGCCGAAGCTTTCGAGATGCTGCGACGCGACGAACCGGGGCAGGCCATGCACGACCGGCACGCTGCCCCCGCATGCGGCACACGCCGCCAGGTCTTTTCCCAACTCGGGCAGAGGCTTGCGGCAGGTGGGACAGAGCAGCGGGGGAATTGCCGGGGTCATGCTGTCATTCCTCCCGCCAGTTCCAACAGCGACTGTAGCCCACAAACAGCGACGACCACCGGCACACTCCAGCGTTCGAGCCAGGCCAGGGATCGATGCCCGCCGAGCGATGGTCAGTCCCCCGCCGGCGGAGGGGCCGGTGGGGGACAGGGACCACGGCTCTCAGGTCAGCTTGCGGGCGCGGATCCAGTCGGTGTGGAAGTCGCCCTCTTTGTCGAGCCGCTTGTAAGTGTGGGCGCCGAAGTAATCGCGCTGGGCCTGCAGCAGGTTGGCGGGGAGCCGGTCGCGGCGGTAGCCGTCGAAGTACGACAGGGCGGCGGTGAAACCGGGCACAGGCAGCCCCAACTGGACGGCGGTGGCCACCACATGCCGCCAGCCGGGTTCGGCCTGGCGGATGGCGTTGGCGAAGAAGTCATCCAGCAGCAGGTTTTCGAGCTTGGGGTTCTTGTCGAAGGCCTTCTTGATGTCTTCGAGGAACCGCGCCCGGATGATGCAGCCCCCGCGCCACAGCAGCGAGATGTTGCCGTAGTTGAGGTTCCACTGGAATTCCTTCGCGGCCGCTTCCAGCTGCACGAAGCCCTGGGCATAGCTGCAGATCTTCGAGGCGTAAAGCGCCTGCCGGATCGCTTCAATGAACTGGGCCTTGTCTCCCGTGTACTTGGCGGTGGGAGGGGGGAAGACTTTCGAGGCGCGGACGCGGGCGGGCTGCTGGGCCGAGAGACAGCGGGCGAAGACCGACTCGGTGATCAGCGTGGTCGGCACACCCAGGTCGAGGGCGTGCTGGCTCATCCACTTGCCTGTCCCCTTCTGGGCGGCGGTGTCGAGGATGTGGTCGACCAGGTGGGTCTTGGTGTCGGGGTCGATCACCGTGAAGATGTCGCGGGTGATCTCGATGAGGTAGCTCTCGAGTTCCCCTTCATTCCACGTCTTGAAGACCTGGTACAGCTCTTCGTTCGAGAGTCCCAGAGCGTTCTTGAGGATGAAGTAGGCCTCGCAGATGAGCTGCATGTCGCCGTATTCGATGCCGTTGTGCACCATTTTCACATAGTGCCCGGCCCCGGCGGGCCCCACCCATTCGCAGCAGGGGATGTCGTGCTTCGGCCCGACCTTGGCGCTGATCTTCTGCAGGATCTCCTTGACGTGGGGCCACGACGCCTCAGAGCCCCCGGGCATGATGCTGGGTCCCTTGAGGGCCCCCTCTTCACCTCCCGAAACACCGGTGCCGCAGAAGAGCAACCCGGCCTTCTCGACCTCGACCGTGCGGCGGTTGGTGTCGGGGAAGTAGGTGTTTCCCCCGTCGATGAGGATGTCCCCCTTCGAGCAGAGGGGGATCAGTTCGCGGATGAGGTCGTCGACCGCGGGACCCGCCTTGACCATCATGAAGATCTTGCGGGGGGCCTTGAGGCTGTCAACCAGTTCCTTGAGGGAGTGGCAGCCCTTCAGTTTCTTGCCGGGATGCTTGCCGACAAACTCGTCGACCTTCGACACCGTGCGGTTGAAGACCGACACCTGGTAGCCCCGGCTTTCCATGTTGAGAACGAGGTTCTCACCCATCACCGCCAGGCCCACGAGACCGATATCACTTTGAGACATTGACGCCATCACGCTGGAACGAAGACGAAAGAGAGACACGCCGCACGGCACAAGCCGCTTATTGTGATCGAACCCCCCGGAAAAATGAAGTGTGGCCTCGAACCGGGAGTTCCTGCGGGCCCCTGAAACCGGGGGTGGGGCCGGTGTCCGGGAAGCGGTCTCCGCCGGGTGGCGGGGTTCCCAGAGTCACGCTAGGATTTTGCCGGGAAATGTCCCTCGATACCGCCAGTTCGACGGTCTTCGGTTCTGCCTGTCATTGCCTGGATTCCGGTGCTGCACATGCGCTCTGTTCTGCACTCCCTGCTGGGAATTGGATTGTGTCTGGCCACTGTGGGCTGTTCGGATGGTCCGGCGACTCCGCCATCGCAAGGGGGGGCTGGTGCCGGCCAGGGGGCGACTGGGGCGGGGGGCGGAGGCAAAACACTGCGGATCGCCGTGATCCCCAAGGGCACCACCCACGACTTCTGGAAGTCGGTGCATGCCGGGGCGCTCGATGCCGCCCAGGAGACCCCCGGCGTGCAGGTGATCTGGAACGGGCCCGACAACGAGAAAGACAAAGAGCAGCAGATCAAGATTGTCGACACCTTCGTGAACGACAAGGTGGATGGGATCTGCATCGCTCCGATTGACCGGGACGCCCTGATCGAGCCGATCCGCCGCGCGAAGCAGGCGGGCATTCCCGTCGTGGTCTTCGACAGTGGTCTGAGCGACACCTCCGACATTGTCAGCTACGTGGCGACCGACAATTACCAGGGAGGGGTCCTTGCCGCCCGGCACCTCGCGGGGCTGCTGAATGGCGAAGGGGGCGTGGTGCTGTTGCGGTATCTCGAGGGGAGTGAAAGCACGGAACAGCGCGAACAGGGCTTTCTCGAGACTCTCGGCAAGGAGTTCCCCAAGGTGGAGATTCTCTCGGAGAACCAGCACGTCAACTCGGATGCTGCCGAGGCGTTGCAAAAGGGGACATCGATTCTGCAGGACCTGGGCCCCAAGGTGAAGGGGGTCTTCACCGTGTGCGAACCGAACAACAAGGGAATGCTGCAGGCTCTCGAAGATCTGCAGCTGGCGGGGAAGGTGCAGTTCGTGGCGTTCGACTCGGATCCCCTCGTCGTCCGCGGCCTGACCGAAGACAAGGTGCATGGGGTGGTGCTGCAAAATCCCGTCAAGATGGGGTATCTCGCCGTTCAGACCATCGCCAACCACATCGCGGGGAAGCCGGTCGAGAAACGGGTCAGCACCGGCGAGGAGCTGGCGACGAAAGCGAACATGAGCAGCCCCGAGATGCAGGCGCTGCTGAACCCCAAGCAGGCGAACTGACGGAAACCCCGGTCCAAGACGACCTCCAGTATCGATGCCGGTGGCGAAGTCATCCCCCGGACGGAACTCTCAGCCTGCGTCCCTTCCTGGTGAGGCTTCATGTTTTTCAGCTCGGCCGAACCGACGCCCTACGATCTGCGGTTCTCCCTGTTCGGGATTCCGGTACGGGTCCACCCCTTTTTCTGGCTGTTCTCGGCGATGATGGGGTGGGTCGGGGGCGACCTGGGATCGACGGCGGTCTGGGTGGCCTGTGTGTTCTTCTCGATTCTGGTGCATGAATTCGGGCACGCCTTGGTCCTGCAGGCCCAGGGGATGTCTCCCGAAGTGGTGCTGCACGCCTTTGGCGGTTATGCCAGCCCCCAATACCACCGGCGGACCTCGACCTGGCAACGGGTTGGCATGTTGTTCGCGGGGCCTGCGGCGGGTTTTTTGCTGTACGCGCTCGTGCGTCTGCTGTTGTCTGTGCCGGGATTTCAGGAGTGGATCAGTCCTTTCGAGTTCGACACCCAGGGCAAGTACCGCCTCCGCCAGGCACTG
>Ga0315904_10006632_pt1 | contig 15795 bp, 14 predicted proteins | sample LakEriMetagenome_6_FD_203529 | JGI IMG/M metagenome (GOLD analysis project Ga0315904, IMG submission 203529) | Freshwater fungal communities from buoy surface, Lake Erie, Ohio, United States - Buoy 12 MA120 | ecosystem: Environmental > Aquatic > Freshwater > Lake | place: USA: Lake Erie, Ohio... | reverse complement strand
GCCCGCCGCGCTACATCCAGCAATGTCGTCGCCATTCTATCCACCTTTTCAAGCATTATAGCAAGCCCTTGACTTTTAGGCAAGGGCTTGCTATAATCGCTTACCTATCGATTTTGGCAGAGAACGCTGCCGATCAGGCACTGGAGAAGACGGAGAGGGCGCTACTGGCCCGCGCAGAGCCACTCACTCCCGATCAGGCGAAAGCGTGGCTGCGCATCCGTTTCTGGGGCGGCACCACCAAGAGTGGGCTGTATATCACCGGCACGCTGGAGGCCCGTAGGAAAAAACACCAGAAAAGCCATGCGTTTTCGTTGAGCGAGAGCTTCACCGAAGGCGACGATGGCGAGATCGCCCTGGATCGGGTTGCGGATCCTGCCCATGGCTTTCTCCAAGGAGAGCTGGAGCGTGCTGCCGCAGCTTGGATGGCCCAACAGAGCTTCCTTCCCGCAGAGCGCGAGGTGCTTTGGCAGCGCCTGGTCTATGACCGCGACTGGCGAGCCCTCTCCGAAGAAACCCGCATGTGCGGAAGCGAGGCGAACCTCAGGCGGTGGGGGCTGCGCCAGATCCAGAAGCTCCGTTCGGAGTTGCGCGAGAGCTGGCCCGACCTCGACCCTGCTTACTCCCCGGAAACGGGGAGTTTTTCTTTTTTGTCCTACTTTCTCTCTAAGAGCAGTGAGCGTGTCTGGCCAAGGCCGGTGGTGGTTCTTGCGCCGGTGCCACAAAATGCCGCCAGGGTTGCCAGGGTGGCGGCGGCGCGCCGTGCTTCTTCGGGGGCTCCCCGCCGCCAGGTGAGATCCATCCAGCCGATAAACCCAACACAGGTGCGCTGCTTGCTGGGCCAAGCGATTGTCTTGAGCTCAAAGGCACTGATGAGCGGTGGTGCTTGTGAGAGTAGCTCTTCCGTGGGAGCGGGAATACTCTCGGGGGCAAAGCGCTCCCAGCTCCGCCGCCAGCTTGCCAGGAAACGCTCTGGCTCTGGGCGAGGGAGCAGCTCGTCCTGGGAGACAAAGGCGGTGGGCGTGGCAAATTCCAGCCGGAGGCGCTCGGGTACGGGAACCTGAGTGAGGGCGTCCCAAGGTGCATAGAGCCACTCGGGGGAGGCAGCCAGTCGGCATTTCCCCCGCCCGACAGGGGGCAGCGTTAGGTTGGGCAGTGCCACGCGCAGGCGCTCTGCGAAGTCGTCATCGAGCAAGCCCACCCGCAGAGCGAGGCGCTGGCCCCGCCTCAGTTCCCCCTCATCACAAGGGAGAGGGAGGCCATCTTCCACGTTGTAAAGCTCCAGAGGCTCGACGGTGGGTGAGGGCGTGTAGAAGCGGGAGAGCGTGTACGGGCGCTGGGTGTTCTTTGCCCCTGGCTGCTCGGCATGAAGTGCCTCCGAGATGGCGGGGTGGTAGTGCTGACAGAGCTTGAGAAACCAGCCCTGGGCGGGAGCCTGCCTGCTGGCAAGAAAAGTAGGCTCTTCCAGCTCCAGGGTCAAACGAAGGAGCGTCGGCATGGTGTTACGGGTTCACCATGGGGGCCAGCAACTCCTCCTCGTTTTCGATTCCCAGCTCCCACGCGTAGACCCAGCCTCCTTGATACCAGAAGCTTGTTTGGCTCTCCGGTGCTTTGACGATAGCCTCGTGCAGGGCGGTGGTGTGGGCGCTGAGCCGGTCGCACAGCGAGAGCGCCACGGCCTCAGGGAAGGCGGGCGTTTTCGGCGAGCCATGAGCGCCCTCGCCGTGGTGGGAGAGGATCAGGTGGATGAGGGCATTGAGCAGAGGCGTGGGGAAGCCCTCGATGCCCACGGCAACCTCACGGACATGCAGGGCACCGCCATGGACATGGCCGATCAGGCAGCCTTCTGTTGTGAAAGCCCCTGCGGCGAGTCCGTGCTCCATCTCGCTGAGCTTGCCGTAGTCGTGGAGGAGCGCTCCGGTGACAAGAAGCTCTCGGCGGAGAAAGGGGTAGATCTCACAGACCCCCTCGCAGAGCGTCGCCACCTCCACGGTGTGCTGGAGCAAGCCGCCTCGGTAGGCATGGTGGTGCGCTCTGGCCGCGACCGCATCGGCAAAGAGGCGCTGGTTTGCCTTGTCAAAGAGCTGCCTGAGGAGCTCCGCGAGGTGCGGATTCTGGATCGAGCGGATCAGCCGACAGAACTCCTGCCAGGCGCGGGTGTGGCCATCAGGGAGCGGCGCGAGGAACTCGGTGAGATCGTCGGGCGTTGCAACAGCCACCACACGCTCCAGAGTCAGCTCCCCTGCCCACGGGCTGGTGGTATCCACCTTGCCCCAGACTTGCACCAACTGGCCGACTTGGAGCGCCGCCCGCATGAGCCGATCTGCCTGCCACACCTTGGCGATACGTCCTTCTGGCTGCGTTGCATCCGTGAGGAGCGCGGCCAATTGCGGCGCACGGGTCTCTTCCCCTCGGTCGGTGACGCTTCGTACCGCAAAGAGGGCAGGACCAAAGCTCTGGCCGGGTTTCAGGTCTGCGAGATGGACGCCCTTGGTGAGGGTGACGGGGGAGGTGGTTGTTTCCATACCTACCTCATGCGATGGCACGACAGGAATGCGTCAACGCCCCCAATATTATTCTACGAGACGCGTAATCCACACCGATTCTCTCCGCCGCCCCATGGAATGAGGCGTCTGCAATGGCGGGCGCACATGCCCCTTCGGGGCCGCCGCAAAGCCCGTACCGGGCTACAAATACCCTAGCCCTATAATATTGGGGAAGTCTGCCTGGTCACTGATGTGTTTCTATCCGCCTGAGCGGTTCTCTCTGTCGCGACAAGTGGTCAAAAGGGGGGGTAGGTTAGCGGGTTTTTACTTGGATAGACTAACTCTCTCTGTCGGAAAGGGACCGTGCGACTCACAAGATCAGGACTTTTTGGAGCGGTTCGGGGATGGTATCGATCCCGAGGGTTTTGGCGAACGGGCGGCACTCGGCGCAGACGCGGTAGATGCGGATCGTGTCCTCTTCGGGGTTGAGGACATCCCAGAGCCGACCGACCAACTCACGATAGCGGCGCTCGGTGGAGAGGTCGCACTCGAAGCAGCTTTTCTGGTAGCGGCCTCCATAGTCCAGGATCACATTGGCGGCACGCTGGCGGCGGCGGTTGGAGGGGATGTCGTAGCAGACAATGTAGAGCATGGGGCTTTTTTACGGGAGGGCAAAGGGGCGGAAGGGCTTGTCATCGCGGAGCGCAACGGCGAAGCTGCTGGCCTCGCGCTAGTGGAAAAGAAAAGGCCCCGCCAAAGGGTGGCGGGGCGAGTGTGCGGGCTAGGAGGGCGTGACGACCACGAAGCCAATGATGACCTCGTTTTCATCGACGATATCACCGTAGGGTGTGATGTTCCCTAGCAGTACCCCGTCTATGTAGACGTGGCCCTCCCCGTGGCTGACCCCATCCAAGACCGGGACAGGGATACCAGCGACGAAGACATAGACTGTCAACGTCGGCGGCGGGAGCGGAGCCACTGCTGCTGCCCGTGGGGCGACCCCATGAACGGGGGTGGAGAAGAGCGGGGCGCTTAGAGCTGCCACCGCGAGGACGACGAGGGTGTTGGTTTTGTTTGCCATGCCCCCTAATGCAGAGAGGGGCTAGAAATGAGTCACGCCATCAAAAAGTTTTTTTCTCTTGTCCGGCCCGTACCTTTTAGAGAGTCGGCTTACTTAGTCTATCCAAGTAAAAACCCGCTAGCCTAGCCCATTTTTGCTCCGTAGAGGGAAACCTCTCCGAGCCTAGCGGGTATTTCCCATTGATAGGGACGAAAAACTGGGTAAAGTAGGCCATCCGCCCAGGCGGTTTGAGGCTCAACCGCTCTATGAGCATTCTAGAGGCTTGTGAAGCTGTCGCGACAGAGAGAACCGCTCAGGCGGATAGAAACCACGACATCTGCGTTTTTGCACCCCGACTCGCTCCTGAACGAACCTTCCGCGAACCTCAAGTGGTTCCCCATTGACCGTGAGGTTCGCGGAAGCTCTCCCTCTACAGACGCTTGAAATTTCCGTGACTCCTCTGTTATACTGTCCTGTGCGGAACCTTCCCCCGAGGGAAATCCGCCGTTGCACCCGGCCTTCGAGCCGGGTGAGGATTGAAACACTGACCTTGCTGCACCAAGCGCCGCGCCCACAGGGTTGCACCCGGCCTTCGAGCCGGGTGAGGATTGAAACATGGAGTTTGGACGCGAAAATTGGGTACAAGCCAGCGGTTGCACCCGGCCTTCGAGCCGGGTGAGGATTGAAACTCAATGCCGAGGGCAACAAGGCAGACAAGCTTCTGGGTTGCACCCGGCCTTCGAGCCGGGTGAGGATTGAAACTTGTTGACGTTCGCGCTCTTGTGTCGTGTAGTTCCGTTGCATCCGGCCTTCGAGCCGGGTGAGGATTGAAACCCACGCGCTCCGTCCCTCGATGCTATCCACATCAAGTTGCACCCGGCCTTCGAGCCGGGTGAGGATTGAAACCGGTATTGAGCGCGTTCCACCAGTTGGTGAAGACGTTGCACCCGGCCTTCGAGCCGGGTGAGGATTGAAACAGTGTGATCTGAACCTGTCAGGAGCATCTACACGGCTTGCTGGAGCGTTTCAATAAAGTTTATGAGGCCGCATCGCCGGAAGAGAAACGCCGGATAGTGTGTCTCATGGTCCAAGGGATAACCGTGTTGAATCGCTCACGGGTGTCTGTCAAAATCATCAGCGATTTTGTCGTAGCAAAAAAACAGTCATTAGATGAGGAACTCTCATCTACGGGTTCGAAAAATAATACCCGAAAGGGCGGATGACCGGGATTGAACCGGCTACCTCCAGAGCCACAACCTGGCGCTCTAACCAAATGAGCTACACCCGCCACGAATGCAGGCAGAATTGTATCGCGGCTCTGTCAGCTTCGCAAGTGCTCACAAAGCTCGACGATAACGCCGTCGGGATCGTGGCAGTAGCAGAGGCGCTTCTGGACTCCCTCGACAATCCGAAACGGAACGGTGACAGGTGGCGAGACAAAGCTTACGCCCGCCGCGCTGAGCTTTTGGTACCAGCTGTCTAGGTCCGTCACTTCCAAGGCAAAGTGTCGCAAGCCTTGCGTGTGTGGTAGAGCATTGGGCATCAGTGCTGTGCCCTCAGGGTTGATGTACTGCAGGATTTCAATCCGGCAGCCGCCACCGTCGGGCATCACAAAGACGCAGTGTGCCTGCGCGTTTTTGCAGCCTGTCACCTCCTCAATCCACTCTCCCTGAAGCATAACATCAAAGGTCTGGCGCATCCCGAGAAGGCAGACATAGAAATCCAAGGTGCGCTGCATGTCAGCGACGACAATGTTAAGGTGGTTGATCGTCATCGGTATCAGGCGAGCTTTCGTAGGGCCTTCACAAATACCTGGGCCTGGCGTGACATTCCCAGATCGGTGGGATGAACACCATCAACCGTGCCTTCGCCATCGTCGCCCCAGGCACCGCGCATCGGGAGATAGTGCAGGTGGGGAAGTCCCTCGCGCGTGAGCCTCTCGATGGCTTCGCGGGTGAGCTTACTGCGCGTCGGCTCCTTGGGGTTGTCGAGAAACGCATCCCCGGCGCAGAGGATTGGGGTGGTAGGGCGCTTTGCCCGAAGCTGGCGCACAAAGGGCTCTAGGCGCTCGCGAACCAGCTCGTCGCTCATGTTGCGTAGGCAGTCGAGCACGTAGACCGAGGCGTCTAGCTCTGCCAGTAGCTCCGCCAGCGCCAGCTCCATCTTGCCATTGCCGGAGAATCCCAGGTTGAGATGCGCCCGATCTAGTGTGCGTGCCGCGATCGCGGTAAAGGCCATGCCAGGCCGTGAGGCGCACCCGCCTTGGGTGATGGAAGTTCCGTAGAAGACAATCGGCTTGTGCTTGCGCGGCGGCGGTGGCAGAAGCGCCTGGCCAGGGACAATACCAATTTCAAGGCGCGTGGTGCTATTGTAGAGCGGGAAGTAGACACAGAACTCACGGGGAGCCCCGCTGGCCCCTGCGACAACAATCTGATTGCCCACTTGCTGGCGCGGCTGCCCCACGGCCAGGAAGCGCATTGTGCCACGGCTATCGCGTCCGTAGAGATCCACGCCGGAGACGCCGGAGGCGGGCATGTGGGGCATGGCCAGCTCGCCGCCCACTGACCAGCGGATTCCAATCTGTGGGCTCGCTGTCACAAAGCGAAAGCACATTCCGGCGCTGTGGTGTGAGAGGCTCCAAACCGACGGTGGCACGGTGGCTTGCGCTTTTGTGGGCAGGCGATCAAAAGGCGCGTCGGTATTTGCCCAGCCCTTGCCCTCAATCTCTTCGCTGCGGATAGTCCGCCACTCTAAACCTTGTTGCTCCATACATCCCACCTCCCGAAACATCAGCCCCAGAAGTAGTCTCCGTCGCTGCATTCTCATTGTCCTCTTCGACAGATCATCGGGAAATTCCTGGGAAATCTTGTATAGTAGGGGGAATGTCGGAGTGGCGGATCGAGTTATTGGGGGGCCTGCGCGTGGTCGGAGCGGGTCGTTTAGTGACGGCTTTTGAGTCTCGTAAGACTGCGGCGCTCCTCGCCTATCTTGCCCTTCACCCGGAGCGTCTCCAGGCACGTGAGGTGCTGGTGGGGCTCCTCTGGCCTGAGATCGAGCTCTCGGTGGGGCGCAATCGCCTGAAGCAATCTCTTGCCTCACTTCGCCGCCAGCTAGAGCCGCCTGGAGTGGCAGCCGGGGCCGTTCTTGTGGCGGATCGTTTTGGAATCGGTGTGCGCAGTGAGGCCGTCACGGTGGATGTCGCGCTCTGGGAGCAGGCGATTCATGAAGGACGGCTTGCGGAGGCCGCCGAGCTGTGGCGTGGTGAGCTTCTGCCTGGCCACTACGACGACTGGATTGTCACGGAGCGTGAGCGGCTCAACGCACTACAGGAGAGCCTGCCTCCGCTTGTGCCACACGGTGCTGCTGAGCGGGCCATTCCCCAACCACCTGCTTCACGCTTTCAGGTGATTCTTCCTGCGACCCTCAGCAAGCTCTATGGACGGGAGAGTGAGCTTGCCTGGCTCCACGCTGCTCTAGACGACAGTCGCTGGGTGACCCTCCTTGGGCCGGGCGGCATGGGGAAGACTCGCCTTGCGGTAGAGCTGGCGCGTGGCTGGGAGCAAGGAGACCGCTACTTTGTGCCACTGGCCGACTGCGACCGTGGGGCGCAACTCCCACAGGCCATTCTCCAGCACCTTGGCATCGCCTGTCCACCCGGCGCCGATCCCTTCGCCTCCGTTCTGGAATATCTCGCAGGCCGCCCCACGCTCTTGGTGCTCGATAATGCTGAGCAGCTAGTGGAAGCAGGGCTGGCCGCGTTTGTTCAGACCCTTTGCGCCAAGCTGCCTCTGCTGCGGCTCGTGTTTACCTCGCGTCGGCGCATTGGCGGGGAGGGGGAGCAAGTTCTCAACCTGGAGCCCCTGGCAACTCCCGAGCTTCCCGGAACGCCCGAGAGCTTGGTTGAGTTCCCTGCTGTCCAGCTCTTTCTTGACCGGGCACAGCGCATCCAGCCGGATTTTCAGGTGACACTGCGCAATGCCTCGGCCTTGGGGACACTCTGCCTCCGCCTGGAAGGGCTTCCGCTTGCACTTGAGCTGGCCGCTGCCTGGGTGCAGACCCTCTCACCCGCGCAGATACTGGAGCGCCTCGGGGACGAGCACTTTCTGGTCTCACGCCGCCGCGATATCGCCGAGCGGCATCGCTCCCTCCGGGCTGCCTTTGAAGCCAATCTGCCTAGTATGGCCCCGACCACCCAGAAGCTTCTTGCCGCCTGTTCGCTCTTCAATGGCGGGTGGTCGCGTGAAGCGGCTGAGGCCCTCTGCCCTGGTGAAGACGTCCTAGAGGGACTACAGACGCTCTGTGAGAGCTCGCTCATTCAGAGCCAGCCGGAGCAGCGCTTTACGATGCTGGAGAGCCTGCGTCGCTTCGCCCAGAATCTACTTCCTCCCGACGAGCGAGTCTGTTGTTTGGAGCGGCACTTCGCGTACTTTCTGGAGCTGGCCGGGAGCTATCCTTGCGATGCGCTTGGACGTGAGAGTGCCAAATCGGCTTTGGAGTGTCTTCAAGCCGAGCGTGATAACCTGCGTCTGGCATTCTCGGGAGCCTTGGAGCGTGGCAATGCCGATGCCGCCGTGACACTGGCCTTACGCTTGAGTCCGTTTCTGATGCTCCGAGGCGGCGCCAGTGAGCTGGCTGAGTGGCTGGAGCGTGCGCTGGGGGGATCTCTCTCTGAGCCGCTCCAGGCCACTGCTCTGGCGCATCTGGGAGGGCTGGAGCTGGAGCGGCGCAGTAGCCAGCAGGCACTTCAGTACCTGGATCAGGCGCTGGAGATTGCGACTATAGTGGGTGCTCCTGAGCTAAAGGCGCTTGTGCTTCACAACTTGGGACGCCATGCGGAGATTCATCAAGACAGCGTGCTTGCCCATGCTCGCTACACGGAGGCACTGGCGCTTTTGGAGAAGGCCGGCGATTCTGCTCTCCGTTCCTCTGCCTACGCCGGACTGGCACAGCTGGCGATCCGCGGCCAGGAGTTTGAGCAGGCGCGGGAGCTACTGGTCTGGGGAGAGCAGGCCGCACAGAGAGCGGGGCGCCATGACTTGCAGGCAAATAGCCTCTACAACCGCGCCTATCTGGCGATGATGGCGGACGATCTTGCGGGGGCTCTTGTCTGGCTGGAGGAGAGCGGGCAGCTCGCGCGAGACTTTGGGATGCTCCATCTGCTTGCCCGTGTTCAAAATAGCGTTGGGAATACCGCGCAGATGCTGGGCGAGCTCGACAAAGCCCACGATGCTTTGCTCGACTCCGCACTCTTGTTTCTGCGGCTGCGCTCACAGATGGGGTTGAGCTACCCGCTCTGGAACCTGGCACAGCTCTACTGCACTTGGGGCGATTGGAGTATCGCTCTGCCGCTCCTCGCCTGCTCGCTGCGGCTCTGGCAGGAGCTGGATCAGCCTCTTACGAAAAAAGAGCACACAGAAGTTGAAACCACGCGCCAGCGCGGTGTCGAGGCACTCGGTAAGGAGCGCGAGGCTCTGCTCTGGCACCAGGGGCTGCGCCTGACTCCTGAGGAAGCCCTTGCGAAGCTGCCCAATCGCACCCAACCGACGCCATCCTCAACGCCGCTGATTACATAGTCTTATGTAGTACTTCACACGATCACTTTACGCTGTGTTTACGGTCGGGTGTTAACCTCACTCTGTAGGCAAAACCTAAGAAAGATAGTGAGGTACTAAAAATGCCCTTTCGACGATTTGATCTGTTCAACAGCTACTGTGATGAGATTCATAAAGAGCGTGATCTCTTTGCTCTCTGGGAACCCATTGCGAATCCGGTTCAACTGGGAGACTATGGGACGATGGAGGCCGGGAATCGCTTCAACCCGATTGGGAATATTCGTGATTTTGGAATCCCTATTGAAGCCCGTGACTCTCCTTCAGGGCCGATTAAGTATGAGTCGCAGAGCAAGCTCACGTATCACGTTCCGCTCAAGGTCGGCGATGTCGCCCCAGCGAAGCTCGATGTTAAGTTCACCAAGAAGAACTCGATTCTGATGATTGTTGAGGAGCTGACGATCTCGGAGATTAAGAACCTCACCGAGGTAGATCGAAAGCTCTGTGATTACAGCAAGTCAAAGAACAACCGCTGGCGGATGAGCTGGAAGTTTGTGACGCAGCGCTATATTTCTCGTCGTTTCTTTATTGCGATCTCTGAGGACAAGGACACGCAGGTGACGTTCACCGGCAAAATTCCCGCCGCCGTGACGGGAGCAGCAAGCATTAGCCTAAAAGACATGTCCTACTCCACCAAGCGTGGGGCGGTTGCCACCTACGATCACAATGTGGGAACGGTCAAGACCCCGCTCTTTCAGCTCTTTGAGATCAAGGACTCTGCTTTTAGCCCACGGCGCATTGAGCAGTTTAAGTAACGGAAAGAGGCGAGGAAAGGAGATACCATGCGAGCTTTGGCTGTTTTGTTAATGGCGCTCTTGATGGCACTGCCCGTGCGGGCGGAGCTGCCTGCGGGCTTGGTCTACGACGATGGGTTTGCGTACTTTCAGGCGGTTACGGTCTCTACGACAGAGAACAATAGGCCCACAACGCGCTGGTATCTCCAGTCTAAGCTGCGGATTCTGGGGAAGGTGCCGCACTACAGCAGCTTCAAGACCGTCTTGCTAAAAAACGGCAAGGCGGTTCGGACGCTCACGCAAGAGGCGCAGGTGCTGGGGGGAGGGTTGCCCTCGCTGGTAACTCTCCAGCACGCGGATCGCACTCAGCCTCTCACCGAGGCGGGCAACTTTACGGTTCAGGTGTACTTTGTGGATGGCGACACCAAGACCGAGCACCTGGCGCGAACACACACGATTGAGGTCGGAACCGTCGGGCGGGTCGAGGGCATGGGGCCGTCGCTGGGCAAGCTCCCGCCTGAGTTTGTGGTGATGCAGCACGGGGAGATTCTCGCCAGCATTCTGTACCTAAAAGCGCGGGGATTTCCCAGCTACACGGCCCAGTCGGGAGTGCATGGGATTGATCCAGACTACAACACGGTCGAACTGCTCTGGAACCACTCGCCCAACTTAGATGGCCAGAGCTTTAACACGGCGCGGCTGCGGATTCGGGTCAATGGCAAGACGGTGCTCAAAGAGCTCAGCGGGATTCCCCAAGACTTTGTCCACTCCACCCGCGCCGAGTTTGTCGCCTACCGCCACACGGATCGAAATGCGCCTCAGTACCAGCGCGGCGATGTCTACAGTGAGTATCTCCGCTTTCAGAAGACCTCGATGATCCTGCCGATTACCTTTGGCAAGCCTGCTGAGGCCAACCTGGTGAGCCTTACGGAAAACCCTGGCCAGTGGGAGATTGAGTTTCTTCTCCAGGGAAAGCCTATCCGCACCTGGAAGTTCACGGTCAACCCCGATGGCACTATCGCGCCACACCCCGAGCAAGCCGCCGGACTTAATCTAATCCCTGGAGCGACTCTTGTCGAGACCATCGTCCCACCGGGCGGCTCCTACGCCGATGAGCGCGTGATTCCTAAACTCGCCCAGCAAGGAGCGTTCTACGGTCGGCCTTGGGTAACTTCGCAAGGCAAGGCGCTGGCTATGGCGCTTCCCAGTAAAGGCAGCGCCTCTCCCACACCCTCGCGCTAGGAAAATCCTGTATAGTAGGGGGAAATGGAGACCGAGGAACCACTTCCCCCCATACCCACTAAGATCCGCTTTGCCGCGCGCTACCGGGAAGCCCCTAAGGCACGTAAGGACATCAGCCTGCGTCTTTTCGTGCTCTTGATTCTCCTGATCTCCGCCATGGGCTGGCACGGAATTCGCTCCATTGGGCAGTTTCTCTCTCTCATGGACCAGCGCTACGCCCATCCATCGCCCTCGCCAACCCCTGAAATCGAGATTCGCTTCGAGCCCTCAGGAGCGACCAAGTGACCCTCCAGTTCGATGCCAGTGAGGCAGATATTGTCCTTGCCAATCAAGAGCTCGCGGTCACACCTGAGGGAAAACAACTCTGGCAACGTCTGCGGCGCTTTCGAATGGTGGTCGGTGGCGTTGTTGGAGCCATGACTTGGGCTCTCTCCTCGCTGCCGCTTCTCTGGCTCCCGCTCTATGTGATTGGCTGCGTGCTTCTTCTTGGGGTCTTCCTCGACTCCGCCCTGCGCCGAAACGATATCCGCATGACGATCCGCCGTCTTGTCAAAGACAGCAAGGGAAAGGGGATTGTGGGGGAGCGCCGCATGACGCTCACTCCCGAGGGGCTGGTCGTGGTTTCGGAAACGGGGAGTCAGACCGTTTTCTGGTCGGCTTTGGAAAAACTGCTGGAGACACCCAGTTTTCTACTTTTTCAGAGATCCGAGCGCGACTACGTTCTCTTGCCAAAGCGTGTCTTTACCACGCCGCAACACCAGGCAGCGTTTCTCGCTGCCGTCGAGCGCTTCCGTCAGGGACAGGCACAATCAGGCGCTGAGCCGCTTAAGCAAACCCAGGCGTGGTATCAGAGCAAGGATCAGGTGGGGTAGGCCATGGCAGTATGGCGCGTGGAGCTACTAGGGGGGCTTCGGGTGAGAGGTGAGAGTGGTCTTATCACCCAGTTCCCGGCACGAAAGACAACCGCACTGTTGGTCTTGCTTGCGCTACGCCCTGAACGCGTCCAGCCCCGTGAGGAGCTCGCCGCCCAGCTCTGGCCCGACGCCCCGTTTGAGAGCAGCCGCAATAGCCTCAAGCAAGCCCTCTCGGTGCTTCGCAAGCAGCTTGGCCCGATCTTTGAGACGACGCACTTTGGAATTCGCCTCTGCCCGGGCATGGTCGAGACCGATGTGGCGCAGTGGGAGGCACTGTTCCAGCAGGGACGCTACCGGGAGGCAGAGACCCTCTGGCGTGGCGAGCTTCTGCCCGGCTACTACGAAGACGGGATCGTGGCCGAGCGGGAGCAGCTCAATGCGCTCCGAGAGTCTGCCTGCCCTGAGGATGCTCCCTGGCGTGAGCGGCAGGTGGTGCTTCCTAGCCTCCTCACACGGTTTGTTGGGCGCGATGCCCAGCTCTCCCAATTCGCAGCGCTTCTCCAGACGGAGCGCTGGATCACTCTTGTCGGGCCGGGAGGGATGGGCAAGACGCGGCTGGCGATTCAAGCCGCTCAGCAACAATCGCTTCATGATCTCTATTTTGTCTCGCTTATCGAGCTTCAGAGCCCAAGTCAGCTTCTGGCTGTTATCGCTGAGGTCGTGCGGCTACCTCTGAGCGCAAGCCAGGATCTGTTCGAGACACTGGTTGGTTTTCTTGCAGATCGCCCCACGCTTCTGGTCTTGGATAATGCGGAGCATCTTGAGCGCACGGAGCTGGCCTCTCTCTGTCAGCGCTTGCTAGAGCGTCTCCCACAGCTGCGTTTGCTCGTCACCTCGCGGCAGGTGCTGGGCGGGGGCGGGGAGTATCGGTTTGCCCTGCCTACCCTACCAATCATGCATGAGGCAGTGCCACTTTTCTTAGATCGTGCGCGACGGTGGGCACCGGATTTTGCCAACTCCGACGAAGTCGCGCGCCTCTGTGAACTTCTGGAAGGTATTCCACTTGCCATTGAACTCTGCGCCGCTTGGGTGGGAGCCCTGACCGCCCCACAGATGCTGGCACGCCTAGAGCAGCACGACACGCGCCTGCTCTCTGGCAAAGACAGCACCCTCCCCAAGCGGCACCGCAGTGTGGAGGCCGCCTTTCAAGGGAGCTATGGGGCGCTCACGGCGTCCCAGCAGGAGCTTCTCCGAGACTTGACGGTGTTTCAGGGCGGGTGGACTCTGGAGGCGGCAGAGGCGGTCTGCCCGACAGACGATACTCTCAGTGACCTGCTCGCCCTCACGGAATCGTCACTGGTTCAGAGTGCTCACGGTCGCTTTTCAATGCTGGAGAGCCTGCGTCAGTTTGCCATCAGGCTAGGCTCTGCCGCGAGGCAGAGTGAGGTGACTCAAACCCACTTTGCTTGGTGCTGTGCCTGGAGTGCTCGCCGGCTGAACGAGACCGAGGGGGCTTGGCTTGATCGCTGTGACAGGGAGCTTCCCAACTTTCGCCACGCTCTGAGTAGCGACAAAGACAGTACATTGTTGCTCGCCCTCCAGCTTTTCTTGAACCTGCGGGGCCACAACGCCGAGGCTGTCCGCTGGGTGGAGCGTGCGCTAGAGCTGCCTGAACTGGGGGACAGTGCTCGCGTGGAGCTACAGATCCATCTGGCCGCGACACTTCTAGAGCAGCGCAACCAGCTTCGCGCTGAGGAGCAGCTTCGCATCGCCTACGAACAAGCCCGCCAGCTGAATCTGGAGGCGCTGCAGGCACTGGCACTCTACCACTTAGGGCGCTTTGCCGAGCTCCAGAGCCTCCCCGATCAAGCACGAGAGCGTCATGAAAAAGCGCTGGAGATCCGTCGGCGCTTGGGGGATGTGGCAGGTGTCGCCCGCTCATGTAATATTCTGGCCTCGCTCTCTATCCAAAGCGGCGAGCGAGACAAGGCCGCCCCGCTCTTGATTGAGGCGGAGGCGCAGGCACGGCTTGCGGGGCGTGAGAGTATCTTGGCCGATATTCTCTACCAGCGTGCGCATCTGACCATGATGTCGGGGGATGCACCAGGCGCACTGGCGCTCTTGGAGGAGTGCCAGATGCAGGCTCAGGCGCTCGGGCTGCGGCTTCTCCATGCACGCGTGACCCATAGTCTGGGCTGCACGGCACAGGAGCTGGGCGATGAGCTGCGAGCCCGGTCGGCGTTTCTCGAAGCGGCGCGGGCATTTCACACGCTCCGGGCGAAGCTAGGAACGCACTTCCCCCTCTGGTATCTGGCGCGGCTCTACAGCACCTTCGAGGAATGGGACATTGTCTTGCTGACAGCGGGAAGCGCGATGAAACTCTGGGAGGATCTAGCGCGACCTCTGTCTCCCGAGGATCAAGCCCTGCTCACTGAGCTTCGGAGTCAAGCCGCCCTCGCGTTGGGAGAGCAACGAGCAGAGCATCTTTGGCAGCAGGGCCGCTCGCTCGCCGTGGACGAGATTCTCCAGCGCGTCGAAATGCGTCTGCCCCAAAAATACGCGCGTCTGTAAAACTCCACACGCTACTTTTACGATTTTTTTACCGGCCATCGCTACGCTGTGTCCATTCCGAATCACGGAGAGGATACGACGATGCGAAACACAACTTTACTTCTGCTTTGTGGTGGGCTCTTACTGGGTCTTGGAGCACCTACCCAGGCACAGAACTCTTCCACACCTGCTGTCTACACGCAGGCCGATGTGCGCACGCTGGATCAGCAGCTTGCCCGATTTCCACGTAGAGCCACGGCAAGCATGCTCTGCAACAATGAGAATGTCTCGGAGCTCAAGGCACTCTTGGTCAAGGCGAGCAGTCTTGCCTGGCAGCGCTCCCGAGAGAAAGCAGGCGAGGCGGCGGGTGAGACCGTTGAGGCAGCCGTAGAGACGGCAAAAGCGGGAGCGACGGCCGCCCAAGAGCTGGCAACCGCGGCGGTGCAAGTTGCCGTTGACTTTGTGAAGGGCTTTGTCAACGAGGTGAGCCGGTGATTCCCGCGCTCGTCGTGGCAGCACCTGTCGCTCCCGCAACGCTCCCGGATGGCTGGCTCTGGGACGATGGCTACACGCTCTTTAATGCCGTCAATAAGCCCACGACGGCCAAGGGGAAGCGCACCAGTCACTGGTACTTACAGGCGGCGCTTCGCTGCTTTGGGAGTGCCCCTGCCTACAGCACTTTTAAGCTCGTGGTCGAGAAGAACGGCAAGACGGTCGCGACAGGCCAGAGAGAGGCGCAGCGGCTTGCCGGAAGCGAGCCCTTTTTGATCACACTGGCGCTGGAGACGGCGCAGGAGCTTCCTGGCCCAGGGCTCTACACCGTCAAGATTTTTGTGATTGATGGCGACACAAAGACCGAGCACCTGGCACGAACCCACACGATTGACATCGGAGCCGTGCGCTTTGGCGATCAGACAGAGCTTGTGGTCTCCCGCCATGGGGAGGTTCTGGATAGCATTCTCTATCTCCGCGGCCCACGCTACCCGACCTACCACCAGCGGGGACGAGGTGCCGTTCAGACGCAGCGCTCGGTCGAGCTGAGCTTCTGGCTCTCCCCAACCGTGGATAGTGCCTTCCACCAAGGCCGCTGCAAGCTGACGGTGGATGGCAAGACCGTGATGACCGAGCTAAATGGTATCCTCCAAGACCAGACGCCCGCTGAGGTCGCGCTGAATCAGCTGTGGCGCTATAGCCCCTCTGAGTACCTGCGTTTCCAGCAGGTCTCGCTGATCTTACCGCTCGACTGGAGCCATGTGCCCTCAC
>Ga0315904_10006627_pt1 | contig 15803 bp, 15 predicted proteins | sample LakEriMetagenome_6_FD_203529 | JGI IMG/M metagenome (GOLD analysis project Ga0315904, IMG submission 203529) | Freshwater fungal communities from buoy surface, Lake Erie, Ohio, United States - Buoy 12 MA120 | ecosystem: Environmental > Aquatic > Freshwater > Lake | place: USA: Lake Erie, Ohio... | reverse complement strand
GTGACGACCGCCGAAGATCTGGTCCTCTTGAAAATGGCGTTGCACCGCCAGAATGACCCGCTCGACATCAGGGGCATCCTGCACGTCCAGAAGGGCCGGCTCGACATCCCGTATCTGCGCCAATGGAGCGGCCAGATGCTGAAAGAACCCGCAGTCCGCGAACTCGACGTGCTGATTGCAACCTACGAAGCCGACCGCCCTGCATGATCGGGACTCGCTCCCGTCCCCGATTTCTCCGGAGCCGAAAATCGCTCCCGTCCCCGATTTCATAAACACCACCGGGCAGAGCATCGTGCGATGCCCTGCCCAGCGTGAGATCACGAGTGCCGCGAGGGGCTCAGGTCAGCAAGCGCGGCGACGGCGGAAGAGCGAGTAGCCGCCGCAGGTCAGACCGGCGAGTGCCATGGCATAGGTGGAGGGCTCGGGGACGGCAACTGCGCCAGCCGCGATCGGCGCGTTGATGGTTGTCTCCACGGCGGCTTCACCAAAGGTCAGGCTTGAGTCGGTCTTCGTTACCGCCACCCAGCCGTAGTTCCAGTCCGAACCACCAGCCGAGAACCTCACACCGTAGTAGCCATCTGTAAAAGCATTTTGCCCGCCAGAAAAAGCAGTCGTGCTATCAATGGGCGTGCCAAACGAAAGCGGATTGGCATTCGCGACGCCCGCATTCGCCGCGAATCCGCCCACGTTGAAAAGGGTTAAAAAGTCCCCGCCACCCATGTCAACCACGTCTACAAGAGCCCGGATCGACGAATTGCCGGACGAATTCCAGTCCAAAGTCCCGATCGTTCCTGAGGCGTAACTGAAATACGCCGGACTGCCGTTGGTGCCAGTCTGGTTTAGGGTTGCGGTGACGATGCCTGCGCTGGCATTCCGCCCCATGACGCCAGTCGCCACCGCAACAGTGAGGAGCACGATCGCGAGCCTCTGCTTTTTGCTAGTCGGGAGCGAGGGGAGGGCATCCAGAGCGACGGCAAAGCCAACGCGGGACAGACGGGCGCACGAACTCAAAAACCTCTTCATGAGAGAATCTCCTTGTGTGGGATCGACAACGAGTTGGAAGGGAACGAAAAACCTTGCAGACGGGTATGGAGCAGCGGCCCGCGAACGGTCGCCCCAGTGGCCCTTCTGGCCCCGGTGGCAACCGACCTCGCGGCTCGGCTCATGTCAGGAAGCAGATGCACGTTTCGTGCCAAATCCGAAAAGCGCACGAATCGGGAATGGCGCGCACGAATCGGGAATGGCGCGCACGAGTCGGGAAAATCGCGCACGAATCGGGAAGGAAAACTGGGGACGGGAGTGAATGAAGGCGATTCAGCAGTCGTGAGTAGACGGAGAACGCCTAGGACGGCCCGGCCGTCGCGGGGCCAAGTCAACCCCGAACTGGTCGGCCGTGGCCTGTTGCCATGCCTCGCTGCCAAAAGGGAGGCCTTTCCGCAGAGATTGTCGCACCGCCTTCATTTCTGCCTCCGTCTGCGGCTCGTTGACATGATCGACCCAGTTGGACGGCGGCGCAACGGGCCAGGCGGAGAGCCCGCCGCGATGGCTCGGATGCCGGCGATGCCAGAGCCCGGACCATCGCCAGTCTTCGGCTCTTTCAGCCAGGTTTGCCCGCAACGCGTTTCGCTCGACGTAGCGGCAGACCGTCAGAAAATGCTCGTCGGTCTCGACCGGAAACGACTTGAATCGTCCTTGGTAGAGCGGCCCCGTGCCGAGCGTGCCATGCGCATGGTGCCAGCGCATCGTGTGCGTCATGGTCAGCCGATGCATGAACCCCGAAAGGTCGCCATCGGCCTGCGGCCAGAGCACGAGATGCCAGTGGTTTGGCATCAGGCAAAATGTCAGCAACCTCACCGACGTCAGCACGCCGGCACTCAGCAGGAGGTCCTCGAAGGCCGCATAGTCGGCGGCGGCATGAAAGATCGTCGCTCGACCGACGGAGCGGTTGAGCACGTGGCAGACCGAGCCGCACGTGTACATGCGTTTACGTCTTGGCATGCCCCGTAATCTACGCAGCTCAGGCGGGGATGCAAGCGAAATCCGCTCCCGTCCCCGATTTCCACCGGGCAGAGCATCGTGCGATGCCCTGCCCGGTGCGGAAATCGAACAGCGGTCGCTCGAGGCTCAGCCCCTCGGTGCCCGCCGCTTCCGGTACATCACCCCGCCGAGTCCGAGGGCAGTGGCGATGCACGCGAGCGAACTCGGCTCCGGCAACTGCACGACCGTATTGGAGATTCCCAGAATCGAGCCAGAGTCGCTGGCCTCGATTGTATCACGCACCCATATTGTCTGGATTGGAGGCAGGCTCACCGTCGAGCCGGAACTTGAGTTGAGCAACGACAACGACCACACGCCGTCACCGGGAGCAGTGCCCGAGTTGAATGCGGCGAACGTATCGAAGATGTCTTTCGTGATCACCGTGGTGGTTCCAGACGCGTTCACGTCCAGCGACATGGACTCGAACTGATCGGCAGATGTGATTTGCACCTCGTAGCCAACACTCAGCGTGTATGGGCCGATGTAGGCGCTCAATCCGTCGATACTCAGTGAATGGGAGTCGAGCGGGATATTTGACGAAATCGTGAGGAATTCGGCCCCGCTCCAACTCCCGCTCTGGCTGAGGTAGGTGAACTGCTTGTCGCCCGAGGTCTGCACTGGATTGTTAAACCAGTTGGCAAGGTTTCCGATGAATGTGCTCTGTGCGCACGCATGGTCCGAGAAGCCGGCGACGGATGCCATGCATGCCGCTGCCACAAGCACGAGGTTTCGGGTGAGGTTCATGGTTGCTCCAGGCTGAGGGGTGGAAAAGCAACGGCCGGTGGTGCCAGCACCCATGCGAGTGCTCACAACCACGTAGCCGTCGCAGGGGACGTCGCTGTGCCCGTTCCGCGGTGCCGCGGGCAGGTCACCCCGAGCGACGCACAGGAGGGGTCGGAAAGAGCCGAACCCATCCATCTCGTGTTTCGAGAGCAGGCAGTGGTGGAGGCACGCGAGTTGAGTGACTCGCCGTGCCTTCCCCAGTGCCGTGCTTCACTCTTGTCGCCGCTTCTTCGAAAGGCAATACGTCAGGTGGCAGACTGTGTGTTTCGCGGCACAACCCCTCTCACCGAGCCAGTGGACACGTGTCGAAGGTGCCGCTATCCCGCGTCCGCCACGCCCTCTGGGCAGCCTTCCACAACTGGTTCGCCCTCACCGGGCCGCCCCAGAAACACCGCCGGGCAGAGCATCGTGCGATGCCCTGCCCGACGTAGCGTGTGAGTCGTGACACTCGTTGCTCAGGTCAGCGAGCGCGGCGACGGCGGAAGAGCGAGTAGCCGCCGCAGGCCAAGCCGGCGAGGGCCATGATGCAGGTGGCGGGCTCGGGGACCGGGACAGTGTCGTTGATCGCAAAGTTGTCGAGCGTCACCGCTGATCCGGAGAAGTCAGCGACGCTGAGATAGTTCAGCGCGAAGCCGCCGACATTCGTAAACGCGAATGGCACCCAGCTCGCCGTATCGGATCGAACCTGCCCCGACTGGGTGGCCGGATCAAGGTCGATGGAGTACGTGTGAGGCAAACCATCGATGGAGTGGAGAACGTAGTCTTGCTCGGAGCCCCCGCTGCTCTTGCCTTGGAGAACGATATTCCCGCCGGATGTGGCGATACGAATCGAGTTCGGGTCGTTGTTCGCATTCGGCGCAAGCTCGATGGCGCTAAAGGCTGAGGAAATGGTGGCGTCGAAACTGATCGAGAGCGTGCCCGTAGCAGAAGTCACGGTGGTGGCGAAGGGGCGGTACGAGCGGCCTGTATCACCCGCGCCAGTCGTCAGCACGCCGCCGACGACCGCGGTAGAAGTTGGTGTTGTCCAAGTCCCCGCGAATCCGAGAGGAACGGGCGATCCCGCCTGACCATCGAGGGAAGTTGGCGCTGTAACGTAGTTACTGAAATCATCCATGGCGATCAGGGCGGCATTCGCCGTACTCACAAGCCCAGCCACTGCGCCCAGCACGATGGAAGCCGCCACGCCGACGGCAGAGAGAACACGGGGCATACGGGCGCACGAACTCAAAAACCTCTTCATGAGAGAATCTCCTTTGGTGGGATCGACAACGAGTTGAAAGGGAACGAAAAACCGCGCAGACGGGTATGGAGCAGCGGCCCGCGAACGGTCGCCCCAGTGGCCCTCATGGCCCCAGTGGCGACCGACCTCGCGTCTCGGCTCATGTCAGGAAATAAACGCACATCCCGTGCCAAACCCCGAAGCGCGCACGAATCGGGAAATTCGTGCACGAATCGGGAAGAAGTGCCCCGGCGCTGGAGCGATTCGCTCCAGTTGAGGTCGGGAGGTGGAGCGATTCGCCCCAGTGGGTGGAGCGATTCGCCCCACTCGGCAGCCTGCCCACGACCTCAAACTGGAATCGCGCACGAACCGGGAAATAGGGCTACCAAAAATCGCTCCCGTCCCCGACATCGCAGCAAGGGGGGGCAGCACAAGTTGGCTATTTGTCGCTGCCAGCGTAAAATAGCCACCCATGTGGTTTCAGCGAGATTTCGAGCGTTTTTTCGAGCCGCATCGGGCTCTGCCCGTTCGGATTCTCATTGGTCCGCGGCAGTGCGGCAAAACGTCGCTCGGGCAGCGGCTCAGCCGCTCGGGCCACCCGGGGCCCCTCCTCGACCTCTTCCTCGACGACACCCAAACCCGGGCGCTTGCCGACCGGGAACCGGCGCTGGCCCTGGGGCCTGAACTTCGGCCCACGCTCATCGACGAGATCCAGGAGGCGCCGGGACTGCTCGCCGAACTGAAGCTCCGAATCGACCGTGCGCGGCGGGCCGGCTCGACGATTCCGCCGATCTGGGTGACTGGATCGAACGCCACGCAGCTCGATCGGGCCGCCAAGGAAACGCTGTCAGGGCGGGCGAACTACTTCCGGCTTCACACCTTGTCGGCAGCCGAGCTGCAACGCGCCGGGATTGCCTCCCGAGAACTCTTCACGCGGGGCGGCTGGCCGGAGTTGCATGTGCGGCCTGAGCTCGACCCCGTGCGTTATCTCGACGATCACGTTCGCATCTTCATCGAGAAGGACATCGCCGCGACCGCCGGAATCGCGAAGCTGCGAGAGTTTCGTACCTTTCTCGGATTGTTGGCCGCCCGCTCCGGCCAGCTGCTCAACGCATCCGAAATCGGACAGCAAGCTGGTGTCAAGGGATCGACCGTTCAGGAGTGGATCTCGCTCCTGGCCGAGAATGGCGTTGTCGCGTTCGTGCAGCCCTATGCAAGCAATCTCAACAACCGACTCGTCAGGACGCCGAAGGTGTTTTTCGTCGACGTGGGTGTCGTCACGCGGCTTCAAGGCTGGCGGAGCCTCGAGCCGCTGCTCGTGAGCCCGCAGATGGGACCACTCTTCGAGACGGCGGTCTTTGCAGAGCTTGTCCGCTGCCGCGATCATCGCCTGCTCGGCATCGAAATCTTCCTGTGGCGCACCCGCGATGGCGAGGAACTCGACTTCCTGGTGCGGCTCGAGACATGCCATCGAGGCCCGTTATGGATCCCGATCGAGGCGAAACTCGGCGGGCACGCTGCCCTGGGGGCCGCGATCCCGCCCGGCCTCCTGAAAACCGTTCAGCCACTCGAACCCATGCTGCTCGTGACGCTCGATGGCGAACGCCAGCCACTGCCCGGCGGCCGGTTCCAGGTGCCGCTCTCGCTCCTCGCGGAGGAATTGACCGCGATCGCAACGTCCTCCTGACACGGCCGGATGCTGTTCGTCGGCACCCGAAATTCGCTCGCGTCCCAGATTTCTCGAACTCTGGGGCGGCCGTCGCAGGAGACTGGCGCCCCGCTGTGGAAGGTATAATCCGACCAGATTTTTGGAGCCCGCCCATGGACCTGTTGCCCTATCCTCAACGCAGCGATCGTGACTCGATCGTTGCCGATGCAAGGCATGCGATCGGCATGACTCCCGAGGAGCGGGCGGCGGTTTTCGTAGGCTTGGAACGAACCATGGAGGCGATCCTCGCCCACCTTTCGCCCGAGGAGCGCCGGCGCCGTCGGGAGGCGTCTCGCCTTCTCGATCCCCGCCCGACTCCCTGGTGGAAAAACCTTCGCCGCTCGGCCTGGCCACACGACGATGCAACCCCCTGACCTGCCACCGCTGGCCGATGTCGTCCTGCGGTTGGCGGATGTGTTTGAACAGCTTGGCGTGCCCTACGCCATCGGCGGAGCCGTCGCCACGAGTTTCTGGGGCGTGCCCCGTACGACGCAAGACGCCGACTGTCTTGTCGCTGTTCCCGCTGTCGCCTATCAGCGGCTCGCCGATGCCTTGAACGCCGCGGACTTCGTGCTTGACCAATCTCCAGCCCCGCACGCCGTGACCGTCGAAGCCCTGCTCCAGCAGGTTCGTGAAGACAAATACATGACGCTGGCATGCCGGGCGACGAGCGTGGAACTGTTCATCCCGGTCGTACCGCTTCAGCACTCGATCCTGAAGCGGGCCGTGGAGCGGCCTTTTCACGGCCATGCCATCCGCGTGACGACCGCCGAAGATCTCATCCTGTTGAAAATGGCGTTTCACCGCCAGAAGGACCTGCTCGACATCAAGGGCATCCTGCACGTCCAAAAGGGCCGGCTCGACATTCCGTATCTCCGTCATTGGAGCGGCCAGATGCTCGAGGAACCCGCGGTCCGCGAACTCGACGAGTTGATTGCAACCTACGAAGCCGACCGGTCTGCTTGATTTGATCGGAATTCGCTCCCGGCCCCGATTTTCGAAGAGGAGTGGAGCGATTCGCCCCGCTAGGCGGCGGGCTCGTCATCCGGGATGTGAACGGCGACGATCAGCACCTCGCGGCCTCCGATGATCGTCGTCAGGTGACCCTTGCCCCGCGTGTCTTCCAGCAGGCAGATACTCCCCGCCCGAAGGTCGCACTGGCTGCCGTCGCTCGTGCGGACCGTCGTTTCTCCGGCCAGCACAAACATCCATTGCCTGGAGGGAGTGCAATGCCAGCCGCCCACCCAGTCTGGCGCGAATCGGAGGAGGCTCCAGCCCGTGGCCCGGCTTGGGTCGGAAACATCGAGCGGCGGTGCCGGCGGGGCAAACTGCTCGGGCTGCACCGTCATGGCCGCGGTTTCCATGTGCGACTCGCCGGCAGCGTCGGAAAACACGCGGATATATTCCAGAGGGCGTCGCATGGCGAGTTGGCTCGTGAGGTGGCGCGGCTGTTGCGGGCAGATCGGAAGCATAGGTGCCCGCCACTAAAACCGCCGAGAAGCGATCCAGTTCCCAATTCTTGTCCGGGAATGGCGCGCACGAACCGGGAATAACGCGCACGAACCGGGAATAACGCGCACGAACCGGCCGTTGCCGCTCGCCAGGGGTGGGTCGATTACTGACGCGATCCTAGTCATACTGGAGCCTTCTGCTTGTCCCTCCGCTGAGCGATGAGCCATTTGGGACGGACGAGTAACCCTGCCCACGGCTCCGCTCATCCGCACTCACTCGTCGTCCGCAGCAATGGATCCCGTTTCCCTCAGCCGTCCGTACGGTGCGAATGTGACGGGCATCGCGCCGCCGCAGATCGCGGCCCTCCGCGCCTCGCTGCCGCAGTGGCGGATGCGGATCTTCTGGTCGTTTCAGGTCGTGTTTTGGCTGGCAATCGGCGGGGCTGTGTTGGGGCTGAGCACGGCCCTAAAGCCCAACGATCCGATACCGTGGCTGCAGGTCGCGCTGCGGGTGGTCACCGGCTTCGTGGTTTCGAGCCTTGTGTATCTACTGTTCGAGATCCCGCAGTTCCGCGAGCTGTCGCGACGGGTGCGGTGGCTGCTGATGGTGGGCGTGGCGCCGGCAGCCCTCTTGGCATCGATTCTGCTGCTCAATGCTGGTGGCGTGGGCGGGCCCACCAACTGGACTGGCGAGACGACGCTGGGGCCGCTCGTGCCGCGGCTGATCGCGGCGGGCGCCTGGTGCCTGATCGTCTTCGGGCTGGAGCTGATCGAGGACCTCTACCATGCAAAGATCCTGCTGGCGGAGAACGAGGCGACCGCGATCGATCTGGAACTCCGGATGCTGAAGGCCGAGGCGGCTGCCCGAACGTTCGAGGTGCGGCAGCTGCAGGACCAGATGAACCCCCACTTCCTCTTCAATGCGCTCAACGCCGTCGTGGCCAGCAAGCACGATCCCGAGGCCGTGGAGACCGTGACCCGCGACCTCGCCGACTACCTGCGATTCACGCTGGGAGAGGCACGCACCTTCGAGCCGCTGTCGCGGGAGCTCCAAGCTCTGGAGAAATATCTCGGGGTGCAGCAGGCCCGGTTTGGCGAGAATCTTATCTGCCGCGTTTCCTGCGACCGGGCGGCGCACTCCATGCTCGTGCCGCCGATGCTGATTCAGCCGCTTTTGGAGAACGCCCTGCACTATGGTTCCCAGACGAGCAGCATGCCGCTGAAAGTGAACGTGACGGCCAAGGTGATCGAGGGGCGGCTCGAGGTGGTGGTCGCCAACACCGGCCGCTGGGTAACGCCGGACAACACGCGGTCGCCCTCGACCGGCATCCGCTCGCTGCGAAAGCGGCTGGCGCTCTTGATCGATGAGAATGCCACCGTCGAGACGGTGGTCGATCCGGATCTCGATGGAGGCTGGGTCCGCGTCGTGATCCGGATGCCAACGAGGATCATTCAGCCGCCGGATGCCATGAAGCCGACGCGGGCTCCCGAATCCGTCTGAAGAACTTCAATCCCCATCCGCTCTCCACCCAGTCGGAAGCCGCCATGGTTACTGCCCTGCTCGTTGATGACGAACCGCTTGCCAATACACGGATGCGGGAACTGCTCGCCGCCCATCCGGAGATCGACGTCATTGGCGTGGCCGGAGGTCTGAAAGCGGCCAGGGCGTTTCTCGAGACGCGATCGCCCGACGTGGTGTTTCTCGACGTGGAGATGCCCGGAGGCAGCGGCCTCGACCTGCTTGCGAGCGTGCCCGACGCCACGCAGGTGGTGTTTGTCACGGCCCGAGAAAAGTATGCGGTGCAGGCGTTTCAAGCCGCCGCCCTCGACTATCTCGTGAAGCCCGTCGATCCCGAGCGGCTCGCCGATACGGTGGCCCGCATCAGGAAGCAGGCCGCGAACAGGCCGGACCGGCCAGAGAATGAGAGCGAGATTGACGACGACGACGCTGATGCGAATGAGGCCACCAGCGCCGTCGTGCTCGGGCTCGATGACGCAGTGAGCACGCCGCTGGTCGACACGCCCACGTCGGGCGTGGTGATCGTCGGCGACATCTGCTGGATCGAGTCGCTCCGCAACTATACGCGGGTCGCAACCAAGGGGTCCCCGCGGGTGGTGCTCTTCCGCCGCCGGCTGAGCGACTGGGACAAGATTCTGCCTGCCGATTCGTTCGCGCGAGTGGGGCGGTCGTACCTCGTTCAACTCGCCCTGGCGGAGCAGGTCGAGTGGGACTCACGGCACAAGACGCTGGTGACATTCGGCGACGGCGTGGAGCCCCTCACGCTCGGACGCCTGCCCGCGATGCGGCTTCGCGAGATTCTCGGTGGCTCCGCGTAGCCGCGGCCGGCGACCGCAGGTTGCCACCCTGCGGCTCCGTGTTGGCAGCGGGGATCACAGCCAGAGGTCGGCGGCGATCGCGGCCAGCAGCACCAGGCCGATCAACGCGTTGGCCGAGAAGAAGGCCTGGTTGACCCGCGAGAGATCGTCGGCCTTCACGATCGCATGCTCCCAGACGAGCAGGACCACGATCGCGGCCAAGGCTGCCCAGTAGATCCACCCGAGCTGCGGCACGACGAGGGGCAGCATCGCGAGCAGGAGCATCGTGGCCACATGGAGCCACTTCGCCAGCCGCAGTGCGCGCGGCACGCCGAGCCGTGCGGGAATGCTCTGCAGGCCGTGCGCCGCGTCGAAAGTGGCGTCTTGGCAGGCGTAGATGATGTCGAAGCCGGCGACCCAGAGCATCACCGCCAGGCCGAGGATCGCGGCAGGTAGGACATCGGCCGGGTCGTGGGCGAGCGTCTGGCCGCGGAGGGCGATCCACGCGGCTACCGGGGCGAAGCCGAGGGCCGCTCCGAGCCAGAGATGGGCGAGGGCCGTAAACCGCTTCGCATAGCTGTAGCCCAGCAGCCAGGCGAGCACCGGCACGGAGAGCACCAGCGGCAGCCAGTTGGGCAGGAAGAGGAGCGTGGAGGCGATGAAGGCCGCCGACGAGAGGACCACGAGCAGCAACACCTCACCCGCGGCCACGTCGCCCCGGGGAAGATGCCGCGAGGCCGTTCGCGGATTGGCGGCGTCGATCGTGCGATCGACGAGCCGGTTGAAGGCCATCGCCGCGGTGCGGGCCGTGACCATGCAGAGCAGGATGCCAAGCGTGCCCCGAATGGCGCCGGACGGTGAACTCCAATCGAGCGCCGGATCGCCTCCCCAGCGGATCGCGATCAGAGCCGCCATCACCGCAAACGGCAGGGCGAAGATCGTGTGGCTGAACCGCACGAGCTCGAGGTAGGTCTGCAGCCGCGAGGGCCGCACGGTGGCGGCGACACCATTGGAAGCAGCCGTCGCCATCAGGTGGCCTCGCCCCAGCGGCGGATGAGGGCGTTGGCCACGCCAAGTTGGTCGCAGATTCGCGCCACGACGAAGTCCACCAGATCGGCGACGCTCGCCGCGCCGTGGTAGAAGCCGGGAGCGGCCGGCAGGACGACGGCACCCGCCTCGTGGATCGCCTGCATGTTCTTGAGCTGCGGCAGCGAGAGGGGCGTTTCCCTCGGCACAACCACCAGCTTTCGTCGCTCCTTGAGATGCACCTCGGCGGCCCGGTGGATCAGGTTTTCGCCCATCGAGTGGGCGATGGCGGAGAGCGTGCTGCCCGAGCACGGGCAGATCACCATCGCGGCGGTGAGGAAGGAGCCGCTGGCGATCGGCGTCATCAGGTTTTTGTGGTGGTGGTAGGTAAGCCTGCCCGCCGCGGGGGCCGCGCGGCCGAGCAGCGCGGCGATGTCGAACCGGTCGAGATCGATCGTGCGGCCGAGTTCCGTGGCGATCACGGCCTGGCCCGACGGACTGATCGAGAGGTGGACGTCGCGCCCCGCTTCGAGCAGCACCTCGAGGAGTCGCACGGCATAGGGAGCGCCCGAAGCGCCCGTGATCCCGACGACGAGTGGGGGCGTGGAAGCCATGCGTCAGGCGCCCCGCGTGGCGACGTAGAGCGTGGCGATGCCGAACGTGAGCGGCACGACGTCAACGCGGTCGAAGCCGGCCTGCTTCACGAGCGTGGCCAGGGCCGTGCCCGACGGAAACTGCTCCACGCTCTGGTTGAGGTAGGTGTAGGCGTCGGACGAGTTGCGGGCCACGGCGTTGCCGAGCCGCGGCAGCACGTTGCGGAAGTACCAGAGATAGAAGCCGCGGATGGCGGCGTTTCGCGGCAGCGAAAACTCGAGGATCGCGAGTTTTCCACCCGGGCGACAGACGCGGGCCATCTCGGAGAGGCCCTGGGTGGTGTCGGCGATGTTGCGGAGACCGAAGGCGACCGTCACCACATCGAAGGCGGCGGCAGGGAAGGGGAGGGCCATCGCGTCGGCTTCAACCCATTCGACGGGCAGCGAGGCCCGCCGCGATTTCTCCACGCCCCGGTCGAGCATCGGCCGGCAGAAGTCGCTGCCCACCACGCGGACGCCCGGCCCGGCCTTGCGGGCGTAGGCGAGGGCGAGGTCGCCGGTGCCGGTGCAGACATCGAGGACGGCGCCGGCTGCAGGGGGCGGGGCGCGGTTGACGGTGACATGCCGCCACCAGACGTCGATTCCGCCCGAGAGCATCCTGTTGACGAGGTCGTACCGCGGTGCGATCTCGGCGAACATGCCGCGGACGCGGCCGCCGCTCTTATCCACGCCGCTCGGCTCCGCGTGGACGGCGGGCAGGTGGCAGCCGGCGGTGGCGGCGGGACGGGGGATCGATTCGGGGAGCACGACGGCCTTCTCGCGGGATGACCAATGAGTGGCTGGTGAGTCGCTGGCGGAGCCGCGACACCGTCAATACTATGCCGCAGGGGGCTACGGCGGGAGGGATCGCCTCGGGTCAGGCTCTGTCGTGGGATTTTCGGTGGCTTGTACGTTTCACACGTGATCCCCACGCTCGAGTGCACGGCACGTGAAAGCCGACCGGCCGTGAGGCCGCAGGCGAATCACGCTGGACGCCGCATCGTGTGGTGGTTCGCCCCACGCCTCACGGCGTTGGGCTTGGACGGCGGCCGTGCGAGGCCAATGCGAACCGGGAAGACACACAGGTTGAAAACCTGTGCTACGGGGAGCCCCGAGCCGCCGCGATGGACGGACACAGGTTGAAAACCTTTGCTACGGGGAGCCCCGAGCGCGAGTGCCACGTAACTACTTCAGGCGTTTCAAGGACCGCGGGCCGGCAGGCGAGGAGCCCAGACGTTGCGGAAGCGGACGGCTTGGCCGTGGTCTTGCAGCCGGATCGGCGCCTCCCGCGGATGAGGCTGGTAGGCGAGCGTGTTGAGCCAGTTGGTCGGGCCTGGAATCGTGGGCAGGCGAACTGGCCAGTCGAGCCGGCTCACCGTCAGAGACGTGAATCGATGATCTCCACAACCCGCCAGTCGAGCCAGCGGTGGTCGGGATCGTCGCCTACTTGGCCGATGAAGCCGACATGACCGCCCTGGTCGGTGGCGATGAGCTGCACGCAATCCGGGTACGCCACCCGGTCGGCGGCGAACATCTCGAATGGCACGAACGGATCGTCGCGCGAGGTGATGATCGTGGTGGGCACGCGGATGGCGGGGATGAACTGGGCGGCGCTCGAGTGGCGGTAGTAGTCGAGGGCGTCGCGGTAGCCGATGGCCGGCGCGGTGAACCAGTCGTCGAACTGCCGCAGCGTCCGCGGGCGGGCTGTCTCGGCTGGCCGCACCGCATCGGGTCGGGCCCGCCACCAGGCTTCGAGATGTTTGACGAGGATGGCGGTGAAGTAGCGGTCGTAGATGCGGTTGGCGCGGCTGGCGATCGACTCGCAGCCCACGATCAAGTCGATCGGCGGATTGACGGAAATGGCACACCGCACCGCCGCGGGCACGCGATCAGCCGCCTCGCCGAGATACTTGAGGAGCACGTTGCCGCTGAGCGACACGCCAAACAGCGCGAGATTGGGATCGGGCGAGTCGACGGTCGCGGCCTCGCGGCACCAGGCCAGCACGCGTTCGACGACCGCCGCCAGATCGCCGGAGCAGCCGGCGTGGTAGGGCCGGCGGGCCAGGGCGAGCCCGGCACCGCAGCACCGCAAGTCCCAGCGAAACACCCGCACGCCCCGCTGCGTGAGCTTCTCGGTGAGCCGCACCAGCAGGGGCGAGCTGTGATCGTCGGCGAGTCCGTGGGAGAGGATGGCGACCCGGCCACCGGGCTGCCAGCCGTCGGGGATGTCGTCGTGGACGGCCAACGCGTCGCCGTCGTCGAGCTCGACGTGTCGCAGGACCGCGCGATGCTCGGGTGGGCGGTGGGGCATCAGGGCCGACGCGATGGTCTGGGCGTGGGGCCCGCGCAGCCACCACGGGGGCTTGAATCCCGGCGGTGGCGGCTCGTTGGAAGCCATGGAGCGGAGCCTACCATCCGCGGGGTCGGGCGAGTGACCAGGCCGACGCGGCGGCGAGCAGCAGCACGAACGCGTATGGCAGCACGTCGTAGGGATACGCCGGCACCGGAAACGGGCTGCCGGGAAGCGGGAGGCCGACGCTCGCGGCAAACGGCATCGCCATCATGGCGACGGCCAGCGCGGAGCAGAGCACGTTCCAGGGCCGCAGTTCGCCACGACGGGCGAGGTAGCGGGGCGCCGCCACCGACACCAGGATGTAGACGATCAGGAAGCCATAGGTGCCGAGCGATCCGAACGACGCGAACCCGTCGAGCGGCGTGACGCCGGCGAGGCTGGCAGCCGTGATGGCGAGGGCGATCACGACCGCCGCGATGGTGGCGGCCACGTGGGGTGTGGCGGCGCGGTCGTGCGTGCGGCCGCACGACTCGTGGACGAGCGACTGGCGGGCCATCGTGTAGATGATCCGCGACACCGCGTTGATGCAGGCCAGCGTGCACGCGAACATGCTCACGGCGGCCCCGATCGAGATCGCGATGCCCAGGAAGCCCACGCCGGCGGCCGCGGCCAGATCGTCGAGCGGTGCCGGGCTCTCGTGCATCGCCCGCGGCAGGAAGGAGAAGCCGAGCACCTCCACGTAGCTCATGACCACGTAGAACACGCCAGAAAAGAGCGTGCTCGTGGTCACCGCCCGAGGGATGGTCCGCAGCGGGCTGCGGGCCTCGTGGCCGAGCGTGGTGGCGCTCTCGAAGCCGACGAAGCTGAGCGTGGCCAGGACCAGCCCGAACATCACGCCCCCCGGCGTGACGTCGCGCAGCTCGAGCTGGGCGGGGTCTGCCAGCGTGCCTCGGGAGAGCAGCACGATCGCGGCCAGGACGACGATCGCCGCGAGCGAGCCGATCTCGAGGGCCAGCATCAGCGCGGTGGACAGGCGGACGTCGCGACACGCGCAGACGCAGGCGATGCCGACGCAGGCGAGTTGCCAGACCACGGGCAGGGGGCCCATGACCGGAGCGAGGAGCACGTCCATGAAGTTGGCGAAGCCGCAGGCGACGGCCATGGCGGTGAACAGGTAGGCCAGGCAGAGCGCCCAGGCCGCGATCACGCCGGCCCGCGGCCCGAGCCCATGGGCGACGACGTCGGAGAGCGCGCCCGGGGAGGCGGATCGACTCGCGAAGACGTTGATCGACGCTCCGACGAGGAGCATCGCCGCGGTGGCGATCAGGTAGGTGAGCCACGTGCCGGCGCCCGCGCTCTCGTGGACGAGCGCGATCGTGAGCGCCGGCCCGACCGTCGGGGCGATCGTGGCGATCGACTGTGCGAAGACGTCGCTGAACGGCAGGCAGTCGGGCCGGAGCCCCGATCCGGCTCGATGCTCCGGCGGCGTGCGTGCTCGCGTCATGCCATGCCTGCTCCGGTTCGGCTTCCCTGGGGCCCCTCATGGCCAGCCACGCCCGATGAGGAGGGCCGCCAGACTACCGCAGCACCGGCTCTGCGCCTCGTCGTGCGATCCTTCTTTCGTGACGTTGGCACGCGTGGGTACGATCCGTAGGCACACGCTCCCCCACCACGCGGCGACCATGATCCACTGGCACTGTCACGACCTCTTTCACCGCATGCCAGCCGCAGCGACGGCCGGAGGCGTGGCCGTCGTGATCGACGTGCTACGGGCATCGACCACGATGATCACGGCCCTGGCGCACGGGGCCGCAGGCATCGTGCCGGTGGCCGACGTGGACCAGGCGAGACGGCTGGCCGGGGAACTCGGCCCGCGGGCGGTGCTTGGCGGCGAGCGAGGGGGGCTTCGCATCCCGGGATTCAATCTCGGCAACTCCCCCAGCGAGTACACGGCTGAGCGGGTGGCGGGCCGGACGGTGGTGATCACGACGACCAACGGCACGGCGGCGCTCCATGCCTCGCGCGACGCCGCGGAGATCGTCATCGGCGCGGTCGTGAATCGTACGGCGGTGGCCGAGGCGGTGCGGCGGCTCGCGGGCGATCGGGGTGTCGTGCACCTTGTCTGCGCGGGCACCGACGGTCTGGTGTCGGCGGAGGACGTGCTCGCCGCCGGCGCGATTCTCGACGCGGCTGTCGCCGCCGGGCGTGACGACGCGCTCGATGACGCGGCCTGCGAGGCGTTGGGCTTTTTTCGGCGGGTGGCGGCGAGCGGCGACGTGCCGGCGGCGCTCGTGGCGGAGTTTCGCCAGTCGCCGGGCGGGGCCAACCTCGTCGACCT
>Ga0315904_10006622_pt1 | contig 15810 bp, 15 predicted proteins | sample LakEriMetagenome_6_FD_203529 | JGI IMG/M metagenome (GOLD analysis project Ga0315904, IMG submission 203529) | Freshwater fungal communities from buoy surface, Lake Erie, Ohio, United States - Buoy 12 MA120 | ecosystem: Environmental > Aquatic > Freshwater > Lake | place: USA: Lake Erie, Ohio... | reverse complement strand
CGAGGCATCCGGGCATGCTGTGACCACTAGATATGGTGTACAAGCCCTAAATGTCATGGTTTACAAACTATTTTTGCGCCTCTCCCTAGCTTGATCGCCGTGGGTAAAATGACCGCCCGATTCCGTCTCTGCCTCACTTCGATAACGCTGCGGCGGAGGGTTGGTGTTAGATCGCGTCCGGGGATTTGAAGGCAGGCAGCGTGAGGCGATAACGGATAGCCCCAAGGCGCAGCGCGATCGCTGCGGATACCGCAATCCATGTCGCGCGATTATCGCCCGCTGGCTGCCGCAGCAGGATGTAGATCAGGCCGCCGAACATGGCCGCCGTTGCATAGAAGTAAGTGTCCTTGCGGAAAACGAGCGGCACGCGGCCCATCAGCGTGTCACGGATGATGCCGCCCGCGACACCGGTGATCACGCCCAGCGCAACACAGACGGAGGGCGCTAAACCAAGGGACATCCCCTTGCGTGTCCCCGCCACTGCGAAAAAACACAGCGCCAGCGCATCAGCGATCTGGAAGAGTGTTTTGTGAGGCTCCCAGCGGTGGCTGATGACAAACGCCACGATCGCCGTGATGCAGACGTTGTGGAAGATGCCGGGTGCCCGCAGCCAGAACACAGCGCCGTCGTCCGCAAGCACATCACGCAGCGATCCGCCGCCCACGGCGGTCACCAGCGCAAGCACGAGGGCGCCGAACAGATCCAGACCCTTGTCCCGCGCCGCAAGCACGCCCGCCAACGCCGAGACGGATACGCCGAAGTGGTCGAGCAAGGTGGAGAGCGTCATGACTTCCGGCATACTGGATGCAATTCCGGTGTAGTGGCAAGTCCGGATTTCCACTTTACAGGAAATTGCGTCCAGCATAATGAATCCACATGCCCGCCAGGAAAACCAGGCAAACCCCCGCATCTTCGACCGCCGATGCGATCAACGAGGATCTGGGCCGCCGCGTGAAAAAGCTGCGTGGCGATCGGGGCTGGTCGCTGGAGGAACTCGCCGCCGCCAGCGGGGTGAGCCGCTCAATGCTCAGCGAGATTGAGCGCGAGCGCGCGAATCCGACGCTCAGCGTGACCTATCGGATCGCCCGCGCGTTCGATCTCTCCCTGCAGGATCTCATCGAGAGCGCGGACTCCGCATCAGCCATCCAAACGATCCGCGCCACGGAGCGCGCGCAGATTTTCCGCAAGGACAAGCAATGCCGGATCCGCACCTTGTCACCGCTCAACCTGGAGAAGGATGCGGAGTTTTACCAACTGCGGCTCGCCCCGAATGGTGCTTTGCGCAGCCAGCCTCACGTCGATGGCACGCGGGAATTCCTCACCGTGGAGGAAGGAGTCGTCGAACTCCACTCCGGCAATTCCAGTGAAACGCTCGCCAAAGGGGATTCCGCGACCTATCGAGCCGATGTCTCGCATGCAATCGTCAACACCGGCAGGCGCGAGGCGGTGTTGTTTCTCGTGGTGATCTATCGCTGACAAGCGCTACTTGCCATGTGTCTGCGCATTCCATTCATTTGCTTCCCGACAACATGATCACGCAGGCACAAATTGCCGAAAAACTCGGAATCTCACGCCAACTCGTCACCTTCGCGCTCGCAGGCTATCCGCAGGTGTCCAAGGAATCCCGCGAGCGCATCCAAGCCGCCGCACTGGAAATGGGCTATCGACCGAACCCCCACGCGCGCGCGCTGCGCCGCAAGAGGACCGGCATCATCGCACTGTGGATTCCGGATCAAATCTCGACCCATTACACCCACGTCGCCCGCGAACTGGGACGCTTGGTGAAACAGTCGAAACACGAGCTCATCATTTCCGAAGTCGGCGTGGAGGACATGGAGCAAATCTGGACCCACGTGCCGGTGGACGGCATCTGCGCCGTGGATGCGTCGAAGGCTTTGCAAAAAGAACTCAAGATCTTGTCTGCAAAATCCGTTCCCATCGTCAGTATTGGAACTTACAGCTCGCAGGAAACCGACAACGTCCAGGTGGACATGGAAAACGGGACGATGGCCGCGATGCGGCATCTCATCGGGTCTGGATTCCGCCGCATCGCGCATGCCACTTTTGTGCGCAAGAACATCGCGGGCGAGAGCCGCAGGATCGGATACACCCATGCAATGCGTGAGGCCGGGCTCAAGCCGGAGTTCATCTACTATCCGCTGAGCGAACAGCAGCGCCCTGTCGCGCGGCAGCTGGTCCAGGACTACATCCGCGAGCACGGGTGCCCCGAGGCGATTTTCTGTCACTCGGATGATGCCGCGCTCGGCATCTATCGGGGTCTGTGTGACGCAGGCATCCGCGTGCCGTCCGACATCGCACTGGTCGGCTGCGACGGCATCGAGGACACGGAGTATTTGGAATGCCCTCTAACCACGCTCGTCCAGCCTGTCGCCGAGATGTGCGCGACGGCGTGGCGCTTTCTTCAAACCCGCCTCGCGGATCCGGCGGCGCCACTCCGGCACTCGCTCCTGGCGCCCGAACTCGCCATCCGGAATTCCTCCGCGCGCAATACCTGATTTCTGCATTTTGGTCGAATTTATCACGGGATAAGTTCAGCGTTGACTCCACCGTCCGATCCCGTCAGCTTTCTGCCGCGAGATGTCCTGCCAAGGCGTTTCCATGTGTTTCCCTAAGACCCCGTGCAAAAGCCTTTCCAATGAGCAAATCACCAAACAGCGGCTCACAAGCGGGCTACAACCGCTTCCTTCTCATCGTCGCCGGGCTGGGCGGACTTCTATACGGAATCGACATCGGGATCATCGACCCCGCGCTTGGTTACCTCGGCAAGACGATTTCGATGACCGAGGAAAACAAATCGATCATCGTGGCAGCGGTGATGGGTGGCTCGATGTTCGCCTCGGTGATCGCAGGGTTTTTCGCTGATTTGTTAGGACGCAAACTGATGATCCTGGTGAGCGCGGTGATGTTCGTCGCCAGCGTCGCCATCATTTTCACTTCGCAAAGTTATCTGCCCCTGCTGCTCGGTCGGTTGCTGCAAGGCATGAGCGGCGGTGTCATCGCGGTGGTGGTGCCGCTCTATCTTGCGGAATGTCTCAAGGCCGGCGTTCGCGGCAAAGGCACTTCGATATTCCAGTTCATGCTCACCTTCGGCATCGTGCTTGCCGCTTTCATCGGCGATCACTACACGAAGGACGCCGAGGCCGCGATCAAACTTGCCGGAGACAACCAGGAGGCGGTTATCGCCGCCGCGAACCACGCATGGCGCGGCATGTTCCTCTCGGTGATCTATCCGGGCATTCTGTTTCTTGCCGGCGGGTTCTTTCTATCGGAATCCCCGCGCTGGCTCTACCGCAAGGGCCGCAAGGACCGGGCGCGTGCGGCGATGCTCCGCTCCCGCACCGTCGAGGAAACGGATTTCGAACTGTCGGAACTGGCGACCGCACTGGCCCACGAACACGCCAAGCCGAAAGTGTCGGTGATCGAATCGTTCCGCGAAATTTTCACCCAGCGGAAATACATCGCCCCCTTCATCATCGCCTGCGTCATTCTCGGTTGCAACCAGGCAACCGGCATCAACTCGATTCTCGGCTTCATGACCACCATTCTCCAGCAGGCCGGACTTGCCGCCGAAGCCGCATCGCAAAGCGGACTCTGGATCAAGATCCTCAACTGCGTGATGACCGTCGTCGCCGTGATGCTGGTGGACAAGAAGGGCCGCAAATTCCTGCTCAAGCTGGGAACCGGCGGCATCATCGTCTCGCTGCTGCTTGGCTCCGCGGTGTTCTACTCGTTTGAATCCAAGCGCGTGGATGTAGCGGATCAAGTGCGGACGATGATCGTGGACAACAAGCTCACGCTCGATCTGGCATCCACGGATCTCGGCAAGGTCGTCGATGGAGGCCAACCCCTGCAACTTTCCATCCTTTACGCCTACGGCAAAAAGCAAGGCATCGCTGTGGCTATCAGCAACGATCCGAAGGTCAGCACCATCACCATCTCGCTGCCGGATGGAGATAAGGAGAATGCCGGCAAGCCGCTGGAAATCCTGCGTGCCATGGCCGGCCCGGTGCCCACTCGGACGACAGGTATTCTCGTCGCCGTTTGCCTCGCGGTGTTCATCGCATTCTTCTCGGTCGGCCCCGGCGTGGTGGTCTGGCTGGCCCTGTCCGAATTGATGCCCACCCGCATCCGTTCGGTCGGCATGGGCTTCGCGCTGTTGATCAACCAGGGGGTTTCCACCGGCATCGCCGCGTTCTTCCTGCCGATCGTCGGCAACTACGGCTACTTCGCCATGTTCGGTTTCTGGGCGGCCTGCACGGTGGTTTACTTCATCACCGCCGCTTTCTTCCTGCCGGAAACCAAGGGCAGGACGCTCGAGGAAATCGAGGAATATTTCGAGGGCAAAAAGCCGGCCTGACTTCCAACCCCAAGTCGTTATGTCATTATCGATACAACCCGCCATCAAAGCCCCGCTCGACCCCGGCTTCCTGCCCGCGGTGCTGTTCAACCGCCGTTATGTGGAAACCGTCCGCACTTCCGGACAAGCCGTGCCGCTGGTGCTCGGTCTTGAGCGCGAGTGTGGACTGGTGTCGCGTTTTGAAACCGTAGTCCGCCCGGATGCTGGCGCCGAGACCTTGCGCTACGTCGAGCGCATCGTGAAGTTCCTGCTGTGGGCCCGTGGCGGCTGGAAACTCCACGTCGGCGGCCCGAAGGTCATCGGCGATCACATCCGCAGGACCTACTCGGCCCGCGGCGCGCGCAAGTTCGATTGCCAGATGATGGAACTCGCCTACGGCAGGAAATTTGAAGTCGTTCTAACGACAGCGAACAATGTTCCCGCGGCCAAGGACATGCAGGTCGCCGCCGGCGGCCATCTCAAGGGCTGCCGCATCGGCTTCGACCTCGGTGCGAGTGATTACAAGGTTTCCGCCGTCATCGATGGCGAGGCGGTTTTCACGCAGGAAACACCGTGGGATCCAAAGAACCAGGCCAACCCGGAATACCACTATCACCACATCTCCGCCGCGCTGCACCGGGCCGCCGCCTGCATGCCGCGAGTGGACGCCATTGGCGGCAGTTCCGCCGGCATCATCGTCGATAACGAGATCCGCGTGGCCTCCCTGCTGCGGGCGATTCCCAAGAAACTGTTCCCGCAAGCCGCCGGTGTTTTCAAACGCATCCAGAAGGAATGGAACGTGCCGCTCGTGGTGATGAACGATGGCGATGTCACCGCCCTCGCCGGCGCGTTATCGCTCCAACAGACAGGCATGTTGGGTGTCGCGATGGGGTCCAGCGAAGCCGCCGGTTTCATGGACAAGAAGGGGCGCATTCTCGGCTGGCTCAACGAGCTGGCGTTCGCACCTGTCGATTACAATCCGAAGGCCGCGGCCGATGAATGGTCCGGCGATAGCGGCGTCGGCGCCCTGTATTTCTCGCAACAAGCCGTCAACAAGCTGCTGCCCGCCGCCAAGATCAAGGTCCCGGCGAAAATGGGTCTGCCGGAACGCCTCGTGGAAGTCCAGAAACTGATGGCCGCCGGCGACGAACGGGCCGCGAGGATCTACGAAACCATCGGTGTTTATCTCGGCTACACGATCCCGCATTACGTCGATTTCTACGACTTCGCCCACATGCTGGTCTTAGGCCGCGTCACCACCGGCGCGGGAGGGGATATGGTTCTATCAAAAGCGCGCGAAGTGCTGGCGCTGGAATTTCCGGAAGTCGCCTCGAACATCGCGATCCACGTGCCGGATGAAAAGACCCGCCGCGTCGGCCAGGCCGTGGCCGCCGCCAGCCTGCCCAAAGCCATGAAATGATCTTATGAAACTGCACCATTCCACCGCGGAGGTTTTCATTCCCGACCATCTGCCCGAGGACGAGGCGTTCCAGCGCATCACGCACCTCGGCATTGGCGCCCATCAGGACGATCTCGAGTTCATGGCGTTTCACGGCATTCTCGCCTGCTTCGCCAGCACGGAGAAATGGTTCGGTGGAGTGACCTGCACCAACGGAGCCGGCAGCTCGCGCTCCGGCCCGTATGCGGATTTCACCGACGCACACATGATGACGATCCGCCGCCAGGAGCAGAATACAGCGGCCGTGATCGGCGGCTACGCGGCGATGGTCCAGCTCGACTACCCCAGCAGCGCGGTGAAAAGCCCGTCCGCGCAGGAGTTGAAAAACGACCTCAAGGCAATCCTCGCCGCGAGCCGACCCGAAGTCGTTTACACCCACAACCCGGCGGACAAGCACGACACCCACATCGGCGTCACCATCGCCGCCCTGCAGGCGATGCGCGAACTGCCGCGCGAGCAACGGCCGAAGCAGGTCATCGGCTGCGAGGTCTGGCGCAACCTCGACTGGCTACCCGACTCCAGCAAGGTCCTGATGGACGTGAGCGGACGCGACAATCTCGCCGCCGCATTGAACGGTGTTTTCGACTCCCAGATCGCCGGGGGCAAACGCTACGACCTCGCCACCCTCGGCCGCCGCGCCGCCAACGCCACGTTCTTCGACTCCCACGCCACGGACAAGGCGACCCAGCTCATCTTCGGCCTGGATCTGACCCCGCTCGTCGCCGACGAAACGATCGACATCGTGGAATACACCTGCGGACTCATCACGCGGTTCCAGGAAGATGTTGGAAACAAACTCGCCGCCCGCTTGGGACAATCCCCATGGAAATCATCATCCGAGAGACTGCCGTAAGCGCCACCGGCGTCGCCGCGCGCATCATTGCAAAGCTGTTGCGGGAGAAACCCGATGCAGTGCTCGGTCTCGCCACCGGCAGCACCCCGTTGCTGCTTTACCGCACGCTGATCGACATGAATCTCGATTGGAGCAGGGTCACCACCTTCAATCTGGACGAATACATCGGCCTGCCGCGCGAGCATCCGCAGACCTATCACAGTTTCATGTGGGAGAATCTGTTCCGGCACATCAATATTTCCAAAGACCGCGTCCACATTCCTGATGGAAACGCCGCGGACATCCCGGCCTCCTGCGCGGACTACGAGGCGCGCATCCGCGAAGCCGGCGGCATCGACATCCAGGTGTTGGGAATCGGCACCGACGGGCACATCGGATTCAACGAACCGACATCGTCACTGGCCTCGCGCACCCGCATCAAGACGCTCACCCGCCAGACGCGGCAGGACAACGCCCGCTTCTTCGGCAGCGAGAGTGAAGTCCCTCACCATGTCATCACCATGGGCATCGGCACCATCATGGAAGCGCGGATGAATCTTCTGTTAGCCTTCGGAGAAAACAAGGCCCGCGCCATCGCGGAAGCCGTCGAAGGACCGATCACATCGATCAATCCCGCCTCCGTCCTGCAAATGCATCCGGTGGTCAAGGTCTGCCTCGATGAAGCGGCCGCCGGTGAATTGAAGCGCGCGGACTACTACCGCTGGGTTTACGACAACAAGCCGGCGTGGCAGACCTACTGAACGGCTCCGGCCATGGTTCACGCGATGATGCCGAGAGGCTTGGTGGTTTTCCAGTTGCCGCGGGTGAAATCCGGGAACGCCTGCGGAGCGCCGTCTTCCTTCACGGACTTCTCGCTGAGCGGACCGACGGCGGACCAGAAGCAACCTTCGTAAACATTCTGGTCCATCGGCTCGCCATTGCGGAGGCATTCGATGATCCGGAACAACATCAGGAAATCCATGCCGCCGTGGCCGCCCATCTTCTGGGAAAGTTCGCCCATGCGCTTGTAGAGCGGGTGCTCGTATTTCGCGGCGAGTTCCTCCCAGGCCTGGCCCTCGGCCCACTCATGATAGCTCTTGGTGATGCCCTCGATCGCCATGCGGTTCGGGAATCCGGCCAGCGTTCCCTTGGTGCCCTGGATCAGGTTGTGGCGCGAATACGGACGCGGCGAGGTTTCATCCCATTGCACCATGATGGTGCGGCCGAGCGCGGTCTTGATGATCGAGGTGTTGATGTCGCCGCCCTTGAAGTCGAGTTTCTTGAATTCGGGATTGCTGAGCTTGCCGGACTTGGCGGCATAGAGCGCACGGCCCTTGGCCGGCGAGGAGAAGGAAACGATGCGGCCGAAGGTGTCTTCGCCGCGGGCGAGATTCATGTATTGGGCGACCGGGCCAAGGCCGTGGGTCGGATAGAGGTTGCCGTTGCGTCTGGCATACTCGAAGGTGCGCCATGAGCCGGTGCTGTCCCCGTTCTCCATCTGCCCGCGGAGTTCGTGGATGTAGGCGGCCTCGCCGTGGAGCAGTTCACCGATCACGCCCTGGCGGACCATGTTGAGATAGAGCAGTTCTTCGCGGCCGTAGTTGACGTTTTCCATCATCATGCAGTGGCGGCCCGTGACTTCGGAGGTATCGATGATCTCCCACATTTCCTTGAGTGTGACGGCAATGGGAACTTCGCAAAACGCGTGGGCCCCCGCTTTCATCGAGGCGATGCACATCGGTGCATGGTCACCCCAGGGAGTGACGATGAAAACGGCGTCGGGCTTGGTTTCCGCGAGCATCTTCTTCCACGAATTCTCATCGCCAAAATAGACCTTCGGCGTGTGTCCGGCCTTGGTGACATTTGCTTCCGATTTCTTCGCGCGGCTTTCGACAAGATCGCAAATCCCCACGAATTCGACGTCCTTGATGCTGGCCAACTGGGCCGCGTGGCCGGACCCGCGGGCACCCACACCGATGATGGCGACTTTGACTTTCTCCAATTTCGGCGCGGCGAAATCACCCATGTATTTGGCGCCGGATCGCCGGGAAGGCGTGCTGGCGGAGGCGCTCTGGGCGGAGGAAAGCGCGGGAAACGCGGCGATGCCCGCGGTGAGGCCGCCGAGGGACCTGAGGAAATGACGGCGCGGGTGGGATGGAATGTCGGATGGATTCATAATGATTGGGTGAGGTTGATGTGGGATTACTGCAGGTATTCCGTTAGATTCACTCGGGGATTTTCCCGGCGAGCTGGTGACAGCGCCACAGCGCCCGCGGATGATGGAAGAACGATTTCCACAAGGATCCCTTCAGGGTGTTGGACGGGACGCCGTCGCGGCGCAGGTAGCCGAACCACTCGCCATGCACGGGATCGGAGAAGTGCCGGAACGACCAGTCGCGGAGCATCTCATGCCAGGCGAAGTATTTCTCATTCCCGGTCATTTGGAAGGCCATCAGCGTTGCGATCAAGGCTTCGTCATGCGGCCACCAGAATTTCATATCGTGCCAGTATTCCTGGACCGGCTTGCCGTGGACGTCGAGGAAATAGAACAGCCCGCCGTGTTCCCCGTCCCATCCGCGTTGCCACATCCAGTCGAGCATGTCGCAACCGAGTTTCAGCAGTTGTGGGTCCTTGCGGTGGCCCGCCTCCTCCATGACGAACCAGGCAGCCTCGATCGAGTGCCCGGGATTGAGCATGCGACCGTCGAAATGATCAGAGATTCCGCCATCCGGAGCGACGGATTCCATCACGGCTTTCAATTCGGGTTTCACGAAGAGCCGCACGATGTCATCCAGGCAGCGGTCGATCCATTGCGTGAAATGCGGGTCCTCGCCGAGGTGCTTGCGCAGTTCCTGCGCGGTCACCAGCGTGATCATGCGGGGGCCGATTCCCTCCATCGGTCGCGCGCCGGTGAACTTGGGAGGGATCCTGCCGGGTGTGAAATTCCAATCCGTGAAGCGGTCGAACCAATGGCGCGCCCGATCCGCGGATGATGAACTGCCGGTGGCGGAAGCATGCGCCGCATGGGCGATCGCGGCGAAACTCTCGCTGTAGGCATAGCGCCGCTTGCGAATCGGTGTGCCGTCCCGGGCGACATGGAAGAACATCCGTCCATCCTCGGGATCGACGCACTTTTGCTCGAGAAACGCCAGACCGCCCTCCGCCCAGGCAAGCCACTCCGGGCGCCGCTCCAATTCCTGATAGAGCGTGAGCAGCATCCAACTCACACGGCCCTGCGCCCAAACGGACTTGTCATCGTCCACAAGCGATCCGTCATGGTCGAAACAGTGGAGGAAACCGCCGTGTGTTTCATCAATCGCACGCGGAAACCAGAAGGGCAGGCAATCGTCCACGAGTTGCCGCAGATAGAAATCCGCAAGCGACTTCATGCAGGCATCAGTTCTTTTTGTGGAGCGGCGGCGGGTTTCGCCCCCCATCGTGCGAAGCCCAGTTCATCCAGACGGATCATCAGGGCGTCGATCTGTGCCTCGCTGGGATTTCCCAACGGCAGTCGCGCCGGGCCCACCGGGACGCCGAGGCGTCCCATCAGCGCTTTGGCGGTTCCGAGGAATCCGGTGGAGGCGATGGCATCGATCATCGCAATCGAAACCGATTGCAGGCGGCGGGCTTCGGGATGATCGCCCATGTCGTAGGCAGCCATGAGTTCCAGATAAAGCCGGGGCGCCCAGTTGTAGGTCGATCCCACGCCGCCACGAGCGCCTGTGGCCATGCCGGCGAGCAGCATCTCATCCACCCCCCACGGCAAATCGAATTGATCGCCGGCGATATCGAGGCTCCGGCGATAGGAGACAAGATCCGGATTGGTGAATTTGATGCCGGCAAGGGTGGGGATGCGCGCCGGCGCTTCCAGCAGGAATTTTTCCATCGGCAGGGTGACGCCGGTCAGCGCCGGAATGTCATAGTAATAAAAAGGTGTTTCTGGCGCTTCCGCGGCGATCGCCGCACAGCACTCGATCAGGGAGGACAAACCGGCGGGCTTGTAATAGGAAGGCGCGAGCCCGCTGATCGCCTTGAAACCCAGCTTGCCTGCACGGCGGGCGAGAATCTTCGAGTCCTCGATGCAGTTGCTGCCGACATGGGCGATGACCGATAACTTGTTCGCCTTTCCCGCGGCGGCCCAGGCATCGAAGAGTTCGAGCTTTTCCGCACAGGTCACTGAGTGAGACTCGCCGGTTGAGCCGGTGATGAAGACGGTCTTGGTGCCGTTTGCAGCGAGAAAGGCAGCTTGCGCGGACACGACTTCCGGAGCCAGCGATCCGTCGGCATGGAACGGGGAGTGGGTTGCGACGACGAGTTCGTGAAGTTTCATGAGTTGAGGGGATCAGTTCGATTGAGAGTGGTGGGGCGGAGAATCAAGACGAGCGCGATGGCGACGACCACGGGAACAGCAAGCCAGCCGATGCCTTGTGCGAGTTTTCCGGCCTTGTCGGCCTTGCCGATGATCTCGGTGGAAAGCGCGCCGGCCGAGACGCCGATGAGATTCATGAAGCCATAGGCCGCCGCACGCAACCGGGGCGGTACGAACTGGCAGAGCACCGGCATGTTGTTCGCATCAAACAGGCCGAAACCAAAGCCGTAGAGCACGGCGGCTCCCAGCGCCATCGCGGGACTCTGGCTGTAACCGAGCGCGAGCAAGGCCGGAATTGTTAGGGAAAGCCCGATGGCACCGGTGTAGATGCGTCCACGGAGATTGCGGTGCGCCCAGCGGTCGGCGAAAACGCCGCCGGATATGACGCCGACAAATCCGGAAATGGCGATGACGATGGTGGACAAGGGCTTGGCCACCTTGCTGGCGATTTCCGCATCGCTGAAACTTGCGACAGCCGGCAACAGGGATCGCACGGTGTCGGGATTCAATTTCGCAAACAATGTTGGCAGCCAGTTCTTGATCACCCAGCCCGGCGCGCTCGGAGCCGCGAAGTAGAACAGGATCACGAAAAACGCGCCAATCGAAAACAGCGCGCCCAGACTTCTGCCCATGCCGCCAAGCACGGTGAGAAAACCTTCCGCCTCGGTCGGTGTCGCCTTGCGTTCCCTCAGAAACAACGCCAGCACCACGCCATAAACGATGCCGGCGATGCCGAGCCACTGGAAAGTGGCCCGCCATGACAATTGCTCGGCCGCCAGCGCTCCGAAACCGCCGAGCGCCTGGCCGCAATAGAGGCCTGTCATGTGAATGCCGACTGCCAGCGAGCGCGTGCGCCCTTGGTGGAAGTCCGCAATCAGTGCGAGCCCTGCGGGGATGTAGAGCGCCTCGCTGACGCCCATCAACGCGCGCATCCAGTAGAGTTGGCTGAAATTCTGGGCATGGCCCATCGCCAGCGTGACGGCGGACCAGACGCACAGGCTGCCGACGATCAAGTGCTTGCGGTTGAAACGGTCGGCGATCAAGCCGCTGACCGGGCTCATCAGGCCATAAATCCAGAGGAAAATTCCCATCAGGCGGCCGAAGTTCTGACTGTCGAGCACGGCGGTAATATCCGTGCCGATTGCTGGCTGAAGTGTTGAGAGAACCTGGCGGTCAAGGTAGTTCAACAACGCGACGGGCCAGAGCAGGGCCACCGTGAGCCATGCCTGTCGATCAAGAGAAGTGGATGTGCAATCACTCATCGGAGGCGCCACATTGGGATGGATCGAACGAGAATACCTGCGGCGTGCGGACGCCGGGCTTCACCTCGCCGTTGAAGAAAATGAATTCGCCTTTCCAAGGCGTCACAGGCACCGTCACCGGCGGTGGAATGGTGAGTTCCCCGGCGCAAGTCCAGCGGTCATCACCCGCGTCATAGCGCAGCACTCTTTTGGAAAACCCGGTATGATCCGTCGGCGAAGCCAGTCCCGCCTGACTGCCATCATCACCGGAGACGAGGAAAACCGAATCCCCCGCAACCGGCGCGGGCGACCCCGACGCCACCAGCACGTGTGGTAGATCGGCGACACGAGACCAGCGGCCGTCGGAAAATTTCCAAGCATCGCGCAGCAGGGTGCGCGCCGGCTTTCCGGCGGCATCCGGTGCGAGCGAACATCCGCCCATGAAATAGAACGCGCCATCCAGTGCGGCGGCAGTTGCCAGAATCCTGCCGGCGGCGGGAAGATCGGGCAGTTTCCGCCAGCCTTTGTCGAGCGCATCGAGATCGAGCATCCAGTGGGCGTTCGTCGCATTCGTGGCGTCGGTTTTTTCGATTCCACCGCACAGGTGGATCCGGCGTCCGACGAGCGCGCCGCTCATTTGGGCCAAGCCGGCAGGAAGTTCCGGCAGGTTTCGGAATGCTGGCTTCCCGTCCGCATCCAGAGCAAGCAGCCACACTTCGCGGAAATGGTGGATCGCATTCCCGCCGCCGATCATTACGACTCCTTCGCGGGAACTCAGGGAAACGCCGTAACCATTCGGCATCGGCAGTTGTCCGATGACTTTCCAGCCCGCATCCGGCGCCGACAGGTCCAGCATGTAAAGCGTGTCGTGCCAAACCTTCTTCCCGCCATTCCATGGCATCACCCCATCGGGAAAATTCGCGCCGCCTCCGGCGAAAAGCCGGTGACCAATGACTCCCGTGAAAGCTCCGGCATAGCCGATCGGGTCCGGAACCGCGGGCAGCATCGCCACGGGGACTACTTCCTCGCTGCTCGCACTTGCGCAAACCGCGACTGCGGCGGTCAATGGGTATATCATGTGGCTGGACATGTGGAAGGAAACGCAGGCGGTGCCTGCCGCGTCAAAGACCTATGTCGAAAAGATCGCGAATTCGACGGTTCCTTGGTGGTCTTTGCAACCAACCAGTTAGCCATGCCAATCCGTTGATTCGGCTTGCAACCTCCCAGACGCAACCGAATATGCAAGCCATGCGAAATACTCCAATGCCGGTGCGCAGCAGCTTGGTGGAGGAATGCGTGCGCGTGATCCGCCTGCGCCTCGAGGCGGGCGAATGGCACGGTGGCCTGCCGGGAGAGCGCGCCTTGGCGCAATTTCTCGAGGTTGGGCGCGACACGGTGCGACTGGCGCTCCAGCGTCTGGAACATGACAAGGTGTTGAGTCCATCGAAAGCGGGCAGCAAAAGGACGATTCTCATAATACCGGACCGCTCGACCAAGGGGCTTGTGAAAGAACTCCGCATCGGGGTTCTGTCTCCGCGGAGGCTCGAGCAGTTGCCGCAGCCGACCTTGTTTGAAATCGATCACTTGCGTCGTGCCTTGGCGGAAAAAGGAGGAGCCCTTGATCTTTTCTCCCCGAGTTGGTTTGAACAAAAAGATCCCACCAAGCACCTCGCCCGGTTGGTGGAGGACGAACCGTGCAGCGCCTGGGTATTGTTCCGCACGAGCGAACAGATCCAACGCTGGTTCGCCAAATCCGGCATCCCCTGTCTGGTCCGTGGTTATCCCTTTAGCGCTGATCTGCTACCGCATCTTGACGTTGATTGGGAGGCGACCGCGCGTCATGCCTCCGGACGACTCTGGCGGCATGGCCATCGCCGGGTTGGAATTCTGATCCCCCCGGGCCTCCTGCGGGGCGTCGAGGCTGCTGTGCAAGGGGCGGCTGCCCTTGGAGAACCGGACTTCAGCGTCATCGAAATGCCTGAAAACGGAACCGTTGAAGGAGTATGCCGCGCCATGACAAGAGCCCTCCAGACGAAAAATCCGCCCACCGCCATCATCGCGCCGCGGACCAGACAAGTCGCCACAGCACTGACATGGCTGGGCACCCAGGGCATTCGGGTTCCCGCCGACTTCGGAATCATTTCCCTCGGCTATGAGCCATTCATGGACCATCTCGTTCCTGAATTGAGTGGATACCGGGTCGATCCCGAAACCGTTTCCAAATTGGTCATCCGCCGGGTGAAAATGCTCATATCAGGCATCCCCGGGCGTGGCAGCAATTCGTGGATCACTCCGGAAGTCGTCAAAGGCGCGTCCATCGGAACGAGAGGCTGAGACTGCTGGTCTGCCCGGCGCGTGATCATTCAACAAGAGCCGCGGGAGAAAACAACCCACGGTCAAGCATCAGGCGGATCAAGGCGGAGTCCTCCATTCCATCAAAAGCATCGGACGGAATCTTTTTTGTGGAGGTTCGCAACGGAACTCCGGAGATAAAGATGCGATGGCAGATGTTTGCACAAACGCGGCAACCTTCGGACATCCGCAAAAGTGGTAGGCTGTCAAAACCAGCGTCCGATTCTTGTGGGTCCCGCCATGCATGGCTTTGTTAACGCGTTTTCATCCCCACGGCCACAAACAAACCCATAACCTGAAAATCACATGAAAGCTTGCCGCTTCTCCCTGCTGATATTGGCTTCGCTGAATGCCGTATCCCAAGCCGCGCCCATTATCCGCAGCAACACTGCGGATGCGCTCAATGTCACCACCGCATGGATTGGCGCTCCGCCAGCCCTGCCCGGCACGAACGACACCGCCACTTGGGACGCCTCGCAGGTGATTGCCCGCAGGAAATCCTGGGAGAAGGTCGAGGAACTTCTCACGGAGTTGGAAGAACTGCTTTGACGCCGCGGGACTTCCTATGAGCTCGCGGGCATTTCAGAATTCGCCCGGAAGAGTCCCATCGACACCCATGCCAGCGAACAAAAAAGCCAACGACAAACCACTCACCGGCGCGGGCCTGATCAAGGAAACCTGCCGCCGAATCCGGGTGGCCCGGAGTTACTGGGATGCTCACAACAACCGCGCCTGCCGTGGCGAACGGGAAAAAGCGCTGGCACTTTACGAATCGCTGAGCGCACCGGAACGCGAAAAAGTGCCGCAGGTCCTGCGTGTTTGGCTGCGCTATCGGAGCGAAAAATACTTCGGCGAGGGCCGAACTCCGCCGGGAAGTGGACGGAAGTAGGCTGCTGCGATTTTGCCTGACCTAGCCGCGGTGGATTTCGATCCGAAGAAGTTCGAGAACCGGTCAATACCAAACCTCAATTTCCGGGAGCTGGTCCTGATTGCGAACGCACCCAGTCTTGATCGGTCTGAAATCACTCAGGGCGTAGCCCCGCAGGTGCCCGGGCTTCTGAAGTTGGGTTGAGCACGTGTTTTTCTAGTGCTTAGCCGTAACCATGCAGTAGAGGTTTGATTGTTCTTTTTCGGGTTTTCAGATTCCTGAGGGTGGGGCTGCGTGTTTGACTGCATTGCAGTTGGGATACGGGCACGCGA
>Ga0315904_10006621_pt1 | contig 15813 bp, 10 predicted proteins | sample LakEriMetagenome_6_FD_203529 | JGI IMG/M metagenome (GOLD analysis project Ga0315904, IMG submission 203529) | Freshwater fungal communities from buoy surface, Lake Erie, Ohio, United States - Buoy 12 MA120 | ecosystem: Environmental > Aquatic > Freshwater > Lake | place: USA: Lake Erie, Ohio... | reverse complement strand
CGCCGCCGAAACGCTCCGCGCCGACCTTGGTCAGGGCCGCAGTCAGCGTGGTCTTGCCATGATCCACGTGGCCGATGGTGCCCACGTTCACGTGGGGCTTGGTACGTTCGAACTTACCTTTTGACATATCAGTTAATCCTTAATATTCAATAAATTAAGATTTTTTCATCACAGCTTCGGCGATATTGGTCGGCGCTTCGGCATAGTGATCGAATTCCATAGTGAAGGTGGCGCGGCCCTGCGACATGGAGCGCATCGCAGTGGCGTAACCGAACATTTCGCCCAGCGGAACCATGGCGTTGATGACCTTGCCGGACGGCGTGTCATCGGAACCCTGCAACAGGCCGCGACGACGGGAAAGATCACCCATCACGTCGCCCATGTAGTCTTCCGGGGTAACCACTTCGACTTTCATGATCGGTTCGAGCAACGCCGGGTTGGCCTTGTTGAACGCTTCCTTGAACGCCATCGAGCCGGCGACTTTGAACGCCATTTCGTTGGAGTCGACGTCGTGGTAGGAACCATCGACGGCACGGATTTTGATGTCGACGACCGGGAAGCCGGCCAGAACCCCGTTCTTCATGGCTTCCTGGATGCCCTTGTCGGCGGCGGTGACGTATTCTTTCGGAACCACACCACCGACGATGGCGTTTTCGAACGAATAGCCTGCGCCGCGTTCCTGCGGTTCCATCTCGATCACGATGTGGCCGTATTGGCCGCGACCGCCGGATTGGCGGACGAACTTGCCTTCCTGCTTGACGGCCTTGCGGATGGCTTCGCGGTAAGCAACCTGCGGCTTGCCGACGTTGGCTTCCACGTTGAACTCGCGCTTCATGCGGTCAACCAGGATTTCCAGGTGCAACTCGCCCATGCCGGAGATGATGGTTTGACCGGACTCTTCATCGGTACGGACGCGGAACGAGGGATCTTCCTGGGCCAGACGACCGAGGGCGATACCCATTTTTTCCTGGTCGGCCTTGGTTTTCGGTTCGACCGCCATCGAAATGACGGGCTCCGGGAAAATCATGCGCTCGAGGGTAATGACATGGTCCATGGAGCACAAGGTGTCGCCAGTGGTGACGTCTTTCAGACCCACGGCAGCGGCGATGTCGCCGGAAAGCACTTCCTTGATTTCCTCGCGCTCATTGGCATGCATCTGCAGAATACGGCCGATACGCTCTTTCTTGCTCTTGACCGGGTTATACACCTGGTCGCCGGCATTCAGGGTGCCGGAATAGACGCGGAAGAAGGTCAGCGAACCCACGAACGGGTCGGTCATGATCTTGAATGCCAAGGCAGAGAACGGCTCTTTATCGCCGACCTTGCGGATGGCTTCCTGCTCTTTCTCGTCGATGCCCTTGACCGGCGGACGGTTGTCCGGCGACGGCAGGTAATGCACGACGGCGTCGAGCATGGCCTGCACGCCTTTGTTCTTGAACGCGGTACCGGCGAACATCGGGATGATTTCGCAGGTCAGGGTACGGGCACGGATGCCTTCCATGATCTGGTCTTCCGACAGCTCGCCGTTTTCCAGGTAGGTGTTCATCAGGTCTTCGGAGGCTTCGGCCGCGGCTTCAACCATGAATTCACGCATGCTCTTGCACTCGTCGGCCAGATGCACCGGAATGTCGCCATAGGTGAAGGTGGTGCCATTGTTGGACATGTCCCAGATGATCGCTTTCATTTTCAGCAGATCGACCACGCCTTCGAAGTTTTCTTCGGCACCGATCGGCATCTGCATCGGGACCGGATAGGCGCCCAGACGCGATTTCAGCTGCTCGACGACCTTGAAGAAGTTGGCACCGGTGCGGTCCATCTTGTTGACGAAGGCCAAACGCGGCACGGAGTACTTGGAGGCCTGGCGCCACACGGTCTCGGACTGCGGTTGCACGCCACCGACGGCACACAGCACGAACACCGCACCGTCAAGCACGCGCAGGGAACGCTCGACTTCGATGGTGAAGTCCACGTGTCCGGGGGTGTCGATGATGTTGAAACGGTGCTGCTGCATCGACTTGTCCATGCCCGACCAGAAACAGGTCGTGGCCGCGGAGGTGATGGTGATGCCGCGTTCCTGCTCCTGCTCCATCCAGTCCATGGTGGCCGCGCCATCATGTACTTCACCGATTTTGTGGTTCACACCGGTGTAGAACAGGATGCGTTCGGTGGTGGTGGTCTTGCCGGCATCGATGTGAGCCATGATGCCGAAGTTGCGATAACGATCAATTGGGGTGGTACGTGCCACGATGAGATTCCTTCTCGAAAATTACCAGCGGAAATGGGAGAACGCTTTGTTGGCTTCCGCCATGCGGTGCGTCTCTTCGCGTTTCTTCACGGCACCGCCGCGGTTTTCGGAAGCTTCCAACAGTTCACCGGCCAGTTTGGCAGGCATGGTGTTTTCGCCGCGCTTGCGGGCGGATTCGATGACCCAACGCATCGCCAAGGCGGTACGGCGGGTGGCACGGACTTCAACCGGAACCTGATACGTGGCACCACCGACGCGACGGGATTTCACTTCGACCGCCGGGGCGACGTTGCTCAGGGCCTTCTCCACCAGCGCGAGGGAATCGGCGTTCTTCTGGCCAATGACGTCCATTGCGCCGTAGACGATTTTTTCGGCGACGGATTTCTTGCCGCTGACCATCACCATGTTGATGAAGCGGGCGATCATTTGGCTTCCGTGCTTCGGATCGGGAAGGACCGAGCGGGTACCGGGGGAACCTTTACGTGACATGTTTAGTGCCTTAATTTAAAAAATGAGATGAATGTTGCAGGCCGAAGCCGGCAGGATTACTTCGGACGCTTGGCGCCATACTTGGAACGGCTCTGGCGGCGCTTGGCGACACCGGAAGCATCCAACGAACCGCGCACGGTGTGGTAACGCACACCCGGAAGATCCTTGACGCGACCGCCGCGGATCAGCACTACGCTGTGTTCCTGGAGGTTATGGCCTTCGCCGCCGATGTAGCTGATGACCTCGAAACCGTTGGTCAGGCGCACTTTCGCCACTTTGCGGAGGGCCGAGTTCGGCTTCTTCGGGGTGGTGGTGTAGACGCGGGTGCACACGCCACGGCGTTGCGGGCAGTTCGCCAGGGCCGGGGAAGCGCTTTTGTACGTATTGGACTGGCGCGGCTTGCGGACCAGTTGATTAACAGTCGCCATTTGATATAAATCCTGCGAAACAAAAAGGACTGACCGGGAGCCCGGCCAGAATAGACGGAAAAGTATAAATTGTATTGCTGCCGTTGTCAAACCTGACAACTGAACAATCCCCCAATCCCTGGCGGTACCGCAAGCCGCATCCGTGCGGCTTTTGGACGGACAGCGGAGGCCGCCCGGGGTGTCTTACTCGACGGTTTCGCCGACCACTTCCTCGCCCTCGGCCGAAGCCAACGGGGCCGCCAGCACTTCCAGTTCGCTGTCGCTGATCTGGGCATGGTCGCGGCGGCGCTGGTTGTGGTAAGCCAGACCGGTTCCGGCCGGAATCAGGCGGCCGACGATGACGTTTTCCTTCAGACCGCGCAGCGCGTCGTGGGTGCCGCGGACGGCGGCATCGGTCAGTACGCGGGTGGTTTCCTGGAAGGAGGCGGCCGAAATGAACGATTCCGTAGCCAACGAGGCCTTGGTAATACCCAGCAAAACAGGGGTGAACTTCGGCAAAATAGCGTTATTTGCGCTCAATTTGACGTTTTCTTCCAAGGCGCGGATCTTCTCGACCTGCTCACCGGCCATGAACTTACTGTCGCCGGCATCGAGGATTTCAACCTTGCGCAGCATCTGACGGGTGATGGTCTCGATGTGCTTGTCGTTGATCTTGACGCCCTGCAGACGGTAGACGTCCTGGATTTCCTTGACCAGATAGGCGGCCAGTTCTTCAACGCCCTTCAGGCGCAGGATGTCCTGCGGGTTCGGCTCGCCGTCCACGATGATTTCACCCTTCTCGACATGCTCGCCTTCGAACACGGCGATCTGGCGGTACTTCGGAATCAGCTCTTCGTGCTCGTTGCCTTCCGTATCGGTGATAATCAGGCGCTGCTTGCCCTTGGTTTCCTTGCCCATGCTGACGATGCCGGAGACTTCAGCCATGATGGCGGCATCCTTCGGCTTGCGGGCTTCGAACAGATCGGCCACGCGCGGCAGACCGCCGGTGATGTCGCGGGTTTTCGAGGCTTCCTGCGGCACTTTGGTGATGACGTCGCCGACGCCGACTTTTTCGCCGTCGTGCAGGTTCACGATCGAGCGCGGCGGCAGCATGTACTGGGCCGGCAGATCGGTACCCGGGATGCTCAGGTCATTACCCTTGGCGTCCACGATGCGCACGATCGGACGCAGGTCCTTGCCTTGCCCGCCGCGGCGCTTCGGATCGGTGATTTCCAGCGAAGCCAGACCGGTCAGGTCGTCGGTCTTCTCGATTACGGTGACACCGTCGACGAAATCGACGAATTTCACGAAACCGGCGACTTCCGACACGATCGGGTGGTTATGCGGATCCCATTTGACCACGGTCTGTCCGGATTTGACCTGGGCGCCGTCCTTGACCGAAATGTTGGCACCATAGGGCAGTTTGTAACGCTCACGCTCACGGCCGGTCGGATCGAGTACCGAGATTTCACCCGAACGCGATACCGCGACCAGGTGGCCGTCGGCATGGGTCACGTATTTCAGGTTGTTGAACTTGACCGAACCGGTGGTTTTGACGGTGACATTGTCGATGGCGGCGGCACGCGATGCGGCACCACCGATATGGAAGGTCCGCATGGTCAGCTGCGTACCCGGCTCGCCGATCGATTGCGCGGCGACCACGCCGACGGCTTCACCGATGTTGACCAGATGACCACGGCCCAGATCGCGGCCGTAGCACATCGAGCAGACACCGAAGGCGCTTTCGCAGGTAATGGAGGAGCGGACCTTGATGGTCTGTACGCCGCCAGCTTCGAGTTTGTCGACCCAGCTTTCATCAAGCAGGGTATTGCGGGTGACAATCGGATCCTCATCATTGCCCGGCAGGAACACGTCTTCGGCAACGACACGGCCCAACACGCGGTCGCGCAGCGGTTCGACCACATCGCCGCCTTCCACGATCGGAGTCATGGTCAGACCGGCCTTGGTGCCGCAGTCGACTTCGGTCACCACCACGTCCTGCGCTACATCGACCAGACGGCGGGTCAGGTAACCCGAGTTCGCGGTCTTCAGCGCGGTATCGGCCAGACCTTTACGCGCACCGTGGGTCGAGATGAAGTACTGAAGCACGTTCAGACCTTCGCGGAAGTTCGCGGTAATCGGGGTCTCGATGATCGAGCCGTCCGGTTTGGCCATCAGGCCGCGCATACCGGCCAACTGGCGGATCTGGGCCTGTGAACCGCGGGCGCCGGAGTCGGCCATGATGTAAATGGAGTTCATCGACTTCTGGGTGATGGTTTCGCCCTTGGCATTCTGCACCTTCTCCCAGCCGATGGTATCCATCATCGCCTTGGCGATGCGTTCATTGGCGCGCGACCAGATGTCGACTACTTTGTTGTAGCGTTCGCCGGCGGTGACCAGACCCTGCTGGTACTGTTCCTGGATTTCCAGAACTTCCTTCTCGGCTTCGGCCAGAAGGGTTTTCTTCTCATCCGGAATGATCATGTCGTTGATGCCGACCGAGACGCCGGCCTTGGTCGCGAACGCGAAGCCGGTGTACATCAGTTTGTCGGCGAAAATCACCGTCGGCTTCAGACCGAGCATGCGGTACGAAGTGTTGATCAGGCGGCTGATGTTTTTCTTGGTCAACTCGGTGTTGGCATAGGCGAACGGCAGACCTTTCGGCAGGATGTCGGCCAGCAGGGCGCGGCCCACGCTGGTTTCCACCACGGCCTTGGTCGCGATCAGTTCGCCGGCATCATTCATTTCATCGCGTTGCAGACGGACTTTGACCTTGGCGTGCAGCTCAACCACTTTGTTGTCATAGGCGCGTTTGACTTCGGCGATGTTGGCGAAAATCATGCCTTCACCCTGCTTGCCTTCGAGCGCACGGGTCATGTAGTAAAGACCGAGCACGACGTCCTGCGACGGCACGATGATCGGCTCGCCGTTGGCCGGCGACAGGATGTTGTTCGACGACATCATCAGGGCGCGTGCTTCCAGCTGGGCCTCGAGGCTCAGCGGAACGTGCACGGCCATCTGGTCGCCGTCGAAGTCGGCGTTGAATGCGGTACAGACCAGCGGATGCAGCTGGATGGCCTTGCCTTCGACCAGCACCGGCTCGAACGCCTGGATGCCCAGACGGTGCAGGGTCGGCGCACGGTTCAGAAGAACCGGATGTTCGCGGATCACATCTTCCAGGATGTCCCAAACCACCGCTTCTTCACGCTCGACCAGTTTCTTGGCAGCCTTGATGGTGGTGGCGATGCCTTGGCGCTGCAGCTTGGCGAAGATGAACGGCTTGAACAGTTCCAGCGCCATTTTCTTCGGCAGACCGCATTCATGCAGACGCAGGGTCGGACCGACCACGATGACCGAACGACCGGAGTAGTCAACGCGCTTGCCGAGCAGATTCTGGCGGAAGCGGCCTTGCTTGCCTTTGATCATGTCGGCCAGCGATTTCAGCGGACGTTTGTTGGTACCGGTGATGGCGCGGCCGCGGCGACCGTTGTCCATCAGGGCATCGACAGATTCCTGCAGCATGCGTTTTTCATTGCGCACGATGATGTCCGGTGCACTCAGTTCCAGCAGACGGTGCAGGCGGTTGTTACGGTTGATCACGCGGCGGTACAGATCGTTGAGATCGGAGGTCGCGAAGCGGCCGCCATCCAGGGGAACCAGCGGGCGCAGATCCGGCGGCAGCACCGGCAGCACGGTCAGCACCATCCACTCCGGACGGTTGCCGGACTCAATGAAGGACTCGACCAGCTTGATGCGCTTGGTGAGGCGCTTCTGCTTGGTATCAGAATTGGTGCTGCTGATTTCTTCCTTCAGGCGGATGACTTCGGCATGCAGGTCGATGGTCGACAGCAGCTGGTGCACCGCTTCGGCGCCCATCTTGGCTTCAAATTCATCGCCGTGCTCGACCTGGGCTTCCATGTACTGCTCTTCAGTCAGCAGCTGGCCGCGGTCAAGCGGGGTCAGGCCCGGCTCGATGACCACGTAGGCTTCGAAGTACAGCACGCGCTCGATGTCGCGCAGGGTCATGTCCAGCATCAGACCGATGCGCGACGGCAGCGATTTGAGGAACCAGATGTGTGCGGTCGGACTGGCCAGCTCGATGTGGCCCATGCGCTCGCGGCGCACCTTGGTGAGGGTCACTTCGGTGCCGCACTTCTCGCAGACCACGCCACGGTGCTTCATGCGCTTGTATTTGCCGCACAGACATTCGTAGTCCTTGACCGGTCCGAAGATGGCGGCGCAGAACAGGCCGTCACGCTCGGGCTTGAAGGTACGGTAATTGATGGTTTCCGGCTTTTTGACTTCGCCGAAGGACCAGGAACGGATCATGTCAGGCGAGGCCAGCGCGATCTTGATGCCGTCGAATTCGAGGGTCTGGCGCTGCTGGTTGAACAGATTAAGCAAATCTTTCATGGTTGTCTCCAAATGGTGGGGCCTTATCTCGGACAAGGCCCCGGGTCCTGTTCTATTCGGCGATTATTTCTCGTCAAGCTCGATGTTGATGCCCAAGGATCGGATTTCCTTGACCAGCACATTGAACGATTCCGGAATGCCGGCGACGGTTTCGTGCTCGCTGTCGACGATGTTTTTGTACATCGCGTTGCGGCCCTGGACGTCGTCGGATTTCACCGTCAGCATTTCCTGCAGGGTGTAGGCGGCACCGTAGGCTTCCAGCGCCCAGACTTCCATTTCGCCGAAGCGCTGGCCGCCGAACTGCGCCTTGCCGCCCAGCGGCTGCTGGGTGACCAGGGAGTACGGACCCGTCGAACGGGCGTGCATCTTGTCGTCCACCAGATGGTTCAGTTTCAGCATGTGCATGTAGCCGACGGTGACCGGGCGGTCGAACGCTTCGCCGGTGCGGCCGTCGAAAAGCTGGGCCTGACCGGATTCCGGCAGGTCGGCCAGTTTCAGCATGGCTTTGATTTCCGACTCGGCGGCGCCGTCGAACACCGGCGTCGCCATCGGCACGCCGTCGGTCAGGTTGCCGGCCAGACGCAGCAGTTCCTTGTCGGTGAACTTGCTCAGATCGACGCGGACGCCGTTGCTGGTCTTGTCGTGGTTGTAGATCTGATCGAGGAACTTGCGCAGGTCTTCGACCTTGCGCTGGTCGTCCAGCATCTTCTGGATCTTCTGGCCCAGGCCTTTCGCGGCCCAGCCCAGATGCACTTCCAGAATCTGACCGATATTCATCCGGCTCGGCACGCCCAGCGGGTTGAGCAGGATATCCACGGTCTTGCCGTCGACCATGTAAGGCATGTCTTCGACCGGCTTGATCATCGAGACCACGCCTTTGTTACCGTGACGGCCGGCCATCTTGTCGCCCGGCTGGATGCGGCGTTTGACGGCCACATAGACCTTGACGGTTTTCAGCACGCCCGGCGGCAGATCATCGCCCTGGGTAATCTTGCGGCGCTTGTCCTGGAAACGTTTGTCGAACTCGGCCTTGTGGGCTTCGATCTGCTTCTTGGCGTTGTCGAGGAAATCGACCGCTTCTTCTTCCTTCATGCGGATGTCGAAACGCTCGTCCTTCTTCAGGCCGGCCAGGTATTCCTTGGTGATTTCGGCGCCTTTCTTCAGACCGTTCGGACCTCCGTTGGCGACGCGGCCGATCAGCTGCGAATCCAGACGGCTGTAAATGGCGCCTTCGAGGATGCGGAACTGGTCGTCAAAGTCCTTCTTGACGCTCTTGACTTCGGCGTCTTCGATCTGCTTGGCACGCTTGTCCTTCTCGACGCCGTCACGGGTGAACACCTGCACGTCGATGACGGTACCATCCATGCCCGGCGGAACCCGCAGCGAGCTGTCTTTCACGTCGGACGCTTTTTCGCCGAAGATGGCGCGCAGCAGCTTTTCTTCCGGGGTCAGCTGGCTTTCGCCTTTCGGCGTGACCTTGCCGACCAGAATGTCGCCGGCGCGCACTTCGGCACCGATGTAGACCACGCCGGATTCGTCGAGACGGCCGAGCGCACTTTCGGACACATTCGGGATGTCGGCGGAAATTTCCTCCGGCCCCAATTTGGTGTCACGGGCAGCCACGGTCAGTTCTTCGATGTGGATGGTGGTGTAGCGGTCCTCTTCGACCACGCGCTCGGAAAGCAGGATGGAGTCTTCGAAGTTGTAGCCATTCCAGGGCATGAACGCGACCAGCATGTTCTGGCCGAGGGCCAGTTCACCGATGTCGGTCGACGGACCGTCAGCCAGCACGTCACCGCGCTCGATGCGATCGCCTACCCGGACCAGCGGACGTTGGTTGATACAGGTATTCTGGTTGGAACGGGTGTATTTCACCAGATTGTAGATATCGACGCCGGCGTCATTGGCACCGATTTCCTTTTCATTGGCACGCACCACGATGCGGGCGGCATCGACCTGGTCGACCACACCGCCACGCAGGGCGTTCACGGTCACGCCGGAGTCGCGGGCCACGGCGCGTTCAATGCCGGTACCGACTAGCGGCTTCTGGCTGCGAAGAGTCGGAACGGCCTGGCGCTGCATGTTCGCACCCATCAGGGCGCGGTTGGCGTCGTCGTGCTCGATGAACGGCACCAAGGCCGCAGCCACCGACACTGACTGCATCGGCGAGACGTCCATATACTGGATTTCCGACGGTGGTTTCAGCAGAGTATCGGCCTGATAGCGGCAAGTCACGTATTCGTTCTTGAACTTGCCTTTTGCATCCAGCTCGGCATTGGCCTGGGCGATGGCGTATTCGTATTCTTCAATTGCGGACAGGAACTCGACCTTATCGGTCACGATGCCGTTTTCGACCTTGCGATACGGGGTTTCCAGGAACCCGTACTTGTTGGAACGGGCATATACTGCCAGCGAGTTGATCAGACCGATATTCGGACCTTCCGGCGTCTCGATAGTACAGACGCGGCCGTAGTGGGTCGGGTGAACGTCGCGCACTTCGAATCCGGCGCGTTCGCGGGTCAGGCCGCCCGGACCCAAGGCCGACACGCGGCGCTTGTGGGTCACTTCCGACAGTGGATTGTTCTGATCCATGAACTGCGACAGCTGCGACGAACCGAAAAATTCCTTCAGCGCGGCGGCGACCGGTTTGGCATTGATCAGTTCCTGCGGCGACAGATCATCGGCTTCGGCCATCGACAGACGTTCTTTGACGGCGCGTTCAACACGGACCAGACCGACGCGGAACACGTTTTCGGCCATTTCACCGACCGAACGCACGCGGCGGTTGCCCAGGTGATCGATATCGTCGGTGACGCCGCGGCCATTGCGGATTTCGCACAAGGTGTTGATGACTTCCAGGATATCGGAGGTCTTGCCGAATTTGGCAACCAGTCCCTTGGCGGTTTCGTCGTTGCGCTCGTTGAAATACTGGAAATCGTAAAGCACTTCGGCGCCGGTGACTTCCTTGCGACCGACGCGGCGGTTGAACTTCATGCGGCCGACCGAAGACAGATCGTAGCGTTCGAAGGTGAAGAACAGATTATAGAACAGGTTCTGTGCGGCATCCTTGGTCGGCGGCTCGCCCGGACGCATCATCCGGTAGATTTCGACCAGCGCTTCCAGCTGCGTCTTCGACGGATCGATGCGCAGGGTATTTGAAATGTAGGGGCCACGGTCCAAATCGTTGACCCACAGGGTGCCGATGGTTGCGATGTTGTGCTTGCGCAGCTTGTTGAGTTTGGGCTCGTCGAGCTCGTCGTTGGCGCTGGCGATCAGTTCGCCGGTGGCGGCATCGATGACGTCATGCGACAGGATGCGGCCGATCAGGTAGTCGTCCGGCACTTCCAGGGTTGCGATGTTCTTTTTCTCGAGATCCTTGACATGGCGCGCGGTGATGCGCTTGCCGGCTTCGACCACGACCTCGCCTTTCACCACGAGATCGAAGTTCAGGGTTTCGCCGCGCAGACGTTCGGCGACCAATTCCAGTTCAACGCCGTCCTTTTTGGAAATATGGAAGGTGTTGATTTCGAAGAAGTGATTCAGGATCTGTTCGTTGTTGTAACCGAGCGCGCGCAGCAGAATGGTGACCGGCAGCTTGCGACGGCGGTCGATGCGGGTGAACACGCAGTCCTTGGCGTCGAATTCGAAATCCAGCCAGGAACCGCGGTACGGAATCACGCGGGCCGAATGCAGCAGTTTGCCGGAGCTGTGGGTCTTGCCGCGGTCATGGTCGAAGAACACGCCCGGGCTGCGGTGCAGTTGCGACACGATAACGCGTTCAGTACCGTTGATGATGAAGGTGGCGTTGCCGGTCATCAGCGGCAGGTCGCCCATGAACACTTCCTGTTCCTTGACGTATTTGACGGCCTTGTTGGACGATTCGCGGTCGTAAATGACCAGGCGGACCTTGACGCGCAATGGGGCACCGTAGGTCTGCCCACGCGAGCGGCATTCGCGTTCGTCAAACGCCGGCTCACCGAGGGTGTAGCTGACGTATTCGAGCGCGGCATTGCCGGAAAAACTGACGATCGGGAAAACCGATTTCAGCGCGGCATGCAGACCGCGGTCGTCATGACCATCGGATTTCGACGAATCCTGCAGGAATTCCCGATAGGAATCCATCTGGATAGCCAGCAGATAAGGCACGTCGAGGACCGGGCGGTTCTTGCCGAAATCTTTGCGGATGCGCTTTTTCTCAGTCAGGGAATACGTCATGTGAGCTACCACCTTTGTCAGTGCCAATCGGATTGGCGGGTTTACGACGGAATACTTTGCTAAATCGCCACGGATGGCGGCTTAGCAGAACATTCCGGTCGAGCGGAATGCGAAAACAGGGAGAGGCCGGGGGTTTTCACCCCCAGCCTTTCCTTTACTGATGCAAGTCAGCGACGGCAAGCGTCGATTACTTGACTTCAACCGTGGCGCCGGCGGCCTCAAGTTCTTTCTTGAACTTGTCGGCGTCGGCTTTCGAAACGGCATCCTTGACGGTCTGCGGGGCGCCTTCGACCAGGTCTTTGGCTTCCTTCAGGCCCAGGCCAGTGATGGCGCGGACGGCTTTAATGACTTCGACTTTCTTTTCGCCGGCGGCTTTCAGGACAACCGTGAATTCGGTTTGTTCTTCAGCCGGAGCGGCAGCAGCGGCCGGACCGGCAGCCATCATGACTGGAGCGGCAGCGGAAACGCCGAATTTTTCTTCCATGGCCTTGACCAGCTCCATGACTTCCATCAGGGTCTTGCCGGCGATTGCTTCGATGATCTGTTCGTTAGACAGGGACATGTTGATAACCTCTGTATTTGATCGTGAACGTATGTTCAGTGAGTGAGTTGGATGTATTGTCGAGCGTTATGCTGCGACCGAGTCTTTTTCGCCAATTGCCCTGAGCGCACGAGCCACGCGGGTGGCAGGTTCGACCATGACGCTGAGCAGCATAGACAGGGCCTGATCGCGGGTCGGCAGGGAAGCCAGCACGTCGACATGCGACGCCGGGTACTTCTGACCACCGATCGAAACGAGCTTGGCTTTCAGCTTTTCATTGGTCTTGGCGTAGTCCTTGATGAGACGAGCGGCAGCGCCGGGATCTTCCATCGAGAACGCGTACAGCAGGGGTCCGACCAGATCGTCTTTGATGACGTCGAAATCGGTGCCTTCCACGGCACGGGTAGCCAGGGTGTTCTTGACAACTTTCAGGAACACGCCGTTTTCACGGGCCTGCTTGCGCATCGAGGTCATCTGACCCACGGTGACGCCAGCGTATTCGGCCGCGACCAAGGATTGAGCTTTCGAAGCCACTTCTGCTAACTCTGCAACGACGACTTGCTTCTGTGACAGATTGAGTGCCATGTTTACTCCTTTCCTGTGAATTTCCGCTCACGGCTCCAGCCGATTGCGGTCCAAGGCGGCTCCGAGTCCTTCGGGGCCGGGAATGCAAGCATTCCAGTGGTGGCCGTTCCAGATAAATCCAGTGTTCGGCACCATCTACGCAGGCCGGAGTTTCCCCCGATTAAACCCATCCGCTTACATCGCATCGAATCCTTGCCAATCCAGCATCCCTGCCCGATTGCGATGTGCGCCATAGGCACCTACGGTCTTTGATGGCTTGCCGCCCTTTCAGGCGGCTTGCCTTCAAATTCATGACGGACGGGGCGACACTCCCGTCCGCTTAAAACGATTACTTCAGGGTCAGCGTGGACTGGTCGATGACGACGCCGACGCCCATGGTGGAGCTCAGCGAAATCTTTTGCAGATACTGGCCTTTGGCCGAAGACGGCTTGGCTTTGATCAGGTCCTGCAGCAGCGCATTGAGGTTGTTGCTCAGTGCGTCGACGGCGAAGTTGGCCTTGCCGATGGTGCAGTGGATGATACCGGCCTTGTCGGTACGGTAACGGACCTGGCCGGCCTTGGCGTTGCGGACGGCTTCAGCCGGGTTCGGCGAAACAGTGCCGACTTTCGGGTTCGGCATCAGACCGCGCGGACCGAGAACCTGGCCAAGCTTACCGACGACGCGCATGGCATCCGGGGTCGCGATGACGACGTCGTAGTTCAGGTCGCCGGCCAGCATTTTGTCGGCCAGATCGTCCATGCCGACGACTTCCGCGCCTGCGGCGAGGGCTTCATCGGCTTTGGCGCCGGCCGGACAGAATACGGCAACACGCACCGATTTGCCGGTACCGGCCGGAAGCACGGTCGCACCGCGGACCTGCTGGTCGGATTTCTTGGCGTCGACGCCGAGACGCACGGCGACGTCTATCGACTCGACGAACTTGGCGTTGGCGTTGGCCTGCAGAAGCTTCAGGGCTTCTTCGAGCGGATAGGATTTGCCGGCAACGACGGTCGCCTGCAGTGCTTTGAAACGTTTGGTCAGCTTTGCCATGTCTTAGCCCTCCACCACGAGACCCATGCTGCGTGCGCTGCCGGCGATGGTACGCACGGCGGCATCAAGCGAAGCAGCGGTCAAATCGGGTTCTTTCGCTTTCACGATGTCTTCCAGTTGTTTGCGGGTCACCTTGCCCACCTTTTCGGTGTTCGGACGCTTGGAGCCCGAGGTGATGCCGACGGCCTTCTTGAGCAGCACGGTGGCCGGGGTGCTCTTGGTGACGAAGGTGAAGGTACGGTCGGAATAGGCGGTGATAATCACCGGCGTCGGTAGGCCCGGCTCCAGTTTGGAGGTCGCGGCGTTGAACGCTTTGCAGAATTCCATGATGTTGAGACCGCGCTGGCCCAATGCGGGACCCACCGGCGGACTCGGGTTTGCCTGCCCGGCTTTCACCTGCAGTTTGATGTAACCGACTACTTTCTTTGCCATGTTGTTTACTCCTGGAGTTCAAACGTCTGCACGCCTCGGGCTGCGGGACTCCTCCTTACGCTTGAAAACGGAACGCCCTGAGGCGTTCCGGCCTTTAGGCCTTTTCCACCTGGCCGAACTCGAGTTCGACGGGAGTGGAACGGCCGAAAATCATCACCGCCACGCGCAGACGGCTTTTTTCGTAATTGATTTCCTCGACGGTACCGTTGAAATCGTTGAAAGGACCATCGACCACACGGACCAGCTGGCCCGGTTCGAACAGCACTTTCGGGCGTGGCTTGTCGACGCCGTCCTGCACGCGTTGCAGGATGACATCGGCTTCGGTGTCCTTGATCGGCAGCGGACGCTCGCGCGTGCCGCCGATGAAACCCAGCACCTTCGGAGTTTCCTTGATCAGATGCCAACTCTCGTTGTCGATCAGCGGCACGGTACCCTCGGTGCTGGTCTCGATCTGCACCAGCACATAGCCAGGGAAGAATTTACGGTCGGACTTGCGCTTCTGACCGCCGCGCATCTCAACGACCTCTTCGGTCGGAACCAGTACCTGGCCGAACTTGTCCTGCATGCCAGCGCGCTCGATACGGGACAGCAGGCTCCGCTGGACCTGATGTTCGAAGCCCGAATAGGCGTGTACAACATACCAACGCTTGCTCACAGAGAACTCCTTAACTGCCCAACAGCAATTTGATCAACCACGAAATCACGAAGTCGAAACCGGACAGGATCAGACTGATAAGAAAAACAACAATCAGCACCATGCCGGTAATCCGGTAGGATTCCTCACGGGTCGGCCAGACCACTTTGCGCAGCTCGAACAGCGAATCCGAGAAAAACTCACGGGCTTCGCGACCCTTGACGGTCAACCCGAAAACGACCAGCGCCAATCCGAAACCGACGGCGACCAGCAGGCCACGGATGACGCCCGACCACTGCGGCATCAAGTAGAACACCGCTACACCGGCTGCGGCAATCAACAAGGCCAAGGCATACTTGCCGTAGTCCAAGACGCTGGTACCACCCTGATTTTCGACTTTTATATTCATTCGTACTCTTGATCTAACACCCGAAGTGGCACGCCAGGAGGGACTCGAACCCCCAACCTGCGGTTTTGGAGACCGCTGCTCTGCCAATTGAGCTACTGGCGTACATGCTTATTTAACGGGCGATGGCGGACCGTTTCCGGTCCGCCATTATGGGTTGTGCCGGCACGCGCAAACGTGCCGGCAAATGACTTACTTGATGACTTTGGCCACCACGCCGGCGCCGACGGTACGGCCGCCTTCGCGGATCGCGAAACGCAGGCCTTCGGTCATGGCAATCGGGGCGATTAGGCTCACCACCATCTTCACGTTGTCGCCCGGCATCACCATTTCCACGCCTTCCGGCAACTGGCAGGCGCCGGTCACGTCGGTGGTGCGGAAGTAGAACTGCGGACGGTAGCCTTTGAAGAACGGGG
>Ga0315904_10006620_pt1 | contig 15813 bp, 14 predicted proteins | sample LakEriMetagenome_6_FD_203529 | JGI IMG/M metagenome (GOLD analysis project Ga0315904, IMG submission 203529) | Freshwater fungal communities from buoy surface, Lake Erie, Ohio, United States - Buoy 12 MA120 | ecosystem: Environmental > Aquatic > Freshwater > Lake | place: USA: Lake Erie, Ohio... | reverse complement strand
ATACGATTTCGCCGGCCCGCTATACGATTGCAGCCCGTCGCGACACCAAGAAGCTCGCCAGGCTGGAGACGCAGTATGCCGAGGCGCGAGCCGACTCGCTGAAACAGCTGGCAGGGGCGACGGTGACCTCCGGCCGCAAGTCCGGCGGCGGGCGCCGGCATGTGGTGGTGATCGACCCCGGGCATGGCGGCAGGGATCCCGGCGCGATCGCGTTGGCTGGCGGCAAGGAGAAGGATATCACGCTGAAGGCGGCGCTGGCGCTGAAGGACGTGCTCGATGCGGACGGGCGATATGAAGTGCGCTTGACGCGGGATTCGGACGTCTATGTCGAGCACGAGGACCGGGTGACGCTGGCCCGCAATTGGGGCGCGGAACTGTTTGTTTCCCTGCATGCCGACGCCGCGGGCTCCAGCAGCGTCTCCGGGGCGTCCGTCTACACGATCTCGGCGCGCGGCGAGACGCGGATCGACCGGGAAGCGACGAAGAACGATTGGAAGATCGTCATGGAGGACGGCACACCGGACCGCCTGAACGGCCTTCTGGAAGACCTCGTCAAGCGTGAGACCAAGACCCGGTCGGCGGAGTTTGCTGAACTCCTGCTGCCGGAGTTGAGCAAGGCTGGGCCGGTACTGCGCAACACCCATCGCAATGCCGGCTTCTACGTGTTGCTGGCACCCGATGTACCGGCGGTCCTGCTTGAGCTCGGCTTCCTGACCAATGAGGCCGACGCGAAACGGCTGCAGTCCGATAAGGGTCGCAAGGCATCGGTCGAGGCGATTGCGGCGGCGATTGACGATTATTTCGACCAGCAGGACTTGCGGCTCGCCTCCAACTAGGCCTTTGCGGCGCGGCGCCCCTTGCCGCGTCTGCCGGATGCTGCGAATTTCACCGCATGAAAACTCATCGGCTCCTGCTGGCGCTTGCGCCGCTTCTCCTGGCTGCGGCCTGTGCCAGCGGACCTTTCTCGCGCACCTCCTATCCATCTGATGACCAGCCGGACGAGGCGCAGGCCTATGGCGACTTCATGATCGCGCGCTTCGCCGCGATGACGAACGATCCGCAGGTGGCGACCCGGCATTACGCCTCCGCAATAGGCACGGCGCCGGAAGCGGCGGGCGTGGCGGAGCGGGCGGTGTTCTCCGCCTTGTTGGCCGGGGACTACGGCGTGGCCGCCGGCCTGGCGCGCCGCGCCAGCGACGCGGGCAGCGAAGCGGGCCTGGTGCGCCTGACGCTGGCGGTGGACGCCATCGGGCGCGGCAAGACTGACGCCGCCGTGGAGATCATTGAGGCGAGCGACCTGCGCGCCTTCAACCGCATGATCGCGCGCAACCTTGAAGCCTGGGCGCTGCTCGGCTCGGACGGGGCCGGCGCGGCTGAGGCGGTGCTCCAGAAGAACCTGACCGGCGATCCGCGCCTCGACAATGCGACCCTGCACATGATGGGCCTCGTGCAGACAGCGGCGCGCGAGGACGAGAAGGCCGCGGCGACCTTCAGTGCGATCTGGAAGGCGGGCGCGCGCCTTGCCGTTGGCGCCGAGACCTTTGCGGAGCTGTTGGCCGCGCGCGGTGAGCGTGAACGGGCGATCGAGATACTCGACCAGTTCCGCGCAGAAGTCGGCTACAACGCCTCGCTGGCGGCGCTGGCTCAGCGCATCAGGCGCGGGGAGGCGATTGCGCCGAAACGGTTCACGACGCGCCAAGGCGCGGCGCTGGCGCTGTTCCTGCCAGCTTCGGCGCTGATGTTTCAGACCGATGATGATGTGGCGGCAGTGTATTTCGTACTGGCTGTGGCGCTGGACCCTGAACTGCATCAGGCGCGCACGCTGCTGGGGCAATCTCTGCTGAAGGGCGAGCGGCCGGAAGCTGCTATCCGTGTGCTGAGCGACGTGCCCGTGAGTTCGCCCTATTATGCAACCGCCCGGGGGCAGATTGCCAACACGCTGTTGCAAGAGGACCGGAAGGAAGAGGCGCTGGCCCTTTCGGCGGATGCGCTGAGAGCCAAGCCGGAGCGCAGCCTGAAACTGCAGGTGGCCGATATCTACCGCGCGCTGGACCGGCACCGTGAGGCCGAGGCGCTACTGACCGAGATTATAGCTGCTGACGAAGCGGAGGGTCGCAGGGACTGGCGCGTGTACTTTGTGCGCGGCGCTTCGCGCGAGCGGCAGGCAAATTGGGCCGGCGCTGAGGTGGACTTGCAGGCGGCGTTGGACATCGAGCCGGAAAACGCGATGGTGCTGAACTATCTCGGATACTCCTGGATTGATCGCGGCATAAATCTGGAAGAGGGATTTGCCCTGATCCGGCAGGCCCTGATTCTGGAGCCGAACTCCGGGCATATCGTCGATAGCCTTGGTTGGGCCCATTACCGCCTTGGCCAGTATGAAGAGGCGGTGGATTATCTCGAGCGCGCGGTCGTGCTGTTGCCCGGAGACGCGACCCTCAATGATCATCTGGGCGACGCATACTGGCAAGCCGGGCGACGAAAGGAAGCGGGCTTCCAATGGGCACATGCGCTGAAGCTTGATCCGTCCCCGGAGAACCGAAAGAAGATCGAGAAGAAGCTGCTGACCGGTCTTGCTGCCGATCCGTCGCCGGGTTCAGCATCGGGACGTTAAGGTTTCAGCGGGGCTGCAATGACATCTCTCAAGGCTATGGCCGCTGCCAAGGTGAACCTGTTCCTGCATGTCGGGCCGGCAAAACCGAATGGCCGGCACGACCTCGATTCGCTGGTCGTGTTCAGTGATGATCAGCTGTGTGACTATCTTGAAGCCGAGCCTGCGGAGGCGCTGACGCTGGAGGTGAGTGGCCCCTTTGCGGTGGAGGCCGGCACGCTGGACGACAATCTCGTACTGCGCGCTGCCAGGGCGCTGCAGGCGGCGTCCGGCACCGGCAACGGCGCGCGGCTGAAGTTGAAAAAATGGCTGCCGGTGGCAGCGGGCATTGGCGGTGGCTCCTCGGATGCAGCTGCAGCGCTCCGTCTGCTGACGACCATCTGGGAAATTGACCCGGTGCATGCTGCGGCCGTGGCGCCTTCCTTGGGCGGTGATGTGCCGGTCGCGCTCGCCGGTGCGGCGTCCCTGATGCGCGGCGAAGGCGAGTTTGTATTGCCTGTTCATATCCCGGCGCGGCTTCCTGCACTTCTGGTCAATCCTGGCGCCGCGTGTCCGACGGGGCCGGTATTCAGGGCCTTCGACGAGACTGGCGGCGGCGGCGCTTTCGCGCAGATCGATCTGTTTCCGGACTTCAGCGACCTGGATCAATTGACCGATTGGCTATTGGGGCAGCGGAACGATCTGGAGGCGCCGGCGGTGGCGCTGGTGCCTGAGATCGCAGAAGTGTTGGCCTTCCTGCGCGCGCAGCGGGGCGTGCGGCTGGCGCGAATGAGCGGGTCCGGCGCCACCTGTTTTGCGCTCTTCGATGCGATTTCCTTTGCCGAGATGGCGTATCTCACCCTGAAGGCGGAGAAGCCGGACTGGTGGGCCGCGCCCTGCCACCTGGGCGCCGCGCCGTGAGCCTGCTTGCGATTGCCGTAGTCCCGTTTGCCGTCAGCCTGTTCGTCTGCTGGCTGATGATCCGCCTTGGCCCGAAGGATGCACCGGATGGCGGGCGCAAGACGCAGGCCGCGCCGGTGCCCAGTTCCGGCGGCTTGGGCGTGTTGGTGGGAACAGTTGCCGGACTCGGTGCGCTCGCAATGACTGGCGAGCCGATGCTGGAGTCATTGCAGACGGCGCCGCTCGCCGGCGTTGCAGCCTTTGCTATACTTGCAGCATTTCTCGGCTGGGCAGATGACGTGTACGGACTGCCAGCCATCATCAAGCTTGTGGCGCTTCTCGGAGGAGCGGTAGCATCCATTGCGTTTGGGCCAGTGACGGCGACACTTTGGGCGGGGGGCATTGGCATAGTGCTGCCATGGGCGGTGGGCGCGCTCGCCGCTGTTGTTTTCATATTTGTTATGGCCAATGCCGTAAATTTCATGGACGGCGCAAACGGGATAGCGATGGGCACTGCCCTGATTGTCCTGCTGAGCTTGGGCTTGGTCTCGGTGCCCGGAGCAGTGTTCTCGGCACAGGCAGATTCGGTGGCGATCCTGATGGCCTTGCTCTTCTCAGCTTCGGCATCGCTGGCAGGCTTCCTCGCCTGGAACCTGCAGGGCAGGCTGTTTGCAGGTGATTCTGGGTCACTCTCCGTAGGCGGACTGATGGGGGGCGCTTCTGTGATGTTCGCGATGAACGGCCCCGTGTTCATTCCGCTGACGCTTTGCCTGCCGATCCTGATCGATGTGTTCCTGACGCTGGCCTGGCGGGCACGGCACGGCCGGCCCCTGATGCAGGCGCACCGCGACCATGCCTACCAGCTGCTGCTGCGCGCCGGCTGGACACACGGCAAGGTCGCGCGGCTGTGGTGGGGGATGACGGTTATCTGCGCCGGCGCTGTGATCGCAGGTCCGTTTGCTTCGGCGGCGGGGCTCTACGGCGCTCGCAACTTGCCGCTGGACGTGATCGTGTTTGCGGTGCTGCTGATTGCCGGGTGCGGATTGTGGCTGCGCCAGCGCGTCACCCTCGGCCGTACGCTTATGGCGAGTGGGCGCTAGTAGGCGCGGCTGACACAGAAATCAGCGAGGTCTTCCAATGCGTCGCGGTACTGCGAGGGGGGCAGGGTGCGCAGTGCGCCCTTGGCGAGGGCGGCGTAGGCTTCGGCTTCCTGGACAGTGGCTTCCGCCGCACCGGTGGCGCGGATCAGGTGGACGGCGTGGGCGAGGTCGGTGCCTTCCTGCGTTTCAGGGTTCAGCGCGCGGTCCCAGAAAGCACGGTCTTCGTCCGAGCCCCGGCGGCGAGCGATAATCACCGGCAAAGTGATCTTGCCTTCCCGGAAATCGTCGCCCACCGATTTGCCGATCACAGAGGTCGTTCCGCCATAATCGAGTGCGTCGTCGATGATCTGGAAAGCAAGGCCGAGATTCTTGCCATAGGTTGCAAGCGCGGCCGCGTGGCCGGCGCCGGTGGTGGACAGCGCGCCGGTTTCTGCCGCAGCCTCGAACAGCGCGCCGGTCTTGGCTTCGACGATGGCGAGATATTCCTCGGTCGGCAGATCGCGCGCCGCCATGGCGGCGAGCTGGCGCACTTCGCCTTCGGCGATGACTGTCGAGGCGGTGGCGAGCCGGTTGAGGATTTCCAGACTGTTGGTTTCGACCAGCAGGTTGAACGCGCGGGCAAACAGAAAGTCCCCGACAAGGATCGAAGCCTTGTTGCCCCAGACAGCCTTGGCGGCTGGTTTGCCTCGGCGCAGTGCGCTTTCATCGACGACGTCGTCGTGCAGCAGGGTGGCGGTGTGGATGAACTCGACAGCCGCGGCGAGGGCGTGGGTCGCGGCGTTGGCCTTGCCGACGGCGTTTGCGGCGATCAGGGTAATCAGCGGGCGCAGGCGTTTTCCGCCGGCTGACACAATATACCCCGACAAGTCCGGAATGATGGAGACCGGGCTGGCGGCGCGGGTGGCGAGCAGGTGCTCCACGGCGGCGAGGTCAGCCGCCACGAGGTCCTGCATCCGCTCCACCAGCGAAGACAGTGCGGCCTTGCTCTTGGGTTTGTGGGCAAGGGTCAAGGCGGAACTCCGGATATGGCTCTGACGTAACTGCTGATCCTACGAGGCACAGGCGCCAAAGCGACGTGGCACCGGGACGCACTTATTCACTCCATGACAACGCGTTCATCAACCATGATTCAGCGACAATAGCTGACACGCGGACGCGATTCGCGCTAAATGTGGCTCATGAAACACGTTTTTCTCCTCCCCGCCCTCGCCGTGATGGCCGCTTGTGTCACGGCGCCGGTCTACGGTCCCGCCAGATCCGAACGCGCCGAAGGCTATATCTCTCAGCAGATCGAGACCGGCCGGCACCGGATATCCTACACTGACAGGGACGCCATCCGCGCCCGCAACATGGCTTTGCTGCGCGCCTCCGAGATCACCCTCATGGAGGGCAAGGACTGGTTCGAGATCACCAGCGAGGCAATGGATTCGGAAGGGTCCGGTCGCAGCGGCGGGCCGTCGGTCAGCATCGGAGGCTCAGCCGGTTCGGGTGGTTATTCGGGCGTCGGGGTCGGTGTCGGCTTCGGCATCCCGCTGGGCGGGGGCAGCGCCGGCAAGGTTACGCAAAGGCTGGAAATCGTGACCGGGTCGGGCACTAAGCCCGACAAGCCCGAAGCCTACGATGCCCGCTCGGTGGACATCAACCTGCGCGCCTCTGCCTCCTGATGGAAGAGATTTTCCGGACGAATGATCCGGTGAAACTGTCTTATGCCGAACATCTGCTGATGGAAGCCGGTATAGAGTATGTCGTTCTCGACCGGCATATCTCGGCGGTGGAAGGCAATATCGGCGTGTTTCCGAGGCGTATCATGGTGAAGGAACTTCACGCGGCGCGCGCCCGCCGGGCTCTGGCAGATTTGACGCAAGGTTAGCTCCGCGCCGAGGTTGAGCGCCAAAAAATCCTGCTTGAACAGGGCCGCGGACTCCTGAATAAACTCACGTGTTCAACTCAGGGGTCCTGCAATGCGTGCATCAATTCTGGCAGCGATCGCCGGTGTTTTCTTTCTTGGCGCGTGTTCATCCACCGACCTTGCCGCCTTTGCCGTCGGCATGCAGGAAGCGAGCGGGACGTATTGGCCGGACCAGTCGGAAAGCAACACGCTGAACTGCGGATCCGGATATGGGTATATCGTCGAAAACTCGGGCGTGAGCGGCAATCAAGGCTATATCTATTTCACTAACTATGCCGAAAATGGCGCAACGATTGATGTGGCCTATGACGATGGCGATTCCTATTCACTCGCGCTTGCTTATGGCGAAACATCCTACACGATCTACAACCACCCCGGTTTTGCGTGGAGCACAAACTACGTCTGCTGACCACGCTGCGGGGACGCGGTTTTGACCCGCAGTCCCTCGACACGGGACACGGTGTATCAGGGACGGGTCACACTCGTGCAGCCGGCAGCGGGGTTTCGTGCGGGGTTTGACTCGCTTGCGCTGGCGGCCGCTTTGCCGGGCCTTGAGGCGGGCGAGGCGCTGGAGCTTGGGTGCGGGTCGGGCGGCGCGTTGCTGACGGGCGCGCTCCGCTTGCCGGGTGTTCGGTTTACCGGCATCGAGCAGGAGGCGGGTGTTGCGGCGCTCGCGCGTGAGGGCGCCGGTCTGAACGGATACGGGCCGCGCGTCACGATCGAGACCGGCGAGGCGTCGGCCTGGGTGCAGGGGCAGGAGAACCGGTTTGATCTGGTCTTCGCCAACCCGCCCTATTTCGAGCCAGGCAAGATTTCCCCGCCCGGCGAGGGCAAGGCAGGAGCCTACATTGAGAGCCTGCCGCTTGATGGCTGGGTGAAGGCGATGCTGTTTGCGGCAAAGCCCCGGGCGCCGCTGATCCTTATCCACCGCGCGGCGGAGCTTGCACGGCTGCTGGCGCAACTTGACCGACAGGCGGGGGAGGTCACGGTGCTGCCCATCGCGTCGAAGGAGGGTGAGCAGGCGCGGCGCGTGCTGGTGCGGGCACGCAAAGGACTGAAGCGGGGGCCGCTGACCTTGCTGGCGCCGCTGATCACCCATGCGGAGGATGGCACACGGACCCCGCCGGCGCAGGCAATCGTCGAGGGCTCCGGAATCGACTGGTAGTCCCCGCGCGCGCCTTGCAAACGGGCGCCAGGGTCCCAACCTGTATCAGGGGGACAAAAGAGGACATGCACCATGTTCACGTTCCTGCTTCTTGTCAGCCTCGCGGTTGGCCTTGCGATCTCCTGGATCGGTTGGTTCTGGAACGGCGACCACGACAAAGGACACGGCCGCAACGATACCTGAGAGCGGTTGCGCGCCCTCCGGCGAGGCGCTAGGCCGGGAATTCCCAGACCGGTGAGCCCGCAATGCCAGCGCCCAAAGCCCATGCCAAACCGAAATCCTTCCAGGACCTGATCCTGACGCTGCAGGCCTACTGGGCAGCGCAGGGCTGCGCGATCCTGCAGCCATATGACATGGAAGTCGGCGCTGGCACGCTTCACCCGGCGACGGTGCTGCGCGCGCTGGGGCCGACGAACTGGCGCGCGGCTTACGTGCAGCCGTCCCGCCGTCCGAAGGACGGGCGCTACGGCGAGAACCCCAACCGCCTCGGACACTATTACCAATTCCAGGTGATCCTGAAGCCGAACCCGGCGAACCTGCAGGACCTCTATCTTGAGAGCCTGTACCGGATCGGCATCGACCCCACGGTCCATGACATCCGCTTTGTCGAGGATGACTGGGAAAACCCCACCGTCGGCGCCTGGGGCCTCGGCTGGGAAGTCTGGTGCGACGGGATGGAAGTGTCCCAGTACACCTACTTCCAGCAGGTCGGCGGCCTCGATGTGGCGCCGGTCTCTGGCGAGTTGACCTACGGACTTGAGCGCCTGGCGATGTACGTATTCGGCGTTGACCGGGTGTACGACCTGCCGTTCAACGATCCCGCCAGCCCCGTACCGCTGACTTATGGCGATGTGTTCCTGGAGAACGAACGCCAGCAGAGCGCTTTCAATTTCGAGCATTCGGATGTCGGGATGCTGAAGCGCTGGTTTGCAGATTGCGAAAATCAGTCGAACGCCTTGCGCGCGGCGGGCAAGCCGCTGCCGGCGTATGACTACGCACTGAAGGCCTCGCACACGTTCAACCTGATCGACGCGCGCGGGGCTATATCACCCACCGAGCGGCAGGCGTACATCGCCAGGGTACGCGATCTTGCGCGCGGCGCGGCGGCACAATGGGCGCAGACGCAGGGCTGAGCCTGCTGGCTTCTGACTGTATTCCAATAAGTCACACGTTTTGGAGGACGAACCATGAGTGAACCGACAGTCGCCGGAAACCAGCCGGTTCCGGTTGAGGTGGAAGAAGGGAAGATATACTGGTGGTGTTCCTGCGGTCAGTCCAGGCGCCAGCCCTTTTGCGATGGCAGCCACAAGGGCACCGAGTTCACGCCGCAGGAATGGAAAGCGCCCAGCACCGGCAAGGTTTTCTTCTGCGCCTGCAAGCGCACAGGCAAGACCCCAATATGCGACGGCAGCCATAACCGGCTCTGAATGAGGATGAACGGATATTCATATAAAAAACAGTGCATTAAGCAAAGATTTTTGTTTTTTGTGCGACGGAAGGGCGTTGGCGCCGCCGTTGAATGGGCATGATCTGGATGACCGGGTCATGTTCGCTCAAGGAGGACTACCGATGTTCAAACCGCTCATTGCTGCTGCTCTGATTGCCACCTTTGCGGCGCCCGCAGCGCTGGCCGGCCCTGCCGAACGCCTCGGCCGGATCGACCATCGCCTGACCGCCGCCGAACTGCGCGGCGACATTGCGCAAGGCAGCCGCGCTGACCTCGCCGAAGACCGTCTCGACCGGTTCGAGAACAAGGTCGATCGCCGCGAAAGCCGCCGCGACGAAGCCTATGACCAAGGCCCGCGCGATGTGATCGAGGACCGCCTCGACCGCGCAGAGAACGTGGCCGACCGCCGGGAAGACCGGATCGACCGCCGCCACTAGGCCTCTGCCTGTTTCGCCCATTCCGGTCATCGCCGGAACCCGGACCGACTGCTGGCAGCAGGCGCGCTCCGGGCCCTGGTAACGCCGGGGTGGGCTGCCTTGCGCCGCGCGCCGCCCTTGACCCCGGCGCGGGCGCGACTATGCCGTGACCCACGCGAAACTCCTGCCGCCGGGGCCCCATGGCTGAACTCCTGCTCGAACTCTTTTCCGAGGAAATTCCTGCGCGCATGCAGGCGAAGGCGGAGGCAGACCTTCTCGCTGCGCTGACCGCGCGGCTGAAGGAAGCTGGCCTCAGCTGGAAGAGCGCGTTTGCGGTGTCCGGCCCGCGGCGTCTGACGGCGGTGGTCGAGGGGCTGGACGCGCGTTCGGCGGATGTGCGCGAGGAGAAAAAGGGCCCGAAAGTCGGCGCGCCGGAGCAGGCGATTGCGGGCTTCCTGCGCGGCGCGGGGCTGACCTCGATAGACCAGGCAAGCATCGTCTCCGACCCGAAGAAGGGCGACTCCTATGTCGCCTATCTCTCGGTGCCGGGGCGAGACGCCCTGGACGTTATCGCCGAGGCGGTGCCCGCCATCGTGCGCGGGTTCAACTGGCCGAAATCGATGCGGACGGCGGACGGCGACCTGCGCTGGGTTCGGCCCTTACAGAGGATTGTCTGCATTCTCGACGGCGCGGTTGTGCCGCTTGAAGTGGGCGGGATTGCGAGCGGGAACGTGACCGAGGGGCACCGGGTGCACGGACGTGGTCCGTATACGGTCAAAGCCTGGGCAGACTACAATAAGCAGCTGGAAGGTAAGGGCCATGTGATCCTGTCGCGGGCCGACCGGCGGGCGCGTATCCTGGCAGGCATCGAGGACGTGTGCAGCGCGTCCGGGCTGGAACTGGTGGCGGATGAGGGGTTGCTCGAAGAAGTGACGGGGCTCGCGGAATGGCCGGTGGTCGTGCTCGGGCAGATGGACCCGTCCTTCCTCGATCTGCCGCCGGAAGTAATCAAGCTGTCGATGCGTACGCACCAGAAGTATTTCGCGGTGCGCCGTCCGGGTACGGAGGGACTCGCGCCGAACTTCATTGTAGTGGCGAACATCAGTGCCGCCGATGGCGGCATGAAGATCGCCGAGGGCAATGCGCGGGTTCTCTCGGCGCGCCTGTCGGATGCGCGCTTCTTCTGGGAGAAAGACAAGGCCACGCCGCTCGACGTGATGGCCGAGAAGCTGAAGACCATCGCGTTCAAGGAAGAGCTCGGATCGCTGGGCGACAAGGTCGAGCGTGTGGCCGCGCTGGCGCGGGAACTTGCGCGACACGTCGGGGCGGACCCGGAGCTTGCGGAGCGCGCAGCGCGGCTCGCGAAGGCGGACCTCGTGTCCGAGATGGTCGGCGAGTTCCCGGAACTACAGGGCGTGATGGGGCGGTATTATGCGCTGGCGGCGGGCGAGAAACCGAACGTCGCCGACGCGATACGCGACCACTACAAACCGCAAGGGCCGAATGACGCGGTGGCGTCCGAGCCTGTCGCGGTCGCCGTCGCGCTGGCGGACAAGCTGGATACGCTGGTGGGCTTCTGGGCAATTGACGAGAAGCCGACGGGATCGAAGGACCCGTTTGCGCTGCGGCGTGCGGCGCTGGGTGTGGTGCGATCAATTCTTGAAAATGATATCAGGCTGCCGTTGGAACAAGCGTTGATCGAAGCTCAAAACGCCAGCTGGTATGAGCGATGGGCTACTCAGATTGGCAAGGACAGCAGGCAAAATGCTGATCCCAAAGGCTTTGACGTGGACTCGTCCGTTCAAAAATTGGGAGACCTCCTCTCCTTCTTCGCCGACCGCCTCAAGCAAGTCCTCCGCGACCAGGGCAAACGCCATGACCTGATTGATGCCGTCTTTGCGCTCGGTGAGGATGATCTCGTGCTCATCGTGAAGCGCGTCGAGGCGCTCGGCGCCTTTCTCGAAACGGAAGACGGTGCGACACTGCTCGCGGGCTACAAGCGCGCGGCGAACATCCTGAAGGCCGAAGAGAAGAAGGGCGCTTTGCCGGAGAAGCTCTCCGTCGATCCGTCGCTCATCGCCACGGGCCCGGCCGCCGAGCAGGCGCTCTGGAAATCGGTGACTACCGCCGAGGCAGCTCTTGAGGCGCCGCTGGCGAAGGAGGATTTCGCGGGGGCGATGCGGGTTCTCGCCGGCCTTCGGGCGCCGGTCGATGCCTTTTTCGAAGGCGTGATGGTCAACGATTCGAACGCGGCAGTGCGCGCCAACCGGCTGGCACTGCTCGTGGCGGTGCGGGACGCGCTCCACAAGGTGGCGGATTTCTCGAAAATCGAGGGTTAACCAAGGTGTTCCGGTTCGGTACTGCGGGACGTCGGTACATACTCTGAGAGGCGAATTAACAACGTTGTCAATCGCCCCGGAGACGAAACGCGCTCTTCTCATGACAGGTGCGATGCAGCATAGGACTTGCAATCGGGCCGGGCGGATAGAATTCACCGGTACATAAAGCTTGCACTGAAGGGGATTTGGCATGGCTGAAGCGGCACGCAAGGGCGCAGAGCAAACCTGGGTCTATGCCTTCGGGGGCGGCACCGCGGACGGCGATGCCTCGATGAAGAACCTGCTGGGCGGCAAGGGCGCCAACCTGGCCGAAATGGCCAAGCTCGGCCTGCCGGTGCCTCCGGGTTTCACCATCTCCACCGCCGTATGTGTCGCCTATTACCAGACCGGGCGCGCTTATCCGGCCGGCCTGGAAGCCGAAGTGAACACCGCGCTGGAAAGCCTTGAGCGCCAGTCCGGCAAGGGCTTCGGCGATCCGGCCAATCCGCTGCTCGTGTCCGTGCGCTCGGGCGCGCGCGCCTCGATGCCGGGGATGATGGACACGGTGCTGAACCTCGGCCTCAACGAAGCCGTGGCCGAAGGCCTCGCGGGCCTCGCCGGCGACCGCTTCGCCTATGACAGCTATCGCCGCTTCATCCAGATGTATTCGAACGTCGTGCTCGGCCTCGGCCATGACGAATTCGAACATATCCTGGACGACTACAAGGAGCGCGAAGGCCTCGACCTTGATACTGACCTGACCGCCGATAACTGGAAGGCCGTGATCGTGCGCTACAAGGCGGCGGTGCAGAAGGAACTCGGCCGTCCGTTCCCGGAAGATCCGCGCGAGCAGCTCTGGGGCGCGATCTCCGCCGTGTTCAACAGCTGGATGAGCGACCGCGCCATCATCTACCGCAAACTCAATGACATTCCGGAAGACTGGGGCACAGCTGTCAATGTGCAGGCCATGGTGTTCGGAAACCTCGGCGAGACCTCCGCGACCGGCGTCGCCTTCACACGCGACCCGTCAAACGGGCAGGCGATCTTCTACGGCGAATACCTGATCAACGCGCAGGGCGAAGACGTGGTCGCGGGCATCCGCACTCCCGCGCCGATCTCGCGCGAACGCGCCGCCACGCTCGGCTCGGGCGACAAGCCGCTCGAGGACGCGATGCCGGAAGTCTACAAGCAGCTGCGCGATGTCGCCGCCAAGCTCGAGCATCACTACAAGGACATGCAGGACATCGAGTTCACGGTCGAAGCCGGCCGGCTCTACATGCTGCAGACCCGAAACGGCAAACGCACCGCCGCCGCCGCCGTGAAGATCGCGGTGGACATGGTGCGCGAGAAACTGATCACGGAGCGCGAAGCACTGCTGCGCCTGGAGCCGTCGCAGCTTGACCAGCTCCTTCACCCTCGAATTCCAAACGAACAGGAACAGAAGGCAGCCAAGACGCCGCCTTACGATGTGATCGTGAAGGGCCTGCCGGCCAGCCCTGGCGCGGCGGTCGGCAAGGTCGTGTTCGATTCCGATGAGGCTTTCCTGCTCGCCGCCAAGGGCGAGGACGTAATCCTGATCCGCGTCGAGACCAGCCCGGACGACATCAAGGGCATGCATGCGGCGCGCGCGATCGTGACCGCACGCGGCGGGATGACGAGCCACGCGGCGGTTGTCGCGCGCGGCATGGGCCGGCCCTGCGTTTGCGGCGCCAGTGACCTCAAGATCGACACGGCGCGCGGCGAGTTCAGCGTACGCGGGCGCACGTTCAAGAAGGGCGATGTGGTCACCATCGATGGCGGCACGGGCCGCGTGATGGCGGGCGCGATTGCGCTGATCAAGCCAGACCTGTCAGGGGATTTCGGCGAGTTGATGGGCTGGGCTGACAAGGTTCGCCGCCTCAAGGTGCGCGCCAACGCAGAGACGCCGCTGGATACGCGGACGGCGGTCGAGTTCGGTGCCGAAGGTATCGGTCTCTGCCGCACGGAGCACATGTTCTTTGACGAGGATCGAATCCCCGCGGTGCGTTCGATGATCCTGTCGAATGACGAGACAGGCCGCCGCGAGGCGCTGGCGAAGCTGCTGCCGATGCAGCGTTCGGATTTCGAGGAAATCTTCCGTATTCTGGGCGACCGGCCCGCCACTATCCGCCTGCTCGACCCGCCGCTGCACGAATTCCTGCCGCATACGGACGAAGACATTGCGAACGTGGCGAAAGCCTCCGGTATCAATGCCGAGGAACTGCGCCGGCGCGCGCTCGACCTGCACGAGAGCAATCCGATGCTGGGTCACCGGGGCTGCCGGCTCGGCATCACGTATCCCGAAATCTACGAGATGCAGGCACGCGCCATCTTTGAGGCAGCTGTCAACGTTGCGAAGGAAGGCAAGCTGAAGCCGGTGCCGGAAGTGATGATCCCGCTGGTCGCGACGCAGCGCGAACTCGCGATCCTCAAGACGCTCGTCGATGAGACGGCGCAGAAGGTGTTTAAGGAAACCGGCATGGTTGTCGACTATACGGTCGGCACGATGATCGAGCTCCCGCGCGCGGCCTTGCAGGCAGCCGAGATTGCTCAGTCTGCGGCCTTCTTCTCGTTTGGCACGAATGACCTGACGCAGACCACGCTCGGCATCAGCCGTGATGATGCGGGCCGGTTCCTGCAGGTCTATTCGGAAAAGGGCATCTACGAAAAGGATCCTTTCGTCACGCTGGACCAGGAAGGCGTCGGCGAACTGGTGAAGATGGCGGCCGAGCGCGGCCGCCGCACGCGGCCGGGTATCAAGCTTGGAATATGCGGAGAGCATGGCGGCGACCCCGCCTCGGTGGAATTCTGCCACCGCGCAGGCCTCGATTACGTTTCCTGCTCGCCGTACCGGGTGCCCATTGCCCGTCTTGCTGCGGCACAGGCCGCGCTCAAAGACAGCTCAAAATGACGCTGAGCTTTCGAATCCGGTGGCGCTTGAGCGTTGTATTGCAGCAACACTGACCCCGTCGATGAATCGTAGAGGTTGAGCGCCGAAAGGTCTTAAAACCTTTACGTTTCAATAGGTTAAATTGCCTTTCCTTGAAATCGCATGAACTTGCTCCTTCTACGAGCGAGAGAGCGTTTCGATTTTGTAACTCGGGAGGTTGGCTGATTTATTGCTAGATACTCCCGGGTGGGCCAAGTCCCCTCATGCCCGACGGGCGTGGAGGGACGCGTTCGGTCCTCAGACAATACGTACAACCCTGGAAGCCCGGGTTCAAAGCGGAACGATAACCGCTGTCCGGGTAAAGAGGATCGGTGATGTTAAGGTTTTTTCAACCAAGCCAGATGACTCTGGCCTCCCTCAATGAGCTCAACAGTAAGCTCAAACGGTGGTGGCTAGGCATGACGGATCAGGAACAACGTGAAGTGTTCATCCGTGGCGGGATGATTGCCGTCTGCGCTGTGACCGCGACCGTTTCGCTTCCGGTGATTTCGAACCAGCAGATAAGTCTGCGTGCCGAAGCCGAATACCGCGCCGAGGCCGAACGCTTGGCGATGTACCAGGATGCCGGCCTTGCCGTTCGGACTGATGCCCATACGCCTGCCTTGCTGGATACGCCCTGGCTGCGCACGGTCGAATACACGCTGAAGCGTGACCCCGATTCCTCGATGAGCCGCTATGCGATGCGCGACCGTGATGGTGCCGCGCTTCTGACGCTTGCCTCGTTCCGCGCCGAAGAGGTGCAGCGCGCCGAAACTATCGATTCCGAGCTGATGTGCATGGCGCAGGCTGTGTACTACGAATCTGCCCGGGAGCCGCTGGAAGGCCAGCTTGCCGTCGCCGAAGTCATCGCCAACCGCATGCAGGACCACCGCTACCCGGACACGGCTTGCGGCGTGGTATTCCAGGGCGCGACGCGCACCACCGGCTGCCAGTTCACCTTCACCTGTGATGGCGCCCTCCAGACAAAGCCGAAGGGCGAGAACTGGGAACGCGCCAAGCG
>Ga0315904_10006618_pt1 | contig 15814 bp, 5 predicted proteins | sample LakEriMetagenome_6_FD_203529 | JGI IMG/M metagenome (GOLD analysis project Ga0315904, IMG submission 203529) | Freshwater fungal communities from buoy surface, Lake Erie, Ohio, United States - Buoy 12 MA120 | ecosystem: Environmental > Aquatic > Freshwater > Lake | place: USA: Lake Erie, Ohio... | reverse complement strand
CCGAGTTGGTCGAGCAGCAGCTAGTGGACTTTCGCGGGCTTGGTGTAGCGTTTCATCCGCACTTCCCGCCCTCGGTGGCGGGGATGGTCACGTCGAGCATCTGGATTTCGCTCATCCGCGCGAACACGCTGCGGGAACTCAGGCCGGTCGCCGCCTTCTTGTTGTAGTGCTCAAGGGTGACGTGCTGGCAGTAGGCAAGGAAGCTTGATGAAGACGGGGGCTTCGATGCGGACGAGGTGGATGTAGTGGTGCCAGAGTTCGGCGAGGTCATCTCCTGTTAGGTTGCCGCGCAGCAGATACTGGCCTTCGTGGCGGCGGGTGGCTTTGAGTTTGCTGCGATCCGGTTCAATGCGGAAAGTCTCGGCGGTGACTTGCTCGCTGGAGGCGGGTATCCAAACCATCCACCGCGAGCCCTCTCCATACCACCGCATCTCCCGATCAATCATTGAAGCGCGTCATGCACTTCCTCAGTCAGGAATCAACCATCGTCCTCGTCGGGCGACAGAATGCCGGAGCGGTAGGCTTTGGTGATGGCGGCGGCGGCGTTCTGGACGTTGAGCTTTTCATAGATGTGGCGGACGTGGGTGGCGACCGTTGGTGTGCTGACACCCAGACGATCGGAAATTTCCTTTTTGAGAAGCCCTTGGCCGAGCAGCGTGAGCACTTCGAGTTCGCGCTGCGAGAGTTGGTTTCCGGCATCGGGTTTCGGCGGGGCTTTCTTGAGACTATTCAAAATGAAATTGGCCATTTTCGCATCAAGCGCGGCTCCACCACTCATCACGGTCCGGATGCTTTCTGTGATCTGATTCAATGGTGAAGACTTCAGGAGGTAGCCTGCGGCACCGGCGGAAATGGCCGTTAGAACATCCGCTTCGCGATCGGACTGGGTGAGGATGATGACCTTGGCTTCTGGCAGACAGGCACAAAATTGCGGAAGCGCCTCAAGGCCGGTGATGCCGGGTAGGTTCAGATCCAGCAGGATGACGTCGGGTTTCTGAGGCGGGTGGCGATCCTGCAAATAGCGCAACGCGCGCTCGGCGGTGCCGAACTTGCTGGTCAGCTCGATGTCATTTTCGAACTCAAGTGCGAGGGCGATTCCCTCCCGGTATTCCGGGTGGTCTTCGACGATCATGACGCGGGTGATTGGAGTGATCATGAATTGTTAGCTTTCGTCGATCAGCCGTTTGGGTCTGAAAGTCAGGGTGATGGAGGCCCCGCCGTGGTTGGATTTTCCGGCAAATACTTGTGCTCCGAGAAGGTGTGCTCGACGCTTGAGCGAGGCGGGGACGCCGTTGTTTACCGAATCCGGAATGCCGCGCCCGTTGTCGCTGATGACCATGCGGATTTGTTTCTCCCTGGCCGTGAGATCAATGCTGAACTGGGAGGCTCCGGAATGGCGGCTGATATTCACAAGGCTTTCCTTGAAAAACAGGAACAAGTCCGCCCGGGTGCCGGGTGGCAGTCGATTGAGAATTTCCCGACCTTCGATGGAAATGTCATGTTCGATATCGGCGAGGATTCTCTCAGCGGAGCGCTGCATGTCTTCAGCCAGGTTTTCATGGAGCTCGCCGAACTGGTATAAATTGATTCCCTGCCGCACTGCGGCATTGGTCCGTTCCGCGAGGTCCTGGCTACGGAGCAACACAGTCTTGAGCCGCTCCGGCGAATTCAGGGCGCTGAGGGCGACGTCGCCTAGCAGTCGGATGGTGTGGAGATTCGCCCCCAACTCATCGTGAAGGTCCGCGGCAAACCGCTCGCGGATCTCCGCGACTTTGCGCTTTTGAAGATTCCGTGCGATGAGGATGGTGGCAGCAATCCCAGCCGTGAGCAGGGCGGTCAGCCATCCCATCCATTTGAGGATCATTTTCTGGCGGAAATAACGGTGGTTCAATTCCGCGACGATGAGCGGGCGTTCGGTTTCAAGGTCATGGCGCTGGGCCAGTTGACCCAGCCAGTCGCGGATCGGCAGGATGTTTCCATGGAGGTTGCGGCCATCCGTGATCGCGCTGAATTGGCGTGCGGGATCAATCTGTGGGAAGTTGGCCTTGACCGCTTTGCCGATGGCCACATTGCGGTCCTTGGAAAAAATCTCGATTTCGGCGATCCCGATCTGTGACCCTTTGATGTCACCCAAGGTGCTGATATAAGGCTCGATGGCGGTCAAACGCGCATAGCGGCAAGCGGTTTCCGGAAATTGCAGGGTGATGATCGGCCCTGTATCATAGATCGAGGTGGCGCGGTATTCCGCCAGCGGAACGGCATCCGAGAAGTCGGCCAATTTCGCTCCCTCGACGCGCATCCGCCGTGGGATGCCATAGTCGGCATCGTTGGCCTGGGGAGCGGTGTCACTCAAATCCGTAGCGTGAAAGTTGAGCCGGTTGATCGGTTGGACCTCTCCCAGATCCAGTTCTATTGCAGGGGCGTCGCCGATCCCTATTCCGCTGACCATTGCAATGCTTTGCTCCCCTTGGGCTGCGTCCATCAGATAAGGAGTGAATCCATCCACGATGAACCTCTTGTCCCTTGCTCCGCCAACTGGCTCCGTGGATGAGGCGGTGACTGGGCGGTGGAGGGCGATGTTTTCCTGTCCCTTGAAGATCATTATCTCGGCGAGTTCGAGTTCGTATTTGCCGTCCCATGCGCGAGGCGAGAGTTTCGTGGCCTCAAGACGCACCCACGACGCCGCCGTGCCCGGACAAGGCACGACGATGGGCGCGATCCGCGGCAGAATTTGATCCTTTTTGCTAAATGATGCCACGACCTTGCCCTCGGGATCGCGGGTGCTGCCGGCGACAATCCGGAATTCCTCGGGAAACCCGTCGGCCCGGAACCCGGTCTGGGTGCCGTGAAAAATCGAGGGAACCAGCACGATTTGATCAAAGGTGTCTTCCTGTCCGAGTTCGATTTGGACCCATTCCATGGCATCGCCTTTCAGATGGGTGGCAGAGCGGTGTCCGATCGCGCCCACTCCGCTGCGCAGGCTGAAACTGGCGAGTTGTGCAAGTTCGGAATCGACGGTCTTCAGACGTTCCTCGAGTTGGGCGGTGTATAGCGGAGCCAGCAGCCCGTTCGTGCCCACCGGGGCGGCGACCGACCGGGGCAGTCCTGACAACAACAGTAGGAGCAGGATATACGGACTGGGAGTGGCGGGCACTTCGGTAGGTTTTGAACTTTTCCAGGCGGGTGAATCCAAACCCTAGTTGGATTTTCCAAGACCGTCAAACGCCGTCAAATGCCGCGCGGAGGGAGCACATCATCCAAACGGACGATAGGCAGACCGTCGATTTCAGCCAAGAATGACTTTTCATATTGAGAATCGCTGGCACTCTGAAAAATTCAGGAATCATAGCGTCCCGGCAAATGACGATGGGATTACTGACGCTCACGAACTACGGATTGAGCGATCCGGCGCTGACTCTGATCAACAACTGGAAGAACGCATTTTGAATCATCCGAGCCATCGAAACAGCCTTCAACGCCGCGGCCTGCTGCGGGGCTTAATCTGCCTCGCCTTCACCGTCACCCCGGTCCACGCCGTCACGCGAACTTGGGATGCTGGAGGGGGTGTGGACAACAAGTGGACCACCGCCGCAAACTGGGATGCGGATACGTTGCCGGTTGCCAACAATGATGTGGTCATCGACACCGCCGTTACCGTGGACATGAACGGTTTGGGTAGCGGTTTTTTGCCGTCGGGGGTGAAGGTTGCGCTCACCAATGGTGCGACCCTGACCAATTCGACTGGTGTCTGCCGCATGAACGGCGCCTCCTCGGTCAGCGTGGGCAACAATTGCACGCTCAACAAATACTGGGCCATGGGTGCCGGGAGCATGAGCTTCCAAGAAGGGGCGAAATGGACTGCGGGCGATGTGGAGCTGAATGGCCCCAATACCTTCAGCTTCAAGCTGGGGCCTGCCGGGTTCACCAAGCTGACCCCCGGGACTCTCCGGTGGGACGCGACAAAAAAGTTCAGCCAGCAAACCTGGAATGTGGATATGGCCGACTACACGGGACCCTCCCCGGCCAGCATCATCTTGATGGACTGCTCGGGCGCCGCCGACGCTGCCATGACTTCAGCTCTCTGGCTGGCTCAAGCGACGCGCAATGTGACCAACGCGGGTGCCAATGTGGGTTCAACCATTGTCTATGATCCCATTCAGGCCGCATTCGTTCTGAAGGTCCAGGTCGCTCCCTACGTTCCCCCGGTCGCGGACTTGGTATGGGATGGCGGCGGCGGGAGCGTATTATGGACCACTGCCACCAACTGGGATCCGGATTTCGCGCCAGCCACCGGCAATACCGTAGCCATCGCTAGCGCCGTGACCGTGGATTGTCCGAACGTCAATCTACCAGCATGCACGGTTTCGCTCACGAATAATGGAGCCATGACGTGCAGCGCCGGTGCGGTCCGCTTGCAAGGCGCCACGATCAACGTGGCTTCCGGCAGCACCCTGTCCGGGGGATTCTGGGATATGAACAACGGGACCATCAACTTCCAAAACGGGGCGGCAGCTTCGGTGCCTAATTGGGAACTGAAGGGCACCACACGCTTTACTTTCAAGCTGGGGGCTGCCGGGTTCACCAAGCTCACACCGGGAACGCTTCGGGGATCAACCATCACCACTTCGACCTGGGTCGCGGACATGGCCGATTACACGGGCGGCCCCGGGATCATCCCCTTGGTTGACTACACCACCGATGCCTACACCGGTGGAATGACCAACGCGCTCTTCCAGACCGCGACACTGAGTGTGATCAATCTCGGCGTCGGCTACGCCGCCAACCTGCAGTGGAACAATACGACCAAGGCGGTTGAGCTCAATGTCAACGCCGCTCCCGGCGCAGTGACATATTATTGGGATAACAATGGAGCCACAGCCGGCTTCGGCGCGGCGGCCGGCACCTGGGCGTCTCCGACCACTGGCGATGCCACGCAGGGGTGGAGCACGGACGGAACCGGGGGCACGCTGCCCGCAAGCGTTACCACCGCCGAGTTCGGCTCCGTTAACTTCGGTAATGGCACGACTGGTCTGGGGGCGGGCGCCATTACGGTCAGCGGTTCGGTGACGAATTATGACATGACCTTTGCATCCGGCTCCGGGGCCATCGTCCTTTCGGGCGGCACCATCAACTTCCCCCCTTCGGGCGGGACCATCACCGTCAACAACACCACTGACACGATCAGCTCCGTCCTCGCGGGCAGCAGCCTGACGAAGGCCGGCGCCGGCACACTCGTCCTCTCCGGGATCAACACCTACAGCGGCAATACGATCATCAACTCGGGCAAACTCCAGGGAGTGGTCGGCGGAAGCAGCGCGAGTTCGACGCTGGTTCTTGGTGCGTCGACGGCGATCAGCAGCGTGGCCATCACGGACAATACCAAAGAGTGGACGAATGCCGCTCTGAAGGCCAGCGGCGGCGTCTTGGAGTTCAGTTTCGGCGCCGTCACGCCCAGTACGACCGTCAGTCCGCTCAAGATCACCGGAGCCGCCTCTTTCACCGCCACCCCCACGGTGAGGGTCCTTGTAAACTCCGGTCTAGCGGTTGGCACCTATCCGCTGATGACGTGGGGCTCCACTTCCGGGACGGTTCCGACGACTGCCGACCTGACTGTTACTACGTTGGCTTTCAATACTGTGGCCGGCTTGAGCGTTTCGGGTAACACGCTCAATCTTGTGATTAGCGCTGCCCAGGGGCTGTTCCTTGCTTTCAACAGTACGGGAGTTCCGACTTCGGTGACGAACTCGACGGGCGTCGAGTTGTTGAGCGGGACCTCCTCCGGGTTTTACCTGCTGGAGACGAATAATGTGAAGCGCCATTTCAACCAGGTCACCGACCTGGGCGGCGGGGCCTATCGTTTTGGTATAGTCGGCTCGCCGGAGCAGATTGTCGTGCAGTTTGATCGAAAGAACGACTACCTCACGTGTCGGTTTACCTCCATGTCCAATTTCGCGCTGCAGGGGGAACGGCTTTATTTCGGCCTGACCACCACGAAACTCAAGGCACTGGCCCTCGACCATATGGTGGCCGCCTCAAACGGCGCTTCCTCCGTGCAGGTGGAGCGTGTGAACCTGTGGGAGCAAGTGGTCCAATCGCCAATCAACCTCTTGGGCGGATTCGCGATCTATCATAACATCAGTCCCGCCCGGGAAGACTCAACCCTGATTGACTTGTGGACGATGGAAGGGCTGCCGCATCCGAAAGTGGCGGGGGACTGGAATCGGGCGGCGGCCGAAGCATGGCTCACGAATTGGATCAATGCCGCATACGACACAAGCTATCTCAATATCGTCCCGAACAACCTGAGCGAACATTACACCTATACGCCTTATGCGGCCAAAATGGACGCCAAGGCGGTCTATATGTGGAAACTGATCTGGCGCGGGGAATATTGGCTGCAATACCGGCAGAACGATGAGATCAACCCCATCATGTATCCGAACGGCCTGGCCGATATGCAGGCTTTTAAGACCTCGCTTACCACGGATGGCCGTGCGCTCATGTTTCATTACCTCAGCGGCAACATCGGTGAGGAGGACCCGGAGTTTGCCAAGCCCAACGTGTCTACGGATCTCCAAAGCTGGGGCACGGTGACGCTGACCGCCCCCATTTCTACAACGGCGAATACGATGATTGTGCAGCCCGCTGCCGGCGTAAAACTGCCGGTCATTGGCGGAAACCTGTTGCTAGGGCCTCCGGCAATCCCCAGCTACTTTGACTTCAAGACGTTCCGGATCGGCAGCGAGTGGATGAGCGCCAGTTCGGTGACCGATCTGGGTAACGGCACCTGGCAGTTGAACGGCGTGGCCCGCGGCCAATGGCACACAACCACGCAGAGTTATTCGTCCGGCACCAGCCTGCGGGGCTACTTGCGCCCCTACAACCAGGATTTCGTGCCCGATCCCGATTCGCCACTTTTGACAACGATCGCCGCCCGGTGGGCGACACTGAGCAATACCCTGGGACTCAGGGGTTCGGAGTTTGACGGGCTTGAAAATCAAGCGGCAACTGGCAATTGGGGGACTGGCAAGTTCACGGCACAGGTCTATCAGAACCTTGATCATCCTACCGTATCCAATACCAGTGGCGGACGACCTCCCGAGGCCTGGCTGGAATATCACTTCAATCGGGTCAAGGATGCGCTCGGAGGCTCCTTCCAAACGCGGCAACATGCCAGCTTCTATCTCGGAGACGCGTCGTGGATCACGCCGGGGATCGAGGAGGTGGAAAATGAGATGAATAAGTTTTTCAATGTCAACAATCGCGGATTTTCCCTCGGATCCTATGACGTCAAGGGCGTGGCCATTTCAACACTCACGAACCACGGATTGACCGATGAGGTGCTGGCGTTGCTGAAAAGCTGGAAGAACGCATCGCTTCCGATGTCTGCCACGCAACGGGCTGCGATGAACACCTTTCGCCCCTATCTGGGTGCGCGCCTGGCAATCAATGGCAACCACCCATGGGCCACAGCATTGTGGCGTCCGGATGGTTCCCGGCTGCGGAAGTGGTATGCCCTTGGAACTGACAACTACACGCACGAATGGCATTACGGGCAGGAACACGGCAGCATTACGCCGCGCTTCTATGTCACGAACGGCCAAACCCAGACGTTGGAAGTGCCCGCGGCGCTGGACACCGGGGCGCAGCAAACGAGGATCATTGGCCGGGTGCTGCCCCGGTTTGACGACACCAACACCGGCAATATCAATTTAATGCCCTATCTGGGCACCACCAACCTCACGGTAACACGAACCAACACGACGGCCGCAGACGTCTGGGATGATACCCGGTTGACGAAATATGTGATCAGCCCGCTCCGTGATCTGTCAGCCAACCGTGGGCTGGGCCTATGGGTGACGGGCGATAATAGTGGAGCCACCCTGGTGCTCCGGCTGCAAAGAAGCACCCAGTCGCGCGACCATGTGGTGCCGATCAATTTCACCGGGCGGCGCTGGATCGAGATCCCGACCGGCGAACAGGGGTGGCGCGTGAAGAATTGGGGCTGGGCCCTGGCGACCATTCATTCCCTGGATTATCGGTATATTGATTCCATTCGCATCGGAATCGGACACATCCCGGCCAACACGAACTGCAGCGTGGTCTTGGATGGATTGGTCGCCATGAAGGAAACCGCCGAAGCACTGGTCAATCCGACGATCACCCTGGGCGGACAATCGGTCGGCGTCAGCGGGACCATTGCCAGCGGAAACCATTTCATCCTCGCTCCCAGCGGCCTCTTTACCGTTTACAATGCGAATTGGAATGTTGTCTCCACGCAACAGTTGAGCGGACTTCTGCCCGCCAGCCTGACCTCTTTCAGCATGCAGTCCGCCTCCTCCTCATCCAAGATCTGGCTGGAAGTCGGGGTGCAGGCTTCCAATGAAACGACTTCGAGTCCGGCCTACACCAGCACATGGGATGGCGAAGGCGGAGATGGCTTGTGGACCACCGCGGCGAATTGGAACGGCAATGTGCTCCCGGTCGCCGGGAAGGCGATCGACATCAACAGCACCGTAACGGTGGATGCCCTCGGTCTCGGCTCTGGGAATTTGCCGAGCTTGGCGACGTTGAATATCAGCGGCGGGGCGACTCTGACCATGAGTTCCGGGGCCATCCGCTTGAACGGTTCCACGTTGAATGTCGCTTCAAATGGAGCTCTGACCGGGGCGTTCTGGGATCTGAACAACGCGACTGTAAACTTCGAAGCCGGGGCTGGCGCCACAATGACTGACTGGGAACAGAAGGGCGCCAACGTTTTCGGCTATAAATTGAATGCAAATGGATTCACGACGCTGACCCCTGGCCGCCTGAGAAGCGGAAACAACGCCGTTTGGTCCAATGCAACCTATAACATTGATATCTCCGCCTACAACATCACCAACGGCACGACCATCGTGCTGGCCGACTATGCCTCGCACGATGCTGCGTTCAATGGCACATTCAATCCCACCGTCAACATCACCGCCGGAGCCAGCGGACTATCCGCGAGTCTCGCCTTCGATACCGTCAATTCAAAGTTGGTCCTGACGATAGATGCCGCGGGCAACGATGCCCCGGTAGCCCAGTCTCAGACCGTCGGCACCCCTGTGAACACTCCGATCAATATGGTTCTGCGCGCAACGGATCCGGAAAGCGACCCCCTTGCCTTCACGATCGTCACCGCCCCGCTCCACGGAACGCTGACAGGGAGCGGTTCAAACCGACTCTACACGCCGTCTAACAATTTCACCGGGAGCGACACGTTCACCTTCATCGCGGATGACGGGAGCTTGAATTCAAACTCCGGAATGATGACGGTCGTCACCACCCCGCAAACCGCCACCGAACTCTGGTCCGCCTACGATTCCGCCATTCGCAACGATGCCCTGAATGCCGTTGTCCTCGCCAATTGGACGGATGGCGCCATCGCGCTCAAGCAGATCCGCTATGATCTCGGCACTTTGGCTGGCACCCCTGCAAACGCGTCGCCAAAAATCGCGGCCTACTATGGCTATCCCACGGGCGGGACCAACCTGCCCGGCATCGTTCAAATCCACGGCGGAGGCCAGCGGGCCGATCTTAATGAAGTCAAATACTGGGCACAGCAGGGCTATGCTTGCATCAGTATCAACTGGGGCGGATTACCGCTGAACGACGGGCTGCTCAATACGGACTGGGATGGTCTGGCGGCGGGATTTGTGCGGACAGGCGTGGCCAATGCGATTCATCGCGAACCGCTGGAGCCAGCGGTGTATGATGATGGCCATACGTTGTTCGACATCCCGCATCCCCTTAACAACAGCTACCTGCTCAATGCCTATGCCGCGCGGCGCGCCCTGACTTTCCTCTCAGCACAATCCAACGTCAACGCCAACAAGCTCGGGGTCACCGGTCATAGCATGGGCGGCCAGACCACAATGTTCACCGCGACGGATTCACGCGTCACCTGTGTCACCCCGTCGGTGGGCGGATCCGGCTATCTCTCTGAAGACTTCTGGGGGCTGCCCGGCTCAGCCGTGACCCATCACGCAGCGGTTTCCACTGCCTATCCGGACTGGTATAAACGTGTCGCGTCGCCTGAATCCTACTGGCCCAATGTCCAGTGTCCGACACTATTTCTCGAGGGTGCCAATGATTACAATGCGCCGCTCGACTTCGTCGTGAAAGGAATGAGTCTCCAACCGACGAACGTCCCACAGCAACTGGCAGTCGCGCCGCACTTCAACCATAGGTTTGATACCCCGTCGTATGCAGCCCGTGTGCTGTGGCAGAAAACCCACCTAACCGACACCTTCAGCTTCCCACAGAAGGCCGTGGCGCAACTCAACCTGACGCAACCCGACGGCATCCCGGTATTCAGCGTCTGGCCGGACACCAGCACTCCTAACACCATCGTCGGCGTGGATATCTACTATGGCTATGACCGTGATCCGCTCAACCGCTTCTGGCGGGATGCTCAGGCTGTCCAGACCAACGGGCACTGGGAGGGCAAGTGCCCGGTCTATAACCTCAACGAACCGCTGGTTGCCTTTGCCATTGTCACTTATGATTGCGGGTTCGACCTCGCCATGCCCGCAGGATATAGCAGCCCCACACGAAAGTTCAGCTTAGCTTCCGAAGTCAAGATGGCTTATCCGCCAACGCTCTCGACCAACGGCGTGCTGGCGACGGAATTCCACCGGCGATCCATTGATGACTTTGCTAGGGGCTTTCACGATTGGTATTCACTGAATCCAGACAATCCGGTGTATTGGCAATACTGGACCCGCAAATTGAACGACCCCTCCTGGAAAGGCCCGGCTGCTGGCAATCTGGACTTATCCGTGGCGACCACAGGTTCCGGGAATACGTTAGGCATCAAGCTTGTAACCGGCTCGTGGAACGAGACCGCTGCGAATACCTATGTTGCAGTCGTTTCAGTCGCTGGCAGTAATAACCTATCGCTCCCCGCAGGAGCGTTCACCAATGTGGGTTCGGGCGCGGCCTTGGCCAGTTGGGACAATGTGAAACAGCTGGCGCTGGTGCCTGGCAACATGGTGAATGCCGCATTGCCCGTATGGACCGGTGCGGTTCCAGTGTTCTCCAACCTGCGGTGGACTGGCGGCTCCTTCTCTCTTGTCAACGGTGTGCCGTCAGCGTGGCTGGCGAGCTACGGTTTGGAGGAGACCGATGCTGCCGCCTTGTCGGACTCCGATCACGACGGCCTGCTCAACTGGGAGGAATACCTGACAGGAACAGATCCTGTGAACCGCGCCTCCGCATTCAAGATCACATCCGTGGGCAGCGCGGGAAACCAGCGCGTCGTCCAATGGCAGGCGGTCGCTGGGAAAACGTACTCGGTGTGGTTCAGCGAGGATTTGACAGACAATAGCTGGACGTTGAAGCAAACCGGAATCACCGGAGTGGCCCCCACCACCAGTGCGACGATTCCCAGCACCAGCAGTAAGGGGTTCTTCAGGATCCGAGTCGAACCTTAAGGAATCGCTGATTTAATCGGGGTCATACCAAGCGGGGCCGGTTTGCTGTGCGGTTTGAGTGAGTTCCCCCACGCCCCCCCCCCGGGTGATCAAACCTTCAGCAGATTTCCAAGGCCGTCAAATGCTGCGCGACTCGAGCACATCATCCAAACGGACGATAGGCAGACCGTCGATTTCAGCCAAGAATGACTCCTCATGTGGAGAATCGGCAAAATTATGAAAACTTCAGGAATCATGGCGTATCGACAATTGGTGATGGGGTTGCTGACGCTCGGTCTTGCCGCCATTGCGGAGGCGACCGAGCCGGAGCCCTGGGCGCGCTTTTCCGGGGACGGGCAAAAGATCGTGGTCGAGGCGGAGGGGATTAGCCAATTCACAGCGGTTTCATCGGCGGTATTTGATGCCGGCGCACAGACCCAGCGAGTGGGGATTTCAGGCTATAAGATGATCGGACCCATACGTCAAAGCGAGGGCATGACACCCTTCGGCGACGCGGTCATCAGTGAGGCGACCTTTGGCAGCAACGCCGCACCATTTCAATACACACTGACCTTGAAGCGTCTGAAAAACCTGCGTGCATTCACGCTGCAAGGCGTGTTTCACAACCGCAGCGACCAGGACACCCGGCTCCACGCATTTGATCTGCTCGACACCCGCAAGGGGGCCGGTGGCAGTTTCGAAGTGCCGGATACTGACGCATGGCTAGTCACACCGCTGATGGAGGACACGCCGGCGGTTTCCCTGACGGTTGCGGAAAAGCGCCTGAAGGAAGCGGCGCTTGTCTATCATAATAACGGCACTGGCTTCCTCGTCGGTCCGGTGGGTCCCGCAGAGGCCTATACCAACTTCCAGGCCGTGGGAAAATTCATCATTGCCGGGGTGGAGATGGACAAGGTGCTCGTGCGGGCCGGTGAAAGCCGCCGCAGTGAGGAGATGATTTTCGCCTTCGAACCGGTCGCGACTGCGACGAGTGTCTGGACGCGATGGGTGGCCGCCACCCACGGCGCCCGCCTCCATCGCGGGCCGGTTTACGGCTGGTGCAGTTGGTATGACCGCACGACCCACATCGACGAGGCGCACGTCATCGAGGTGACAAAGACGATCGAGGGAAATCCGAACGTGTTCGGCAAAGGCATCATCCAGATCGACGACGGCTATCAGAAGATGGATGGCGACTGGGGTGGCAACGACAAATTCCCATCCGGCATGGCGGCGGTGGCCAAGCGGATTCGCGAGGCCGGCTGCACACCCGGGGTCTGGTTCGCACCGCTGATGATGCACCCGGATCATCCATGGCAGAAGCAGCACCCGGACGCCATGCAGACCGACGCCCAGGGCGTCAACACGTTCATGAACGCCAATTCATTCCACCCCGCCGGGGCGAATTGGATCAACCCGTCGCATCCGGAGTCGAAGAAGTTTCTTGCCAACATCATCAAGGATGCCCGCGACCGTGGCTTCGGCTACATCAAGATCGACTTCAACGGCATCGGCAACAAGTTCGTGGACCCCACCCAGACGCGCATGCAGGCATTCAGGGAGTTGTATGCGGTGTATCGCGAAGCGGCGGGAAATGACATGTATATCTTGTCCTGCCTCGGCCAGCCAACGCGCGGAGTCGTCGGGTTCATCGATGCGGCGCGCGTGGGTCCGGATTCGCACCCCGCCAGCTTGAATCACTGCCTCGACTCCGTCCTGCGCTTCCAAATCTATGATAAGGTCTGGTGGCACAATGATGCGGATGTTTCCTACCTCGCGAAGAAGTTAGAGAGCCGGAAAGTCGGCTACACCCCGCAAGGCGAAGGCATGTGGAGGAGTTGGCACAACATCGTCGCCCTGACCGGCGGCACCGCCATGATCAGCGAGCCGATCCAGATGCCGGACGTGAAGGAAGTCTGGCGGAACTATGAAATCATGCGACCCGCCAGCCGGGAGCCGGCCCGCTTGCTGGGCCTGGGCAACTCAACTGACAACGAGATCTTCGGCTTTTCGGCCAAACGGGCCTATGGTGACTTCGCCGTTTACAACCTCTACAACCCAGGCAAGGAAGCGAAGACGATCACCCTCGATTTCAAGGCGGCGGGCTTGCCAGCCGGCGTGAACTGCGCCGTCTTCGATTTCTGGACGAACAAACTTCTCGGCTACGCCAAGGATACCTACACCACGCCGACCTTGGAGCCGCTTTCCTCCAACCTCCTGCGCTTTACGCCACTGGATGAATCACGCGCCGACTCTCCGGCCCTGATCGGTTCCAACCTGCATTTGTCTATGGGAGCCACCGAGATCGAAGCCATCCGCACGGGTGCTTCAAGCGTTACGCTGCAACTGAGTGATGCCGGGGCGCAGGACGGAACTATCACTTTCTTCAGCCGACGCCGACTCACAGTGAAGTCCGCCGAAAACTGCTCGGTGAGCTCCGTGAAGGATCTGGGTGAAAATCTTTGGCAGGTCAATGTCACAGGCCGCAAATGGAACACAGCCCAATCGATTGAATTGGGCATCGCGGATCGCCTGCCCTTGCCCACAACCAGCTCCATCAAATGATCACCATGAAAAAATCCATCCTTACCCTGCTGGCAGCTTGGCTGTGCCTGCCGGCTTGCGCAGTCGAGAACCTCAAGCCCGTCGCGGGTTGGGAAGAAGTCGGATCAGGAGTTTGGAGGGCGAAAATCGGCGAGCCGGACAAGGAAATGGCCTACACCAGCCTCGCCGCGCGCCCACCGCGGATCGAGGCGCTGAATGCCTTGCCGAAGGTTTCCTTTCCGTTCGCCAAGTCCCCGATCGAGTTCCAACAATCCGATGACCGGCTCATCCAGGTGCGTATCCCTACAGGCGCGGATGAAACGATCTACGGCTTTGGGCTCCAACTCGATGGCATCAAGAAGAACAGGAAGGTGCTCGATCTCAATGTCGATCACTGGGAGAAAGGCGGCGGGCGGACTCATGCGCCGGTGCCGTTCTATATTTCCAGCAAAGGCTATGGCGTGTTGTTCAACACCGCGCGTTTTCTCAAAGTCTATGTGCAGGTCGGCAACCGCAAGGACTCCCCTAACAATCCACCGCCCATCGACCGCAACCCACCACCCGAAGAACCGGCCAAGGGTGCGTGGGATCCGCAGCCGGTCACGGATGCCGTCGAGGCCCATCTCGCGGCCAAGGGCTTGGAAATGATCGTCTTTTCCGGCAAGAACCTCCAGGACATCGTGTCCCGCTACAATCTCTACTGCGGAGGCGGGGCCCTGCCGCCGCTGTGGGGACTCGGATTCTGGCAACGGACCAAGGCGAACTACACCGACAAGCAGGCGGAGGAGGAAGTCGATTCCTTCGCAAACCACCAGATTCCCCTCGACGTGATCGGCCTGGAACCCGGTTGGATGACCCGTTCGTATCCCTGCACCTTCGAGTGGCAGAAGCATCGCTTTCCGGATCCAGCGGCATTTGCCAAGCGCATGACCGACAAGGGCATCCACCTGAACCTTTGGGAAAACCCTTATGTTTCGCCCGAAGGCAAACTCTACGGGAAACTCTATCCGCTATCCGGATCTCACATGGTATGGCTCGGCATTGTGCCGGACTACACCTTGCCCAAAGCCCGGGAAATCCTTTGCCAACAACATGCCGAGGATCACCTCAGCATCGGCATCAGCGGCTACAAAGTGGACGAGGTGGATGGTTACGACCGCTGGCTGTGGCCGGAGCATGCGACCTTCCCGTCCGGCACGCCCGGCGAGACCATGCGCCAGACCTACGGCATGATCATGCAGAACATGCTCTATCAAAACTTGTTTCACAAAAACAACACCCGCACCTACTCCCTCGTGCGTTCGAGCAACGCAGGTGCTTCCGGCTTGCCCTTCGTGCTCTACAGCGATTCGTATGACCACGCCGAGTACATCACCGGCATTTCCGCCGCCTCCCTCGGCGGCGTTCTGTGGACGCCCGAGGTGCGCCAGGCCAAAACACCCGAGGAATGGCGCGCCCGAATCCAGACAGTTTGTTTCTCCCCACTGGCGATGCTCAACGCCTGGGAATCCGGCACCAAACCCTGGGAGTTCCCATCCGTGGCCGACGATGTGCGCGACGTGATCCAACTGCGCATGCGCTTGCTGCCTTATCTTTACACCGCGTTTGCCAACTACAACCGCCACGGCATTCCGCCGATGCGTGCCATGGTGCTCGAACAAGGCGCTTCCGACGCGCCAACCGCCGCGACCGCCGCGAAGCTCGACGATGTCACCAACCCCTATGCCGAAAGCGTCTCTCTGGAGCAAGACGATCAGTTCATGTTCGGTCCGTCCATCCTGGTCGCACCCTATTATGGGAAACTCACACTCAAACGCACGGTGAAGTTACCG
>Ga0315904_10006616_pt1 | contig 15818 bp, 11 predicted proteins | sample LakEriMetagenome_6_FD_203529 | JGI IMG/M metagenome (GOLD analysis project Ga0315904, IMG submission 203529) | Freshwater fungal communities from buoy surface, Lake Erie, Ohio, United States - Buoy 12 MA120 | ecosystem: Environmental > Aquatic > Freshwater > Lake | place: USA: Lake Erie, Ohio... | reverse complement strand
CCGCGTCGAAACGATAAAGTGGCGTGTCTGCCGGGAGGCTGGTGATCGAGCCGGGCGGTTCGCTCGGTCCAGACTTGCGAGACGCAGGCGAAGCTTCGCGGTTGGCGATTGACCTGCGCGGCGTCGAGGTTGCCGGGATCGTTGCTGTGTTTCCGCCAACTGCGCGGGAGGAGAGAATCTCAAATTCAGCCAAGGTCGACAAGCGAACATCATCGACCACGCCGGTCTGCATTTCGGCCGCTGCCTCAGCGATTTGCAACCGCGGTCCGGAAAAAGCGTTCGACGTCACGCTGGACCCGAAAGCAGGATCGCCAAATTCAACTTCCACTTGGCACTGGGCGCAGACCAAGCCCTCTGGCTGAATCGCCACCAGTGGAGAACGACTTTGACAACTGGGACACCACATCGGCTGGGGCTGTCGGGGGATGGGGCTACCTTGCGCTACCTTGCGCTACCTTGCGCTACCTGGCGTTACCGGGCAAGTGAGAACTCGCGCTGCGTGAGCCCCGCTTGCTGGTTGTTTGTTCGGCCATCCGAGGGCCGATTCTCGAACCGCCGAGCGCAAAACCGGCAGGGACACCACAATCGTACCGCTCTGCCAAGCAAAGAACCGACACAACCGTCAGAGTCATCGCATTTCGGGGCCCTGACGCCCGCACGAATGGGTTTGACAAGCTGATTCTGACCCGCGGCGGGAAAAGCCAGCAGCCAGAACCGATCCGGTCGAGATCCGCCGAAAAGGTAGCGGAGAGGGGGCGAATCGAACCAGCGGCGTTCGGGGGCCGCGGCGGCCAGCGCCTGATCGGTCAGGTCAAAGTGCGAGTGGCCGTAGGGGGGGGCGCTGGGAATCGTGTTTGGCTCTTGCCCGACCCGGTTCCAAGGCCTTGATTTCTTTCCAAAACCCTGACGGGCATTTCCCCTTTTCGAATTGGACCGGGTTAAACTGTGAAGCGACCAAGTAAGTCCTCGGCCAAGACCTGATCGGGTCAGTCGGGGCGGTGAGGTCGCTCCGCAGTTAAGTCCAACCGGGGGTGCTTCGCCGTGGTCGGTTTCGTTCACACCTCTGCCTCGAGACTTGCCATGTTTATTCGGAAGCCCTTAAGACTTGCCTTGATCGTGCCGCTGCTCGCGGCCAGTTTGCTGTCTGCTCAGGATTTCAAAGCGCCATTGCTCGACCATGCTGGTCGAATCAAGAACTACGAGCAGCATCTGCAGATGCGTTCCAGTTCGCCGTATCAGGAGTACAAGTGGAAGCATATCGGTCCGCTTTCGATGTGCGGTCGCGTGACCGACATTGCCAAGCCGCTCGACAAGCCGCATACCTTTTATATCTCGACTGCCTCGGGCGGTGTCTGGAAAACGGAAAACGAAGGGACAACTTGGGTTCCGCTGTTTGAAGATGCTCCCTCGGCTTCGACGGGAACCGTTGCGGTTGACCCCCAGAACTCCGAGACGCTTTGGGTTGGCACTGGCGAGTCCAACATTTTCCGCAGCACCATGGCCGGCACTGGTGTCTACAAGTCACTCGACGGGGGGAAGACGTGGAAATACATGGGGCTGGGAGAGAGCCAGCACATTGCCCGAATCGTGATTCATCCCAAGGATTCGAACACGGTTTACGTTGCCGCCTGCGGCAATGAATACACGCCCAATCCTGACCGCGGTGTCTACAAGACAACCGACGGTGGAGTGACCTGGGCCAAGGTGCTGTTCGAGGACGAAATGACCGGTGCCATCGACTTGGTGATTGACCCGGCAGAAAGCGAGACGCTGTACGCCTCGATGTGGCATCGGATTCGTCGGCCTTGGAGTGATCCGCTTCCCGGCCCGGGCGGGGGCGTTTACAAGACGGCGGACGGCGGAAAAACGTGGACGCGGCTCACCAAGGGGTTGCCCGCGCAGGGTGTCGCCGGTCGAACGGGGTTGGCGATCGCAGCCAGCCAGCCGAATACGGTCTACGCCATTGTCGATAGTCACGAAGTCGTCGGACAAGCTGACGACGGCCAGCGCGACAGCTATGGCCGGGTTCGCGGAGAAATCAAGAAAGGTGCGGAAGTCTACCGTTCGGACGACCGGGGCGAGAATTGGCAATTGGTCAGTGGCGAAGACCGGGCAATGCGCGGACTGCATTCGACTTACGGCTGGGTCTTCGGGCAAATTCGGGTCGACCCGACCAACCCCGAGGTGATTTATGTCATGGGCGTGCCGCTGCTCAAGAGCGAAGACGGGGGCAAGTCATTCAAGGGGCTGAACTACCGTGGCCTGCATTCTGACCACCATGCCCTCTGGATCGACCCTGCCAACCCCGAGTACCTGATCAACGGCAACGACGGTGGAATCAACCTTTCCTATGACGGCGGCAAGACTTGGAAGAACATCGAAAACCTGCCGGTCGTGCAGTTTTATAATGTCGCGGTCGACTGGGCCAAGCCCTTCAACGTCTACGGCTCGATTCAGGACAACATGAGCTGGACCGGTCCCTCGGATCATGACCCGCGCAGAGGCGACCCGAATGCCTGGAAGCCGACCGCTGGGGGCGAGGCGAGCTACCATGCGGTTGACCCAAATGATCCGAACACGCTTTACTCGGAATCGTTTTACGGTTCGATCATGCGGACCAACGTTGCCACCGGTGAGACCAAGCAAATCAAGCCCGAGTCGCCGGACGACCAGCCGCTGCGAGGGCAATGGCTCGCTCCGTTCCAACTTTCGTCGCACAACTCGCAGGTGGTTTATCACGGAATGAACCGGGTGTTTCGTTCGCTGAACCGGGGCGACACGTGGGAGTGTATCAGCCCCGATCTGACGCACAACGATCCGCAGAAGCAGGGGAACATCTCCTTTGCCACGATTACGACGTTGAGTGAATCGCCGCTGAAGTTTGGTCTGCTTTACGCCGGTACGGATGATGGGCGGGTGCACGTCACGCGAGATCATGGTTTAACCTGGACCGAGATCACCAAGGGGCTGCCACCTCTGAAGTGGGCCTCGCGCGTTTGGGCCTCCAAGTTCAAGGAAGGGACTGTTTACCTGACTTTGAACGGCAAGACTGACAATGATTTTCAGGCGTACGTTTATCGCTCGGATGATTATGGAGCGACGTGGCAGGATATTGCCGCTGGAATTCCCGGCGGTCCGATCAACGTCATCAAGGAAGACCCCAAGCATGCCGGCTTGCTTTACGTCGGTTCGGACCTTGGAGTCTATGTCAGCTCCGATGACGGCGCGACCTGGCAAGTGCTCGGTAGTGAATTGCCGCTGACTTTCGTTCACGACCTGGTGATTCATCCGCGGGATAACATTTGCGTGATCGCGACGCACGGGCGGGGGATGTTCACGCTCGATGTGCGGCCGTTGCAGCGGGCCGTTGGGCGTCAGCGATCGCCCGGCGAAGACGCCGACCCCGAGGCCGAGGGGAAGTAGCGGGTGTGGGCAACGTGTGAGCCTGGCGCGAATCGCCGCGGCCGAGGGGCGTTCGCGTTTAGCTGCCGCCCCGGCCGCTCGGTTGCCAGCGTTTGGCCCGCCTGATTTTTCGGGTCCGATGAACTTGGTCCGACCAGCCCGACGCCCCGCAGCGCTGCTCCAGCCCAGTGGAGGAGTTGCCATCTATCCGTTGCCTTGGTGGACTGGGTGTTCGCCGTACCATTTGACTCAATCCTGAACGATGGCTTTGCCAAACTGCTTAGCCGCTCGTTCGTATAGCCCCTTTTAGTCACTTGGCTATCTGGGACACGGGAGAGACCTGGCGGCTTTTTCCCGTTTTGCCCCGAGCTTGTCGGCGGGAATGGGTGGGAAATGGGTTCGAATCGTGTGAGACGGATGCTTCGCTCGCCCCTGAGACGACAGTATTCCGCTGTACCGGTTTGGGCGTTTCGCTAGACTGGACGCAGATTGATCGCGGCCGGGAGTCAAGCCACCCGGTTCGCTGATGGTTGGCTTGATACGGTTTTCTTGACTCGAGGAGAAACGCATGAACAAGAGTTGGTTGAGGCTGGGGGCTGTGGCGTTTGCCGCGGCATTCAGCCTGCCCGCGTTCCTGACACCGGCTGCGGCAGCAGTGTTGCCGCTGGCGTGGCAGGAAGGCGAGGCGGAAAAGTCCGGCGAGGAGCCGGCGCAGGAGCCGCAGACGCCCGAGGAAAAGCTGGCGGCTTGGCAACAGGACTATCAGGAGCAGATGACCAAGTTCAGCCAAGCTGCGCGAGCTGCAAAGACGCCCGAAGAGCGGGCTGAGGTCATGAAGCTCCAGCCGAGGCCGATGGAGTTCGTCGACAAGTTCATGGAGCTGGCACAGGAGAATCCGAAGACTCCGATCGCGGCCAAGGCCCTGGTCTGGGTGGCGATGAACGGGCGGGGAACGCCGGCCAGCGCCGAGGCGACCAAGCGGCTGCTTGAAGACCATCCGGATTCGCTGGAAATCGGGACGGTCGTCCAAATGCTCGGCATGGGGATGCCCGACCCGGGCAATGAGACGCTGCTGCGGAAGGTCATTGAGACCTCGCCGCATGCTGAAGTCCAAGCCAAAGCGACGTTCTCGCTGGCCAATTTGCTCAAGCAAATGATCGACTTCAAAGGTCGGATGGACGCAGATCCGCAAATGGCCGAAGCGATGTCGCGGTCGCTGCCCAAGCCTTCACTGGAATACCTCCAGGCGATCGGTACCGAGGCCAATCCGCTGGACAAGCTGAACGGTCGCATTGAGGAGTTGTATCAGAAGATTGTCGACGAGTATCCCGACGTGAAGTTGGGGAATCGCACGCTGGGCAAGGTCGCCGAGGGCGCCTTGTTTGAGATGCGTTATCTTTCGATCGGCAAGATTGCTCCCGACATCGAGGGCAAGGATTTTGACGAGGTGGCTTTCAAGCTGAGCGACTATCGCGGCAAGATCGTGGTGCTCGACTTCTGGGGCGATTGGTGAGGCCCGTGCCGGGCGATGTACCCCCACGAGCGGTCGCTCGTGAAGCAGTTGTCTGACAAGCCGTTTGCCTTGATTGGCGTGAACAGTGACAAAGATCTCGATTCGATTCGCGAGATCGTGAAAGAGAAAAATATTACTTGGCGGAGTTTCTGGAACGGACCGGAGGGAACCTCGGGCCCAATTTCCACCGCTTGGAATGTGAGTGGCTGGCCGACCATTTACGTCCTTGATGGCGAGGGCAAGATTCGGTTCAAGAATGTTCGCGGCGAGGCGATGGATAAGGCACTCGAGACCTTGTTCGCCGAAATGAAGCTCGACGTGAAGATTACCCATGATGAGGAGGAAGGCGAGGGCGGAAGTGAAACGCCTTTGCCAGCTGCCAAAGAGCCGGTTGCCAAGGGCAAAGTGCTCCCGGCCACGCCTCTTCTGCCCCCCAAGGGTGGAGAGTAACTTCTGCTCTGCTGAGCCGGAACGGAGCGGCCAGCTGGGAAAAAATCTGCTGAAGGCTCACATTCAGCTTCTTCTCACCCCTGCGGCCGGGATTGGTCGCAGGGGTTTTTTTATGGGGCTGCGACCGCAGGACTCGGTGTTTGGTTTGACCCTCGCCGAGGTCTGAACTAGATTGGGTACGTCGTGGGGATGGTGACGGCCGTAACGGCTGTACCGCCGCTGCGGGTGCTCCTTGGCTCCTCCCCACGCGCTCTTCCATGTCTTTCACCACGGGTTTACACGGGTTTAGTTGCATCATGAGCATTTCTTGGGTTTACGCTGTCAACCGTCTTGTTGCGGCTTTGGTAGCGGCAGTCGGGGTGTTTGCTGGGGCCAATCTCGGGTTCGCTGACCTTCTGGTCTCGGACAATTTCGGGAATCAGATTGTGCGCTACGATCAAGACACAGGCGCCGTTCTGGGAACGCTGGTTTCGGGTGGGCAGCTGAATGGTCCGGTCGGAATGCGGCTGGATGGCAACGGCGACCTGCTGGTCGCCAACCAGGGCGACGGACGGATTCTCAAGTACAACGTGATCACCGGTGCCTATCTGGGAGATTTTTACAACGGCTCCGCTCTTTCCAGCCCGGCTGACTTGCGTTTTGGCACCGACGGCAATCTGTACGTTGCCAACTTCAGCGGCAACTCAGTCAGCCGCTTGGATTCGGCTGGGACATTCCTCGGGGCTTACACCAATGGCGGGCCGCTGGGCGGAAACTCGTCCTTCGCGTTTAACAGTGCGGGCGAGCTGTTTGTCGGCAATTTTGGGGCCGGTCAAGTCCTGCGCTACGATTCGACGGGAAATTATGTCGGTGTTTTTGCCTCGGGACTGATGGGCGCTTCTGGACTCGTGTTTGACGCCGATGGGGACCTGTGGCTGACTTCGCTGATGGGCCATCAGGTGACGGAACTCGACGGCTCCGGAAGCGTCAAGACGCAATTCACGACCAACTTTGGGACCCTAACCGAGACCTTTCCCTCGCACATTTTGTTCGCTCCCGGCAACCCCAGTGAACTGTGGGTCTCGCTCACCGGTGCTGGCGGGGTGTATAAATACCTGACGGATGGAACCTTCCTCGGTCCCAAGACCTTGGGCAATGCCTTGCTCGTTCCGGGCCAATCGCTGATTGTTTCTGCGGTTCCCGAACCGGGTACCGGTTTGCTTTTGGCTGGTACTGCGGTTTTGCTGACTGGACTGCGCCGCCGCCGGGCGGGTTGAGCCGCAAGGCGGTTTCGCCTCGGCGCTCGCCTGAGGGTTTCCTCGCCTGAGTGTTCCCTCGAATGAGAACAGGACGCGGTTCATTGAGCCGCGTTTTTTTATGGACCTTGAAGGACCCTTGGCGGGCCACTTCCCGGGGAGCTTAGGGAAGCCGCCGAACTGATTGAACTCAGGAGAAACAGATGAGCCGCTCACTTGCTCGCCAAACGGCAATCTTGCACCGCGGGTTCACGCTGATTGAACTGCTGGTTGTGATTGCGATTATCGGGATACTGGTTGGCTTGCTGCTGCCAGCAGTACAAGGGGTCCGCGAGGCGGCTCGACGGACTCAATGCCTGAACAATATGCGTCAACTCGGATTGGCGACGCTGAACTTCGAGAGTGCCCGCCGAGTCTATCCGGTCGGGGCCGAGTCCAAGCCTTACCCCGGCAACCCTTCGTACCCGCACAACTTTTACCGCTGGAGTGTGCTGGCTCATTTAACCCCCTACCTCGAACAGAGTAACGCCTACAACACGCTGAACCTTTCGGTGCCGCTGTTTACTCCGGGCGGTTTCTCCATTTCTCCCGAAAATCGGGTGGCGGCCGGTTTGCTCGTGGGAACGTTTCTTTGCCCCAGCGACCAAGGCGTTCCCGTTTCCTCGGGCTACGGCGTAACCAATCTCGGTCCGACCAACTACGCTGGCTGTGCCGGGACCGGAGCAGGGGGGGGAACCCCGTTCAAAGACGAAGGAGCTGACGGTACGTTCTACGTCAACTCGGCGACTCGGGTGGCTGATTTTCTGGATGGCACCACGAACACCATTGCTTTTTCCGAGAGCACGCTCGGGACCGGGGACGAGAGCACGAGCAATCCGCAATTCGTCGCCAAGGACCCGGACACGGTCTATGGCTTCGTCTACCAGGCTCCGCTGACCGAGGCGCTGGCCGCCAGTGTCAACCAATGGAATGTCACCAACCGCCGCGGCTTCATGTGGATCAACGGCGAGTATCGCTGCACGCTGTACAACCATTACTATCCGCCAAACAGCCGCACGCCTGACTTGCTCGGTGTTCGTCTGGTCCATCCCACGCCGGACAAGCGGTTGACCGGTTACGGCTGGCGGGCGGCTCGCAGCCGCCATCCTGGTGGAGTGAATATCAGCCTCGCGGACGGCTCTACCCGCTTCATCACCGAAACGGTCGACATGGCGATTTGGCGCGGGCTGGCCACCCCCAACGGCCGTGAAGTTCTCGGTGAGTTTTGAGTTACCGCCCATCAGCGGCGGGGGGAGGGAGGTCTCTCACGGAGACACAGAGGCACGGAGGAAGCAGCAGGAATGCCAAAGGGGAGAGAATAATAGTTGATAGTTGTTGGACGAACACAAGGCCGGAAAATACATCCAGATCGCACACGGCCAAAAATAATCCCTAGCAACGATCCACTAGACCAGTCTTCAACTAACAACTACCAACTTCTCTTTCCTATTTCCCCCCTTCCCACCGTGCCTCTGTGAGCGCCCCTTCTTCGTACCTCGCCAGGGCCTGACTACTCACGAGAGCATTACGACTCACGAGCAGTGATGATTCGCCTCGAGTGGCACCTCTCGCGCAAAATGCGCGCCGGTAACTCGTACCAGTAGATCGGCTCGGCCTCCATGGCGCCGAACTCTTCGTCCGAAGTGAATTCGTCCTCCACCGGGAGTTCCAATTCATGCCGGTAAGGCCTCAGCGTTTCGCGGTCCTGATCGAGCACGACTTCGACCAGGCTTTTCGGATTGAATGCGCTGCAAGCCGTGTATTCCTCGGGATGGAGTCGATATCGGCGAGTGGAATCCGGAAAGCCGTTGCGGATCAGTTCCTCGGCTTCGGCATGTGGCAGAAACAGGTAGAGCTTGATGCGCATGGATGGTGACTCGGTGGCCAAATTGGTCGCGGCGATAATGGGTTACTTCGAAACGCTTTCGGCCGTCGCAGCCAAGCATCAGGGGGGCGTGGGGATGGCAGCCCTGACCAGCATTGGATGCTCGCTTTTTCGTTGGTCTTTCTGATCGGCTGGCCGGCGTGTTTATCCCTTTCGAATTGCCTGCCCGATTTTCCAGTCTGCCCGGGCGCTTTGCTGACCGATCCAACGGGACCGACGGCCCGTCGCGAACGTTTGCCCCACCGTTTGCCCCACCGGTTGCACTGCCGGTTGCACTGCCGTTTGCACTGCCGGTTGCACTAACGGTTGCACCTGCTGGAGACTTTTGTGTTCAAAACCGGACCACTCCTGACAAGCTGGGGGGGCGTGTCGATTCGGCCCGCGCACAAAAAAACCCTGCGAATCTTTCGATTTCGCAGGGTTTGTTCAGCGAGGTCGACGGGGCTCGAACCCGCAACCTCCGGCGTGACAGGCCGGTGCTCTAACCAATTGAGCTACGACCCCTCGGTTTCGTCTCAGACGACCGGCCAGCGTTGCCAAGTCGGATGAAAACCGACCTGATGCCACTCAGCCAACCGTCCCTCAAACCGGGCAGGGTACCCAGCTGGAACAATCAAATCCCCCGGTTCGCCGAAGCCAAAAAACGCTGGCCAACCGCTTGGGAAGTAGAGAAATTTAGCCTCCGATTCCGACCTTGGCAAGCCCGCAGAGGTTCGGATTTGGCAGGATAAAGCTCGGAAAAATCGGCAAAACCAGTCTGATCTCCGGTTCGAGTTTCCGGATTCCCCCCAGCCGCAAAATTTGCCGGGGTTTAGTGAAAGCTAGGCTTGGAAAGAAAACGGAACCCTTGTGTCCTCTGTTTCGCATCGCTGACCCGAGCTTGAGCCGATCCCAAGCCGGGCAAATCGCGCGGTGGCGGACGACTTCGGTGTTCCCCCCCGAGCCCGTCTACGGGCCCGGGAATTCGGCTTCCTTCCTTCCTCCTCCTCAAATCGGAAATTGATGATCCGGTTTCAACAACTGTCCTTCTGTTACCTTGGGTACCGCGTATGTCCAAGCTGAATTCGATCCTCCAATGGGCCAATGATGTCCTCGAACGTCCCGAGCGTTTGACTTGGGAAAACTGGCTCGCACTTGGCTTGCTCGCAGGAGCCTTTTGTCTGTACTGCCTCCGCAGCAAACCATACAACTAAGCTCGAGTTCCAGGTAAGTTCGAGTTCCAGACGAGTGCCGCAAGGCAGCCCCAGCGACCCACCGAGTTCGCCTCGATTCGTGAAAGGAAAGTCGAGCGGAGAAATTCGGCGAGGCACGCCGATGTCGGGAAACTTGAAAACCGTCCCAAGGGAAGTCCCGGTTGGGTAACCCCCGGCGGACCGGTCAGTAAAGAATTTCTTCCCGCTCATATCCGAGTTCGCGGATCCGGGCCGCATCCCGAGTTGCCTGGTCGGGGATTTGCAATGCGTCGAGCAACTCGCGCCGATGCCGCAGTTTGACCGCCAGTCCGCGGGCGACACTTCGTTGCCAGGTCCGCAGGTCCTGATTCAACTGAATTTGATTCGGCAGATCCGAACGCCAGCCGAGCAGCACCATCTCATCGGTTGCAATCGCGACGTCAAGCAGTTCCAGAGCCCGCTGCCTTTGCGCGGCGTTGGAGGATGCGCGAAAGCGGACATACGCTTCCGTATCGAGCAGGTTGGATCCGGTCTCGGCGAACTGCAGGGCATCGACATCGCTCTCCAGTTCCTCCAGCCAACGGCTCTCCTCACAACCCAGCGCCTGGGCCGCGCGACGGTCGACGAGGCTCTCGGAAGTGTTGCCCAGATCATCCAGCAACAGGGCTCGAAGTAACAGCAAGCCAGCTCGATCCTGCCTGACCCGCGCCAGATAAACCCGAGCATCGATCGCAAATTCCTCTCCCGGCAACTGCAATCCCGGAAGCTGCTGCAGTTCACTGGTGGCCGAGGTCAGCAGATTCGACTGAAACTCCCGCTCCAACTCTTCCAGCCGCAACAAGTTGGCAGTGACGAGGGGCAGGAATTCTCCTTGCTTCTGGAATCGCCGGCTGAGCAAGGCCCCGGCTGTGAGAGTTTGAACGGCGAGGTTGGTCGGCCGGCTCAACGCGCGGTCGGGAAGTCTTTGGAATCGCTTGAGGATTTCGCCGATACACCATTCGGCCTGGTCCAGCTCCAGCCCGCTCACGGCTCGGATGTAGGCGAGCGAATTCAATCCCTCCAGCGTCTGTCGCGGATGAGGACTCAGTTCCTCTCTCCGCTTGGCAAAGTCCAGAGCCACGGGACCATTGCCCAGTTGCAGCTCCGAGTAAAGCTTGCAGATGTACAGTCGGGAGAGAAACCGTTCGGCTCCGAAAAGGGCCGATGGCGATCGTTGTTGGTTCAATTTCAACAAGTCATCGCAAAGTTCGACCGCAGCTTGGGGTTCGCCCGCCTCCTGGTAAAACTCGGCGAGTCGCAACTTCAGTTCTCGGTCCTCGGGAGCCCGCTCGACAGCCGACTCCAGCAAACGGGTCGCTTCCGTCAACTGGCCGTTGAGCTGGGCCTCGACCGCTTGGGCCTCCGTCCAGCGGGCTTGTTCGCGAGGCAAGTAATGACTGGCCAAAGGCAAGCCGAGGATCGCCAGCAGAAAAACCAAGGGCACCCAAGCCCAGCGTCGCGGGGCTTGCAGGGGAGAGGTTGAACGTTGATCGCTTACCGAGGCTGACATTTGAGTACGCTGAAAAAGACTGAGAACAGCAGATCGAATTGTAGCCGAGTTTGCCTTGCGAACTAAGGGTTGCGGCAACGCCTCTCAATCGGTTCCAGAGCAGCTTTGGCCGTCAGGTCAGCGAGCGGATCGCCATTTGCAGCCAGAGAAGCGACGGTTTTCGATGTCTTGCTGCGACCCCATCCGCGGAGCGCTCGACTGGCAACAGAGGCGACAACAGACCGAAATTCTCCGCAAGGTCGAGTCTAGCCTTGAATTTACCGCGGACCAGAAAGAGCGGCAAAACCGGGGGACGATCCCCGCGGTTCAGGGGGTCGCCTCCAGAAACTCGCGGGTTGCTTCCGCCAGCTCCTGACGAATCACCTTGAGTCGCTGGCGCTGGCGAATCTTGTTCCCCTGATCATCGGTAACGTAAAAGACGTCCAGCACTTGATGACCGTAAGTGGAAATGCGGGCGAAATGGACGTCGAGGCCGAGTTGGAAGAGCTTCTGCGAGATGGTGTAGAGCAAGCCCAGCTTGTTGTAGGCAAAGACATCGATGATGGTTGCGTTATCGACCGTTTGATTGTCAATTTCAACGCGAATCGGGGGACGCTGCAGATCGACCGCCGGACCTTGGGGAACTTTCCAGAGCTTGCGAAAACGCGGCGGCTCATCATCCTCCCCCCGGGCAATCCGTTCGACGCGAATTCGAATCTCTTCCAGACGGCCGGGCGGCGTTTGAGCAAAATCGTCGTCCTCGCATTGGAACCAGTAGAGAATCAGGGTTTGACCCAGGGGCTTGATCTCGGCTGCGTGAATGGTCAAGCCGAGGCTCGCCAGCAAGCCAGTGACTTTGTAAAAAACCCCAGCCCGGATACGTTCATGCTTGAGAATGGCGAGTTCGATGGTTCGCCCTCCCTCGGGCATCCGGATCGAGCAGACGACATGCCCCGGGTCAGAGCCACGGAGTTCCAGCAGGTTGCGCGGAACGTCATCGACCGGATGATGGCGGAGATAAGTTTCGGGCAGGTTGAGCGCGACTTCCTTGAGCCAGGTTCGGGCCGTCTCGTCAGTCTGATAACGCTCGCAGGCGGACGCCAGTTCCTGCTGCCTCGGAGCAAGGTAATCGCGAAAATCACTGCCGGTCAACTTTCTTTTGGACTGCAGGAAAAGTGTATTGAGCAATTCCTGTTTCCAGGGCGTCAGCATTCCTGGCCCCACGGCGGCGATGTCCGCGCAGGTCAGGAGGTACAGCAGCGAGAGCATTTTGACCGACCCGAGATTGGCGGCGAACTCGGCCACGAGCGCTTCATCGGCAATGTTGCGGTGGAAAGCGAGGTGCGACATCATCAGGTGGTTGTGCACGAGGAACTTGACTTCTTCAACCTCCTCGGGATTGAGCATCAGGCGATAGCCGGTTGCCTCGGCAATTCGCCGCCCGACTTCGCAATGCTCTTCTTCAAAACCCTTGCCGAGGTCGTGCAGCAACAAGGCAAGGTGGAGCAGGTGTTTCTCCCGCAGTTGCCGATAGGTCCGGCCGACGACGGTCTGGTCCTGCTCGAAATCGGTGCAAATCCGCACGGCCTGCAGCGTGTGTTCGTCGACCGTGTATTTGTGATACTCGTTGAATTGCAAGAGCCCGCGGGCGTGAGCAAAACCGGGGATAATCTTCTCCAAGGCCCGCATCTCATGAAGCACCTGAAGCACGTCGCCCAGTTTGCGGGAATTGGACAACAGGGCCATGAACTGCAGCGCGGTCGATTCGTCAATTTCAAAAGCGCGGTCGAGCATCGATTCGCGAATTCCCAGCCAGGTCTCATGTTCGATCGGCTTGTCGTGCAATGTCGCCAACTGCATCAAGCGGAGAATCTGCTGAAGATTGGTTTTGACCCGGTCGAGCGATTCGGGAAGAACGCCAATGTGCCAAGGTGTGATCCGAAACAGGTCATCTACCTGGCGGTTGGTCAAAGGAGCAAGCATGCTGCTGGCCAGCGTGCGGCGGGTCCGGGAGACGCTGGCGAAGTGGTCGCAGATATATTGGATTTGGCTGGTGAAGCGGAAGTAGTCCTGCATCATCGATTCGACCGCGAGCACACCGGGAGCAGACTGGTAGCCGAACTTCTCCGCGATTCGCACCTGTTCATTTCGTCCGAGGCCGTCCTGGGCTCGGCCCGCATGGAAATGCAGGTCGCAGCGGACTCGCAGCAGGAATTCGGTTGAGGTGTGAATGTGAGTTGCATCCGCGGGCGAGAGGGCCCGATGACGACAGAGTTGATCGATATCGGTCTGGCCAAAACGAATGAACCCCAGCCAGCGAATCAGATGGGTATCGCGGAGTGCTCCCCGCGAACGCTTGACGTTGGGCCGCAGCAGGTAAACCGTCTCACCGAACTTCACCCGTTCCTGCTCTCGGGCCGCGATCACGCCCTGAATCAACGCCGCTTGCCGCCGCTGGCTGAGCTTTTGCAAACCCTCGTAAAAAGTCTGGTAGAGTTCGAGATTCCCGCCCAGAAAGCGGGCTTCGGTCAAAGACGAAAAGATGACCGGGTCCTTGATCGCCGCAGCGCAAGCCTCGCGACTCGACCGCAGGCTGAAACCGAGCATCAATCCGGCGTCGTTGATCGCCTGGGTGAGCCGTTGGGCGTACACCGTCAGCCCATCATCCAGCGGGCCTTCGTGGAGCACCATCAAGTCGACATCTGAGTAAGGGACGAACTCGCGCCGCCCACTCCCGCCATGAAGGACCAAGGCGAGCCGTTGGTCAAGTGAGCCCTCGGCGGTGATTTCACGATGCAGCGTCAGCAGCAGCAAATCGAGCAAATCGGAAAAGGCGTGCACCGTTCGCTTGCCGGGATTGCCGGCGTCATGTTGGCCGCGAAGCAGTAAGCGGCCTTCATTCCAGCGCTGCCGCGCCAGGCGAACAAATTCCGGGATCCCCGCTGCGGTCGACATCACGGCTCCCTTGAGCTTGGCACTTTCCGCTGTCCATCACCCGGAAGAATGGTTTGCGCAAATGGCGGGGCAACCGGCGGCAAGCCAAATACGCCTCGACTGAGACTGGCCCCATCGGAGACCTGAACCAAAGCGGTCAGATTCCGGCAGGCGAGTCTTCCAACCCGATCGCTGCGTTTCGAAGCGCCAGCGGGACAGGCTTGCAACCCGCCGTCCAGCCCGGCCATCCGATTTCACCCGGGCTGCTCGCGGACCGGAAAAAGTTCAGTCAAATCGCGTCTCGACCAGTTTCACCGGTTCGAATCCGGATGACCTCTTCGAGGTCAGTGACAAAAATCTTGCCGTCGCCGATTTGACCCGTTTGGGCACAGTCAATGATCTTGTCGAGCACTGGTCTGAGCAAATCATCGGGCAACGCAATCTCGACTTTGACCTTTGGTACGAAGTCAATGGCATACTCCGTGCCCCGGTACATTTCGGTGTGCCCGCGCTGGCGGCCGAAGCCTTTCACCTCCGTGATCGTCATCCCTTCCACGCCGCACTCGATCAGGGCGGACTTGATATCTTCCAGTTTGAAGTGGCGAATGATGGCTTCGATCTTTTTCATGTCTCGCGATGTACCTGGAGTCTCAAGGATTCGGGCTCCGCGCAGGTTGTCCGCCAGCCACTCGCTGCCCAGTTCCAACCGCGCCGCTCAAAGTTTATCCGAATTGCCGGCGTTTGCGAAGATGAACCGTCACAGTCAAGTCCGCCAGCCGGACGGTGCGGAACAGCCTTGGCAGAGCGCTTACCGCCCCGACCAGCGGGTTTCCGGCTGGCCGCGGCGGTGGTTTTCGACCCGGGCCATCACAAACAGCAGGTCACCCAGCCGGTTAAGGTAAACCAGTTCCACCGCAAATTCCCCGTGAGAGTCGGAAGTTTGCCGTAAGTTCACCAGCCGCCTCTCAGCCCGCCGGCAAACGGTTCGCGCCATGTGGAGTGCGGCGCCTTGAGGTGAGCCGCCGGGGAGAATGAAGGCATCGAGCGGCGGGAGCTCCTGTTCCAGCGAATCGATCAGTTGCTCCTGCGTGGCGACGGCCCTTTCGAGCTGGACAGTCTCGCCCGCCCGCCAGCCTGCGACCCGCGCGCCGAGCTGGAACAGTTGCTGCTGAATCACCTGCACCGCGGTGTCGAGGTCGGGGGAGAGGCCGAGGCTGCGGGCCATGCCGAGTGCCGAGTTGGTTTCATCCAGTTCCCCGCAGACCCAGATCGCCGGGTGGTCTTTGGTCACCCGCACGCCTCCGAGCAGTCCCGTTTCGCCGTGATCGCCCGTCTTGGTGTAAATTTTCATCCGCGTCGACTCTGCTTTTTTGAGGGCTGCGCTTTGGCTTTGACTTTCGCGACGCTGGTCGTCGTCTTCCCGGCCCGCTTGGCCGCAGTACCAACCGGCTTGCCGCGGCCGGACTTAACTCCCGGTTCATCGCCGGCGTCCAGCTTGGATTCGAGCTTCCGCTTGGAAGCAGGCTTGGAAGCAGGCTTGGAAGTAGGCTTGGAAGTAGGCTGGGATGCGCCGCGGCGCTTGCCTGGCTTGGCGCGGTTTCCCAGCAGTTGCTGATAGCATTGCAGGGTTTGAGCTACGGTAAAGCGCCGCAGTGCGCGG
>Ga0315904_10006614_pt1 | contig 15822 bp, 20 predicted proteins | sample LakEriMetagenome_6_FD_203529 | JGI IMG/M metagenome (GOLD analysis project Ga0315904, IMG submission 203529) | Freshwater fungal communities from buoy surface, Lake Erie, Ohio, United States - Buoy 12 MA120 | ecosystem: Environmental > Aquatic > Freshwater > Lake | place: USA: Lake Erie, Ohio... | reverse complement strand
CTCTGAGGTGCGGACCGTTCGGGGGGCCACCAATTCTGCCGGCTGGACTGCGCTAAAGGGGTGGTTCACGTCCACTATCGCCGCACGTCCTGGAGCTACCGACTTCTGGCCCGTGGGTGAGATGGGACTAGAGCGCGACCAGATTGTCAGCGGCGGTGCGGTGATCGAGCGCTACATCGTGACCGTGAAGCTCAAGCGGAGGGCCGCCTGATGCCTGCCGGGGTCATCGATGTTCGTGCCCAGGTATTCACCAACCTGGGGTCTGTGATCAGCGGCCAGCTATCCGACGATCCACTGCAACCTGGAGTGGGCCTCCTGCGCACGCAAGGGGAGGTGGTGATCAGTGGCCTCATTCAACCCGCTAAGGGCACCGAGATCACCCTAGGGGTGCGGCTGCCGGGGGGCACCCTGACCCGGTTCCCCAGGCGTTTGCGGGTGATCAAGGCCGAGAGCGACCCGATCGAAAACCAGACCACCCTGACCGTTGGGTGCCTGCTGGCCCTGAAGTGGGACCTAGTGAAGGCTGAGATTTACTTCGCCGACGAAAACCCGCAATGGACGCCGATTGAGCCAACAGCAGCAGGATCCACTCCAAACATCTGCCACCTGAGCACCGTGGTGGCCACCTGTCTAACCCGTTGCGGAATCACCCAGGCGGGCGGCAACCCTGCCATCACGGGCGCCAAGGCGGTGGACAGCATCGACCTATCCGATGGCTACTTGGACGTGGCCAGCCGGATGCTTGGCGAGGCGGGTCTGTATGGCTTCATGGATGCTGCCGACACGCTGCGGTTGCGGCAGGTACTGACCCCAGCCAGTACGGGACCACTGCTGGCAATGGGTGATCTGATCACGATGGAGCCGATCGGTGATCCTGCAGCACCAGACGAGATACTGGTCACCTACACGGCGGTTGAAGCGCCGCCGAACTACAAGCCCAAGAACCCGGACGGCAAGGCGGTTACTTGGAACACCGATGACCAAAGCCAAAATGGGCCAAGATATGCAAGGGGCTGGACATATCAAAAGACCATCAGCCCCGTGCAAAAATATGAGATTGAATATCAACGCAAAGTTGGCAACGCCAAGGTAACTTTCCAAGATTCCGTTAGCTTTGTTTCTGAGTCGGTAAACCAGAGCTTTTACAGAACAATTAGCTACAAGGACAAGGACGGCAAGATTCAAAAACAAGACGTACTTTCTTTTCAAACATCGGATACAACTACTTGCAGCGCAGCCGTAAATCCAACTGAATGGAAATCAAAGCGAGAAGGCGATAGTGGTTACACCCCCCTTGCGTTGCAAGTCAAAGCGACCAGGGTTTCCAAATCTTACAAGATCACAGAAGATGGACCGGTAGAAACACAGCAAGTAACAGAAGAATACGAGCCACTGATTGCCTTTGCGGGCGGGCTTGCTATTGAAAACTACAACGGTGTCAACATCGCCCAGGGCAACTTCTTAGCAAGAAAAACTGTAGTTAATAAAACACAAAACAAGGCATCTGATGTAACGCTACAAAAAACCACCGTCTACCAAGCGTGGGGGGCAACGTCGTCGGGTAAAACGATTGCTTCGGCAACAATGAAAATAGTTAGCAGATTCAACGATACCGCCAGGGTTGCTAGCACCATGGCGCTGTTTAATCGGATGAATGCGCTAGTCTGCAGCGGCAGCGAAACTGTAATTAATATAGGACGCGGGCAAATTCCAGTCCCACCCAAAGAAGTTGACGAGCAAAATAACAAGCTAGGCAACATTCAAAACGACATAACAACTAACAGCAGCCTAGACAAAACAGACCCAAGGGGCGAGGCATTACCTCAATCGGTAACCTTGCAGTTTGGCCAAGGCGAAGCTAGCAGCACGGGCAAATACGACATGCAGTACGCCCCAGACAGCTACCTCAGGCCCGCTAATGGCGCCGGGGACAATGACACCGGCATGACGTTTGTCAATGGTGCCAGCAGCGCTGCCGCCTACACCTACGGCAAGGTGGTGCATGCGATCCTGTCGGGGATGGCCAATGGCAAGTCCATCACCACCGAGTTTCGCAATATCCCTAGCGAGCCGCTGGCGGGGATCTTCATTGAGGCATCGGGAACCATTGGCAAGTTCCGCGCCAATGGGATCACCTATGCGTTTGACGCACAGGGGCTTGTTGCCGGCTGTGACGCCATGCTCGACGGAGGTGCGGGGTTGGTGGCCGGAGGCAGCGGGGCTGATTGGTTCGCCATGGCGGTGCCAGCCACCAACCTGTCAACCCTGACCCCAGCGGTGAACAGCACCCCAGCCCTAGCGAACACGATCACGGCGCCGGGGGGGTTTGACCCTGCGGCACCGGGCAACATCTGGAGCAGCCTTGGGACTGCTGGCGCAGGGAATGACGTGTACGCGGCAGCGGTTACCAAAGCCGCTGTAGTGGGTGCGGTAGCGGAGCTTGTAAGGCGTGAGAGCGTGAGCCGATCGCTGAGCTGGCTGCTGACGGCGGACTATGACATGACACCGCAGACGCTGTCGTTGGTGAGCGTAACGATGAATTACGGGACGCTGCAAACCTTCACCGTTGCTGAGAATCCCGGCGTTGCCTGGGTCACGAATGTCACCACGTTTGAGCCTGGATCGCGGAGCGACGGCCAGGGGTATAACGAAGGCGTGGCATGGGTGACACCATCTACTACGTTCACGCCAGGCGGAGCGAACAATGGACCCAACCCAGGGGTGGCATGGGTGACACCGGCTACCACGTTCACGCCGGGGGCAAGAACGGACGGGGTTGGGTCCAACCCTGGCGTGCAGTGGGTGACACCTGCTACGACATTTACTCCGGGGGCAAGAAGTGATGGCAGAAGTGTTCTTCTATTGCTGCACATGGATGGGGCTGATAATGGCACAGTCTTTACTGATTCAAGCTCATACGCCAGAACAATTACGCGTATCGGGTCAGTAGTAACAAGGACAAACGTTAAAAAGTTTGGCACCGCAAGCCTTCGCGGGGAAGTCAATGGTTACTTAAGATTCTCGCCGGCCATCACGCTTTCTGGAGACTTTACGATAGCGACTTGGTTTAGTGCTAACAGTATAACGCTTGACCAGGCGCTGTTTGGGTTTGATTCAATTTTGGACAATAATCAAGTATTTAGGTTAAACGAAGATGGAATAACCGGAAGCCTTACCGTCTACAGCAATGTCTACCTATGGGATCGCTTCAACAACTACCTTTCCGGCCTAACTTCTGAAGCTTTCAATCATTACGAGCTAACAAGGCAAGGAACAACTGTGAGGTTGTTCATTAACGGGAACCTGCTTGCAACCGTAACATTCTCAGGTAGCATATCAATAAATACTATAGGTGCTGGGTACGCTGGCACCTCTAATCAAATCTTTGGGAATATGGATGAAGTAATAATTCTTAGCGAATGCCTGCATACTGCCAGCTTCACTCCCCCCACCGCGCCATACTCAAACGGCTAGGGACCGGGAAAGCTGAGGCGAACTGACCCGGTCGGTAGCCATGGCTTCAATCGTTTTCAGCAGCTTCCCGCTAGACGTTTTGAGCGGGAATTGCAACACCACGCATACATACAAGGCGATGCTGACTACTTCGGGTTACACCGAAGACCGCAATGCCCACACCAAACGCAGCAACGTCACCAATGAGGTAACGGGCACCGGTTACACCGCAGGGGGCGTCACCGTAACCTTGACCGCGACCCTTGACACCGCTTCAACACCTCCAAAGTTAACGGTCACGACCAGCGCTGCGATCTGGCCGACTAGCACGATCACGGCGCGTAGACTGGTGGTCTACCGCTCGCGCGGCGGGGCGTCTTCAGTTGACGAGCTGGTGTGCTGCGTAGACAACGGCGTTGATCTGGTAAGCAGCGCCAGCACGATGACATGGGCCGCCAGAACCTGGGAGATCCCGCTACCCCCTGCGGCTTGATGGGGGTGGAAAGCTCCGGTAAGCGGGGGCACCTATGGACGTTTTGATCTCACCTGATGCGCTGGCCAAGCAGGCTCAGCTCACCTACGAAGGCAAGACCTTCAGGATGTTCCTGGCGCTGCGTGGCGGCACGGTGCTAACCCAGGCCAGCCCGATCAGTGCCTGGGATGCAGTGAAGCTTGCGGCAGGCAATGGATACGCGGAGGTAACGGGCACGATCGGTACCGGCACGTTCAACTCTGGCAACGCGAGGTACGAGTTGCCTGCGTTTGCCACCATGCCGCTAACCCCGACTGGTAGCGGGATCACCTACGACGCGATTGTGTTGCAGGTTGATAGCCGCACCTATCCCGACCGGGTGGGTTTACTGCCGACGCCAGAGACACTGCAGGCGGGGCAGCCGAAAACGTTTCAGATACTGGCAGCGCTGGGATGAGCCTGATTGTTGACATCAATCCGGTGCCGTGGGAGATCCTGGATCTGGTACGGGCGCGGATCCTGAAGAACCGGGCGAAGAAACAGAGGCGGCAACCGGAGAAGCCGGGGGAATTGCGGCGGGTGATGCAGGTGGATAATGGGATATTGGCGAAGCAACGGTGGGAGCAGCCTAGTTTTATTGGTGGGGGTAAAACTCCCTATATTGCTTTTGTGAATAGTTTACGGACCGCATATTATATTGACTATTGGCTGGTTAATGAATTAATAAAGCAAAATATCGATCCAGGACAAACAGGCTATAAACAAAGTGCGGCTATTGACTACTCGTTTTATATAAACAATTATCAACCTGGAGAAGCTAATGGTTACCCAAGTAATTACACGCCGACAAGGTTAAAATTGCTTGAATTTCAGCTACCAACGCAACTGGCAGACTTAGAGGCAAGTTTCAGTGGAGACATTTTTGAAAATCAATTATATCCTATAAATCATGCTGAAGGTTTTTTGTTTATATGGTCTAACTCTGCAAGCGATCAGGACCAAGTTAAACAATTTGCTTCTTTAGTGCCCAACTTGGCAAATTTGACTGCCTCCGTAAGTGGAGCAAGCAATAAGCTAATAGAAAACTCTTTTTATTTAAGACCCATAACAAAATGGACCATTTATTTTATTGACAGCAACGAACCTCAGCCAGGAGATAGTACAACCTTTTCAGGAACCGTTAGCTACGGAAGCACAAGAGGTTATTTGTACTATGGTTTTGTTGAAGACCTTGAAAGGTCACAAGCCGAAGCGACAAGTGTTATGGAGGCAAATAATTCAGGAAAGGTTATTAACTCACAAAATGAGACGATATTCATGTTTGTAAATTTTGACTTTTTAATATATAAATATACGGAGATTCCTCAGCCTTATTCGTTTTTTTACTCCAAAGATAGAGGAACTGGACTCAGTTTCCCCGATGACTAACCCCCACCCCCAACCCGACTCCCTCGAAACCCTGGTCGAAACCGTCCAGACCCGGCAGCTTGCTAACCGCATGGCCGCCGCCGAACGGGAGCAGGAGCGCCGCCAGCGGCCTAAGCCATCGCGCAATCGCTAAGACGGAAAGCTGCAGACGTAGTTGCTCGCGGGCGTGATGCCCCGATCACATGAAGAAACGATGGATTGATCAGTTCACCCTCCAGGGCCCTGAAGCTGGCAGCGAAGGTGGCGCTGGTGGCGGTGCGGGTGGTGCTGGTGGCGCCGCAGGGACTGCCGATCCCGCCCCTGGCGGTGGCGAAGGGGATGGCGAAGGGGATGACCTCTCCCGCGTCAAACATGCCCTGCAGCGTGAACGGGAGGCCAACCGAGAAAAGGAGCGCCGCGTGGGTGCCCTAGAAGCCCAACTGCGGGAGCTGTCCACCACCAACCCCGAGGCGGTGTGGGCGGCTGAGGCCAGGGCCAAGGAGGAACAGGCGCGGCGGGAGCTGATCGAGCAGCAAGCCCAGATCAAGGAACAGCAGATTGAGGAGAAGTACAGCTCCCAGCTAGTGGGTCTGCGCAGTGAACTTGACACTGAACGCACGGCCCGCCAACGGGAGCTTGTGCGACAGCAAGCCGAGAAAGCCTTCATCGGCGCCAAGGGTTCCACCGTGGTTTCCGAGATCGACCGCAGCACCCCCTTTGATTCGGTCTGGGGCCGCTTCGGGGATCACTTCAAGCTGGAAAATGGCTCTTTGGTGGTGGTTGACGCCAACGGCAGCCCCGAAATTGATCCGGATACCGGCAGGCGATTTGAGCCCGTCAAATGGCTGGGTCGGCTGCAATCCGATCCCGTCTGGGGGCGCAACTTCGAGCCCGCCATGGGCAGCGGTGGCGGGGCACGTACCGGGCGTGATGGCCGTGTTGTCAGTGGCAAAGACCTGATGTCCATGCCTGTAAGCGCGGCGATTGCGGAGGCTTTTTAGTTAATCCCCGCTGACGGCTTAGGGGCCTGGGAAACATCAAGCAACAGGGATTGACTGATGGCGTGATGCCTGATGTGGTCCCAATCCAAACAGCTCGGCGTGACGCCCTGCAATGTCTTCCCGGCGTGATGCCACCCCTTTGACCTTCACCCGAACCTCCCCCCAATGGGACTAACACTTCTGGAGGCCGCCAAAGTTGATACCAATCAGCAACGGGTGGCCGTTATTCGCGCTCTTGCCGAAAGCGAGGTAATCCGCCTCGTACCTTTTGTCAATGTGCAAGGTGGTATTGACTACCTCACCGAAGCCGAGCTGCCCGGTGTTGGGTTTCGTGGTATCAATGAAACCTACGAGTCTACCTATGGCGTGCTCAATCCTGAGTACGAACGCCTCAAGCCGTTTGGCGGCGACATTGATGTGGACATGCATCTCATCAAAAACAATGGCCCTCAGGTAAGGGCTCAGCAAATCGAGGCGAAGCTGCGATCCATGCGGCTAACGCTTGAGGATTACATGTTCAACGGCGATGAGTCGGTTGATCCTCGCAGCTTTGATGGCCTCAGGAAGCGAATTGGCACCGACAGCTCTCAAGCCTTTAATGCCAGCGGTGCATTTTCGCTTGGCTTGCTGGATGAGCTGATTGACGCCGTGGATGGCGATAACAAGGTTGTCCACATGGGCAAGTCGATGCGGAGGCGCCTCACCGCTGCTAGTCGTAATTCCACTATCGGTGGATTCCTGACTACCACGCGAGACGAGTTTGGCAAGCTCGTCACCACTTATGGCGACACTCGGATTGTCGTCACTGACACCAACGCCCAAAACGTGACCATCCAAGGTTTTACCGAGGATGGCAGCACCACCAGTGTTTACTGCGTCGCCTACGGCGATCAGCAGGTCACCGGCATCCAAGGTCCCGATTCGGCTGGTGGGTATGGGGTTGACGTAAAGGCATTCGGAGAAGTATCCGATGCCCCAGTGGATCGCACCCGGATCGAATGGTCTGTAGGCCTTGCGATTATGAATGGTCGCAGCGCTGCCCGCGTTTACGGCATCACCAATGCCGCAATGACCGCCTGATCATTGCCCTATTTATTCATCCATCCCCTGACTAATTGATTCATGGCACGCGCAACAGGACTGGCCCCCCGAAGGGGCTATCTACTGGATGCAACGACCGTACTGGTCGGCAGCGTCCTAGCCGGCGCCCGTGGCCGTCCCGCCGAAACCCGCACCGGGGCCGCTCGGCTGCTCACTACCAATCTGGCAGCCCAGAATACCTGGAAGCTTATCGCCTCCGGTGGCTCCAATAACTCCGCTGGCGGCTACATCCTGCAGGCCGCTCACGTTGCCGAAGGCGCTGTCCTAAGCGCTGCCTCCGCCTACGCCAACATCGGTGTGGTCACCGCCACCGCTGGCGTGATCAACGAGGTAGTTGTCGGCGGCAAACAAATCCGTAGTGCCGTCAAGGTCGCCGGTTCGGTGACTGGTGACGTTCGGGTGGCTGCGGTCCGGGTGCGCCCCGGCACCGGCAACCTGGCGATCAGCAACGTGGCGCTCACCACCAACGTCGCGACCATCACCCTATCGGCTGCTCATACCATGCTGGTCGGCGAGGTTGTCACCGTGGGTTGCTCCAACCCGCTGGTGAATGGCACCTTTACCATTACGGCGGTGACTTCCACAACCTTCAGCTACGCCAGCGTTCAGTCCAACATCACCAGCGCATCGGCGACCGGAACTGTTACCAACGGCGCTGCTGTGCCGGTTGGCACCAACACCGTGGCCCTTGTTCCCGCTGAATGACCCGCTAAGCGGTCAATGACTCCTGGGGCCCTGTGGGGCCCTTTCTGCTATCTATCCTCATGAATTTCCCCATTGGCTACGGCCACGACGCAAAGTCACAACAACAACAACAACCAGCAGCCGACCCCGAGGCCCAGGAACCCGCTGCGGAGCGCTTGACGGCATCGCAGTCGGGACTGACCGGCTCCACCAAGCGCAAGCGAGCACGGGTGACCGGCGGGCGGTTTGCTGCCGACGATCCGGCCACCGTGGCAGATGAGGCGTGGGTGGAAAGCTAGGGCAGCGATCTTTGCCGCTGAACAAAGGAAACCCCCATGGCCTTTCAATTTTCGACAGCGGCGCGTAATGCTGCGTTAGACGCAATCGAAACAGCAGCGGGTACGGCCCCGACCCTGACGATTCGCACGGGATCTGTCCCGGCCAACTGTGCGGCTACTCGAGCAGGCACGGTACTAGCAACACTGGTCCTCCCGTCCGACTGGCTGACAGCTGCGTCAAACGGATCAAAGGCTATATCAGGTACCTGGCAGGACTTGACCGCAGATGCCACGGGAACAGCGGCGCACTTCAGTATTGATCAAGGCGCCACCTGTCATATCCAAGGGACAGTGACTGCTACTGGTGGCGGCGGTGATATGACAATCGACAACACATCGATTGCTGTAAATCAACAAGTGACCATCACGGCATTCACCTTGACCGCTGGCGGTGCCTAATAGCAATAGCTTTCACGATAAAGAGGCACGCCTATGATCCTACTTAATTCCACATCCGACAAACTCCGGGTTGTCACCGGGCAGGCGGGAGATATTCGTGTCCATGCGGCTTTTGCTGATCTAGCAAGCGGGACGGTGACGGTGGGTCGGTTCAATACCGCTATCTCTACCGCGACGACGACTGACATAGTGGCAAGCCCCGGCGCTTCGACTTCGCGGGCCGTGCAGTTCGTGAACATCTGGAACGATGGCGCGACGGATGCAAACAACATCGTTATCCAGCACACCGATGGCACAACCACGGTTGACCTGTATTCGCTCTCGCTGCCCGCGCAGTCCGGGATCGTCTATGTCGAAGGCGAAGGATGGACGGTCACGGGCAATTCGCGACCCACGAATATCCAGGTCTTTTCCACAAGCGGGACGTGGAACAAGCCGACCAGCTTTAACCCGTCAGTCGCGCTTGTTCGCGTCTGGGGCGCGGGTGGCGGCGGAGGCGGCGGGTCTTCGCTTGCAACTGCCACAACCACCAAAGGCGGCGGCGGCGGCGGCGGCGGGTGTTTTGTCGAACGGATTTTCCGCGCAAGCGAGCTTGCCAATAGCGAGAGCGTCACCATTGGCGCGGGCGGTGCCGCCGGGACGGGTGCAGCGGCGGGTGGCTCAGGTGGTGACGGCGGAGTAGGTGGCAATACGACATTTGGCGCGCTGTTGACCGGCTATGGTGGAGGCGGTGGAAGGGGTGGACAAAACTCTGCGGTTGCGACTGGCGGCGGCGGTGGCGGGGGCGGTCACTCCGCAGGATCGTCGGCAAGCGGCGTAAGTGCCGGTTCAGGCGGTCAGCCAGCAGTGACGGGGCCGGGCTTTGATATTCAGGGCATCAATGGGGTTGCTGGCTCAGGTAGCAACTATTTCGGCCACTACGGCGGCGGGGGCGGGGGCGGGTCTACCAATGCGGCTACTCCGGGATCAAACGTTGGCGGCGGCTCGCTATATGGTGGCGGCGGTGGCGGGAGTGGGGGCTGCACGAGCGCCGTTCCGGCAGTGACCAACCCAACTGCGGGCGGCGGGCCTGCATCGGCTGTTGGAACCGGCGCTGCGGCTGGCCTTTCTGGTCCAGCACCTACGCCCGGTGATGCAGGTGCGCCAAGCAACGGGCTTGTCGGCGGTGCCGGAGGTGGTGGTGGCGGTTCTACTGTGCAGGCATCCACGGACGGCGCGGCAGGCGGCGCGGGCGGCCTTGGTGGTGGTGGTGGTGGTGGTGGTGGCCGTGGCAGCAATCCGGGCCTTGGCGGCGCGGGCGGCGTCGGTGGTGATGGCTACTGCGTTGTGATTTCGTGGTGATGACATGATCTACCTGGCATCAACCTCCGATAAACTGCAAGTCGTCACATCCAGCGCAAACGCGGTCTATGTTCACGCGACCTTTACGGACCTGTCCGGCACGACTGTTGCGCCGGGGCGCACCGATACCAGCATATCGGCGGCCACCACGACCGATATTGTCGCTTCACCGGGTGTATCAACCACGCGCAAGATCAAGTTTCTGAGCCTGTTCAACGACCACGCCACAGCGGCGCAAGACATCGTTATTCGTCACACTGACGGCACGACTGCGGTTGATCTGTGGGCCGGGTCTGTGCCTGCACAGACGGGGCTGACGTTTGCCGAGAAGGGCGGGTGGCGAGTATCCGTGCCATTTCCTTCGGCAGACATCCAGACTTTTGACGCGCCCGGTGGGACTTGGAGCAAACCCACCGGTCCCCGCACGGGTCTGACCTTGATCCGGCTTTGGGGCGGGGGTGGGGGAGGTGGAGGCGGTGCCTCGCTGGCTACAGCCGTTGTCGCAAAGGGCGGGTCAGGTGGTGGCGGCGGATTGTGCATCAGTCAAATATTCCCGACCGATGAATTACCGGACCAACTGCGCGTAGCCATCGGTGCTGGCGGTGCTGGTGGTGTGGGCGGCGCTGCGGGGGCGGCAGGCGGCAGTGCAAACGCAGGCGGGTCGTCTTTTGTCAGATCGCCCGCAATGATTCTTCTGACTGCCTTCGGCGGTTCTAGTGGCGCGAGCGGAACGACCAGTGCCGTGAACCTAACGGGCGGCAACGGGGGGGGCATTCATGGTTCATCTGGGGGTGCAGCCGGCCCAGCGGCATCGGGACAGCCAAACTCAGGCAGCACATCATCGACTCTCGGCCCTTCGTGGGACGGCGGCGGGGGCGGGGGCGGGTCGAACGCCACTACTCCCGTGCCGCTGACGACGCAGGGCGGCAATGCCCGGTTTGGCGGCGCAGGTGGCGGCTCTGGTGGTTGTCACAGCAGCGTCCCGGACATCGTAAACGCAACAGCGGGCGGCGGCACCGGCAATAGCGTTGGCGTTACGGCGGGCGGGCTTGGTGGTGCGGCGGGCACGAGCGGCGCATCGCCCACGGCCGGCGCAAACGGCATTGACACTACCGGCATCGTAGGCGGCACAGGTGGGGGCGGTGGCGGCACAACTGTCACGGCATCGACGGCGGGTGCCAATGGCGGCAATGGTGGCAAGGGCGGCGGCGGCGGTGGTGGTGGTGGGGTTGGCATGAACCCCGGCGTCGGTGGTAATGGTGGTAATGGCGGCAATGGTTTCGGGTGGATTGCGACATGGTGAACGTGAAGAAGTTTGCATTAGTACGCGCTGCAGATGGTTGGGTGTGGAATACATGCCGGTGGGACGGCGAAACGCCTTGGAACCACCTGCCGACCGGCATTGATGAAATCGAGTGTCCTGAATATGTCGGGCCGGGCTGGTTTCATGTCGATGGTGACTGGCAACCACCGCCCCCGCCAGAACCGCAAAACGAGCCTTTGCCCGATCCTCCGCCGGAGGAGTGACCCATGTCCCGGAAAGGCGCATTTAACGCAACGCTCGAGCCAAGGGCATGGTTTGACAGTAAGGCGCTGCCGGAAGGCTGGTTTGCGGATGATTTGATTCCTGCGCCGTCGGGCGGTGTTGGTGGTATCACCGGCACCGCCAGCGGCACGATCGACTTCACCGGGTCTGCGACTGGCACTGGCAGGATCTCTGGTTCCGCCAGTGGCGTTCTGGATTTCACAGGTGCGGCCACAGGCACCGTTGCGAATTCCGGTATCGCCAGCGGCACATTGCCGCTCACGGGAACGGCAACGGCAACGGCAACCGCACCAATAACCGGCACAGCTGCGGGCACCTTGCCCTTGTCCGGTACGGCCACAGCCGTCACTGGAAATGCGCCGGCCAGTGCTACCGCGTCCGGCACCCTGCCCCTTGGAGGCTCGGCAACGGGTGCGGTAGCCGTATCCGGCTCTGCTGCTGGCATCTTGCCCCTTGAGGGGGGCGCCACTGGTGCCGTCACCGTATCTGCGGTGGGTAGTGGCACGCTGCCCCTGTCTGGCACCGCTGCGGGCGTCGTCGGCACCGTTCCGATCACTGCCACGGCAGCAGGGACACTGCCGCTTGCCGGTACCGGTACGGGCAAGGTCAACGTCGATGGCGCCGCCAACGGGACGCTGCCGCTCGCTGGTGAGGCGACCGCTTCTGTCAACGTATCCGGCTCTGCCGCTGGCATCTTGCCACTTGGCGGGACTGGCGTAGCAGCGGCTTTGCTCAGCGCGATTGCTAGCGGCACGTTACCGCTCACTGGTGCTGCTACTGGAGTAGTAGTCACGACAATCATATCCGGGGTGTCGGCGGGAGACTTGCCCCTTGGCGGGTCAGCGGCTGGCGCAGTCCGCGTTATCGGCTTGGCGAATGGTGTCCTTGTGATCACCGGCGCGGCAACGGCAATCGGGCCGGTCCAATTTGCCAGCCGCTTTGCATTCCCTGGTGATCCAGCCAATGGCGGAAAACTAGCTGTATCACGCCGTGGTGGACGGCTCGTAAGATGAGGTTTTGATGGAAACGTTTTACATTAAGCGTGACAATACGTCGCCAGCCATACGGTACGCGCTGAGCCCTACGACGGTGGTGCTGACGGGGGCGACGGTGCGCTTCCAGATGCGGGCGCGACGATCGCGTGGCGGGGCTACTGTGATTGATGCTGCGGCGGTAGTAGTGATCGCAACTGGCACGCCAACGGTGGAATATCAATGGCAGGCAGGCAACACGGCCAATGCTGGCATTTTTGAGGCTGAGTTCCAAGTGACCTATGCCGATGGCAGGAATGAAACATTCCCCAATGACGGATTTATTTCTGTAAAAGTTTCGGAAGACATTAGATAGATGAGCACTTGTATGATCTGGAAAGCTGAAACAAATCGACACAGCTTCAACAGGCTGTTGAGCATGGATCTGAAAGATTTTATCGACATGGCGGTGCCGATGACGGCGTTGCACCTGGTCTTGTTCCTGCCGGCGTGGTGGGTACTGACCAAGAATCCCACGGTAAGAGGTTGGATGGCAGTGAGGCTGAAGCCGTGAGCGATCAATCAGCAATCCAGACAGGGGGGCAGAGCGAGGTAGCTGCTGTCCTCGGAATGATGGCAACGGCTTGCGGTCGCCTAGCCAGCGTAGAGGACAAGTTGGGAAATGTTCCGTTAATACAGCAAACTCTTGAGTCTTTGATGAAGGGGCAAGAGAAAATGGAAGGTCTTGTTGAAAAAATAGAGGAGTCTCATCGAGAAGCAAGAGAGCAATACCGAGATCAATTGCATGAACACCAGCTCAAGATTCAAGCTATTGAACAAAAATTAACAAATTACGACACAGTAGTCGAAACAGTCCAAAGCACAAAGACAACCTTAGGGATTAACTCATTTTTTACAACTATTTTGGGGGCTGCTCTGGTCTTGATTGTTGCCAACGGTCCTGCATGGTGGAGCCTATTTAGGTCTCAACCAAAAACCACCAACCTGCCAGCCATGGCCATGCCAAGGGAACGGGGATGAACTGGTTTACTGCCCTGCTGATTGTCGGCTACATCGGCGTCTGTGAGGCCAGGGTTCCGAGCCCGTTCCAGGCCTGCGAGAGCCGCTGGAACTGGGCCCTAGGCGTGCTGGTACCGAGCCCTATCCAGGGGGCCATTCCTGTGGTTGGCAACCTGCTACGCGGCCGGCGTCGACACGATGAGTCCACCGAACCTCAACAGGACCGCACTCCCAGCCCGTAAAGATGATCCTAGGCGGGCTGAAGCTGGAAGGACTGCAGCAACTCTTCCTGCCATGGCACAAGGTCTTCGGGTGACGTGTTTTCTCTGGTCATAATCACCGGCTCAGAATTGACGATCTCGGCCTTTGTAGCGCTGAGCATCTTTACCGTCACCCCAACAACCCCTCGATGGATGCACGGGGCGTTGAGCATCGTGCCACCGGGCAGGAGGTCAAAGGCTCTGCCCCTGATGCCAACATCAGACCTCCATGGCACGGCAAACACCCGCTGAACATCCCAGGAGAAAGCGGCGGTAGGCACTACTGCCGTCTGGCGTCTGATTCAGTTTACCGGGAAAGCTGACTCAGGTGCCAGGTAATGATGACGTGCGGGTTGATCCGCCTAATCTGCGAAGATCCACAGGATCCCCCGACACGAGCGCGATTTGTTGACGTGCCGCCGTGGCGGGCTGGCATTGCGATGGCGCTGTTGCGAATCCGGGGCTGGCGTGTTGTGTCTCGTTAACCGCTGTGAAGGCACCTGTTTGGCCGCCTATACCCCCGGGTCGGGCAGCAGAGGGGGTCCTACGGCTGGTTCGGTAACACCAGTGGTCGCCAGGGTAATCCCGTGCTTTCGGCATAGGCGCCGCATCTTGTGCCAGGCGTCGGCGCCAGAGTACGCCTCAACGCAGTAGACACCAGCGCAGATGCGCCAGACCAGTTGCCCGCCGATTTGAATGGTTTCCTGAACTGGAACTACTGGGGTGATCATCCGGGAGCGTTGCGCCTGTGCTCCAGGTTTCCAGAGTGGCAATGTAAACCGCTAAAAATCTCCTCCCCGCTACGCTTCCGACGTGTCAGCAATAGTAATAATATGAGGCGGAAGTGTTCCATCTGTGACCAATTGCCTAAAAGCAGCAATAAGCCGGCATTGAGCGGCAGCGTATGCAGAAGTCCATGCTGTTGTTAATGCCACAGCACCCTCTTGAGCTGCTTCTGCGCTAGCTGCTGCCTTGAACGCCATGGCGGCAGCTTTCCAAGCTGCTGGCCTGGTAGTTGCCCAAACAGCTTCCGTTCTAGCCATTTCCGCCCTTGTGTAGCAATCTGCAAGTTCATCAATAGCGTTTTCAGCACTTTCCCAAGCCGTTGCTAGATCCTCAAGTGACGCCGTACCGTCCGCATATTGCTCGGCAACATTCAAAATTTGTAAACTACGAGCATCAGTTGGTTGAATTTTCCGTCTTGCGCACCAAACAGCAAATCGGCGCCAGTGATTACTGTATTCTGGTGCTGACTTCAAGCACAAAAGCAAGTCAAAAGAAAAAAACTGTAAACCGCAAGATTCTACCTTGTCTGCTATTTCCAAAAACGTAATCAAATCGTCATCGGCCTGAGTTTTACCTAGTACTTTCAATGTTCGTTGCCAAAACCCTTTGGAATTGTGTCGTAAGCAGGTGTGTGAGTAAATGCGATTAAGTGTGGTCGTCAGTGGGTAATCAGTGGTAGATGCAGTCATGGGTCCAGCTCGTCAGCGATGCGGAAGAGCCGATCCGGCGCGAGGGGTTCGGGTGACTTGAGTAGCGCCAGGGCCCTGAAGGCCTGGGCAACGGCATCGTTCAGGGTTGGGCTGTCCTTGAACGCGGTTAGGATTGCCAGGGTGTCGGGGCTCATATTTTGTGGCAGCATTCAGCACATAGATAATGCCCGTCTGATTGACAATCGGCCCAATCTCCTGGTTTGATTGGTCGGGGCTCAAATGCGGGGCAGGGGCTGTCTGGGTCCCGGTTGCCTGGCACGCCGACCGGCTTTCTACTGCTGGCCTCCATCCCCCTCGCATAACGGCGATAGGCCCATTTTGCGATCGACAAAT
>Ga0315904_10006610_pt1 | contig 15827 bp, 17 predicted proteins | sample LakEriMetagenome_6_FD_203529 | JGI IMG/M metagenome (GOLD analysis project Ga0315904, IMG submission 203529) | Freshwater fungal communities from buoy surface, Lake Erie, Ohio, United States - Buoy 12 MA120 | ecosystem: Environmental > Aquatic > Freshwater > Lake | place: USA: Lake Erie, Ohio... | reverse complement strand
CTGAGCTCGGCCAGCTGGCCATCACTGAAGAACTGGCGCAGCACCCCAGCGCCGCTGTTGGAGGCGCCGCCCACCAGCCAGCGTCCGTCCAGACGATGGTTGCTCAGCCCGGGACCCTCGAGCGGATTGGGCAGGAATCGTTTCAGCACCAGCGTTGTGCCGAGAACGGTGATGCCATCCCCCGGGCCGGGATCGGCCGCCAGCACGGCGGCATTGGCATCCGTGCTGCCAGCCACCACGCGGCAGTCGCCGGGAAGGTTCAACAGCGTGGCTGCTGGATCGGCGATCACGCCGAGGAGCTGACCGCTGGGGCAGATCAGGGGCAAGGCCTGGCTCCAGGACTGCTGGTCGATCACCCCAGACCATCGCTGCCGCTGGGGGTCCCAGCCCAAGCGCAGATTGTTGCCTTCCTCTCCCCAGCGCCAATCGCCGAGCAGCCAACCCATCAGCCAATCGGCCTGATGGCGGAGCAGCCAGCCTCGGCCTGGCTGCTCCGCCGCCGCTCGGGCCAGAAGCCTCAGGGCTCGGGCCAGGCTGCCGGAGGGGCTGGCCGCTGGGCCGGAGCCTGCGAGGCCCAACACCGCCTCCGCCTGCTCCGGGCAGGCCTGGAAATAAGGCAAGACCCAGCCCGGGCAAGCTGTGGGCAAGCTGCCATCGGGCCCGCAGATCAGCAGGGTTCCTGAGGTGCCATCGATGGCGATGGCAGCGATTCTCTGGCGTACTGACGGCTGGAGGCCAGCCAGCAGTTGGATCAGGCCATGCAGCCAGGACTGGGGTTCCTCGAACGGACCCGGGTACGGGGAGGAGTGCTCTTCGAGCAGGGTTCCCCCCCCAGCCCCGTCTGGCGCGTAGATCGCCAGACGCAGGCCGCTGCTGCCGAGATCAAGCCCGAGCGCCAGTCTCGACACGGCCTGCGGTGGCCTGCTTGAGCGCGGCGGCGATGGCCGACACATCCTCCCAAGGCAGGTTCAGATCACTGCGGCCAAAGTGACCGTAGGCAGCCACATCCTGGTAGAACCGGCCGCCGCGCTGCTGGGGCAACTGGCGCAGGTTGAAGGTTTGGATAATGGCGCCAGGCCGTAGGTCGAAGTGTTCTTGCACCAAGGCGGTGAGGTCGGCATTGCTGATCGCCCCGGTGCCGAAGCTTTCCACCAAAATGCTTACCGGCTTGGCAACGCCGATGGCGTAGCTGAGCTGCACTTCAATGCGGCGCGCCAGGCCAGAGGCCACAAGGGCCTTGGCCACGTAGCGGGCGGCATAGGCGGCGGAACGATCCACCTTGGTGGGATCTTTACCCGAGAAGGCGCCGCCACCATGGCGGGCGTAGCCGCCGTAGGTGTCCACAATGATCTTGCGGCCGGTGAGGCCGGCATCACCCTGAGGGCCGCCAACCACGAACTTGCCGGTGGGATTCACCAGGAAGCGGGTGCTGCCCTCCTGGGGGCGCAGGGCTAGATCGGCGGTGGCTGGTTCAACCACGTGGGTCCAGAGATCGCGACTGATGCGCTCGCGAATCGCCTTCTCATCCGAGATGCCATCAATCTCGGCGGTGTGCTGGGTGGAGATCAGGATCGTGTCGATCGCCACTGGCCGCTCGTCTTCGTAGACGACGCTCACCTGGGTTTTGCCGTCAGGAAGAAGGTAACCAAGCAGCCCCTCGTGGCGCACTTCGGCCAGGCGGCGAGCCAGGCGGTGGGCCAAGCTGATCGGCAACGGCATCAGCTCCGGCGTTTCATCGCAAGCGAAGCCGAACATGATGCCCTGATCGCCGGCGCCCACCTTGTCGAGGGGGTCGCCTTCGTGGTCGTCGGCTTCATCCACACCTTGGGCGATATCGGGAGACTGCTGGTCGAGGGCGATCAGCACGGCAGCGCTGCGGGCATCGAAGCCGCCGGCACGGGCGCCGCTGTAACCAATCCCCTCGATCACGCCGCGCACGAGTTGGTTGAAATCAACCCGGGCTGTGGTGGTGATTTCGCCGGTAATCAGGCACAGGCCTGTGTTCACCACCGTCTCGCAGGCCACGCGGCTGGCCGGGTCCTGGGCGAGAACGGCATCCAGCACGGCATCGCTCACCTGGTCGCAGATCTTGTCGGGGTGGCCTTCCGTGACCGATTCCGAGGTGAAGACGTACCGGCTCATGCCTGAGGGGAGTGGTGAAGGTCCGACAGACTTTATCCGCCGATCCCCGCCGGCATGTGTCACTGGGACCACTTTGCGACCCTGGGCCACGGCGCTTCCGCCCTACTCCCAGGCGCCTTGGGCCAGGGTGTGCGGGGTCAGCCAGGAGCCCATCGCGATTCCGTCGGGGAGCAGCGTCTCGAATGGCGTGCCGGCCGACGACATCCCATCCTCAAGGGCCTCCGGCGGTTAAGGCGCTCCGATGATGCGCCGCGCCGCGTTGCTGTTAATCCAGGCTTGAGAAGCGCGTCACGGCAGCGCGGCGGGATCGCCATGTGCGGCCTGACCCACCCCCAGCTCTTGCCAGTGCCTCAGCTGCGGGAAGCGGGGATCGAGAGGCACCGGCAGGGACCAGGCGCCGCAATAGCCCAGCACCACGGCCACCCCTGCCGCGTCAGCCATGCGCAGGTCGCTGTTGGCGTCGCCGATCAGGGCGCAATCCGCAGGCCGCACGTCCATGGTTTGGCAGAGCTGATGCACGGCGGCTGGATCTGGTTTGCGCGGCTGGTGATCGGCGCTCCAGAGCCCTGAGAAGGGAGCGGCCAGATCGTGGTCGATCAGAAAGGCCCGGATGCCCTTGGCATCATCGTTGCTGATCACCGCGCAGGCGATGCCGGCCGAATGGAGTGCCTGCAGCAACGTTGCCAAGCCGTGGGTGGGTTGAGGGGCCCGCTGACTCCCTCTGCCATGCAGATGGTCTGTGCGGCGGAAGATCTCCTCACTCAGCGCCAAGGCTTCCGGCCAGCCATGTCCCACCTGAGCGAGAACCGTGGCGGTAGCGATCAGGTTGTGATCGCGGGCCGCCACAGCAATCGCGCCGCTGGGATCGAGTCCTCCCGGGGTTAGTCCGTAGGCTTGGCGTAGCAAAATGCCCAGCTGATCGGCGGATTGAGACTCAACGCGTTGGCCTGGGTCGTGCAGCTCCAGGGCGGCGGCGATTCTGGCTTCGGCGAGCAGCGTCAGCATGGATTCGCTGTTGGAAAGGGTGCCGTCCTTGTCGAACAACACCGCCCGCACCGGGCCGAGACAGCGCTGGCGAAGAAACAGGTCAACCATCGTCTGAGCTCAGCGTGGGATGGCCAGCATGCTGGCCGCGGGGACTGCTGGCAGGCTGCCCGCAGCGGCGTGCCGGCAGCCTGCCAGCAGTCCCCGGCCGCATCCGTGTTGTCGTGGTTGGGGCAGCGGCGTGATGGAGATTGGCTGTCCCCGTCCTCCCGAACGCCGGGGCTGGAACTCAGTCGAGATCGCCGCCCATCGGTTCGCCATCTTCAGCCTGCTCGAGCAGCATTTGCTTGTAACGGGCAGCCATTTCCTCGGCCTTATCGAACACTTTCTGGGGATCGCTGAGCATATCGCCCGGCTCCGGTTCGAGGGCTTTTGTGGATAGGGAGATACGCCCCCGCTCTGCGTCGAGGTCGATGATCATTACCTTCATCTGATCGTTCACGTTCAGCACCGTATGCGGGGTCTCGATGTGCTCGTGGCTGATTTCGGAGATGTGCAGCAGGCCACTCACGCCACCGATATCAATGAAAGCTCCATAGGGCTTGATACCGCGGACGGTGCCCAGCACCACTTCGCCAACCTCAAGGCGATTCATCTTGCGCTCCACCAGGGCGCGGCGATGGCTCAGCACCAGGCGGTTGCGCTCCTCATCCACCTCAAGAAACTTGAGAGGCAGGAAATCGGCAACCAGCTCTTCCTTGGCCTTGCGGGTGCTGATGTGACTGCCAGGGATGAAGCCGCGCAGACCCTCGACGCGTACCAGGGCACCGCCACGGTTGGTGGCGAAGACCTCGCTGTAAATCGTGGCGTCTTCTTTTTGGAGTTGGCGAACCCTTTCCCAGGCACGCTGGTATTCGATCCGGCGAATGGAGAGGGTGAGTTGGCCATCCTCATTCTCTTCGCTGAGGATGAAGAACTCGCGAATCTCGCCAGGCTCAAGTACATCCGAGAGATGTTCAACCCGATTGATTGACACCTCCTGCAGGGGCATGAAGGCGGCGGTCTTGGCGCCGATATCAATCATTGCCCCCTTCGATTCCAGGGCAAAGACCGTTCCGTTGACGATATCTCCTGGCTTGAAGTTGTAGTCGTACTTGCTCAGCAGTGAGGCAAACTCATCGAGCGTGAAGCCGGCGCCATCGGTGTCGCGACGGGCGGTGCGGCTGCTCGAAGCATCAGCACTCGGCACCTCCTCCGGGATGTCCAGATCGAGGTCGTCGATCACGGAGCTGTCCAGATCAGCGTCCACCAAGACATCGGGCACGACTGAACCTGGCTTGCTGGTGCCGCTCAGGGCCCCGAGGTCGGAGGACGGAGTCACGGTCATGGAACGTGGCGGGCTGCCGTTGGCAGGACGAAGGAGAGAGCGTGCCTGCCCGCCAGCAGCCCACGCGCGATGGATGATCCTACCAACTTGCCGATCTTGCTTAGAGCAGCCTGGCTCAGTTGACCGCCACGAGGCGGTTGCGGGAACGATTGCGTGGAACGGCCGGCTTGCTGAGGCCCTCCAGGGTGGCGACGAAATCGCTGACGCCTTGAAACTGGCGATACACGGAGGCGAAGCGCACGTAGGCCACTTCGCTCATCTCCCGCAGTTGCTGGAGCACCAGCTCGCCAATCTCAGTGCTGCTCACCTCTCGGCCGCTGCGCTGCTGCAGCACCAATTCGATGTCATCGACAACTTGTTCGAGCCGCGCCGGCTCCAACCCTGTTTTCTCACAGGCCCGCAGCAGGCCATGCAGCAACTTGGAGCGGTTGAAGGCTTCGCGGCTGCCATTGCGCTTGACCACGGTGATCGGCACAGTTTCCACCCGCTCATAGGTGGTGAAGCGAAAATCACAGTTCAGGCATTCCCGCCGTCGCCTGACGCTGCGGCCCGAGTCCGCAGCCCGTGACTCCAGGACCCTGCTGTCCGTGTGCTGGCAGGAGGGGCATTGCATCCCCGTTATCCCGGCGTGTGATGCAAGTTTAAGCAGCGTTAGCGCATCTGCCTAGGGGGATGGGCTGGGATGAACCGATTGCCTGCTCCCGCAAGGCGGGTTGATCGGCCACGCCGGCTCGCCAGCAACCCCGGATGCGCCCCGGCTCGCCGCAGCTTCGACCTGCCGCATCCCCTGTGGTTGCGGTGGCTGGGCAAAAAAAAACCTGCCGCAAGGGCAGGTGGTGCTTGAAAACCCGGGTCCAAGCGCGGGCTCTGTTCAAGAGCTCACTTGCCGATCTTCGGGGGGTCGCGGAAGGCGATGGCGAAGAACAGGGTGGAGATGGCCAGGGCCAGGATGAGGATGTAAGCGAAGCTCTCCATGGGGAGGATCCTTGCGGGGGGAAGTGGTGCCGACGGTCAGCTGAGGGTGGTGCCTGCCGGAGGCACGTAGCCCTCGGGCAGGCGCCGGGTGCTCCGGTCGCCCAGCTTCTGGAAGAGGCCGAACTCCACTTGCTCACCGAGGTCGGGGTCGATGCCGGCGAACACATCGCGGAACAGGGTGCGGGCCCCGTGCCAGATGTGGCCGAAGAAGAAGAGCAGGGCGAAGGAGGCATGGCCGAAGGTGAACCAACCGCGGGGTGAGCTGCGGAAGGTGCCATCGGAGTGGTAGGTGTCTCGATCGAAATCGAACGCCTCACCAAGTTGAGCCTTGCGGGCCAGACGCTTCACATCGGCTGGGTCGCTAAACGTTTGGCCGTTGAGGTTTCCGCCGTAGACCGTCGCCGTCACACCTTGCTGTTCGAAGGAGTACTTCGCCTCAGCTCGGCGGAAGGGAATGTCGGCGCGCACCACGCCATCTTGGTCCTGCAGAACAACCGGGAAGTTCTCAAAGAAGTTGGGCAGACGTCGCACCTGCAGGTCGTGGCCGTCCTTGTCGGTGAAGGCGATGTGGCCCAGCCAGCCCGTGGGCAGGCCATCACCGTTCACCATCGGGCCGACCCGGAACAGACCACCTTTGGCTGGACTATTACCGACGTAGTCGTAGAAGGCCAACTTCTCGGGAATGGCCGCCCAGGCCTGCTCCTTGGAGGCGCCATTGTCGATGGCGGACTGGACTCGCCGATTGATTTCGGTTTTGAAGTAGCTCTGATCCCACTGGTAGCGGGTGGGGCCAAACAGCTCAATCGGCGTAGCGGCGGCTCCATACCACATTGTGCCAGCTACCACGAAGGCTGCGAAGAAAACAGCAGCGATGGCACTGGCGAGAACGGTTTCGATGTTCCCCATCCGTAGCGCTTTGTAGAGGCGCTCCGGTGGGCGAGTGGTGATGTGGAAGATGCCCGCGATGATGCCCACGATTCCTGCGGCGATGTGGTGGGCCACAATGCCGCCGGGATTGAAGGGATTGAACCCCTCAGGGCCCCAGGCTGGCTGAACCTTTTCAATGTGGCCTGTGACGCCATAGGGATCGGAGACCCACATTCCCGGACCGAAAACACCGGTGAGGTGGAAGGCGCCGAAGCCGAAGCAACCAAGACCAGCGAGCAGGAGGTGAATGCCAAAGATCTTGGGGAGATCCAGAGCGGGTTCGCCGGTGCGGGGGTCCTGCCAGATCTCCAGGTCCCAATAGGTCCAGTGCCAGATCGCGGCCAGGAAAAGGAGGCCACTGAAGATGATGTGGGCCGCGGCGACCCCTTCAAAGCTCCAGAAGCCAGGGTCGACGCCGGTCTCGCCGGTGATGCTCCAGCCTCCCCAGCTGCCGGTCACGCCCAAACGGGCCATGAAGGGCATCACGAACATGCCCTGACGCCACATGGGGTTCAGGACAGGATCGGAGGGATCAAAAATGGCGAGCTCGTAGAGCGCCATGGAACCGGCCCAGCCGGCTACCAAGGCGGTGTGCATGAGGTGCACGGCGAGCAAACGGCCCGGGTCGTTGATGACGACCGTGTGCACCCGGTACCAGGGCAATCCCATAGGAAGGGGTCAGGTCTGGGGTGGGTGGACGCAGACCGGAAGGTCGGCGTTGGGTTGACCGGCATAGCCGATCCGACCCGGTGATGGTAAGGGTTGTCGCCCGCCGCGCGAGTGTGCTGGTTACGGACCGCAACCGGAGCGATGCCTTGGGGCTCCGGCGCCGGCTGGGCCAGGGTTCTTGGCAAGCGGCTGAGAAGCGCCCCGGGCAGGAGCGCGGAGATCCGCCCCGGCCCCGGAACGCACACCTCCTGGCTGAACGGGGATGAACCCCAAAGGAGCACCCGCCCGCGGCTCGGGGCCGTGGCCATCAGCCAACCCTCAAGGTTGGCCGTGGCCCTGAGCGGCGCAGTTGGATCGCATCCCGGCCCCTTGAGCCGCCATCGGGGCAGCGACGGAGCTTCAAGATGAACAGCAGCCGCCCATCCGTCATGCCGATGATTCGTTTCGTGCGCGAAGGGCGCGACATCCCTTGCTATCCCGGTGAAAACCTGCGCGAGGTGGCCTTGCGGGAAGGCATCGAGCTCTATGGCCTCAAGGGCAAACTCGGCAATTGCGGCGGCTGCGGCCAGTGCATCACCTGTTTCGTGGAGGTGGCCGACGGCACGCCGGATGCCGCGCTCAGCCCGCGCACCCCGGTGGAGGACCAAAAGCTGCGCCGCCGGCCACAAAACTGGCGCCTGGCCTGTCAGGCCCTGGTGCAGCAATCGCTGCTGGTGATCACCCGGCCCCAGGTGAACCTGCCTGATCGGCAGAGACTGCTGGAGGCCGCCTGGGCGGGGGCTTTGCCGACCGGGCCCACGGCCTGGCCGGAGGCCCCTGTCGCGGAGCCCGAGGAGGAAGATGGGCCCACCGGCCCCGAAGCCACCAAGGCGCCGCCAGTCGGCGGTGCCGGGGGCGCTTCCGCAACGAGCGATGAAGACGCCTCCAGAAGTTCCGATTCGCGGTGATACGGTCTGCAGACCTCCTGCACGCCCATGGAAACCAACGATCTCGGTTTCGTCGCCAGCCTGCTGTTTGTCCTGGTGCCAGCGGTTTTTTTGATCATTCTTTACATTCAGACCAACAGCCGTCAGAGCGGCTGAGGCCTGGCGCGCGGCCAAGGGTCTGAATCGAGGCAGCCCAACCTGGCTTCGTGTCAGCCCCGCTGGCCCTTGTTCTGAATCCTTGGTTCTGGATCCCGAGCCCTCGCCTCCCACTACCCCCCCCCAGTTGCCGCATTGTTCGGCCTGTCGTGGGGTGGGTTCCCCCAGCCCAGCCCGCCATCTCTGTTGCATCTCCGCGAAGCACGATCCCCCGCTCACCCGGTCGAGACCATCCGACGCCCTTTGCTGTTGTTGCCCCCCGGGCCGGGCTCACTCTCCCTGGGGCGGCTGCGGACATTCGCCTCAGTGGCGATCTTCATCAAGCCTGGGATTGATCCGGCAGCGGAGTCCCGATGCTCTCCTGGTGGACGTCAGCCTCCTTCGCGGTTGGATGCGACCGTGAGACGCGGCCAGTGCTACGCAAGGGTTTCGAGCCTGGTCCACAGCAGAAGACACCATCGCGACACAGTGATCCGGAATGCTTTACGGCACCTTGACAGCTCCGATCCATCGCGACACGGTGATCTGGAAAATCGAGAAACCGTGCGCAACACTGGGGCCGATCGGTTGAGAGCGCCAGGCCCCTTGGGGACATCCTCTGATCCAGGGCCTGTGTGTGGCATGCCGCGCAACGCCGATCTGGTCCGGATCTGATTCGATCGGCCAAATCTTCCATGGGTTAGAGCGCTGCTTGACCCTTCAAGCGGCAGTCCCCATCCAGGCCGCAGCGGGATAGCCGAATCAACCACGTCGGGAGTGCTTTTGGTGGCAGGCCTGCCCCCGCCACCCGCCGCCCTCGGCGTTGGCGCGAGCTCAGCGCCGGCCTTCGGGTTCGCGCACCAGCAGCACGGGGGCCGGGGCATGCACGCGGATGTAATCGCTCACCGAACTGCCCAGCAACCGGTCCAGATCAACGAGCGCCTTCGCCACCAGCGGTCGCCGGTCCTGGGAGGCGATCACCAACAGATCGGCCTTGGTCTCGGCGGCCACGTCGCACACCGTGCGGGCGATATCCCCGGTTCGGTGCAACGGCTTGAGATCCACTCCGCAGGCCCGGGCGCGCTGAACGGCCTTGTCGAGCACCTCGTCCGCGGGGGAGCGACCGCCTCGGGAGGGGGAAAGGTCTTGCCGGCTGACATGCACGCCGGTGAGCACCCCGCCCGGGATGCCACGCACCAGTTCGCTTGCCAGCCGGATGGCGTCATCGCCCACACCGGTTCCATCCACCGTAACCAGCACCCGGTTAATCGCCCTGATGTAAAGGTCGTCGCGCACCAGCAGCATCGGCCGGGTCGAGAGCTGAAACACGTACTGGCTGGCGCTGTTGGCCAGGATTGCCTGCAGGCGGCCGAGGGCGCGGGAACCCATCACGATCAGATCCGCCTCAATCTCATCGGCCACCTTCAGCACGGTTTGCTTGGCATCCCCCTCGCGCACGATCGTGGTGACTTCGCTCGGGTTGAGCCCAATCCGCCCCATCGCCTCCTGCACCAGGGCCTGCGACTGATCGCGGTGCTGTTGGAGATCGGCGCCGGCCTGCTCGGGAATCACATGCAGCAGATTGATCTTGGCCTGCCGGCAGGGGGGAATGGTGCGCAGCATGCGGACCATCTCTTCCACATTGCCCTTGCCGGAATCGGCGACGAGAAGATTGCGGAACACGGGATCGGGTGGGGCTCGGCAGCAGCCTATGGCCGAAATGTCAGCCTCGTTACCCCGCCCGTGCACACCGTGATGCAAAGCCCCATGGATGAACCGGCTGGTCGGCGCGGCTGGTGTCTGCGCCGCCGGGTGTTGCCCCAGCACACCGACCACGCCGGCGTGATGTGGCATGGCAGCTACCTGGGCTGGCTGGAGGAGGCCCGGGTGGAGGCCCTGGCGGCTGCCGGGTTGGCCTATAGCGATCTCGCCAACCGGGGATTGGCCCTGCCGGTGGTCTCGCTGGCGATCGACTACCGCCAGGCGCTGTTGCACGGCGACAGCGTGGAGGTTTGGAGCACGGTGGCGCCGCGGCGCGGGCCGCGCTTCCCATGGATCAGCCGCTTCTACAGCGGCTCCGGCGTCCTGGCGGCTGAGGCGCGGGTGGATCTGGTGCTGGTGGATCTCTCCGGCGGGCCCCAGGGAGGTCGGCTATTGCGCAAGCTGCCCCCGGATCTAGCCAGCGCCGTGGCGCGGCTGGAGGCGGGCCCCCAGGATGGGTTGTAGTACATTTGTGCTTTGCCGGCCTTGTGGTGGCCATGGGAGATCTTCTGCGGGGCCGCTTTGGGGCTGGCGGGGGTTCGGAGCGAGCCGGTCCGGCGTTTGACGCACACGCCGTCACGCCGGCGGGCGAGCTGATCACCGGCCGGTCCGGCCCCACCCCCTGGCCGCGTTCTCGCCGGTTGTGGTGGCTGCTCTGGAGCCATTGTCCCGGAGTTGGCTGGGTTCGGTTGCAGCGGCTCGAAGCCGGCTTCGGCTCGCTCGAGCAGGCCTGGCAGGCTCCGCCGCAGGCGATCGGCGATCTGCTGGGTTGGTCGCCGCGGCTTCAGGCCGGCTGGCTGCGCTACCGCGAGCACTGGGGGGACGACCCCATGGCCACGGTCCAGGCCCGTCCGCGGGCGGATCTGGGGGTGCTGCTGCCAGGGGATCCGGCCTGGCCGGCAGGATTCAGCCAGTTGGCTCGTCCGCCGCTCGGCCTTTACTGGCGCGGGCGGGGCAGTCTCTGGCCGGCCCTGGGCCGGCGGCAGTCGGTGGCCGTGGTGGGTACCCGCCGCCCCTCGCGGCAAGGCCTCTCCATCGCCGAGCGGCTCGGGGCCGAGCTGGCCCTGGCGGGCTGGCCTGTGGTCAGCGGCTTGGCCGAAGGCATCGATGCGGCGGCCCACCAGGGATGCCTGGCCCATCAGGGTCTCCCGGTGGGGGTGCTGGGCACACCGCTGGAGCGCGTGTATCCCCGTCATCACAGCGAGCTGCAGCGTCAGGTGGGCTGTCGTGGGCTGCTGTTCAGCGAGCAACCGCCCGGCACGGCCGTTCACCCCGCCCACTTTGCTTGCCGCAACCGGCTGCAGGTGGCCCTGGCCTGCGCCGTGGTGGTGGTGGAATGCCCAACCGCCAGCGGCGCTCTGCATTCGGCCGCTCTCGCTTGGCAGCAGGGCCTGCCGCTCTGGGTTGTGCCCGCGGATGTGGATCGGCTCTCGGCCGCCGGTAGCAATCGCCTGCTGGCCCAGGGTGCCACGCCCCTGCTTGCCCCCCACGACCTCACCACCCAGCTTGGCCCTGGCCCCTTAGCCCGGCGGGCCATGCCCCAGGCCAGCCAGGCAGCGGCCCCGGCTCCGGGCCAGCCCAGGTTGCTGAAAGCCCTGGGTCAGGGCGCGTCGCTGGAGCAACTCGGACAGCGGCTGGGGCTACCCCAGGATCGCCTGCTTCCCCAACTGCTCGACCTGGAACTGGCCGGCGTGCTGATCGCCGAACCCGGCCTGTGTTGGCGTCCACGGTGATCTCGCCCCTGCCGCGTTCTCGCTCAGCGCTGTCGTTCAACGTCATTGGCTGGCGGCGCTAGCTCAGGGCCTCGGCTGGCGGCGCTAGTTGAGGGCCTCGGCTGACAGCACTGGCTGACGGCACTGGCTGACGGACTAGGGAGGTGGCGACGCCCTGTGGCAAGGACCGCTGAGATCGGAGAGGGGCCGCGGACCGTTGCTGCCGGCAGTGGCTCGCACGGTTGTGGGGTCTGGCTTGCCCAGGCGTCCAGCCCCCCACAGGTTGCGGTTCAGCCGGCTGGCCGTACCGGGCTCGGAAGGCTGTGGAGAACCCCAGTCGTCGGCCTGGATGTCGCCCGAAACTCCCCTCCTGCCCATGGCTTGCTGGTGATGCCCGTCCAGGCCGTTGTCCAGCCCTCGCCTAGCTTGTTCGTCCACCTCTTTTGATGGAGACGTGGTTGAGCCGGGGGGCGCCCCACATCGCACCATCCTTCGCTTGCGCCATGAATTCCGGGCCGCCAGCCGGGACTGACCCACTGCCAGCCGGGACTGACCCACTGTTCGTGGCTCCCCACGCTTGTGCGGTGGCATCGCCTCCGCAAGGCCCAGGGGGGCTCACCGGCCTCGAACCGAGCCTTGAGGATGCTGAACCGCCGCTGCGGGGCCTAGACGTACTGACCGGCGAATCCCTGCTGGCTTGGAGGAGCCGCTTACTTCAGATCGGCGGCAGTTCCGCCGATCTGGACTGGCTGCTGGATCTAGCCGCTGGCCTCTCCTGGAGCGAGCTGCGGCGTCTATGGCTCCAGCCCCAGCGTCAGGTTGTTCTGCAACGCAAGCGGTCGGCGCTGGAGGCGATCTGGCGCGCCTATCTCCAGGGGGAGGGGCCGCTTCAGTACCTCGTTGGCCGCAGCCCCTGGCGGGACCTGATCCTGGAGGTGGGGCCAGGTGTGCTGATTCCCCGCCCGGAGACCGAGCTCCTCGTGGAGCTGCTGCAGCAGACCCAGCACGGTGCTGGCCCTGTGGGGGCCGGGCATGACCGGGCCGAGGAGGCCCTGGCGCCACGTCCAGCGCCGGCCCTTTGGGCTGATCTCGGCACCGGATCCGGCTGCCTGGCGATCGCCCTGGCCAGGGCCTTTCCCGGCTCCACCGGCCTGGCGGTGGACCTCAGCGGCGCCGCCCTGGCCCAGGCAGGCCGCAATCTGGAGTCCCTCGGGCTCAGCGAGCGTGTCACCCTGCTGCAAGGCAGCTGGTGGGCCCCCTTACAGCCCTGGTGGGGGCAGCTGGAGTTGGTTGTGGCCAATCCTCCCTACATTCCCTCCAGTGTTGTGAGCCAGCTCGATCCCGTGGTCCGCGACCATGAGCCCAGACTGGCCCTGGACGGTGGAGCTGATGGACTCACCAGCCTGCGCGCCATCCTCGCTGCGGCGCCGCTGGCCTTGGCGCCCGGAGGTCTGCTCCTGGTTGAACATCACCACGATCAGAGCCCGGCGGTGTTGGCGCTGATGGACATGGCGGGTCTGCGCCAACCCCGGGCTCACCGCGATCTTGAGGGCGTGCCGCGGTTCGCCAGCGCCAGCCGATCCCACCACGCCTCGGGGACCGGGTCGTCAACGACGGCGAGCGGCCCGATGGCGCCCGCTGGGACCGACCACCGCACGGCGCTGCCAACCTCTGGCCTGAGCGGATTTCCCCTCCCGGGATGACCATGGAGTTCCCCCCGATCAGCGGGCCGCGGCGCCCGCCCGGCGATTCCACGCCAGCTGGTAGCCCCGCTGGCCCATCCCCATCCCCACCCGCAGGGCCAGGGCCCCTCGCCGCGCCGGACCTGGCCCAGCACCTGAGGGCGGGGGGGGCTGGGCTCTTCCCCACGGACACCGTGCCGGCCCTGGCGGCCTCGCCAGCAGCGGCGCAGAGCCTCTGGCTCCTGAAGCAAAGGCCGATCGACAAACCCCTGATTCTGATGGGTGCTGATCTGCAGCAGCTGCGCCAACTGCTGGCCATCCCCTGGCGCCCGGGCTGGTTGCAGATGGCGGAGCAAAGCTGGCCCGGGGCTGTCACCCTGGTGTTGCCCATCACGGGGCCGATCACCGAGTGGCTCCATCCCGGCGGCCGTTCTTTGGGCTTGCGGGTGCCGGACTGCGCGGCGGCCCGTGACCTGTTGCGTTTGAGTGGCCCGCTGGCCACGACCAGCGTGAACCGCAGCGGCGAACCGGCAGCGCTCGATGCCTTGGCCGCGGCCCGAGGGTTTCCAGAGCTGCCGTTGCTGGCCCCCATCCCCTGGCCGGCCTGTCGGGGCCAGGCCAGTCGCGTGCTGGCCTGGCGCGAAGCCTCCGGGGAATGCCAGGAGGAGTGGCAGGAATTGCGCCCCGGGCCGCAGGCCGGCTTCCGGCTTGGGGAGCCTCAGGCTTGATGGCGGCGTTGGTCCTGCTGGTGCTGCTGCTGGGGACCATCTGCGCGGCGCTGCTGCAGCCCTTGATCCACCTGAGTGACGCCGTGCTGACGGCCACCTGGTTGATCTGGCTGCCTCTGCTGGCTGCTTTGTGGCTCTTGCTGGCGGACGATCCAGGGGGAGGGGACAAGGCCTAGGAGCCTGTTGCGCCCCGATCGCGCCAGATCTTTGCCGCATGCGTCCGCCCTCGCTGAAGCAGCCAAGGGAGAGCCCTCAGGGCTGGGGAAGGTCAGAGTCCAACGCGGGGACGGCGGCTGGGTTCTTGCGCGGAGAGGCCAGCGTTCGCCAGCCCACATCCTCAATCGCCCCCAGGGGGGCGACCGGCCGCTGGCCGATGCGGTACCGAACCCGATCGGGGCGCCCTGCGTTGAGCCGTAGGCCCGGCCCGATCGTGAAGCGGCGTTCTCCCTCCAGGATGCCGGCATAGAGGGAGTTGCCGGAGGCGTCCTTCACTTCGATCCAGCTGCCCTTGCTGATGATCTGCAGCTCCTCCGGCCCCAGGGCGTTCGGATCAGGGGGCGTGGCAATCAGCATCTTGGAGAACTGGACCTGGGGCCACTGCCTGGCCAGCGGCCCGAGGGCCAGCAGCGACAGTCCGAGCACGGCGATCCCGGCGGCCCCCCACAGCAAGGGGCGGAGCCAGCGATGGGGCGACAGCAGCCGCTTCCCTGGCCTTTGATGCTCGCCCCAAGGGCTGCCTGGGGCATGGTCAGCCGTGCTGGCGCTGGCCTTGGCGGCGATCGGCTCGGGGGCTGGTGGGTCGGCGGCCTTGGGGGTGGATCCCGCGGCGTTGCTGGGGATCTGGGCGACCTCGCCTGGGGGGCCGGGTGGCAACGCCCCACTGAGCTGCTCGCGCAGCAGCTGGCTCTCCGCCGCGATCTCGCGATTGCGCTCCAGCACGGGTTGCATTCGCTCCCGGAACTTGCGCTCAAAGACCGTGGGTACCTCTTGCAACAGCCCTTGGTAGGCCTCAATCTGACGCCGGGTAGCCTCCAGCTCCGCCTGCCTGGCGTTGCGCTGATCTTGGTTGCGCTGATCCTGCTGATCACTGGCAGAGGTGGACATCAGGCGGCTGTGGTCAACAAGGCGGGTGCTGGCAGATCAACCGCTCAGGATCGGCGGAATACCCGGGCCATCCAAGAGTGGGCCAAAGTCTACCGGCTGTTTTTTGCGCTCCCAGACGTGGGCGGCATCTGGAAGCGACGTTCGTGCCTGCGACCCCAGCCGACCAGGGTTTCACTCACTCCACCACGGCTGTGCGCGGCCCTGACCGGAACGCCCCAGCCCCTGCCCGCTCCCCGCTGATGGTTGTCGCAAGGGATCATGACGAAGCCGTTCCGCAGCGCCGCGACCGACAGCACAACCCAGCGGCCGCTCAGGGGCTGAGGCGCGCAACACCGCCGCGGCGACGCGGCGGACCCTGGCCACCTACGAGGATCTCGGCAGGCAGGGCGTCACGCGACTCACCAGGGCTGATGCCGATCTGTGCAACAACGGTCCTCCGCTGCTCCAGACCCTCCAGAGCTTCGACGCGGTGATCACGAAGCTGGATCGCCTCGTGGATCATCTCTAACGTCGCTGTTGGGCGGCCGATCGGGCGCCACCCCGGCCGGGCCTGTCGCTGGCCCTGCCGCCACCGGCTTTCTCGCCGCGCCAAGCTTGCGCGGGTTTCGCGATGGCGATGGGCGATGTCCAAACCGGATCCGCTGCAGCTGTCGTTGATGACCGCGCTCATGCCAGCAGCGCTGATGACGGCCCCA
>Ga0315904_10006609_pt1 | contig 15827 bp, 11 predicted proteins | sample LakEriMetagenome_6_FD_203529 | JGI IMG/M metagenome (GOLD analysis project Ga0315904, IMG submission 203529) | Freshwater fungal communities from buoy surface, Lake Erie, Ohio, United States - Buoy 12 MA120 | ecosystem: Environmental > Aquatic > Freshwater > Lake | place: USA: Lake Erie, Ohio... | reverse complement strand
CTCCGAACCGGGTGATCGCCTCAATTCCCTTTAGGTCACCAGGGCAATTGAGTGGCAGCGACTGCCCTACGAGCCACAAGGGAAAAAGGTTCGCCGGTCGCCCCAGAGAAATACACCTCCGACTGCCTTGGGCTGCTAGCGTTAGAGCGGCTGACCGGCCGGCCTGTCGAGCACGAGTTGAGGTGAAACCCACCGCAGGTAGCTGCCTGCAAGAAACGGCCTGGCTTCCCTAGCCTGCCGGCTTTACTGGCAAACGTTCGCTGGCGGCAAAGGGCCCGGAAGGAATCGCGGCCAAACTGCCTGCATTTCGCCCGGCTCTCATTTTGGCCATCGGGTTTCGGGTTCCCGAGTTTTGGCCACAGGCTATTTGGGGGATCGAACCACGCGCCCCTCGGAATGAGGGCCCTACTCAGCAACTTGCCTGCGGGCAACCGGAGCCAAATCGAGCCGGAAATGATATTCCTCATACGGCTCGTAGCTGTCGTGCATCACCCGCGATTGCCCCGTCATGAGGCAGCCAAATTTTTGATAGAAGTTGTGCGCCCGCGAAAAGCGGCTGTCCGACCAGAACTCCATCCGCTGGAAGCCTTGTTGACGGGCCCATTCCACGGCCGTTTGCATCAACTCGCGCCCCCAAACGCCGCCGCGGAGGCTGGGGTGAAGATAGAGTCGCTTGAGCAGGCAGGGGATGATTGGGTCGGCGGACGGTTCGTGCGAAGGGGTGACGGCCACTGTCCCTTTGATTTTCCCCTGCTCTTCCAAGACCCAAAAGCTGCCCCCCACGGCCTGAAAGTTCCGCTCCAAATCGAGCAGGTCGCTGTCGCAGTTATCGAGGCAAATCGTCTCGCCATATTCGCGGAAAATGTCCGCAATTAACCGCACAATTTGCGGCTGATCGGTCCTTTCTGCGAGGCGAATGCGCATGTTTAGCTGACCTGGATCGTCGAGACGATGTTGACGGAGCGGAAAAAAATGGGCCCGGTGCGTTGGCTTCAGCAACCAAAAACGAAGCAGGCGGTCTTGGGGACCGCCTGAACGATGCATTTAAACTCCCTCGCGACTGGTCGGAACCGGCACTCAGCCGAGCAACCGGTCGCGCAGGTTCGCCCGCTAGGGGCGACGAACGACAGGTTCGCCCTCTAGGGGCGACGAACGACAGGGTCGCCCTCTAGGGGCGACGAACGACAGGGTCGCCCTCGGGGGGCGACCAACGGCAGGGGAGCCGGCTAGACGCTGAACGAGCTGCCGCAACCACAGGTTCGCTTGGCATTTGGATTGTGGAACTGGAATCCGCGTTGCTCCAGCCCATCGTAGTAATCAACGGAAGTTCCATCCAAGAACAGGGCGCTCTTCTTGTCGACGACGACCTGGACACCGTGCTGCTCGCTCATGGTGTCATTCGCTTCGTCAAATTGGGTATCGATGTTCAGGCTGTAGTTGAAGCCGCTGCATCCGCCGCCAGTCACGGCCACCCGCAGCATGGCTCCTTCGCCGTGCTGTCCGTCGACGATGAACTTCTTGACTTCGGCCGCAGCCTTCTCAGTAATTGTGACACTCATCCGAGATCACTCCAGTCCAGTAGTGAAAGCAAAATTCTATTCCCGCAGCCGCATATCCCGCGGCTGTTTACCTGTTGTCTCTATTCTTCGTCAGTTCGGTGAAGCTGTCCAGAGCCATTGGCTCCCGACCCTGCGCAACCGGCAAAATTCACTGTCAAATCGTGCAGGGAAGCCTCGTTTTAAGGGGCGGTATGACTTCCCAAGGCGCGGAGCCTGCAAGCCGAGTCCGCCAGCAGTTCGCTCGCTGCGTCAATCTCTTCGACGGTCGTGAAGCGACTAAGCCCAAATCGCAAACTGGAGCGGACTTGGTCGCGGTCCAAGCCCAGAGCGGTCAACACGTGGCTCGGTTCGCTACTGGTTGCGGTGCAGGCACTGCCGCTGGAGAGGGCCAATTGCGGACTTCCCACCATCAGCGAATGGCCATCGAGTCCTGGAAACTGGCAATTCAGGTTGTTCGCCAATCGCTCCCCGGGGGCGTCCAGCCGCGGGCCATTCAGCGGCAACTCACCGAGTTTGGCCTGCAATTGCCGATAAAGCCGGTCGCGGAGTTGAGCCATTCGCGCGCTGTCCTCAGCGCGAGTTTCCAAGGCGAGCTCGAGTGCCCGGGCCATCCCGACGATGCCGCTCACGTTCAGCGTTCCGCCGCGTCTGCCCAGCTCCTGGCCGCCGCCGTCAATCTGGCTCTGCAGTCTTATCCGCCGTCCACTACCGCGCACGTAAAGGGCTCCACAGCCTTTGGGGCCGTGGAATTTGTGAGCGGTAAAGCTGAGCAGGTCGACTCCGAGTTCCTCGACATCGACGGGGATTTTGCCGACGGCCTGAGTGGCATCGCAATGCACGGCGATGCCGCGCTCTCGGCACAACTGGCAGATCTCGGCCAGCGGCTGGATCGCACCCATCTCGTTGTTGGCCAGCATCACGCTGGCTAACACGGTATCTGGCTGCAGTGCCTCGCGAAACCGCTCCAGATCGACAAGACCGGGACAGGCCGTGGTCGGGCCTTGCACAGGCAAGCGGGTGACGCGAAAACCGACTTGCTCCAGCTTCTGCAGCGGGGCGAGCACGGCGAGGTGTTCCGTTTGAACCGTCACGAGGTGCCCTGCCCCGCGGCGCAGCGAGTAGCCGCGCAGGGCGAGGTTGTTGCTTTCCGTTGCCCCGCTGGTGAACACGATTTCGGAATCCTGCCGGGCCCCGATCGAGCGGGCGATTTGCTGGCGGGCATGCTCTACCAGTTCTTGAGCCGCTTGGCCGAGGCGATGCGTGACGCTGCCCGCATTGGCGTACTCGTACTCAAACGTCGGCAACATCGCCTCGATCACCCGACGGTCGACTCTGGTCGTCGCGTGGTTGTCGAGGTAAATGGTCCCTGGGTTGCTCATCGCTGTTTACCAACCGACTTGCCCGTTTACCAACCGACTTAACCGCGAGACGGAACGGCCCGCAGTCGCCATAATCGGTCGCGAAGCTGCTGGGCCGGTCGCCGGCACGGTTCCATCGAAGCAGAGGCTCATTTGGGGGGAATGGCGGATTTAATTCCCGCCGTTGCCACCATCCGGGTTGGCGGGAGGAGTAGGCTTGGTCCCCTCGCCACCGCCTTCGGCTGCCTTGGCTTTCTCGGCCTCTTCCTGCTGCTTGAGTCGGTCTGCTTCCCGTTTGCGTTCGGCTTCCCGGGCCCGTTGCATCGGATTGGGTCCTCCGCCCGCGCCGCGCCGTCCGGCCGCAGGATCCGCAGCAGGCGGTTCATTCAGATTGGGGGCTTCGATTCGCCGCGGGTACCAATTGTTGTTGTCATCGACATCGGCGGTTTCGAACCGGGGGTCCAGCCTCAGCACCTTGACCGGCTTCTCGACCAGCAGCAACTTGGTCACCGTCTCGTTATTGCGCCGCCAGACTTCAGCCGGGATGCGCTGCACTTCACTTTCGCCGTCTTCGTACTGGATTTCGATAATCAGCGGCATCACCAAACCGCCCGAATTGCGGAAGGTAACCATGTACATGTAGGGGGTGTCGGCCAGCAATTCCTTCTGCTCCGGAGTCAGCGCCGCAACCATTTTTTCATAAGCTTCGCGGTCTTCTTCGGTCACTTCCAGCGAGTCGTACTCGTTGTAGAAGTCCTTCAGCTCGGGAAACTTCTCGGCTCGTTTTGGAATCTGCTGGTTTCGCTCCTCGCTCAGCGAGGGCGGAGCCGAGTTGCGCTGAGCCAGTTGCTTGGGTTTCTCCAGATAGGGAGCGGTCGTGTTGAAGTTTGCCTGTCGCACCGATTCAATCGCCAAGTCGACATGGTCCGTGGTGTAGAACCAGCCACGCCAAAACCAATCGAGGTCGATCCCGGACGCATCCTCCATGGTGCGGAAGAAGTCGGCGGGCATCGGTCGCTTGAACTTCCAGCGGTTAGCGTATTCTTTGAAGGCAAAGTCGAACAATTCCCGGCCAAGTATCGTCTCGCGAAGGATGTTCAGCGCCGTTGCCGGTTTGGCATAAGCATTTTCCCCGACCCGAATCACCGAGTCGCCCGCGGTCATGATCGGAACCTGATTGGCCGACTTCATGTAGGCGGTAATCTTCCGCGGGTCGCCCCGGCCGGATGGATACTTCTCTTCCCATTCCTGCTCGGCAAGAAACTGCATGAACGTGTTCAAGCCCTCGTCCATCCAGGTCCACTGGCGCTCGTCGGTGTTGACGATCATCGGAAACCAGTTGTGGCCGACTTCGTGGATCACGACGCTAATCAATCCGTACTTGGTTCGGTCCGAATAGGTGCCGTCCTTCTCGGGGCGGGGACCGTTGAAGCAAATCATCGGGTACTCCATGCCGCCGATCGGCCCATTGACCGAGATTGCGACCGGGTAGGGATAGTCGAAGGTGAACTTGGAGTAAACCTCCAGCGTGTGGGCTACTGCGTGGGTGCTGTAGGTGCTCCAGAGCGGTTCGCCTTCCTTGGGGAAAAACGACATCGCCATGACCGTGCGGTCCCCCAGCCGGACGCCAAGGGCATCCCACATGTACTTGCGCGACGAGGCAAAGGCAAAGTCGCGGACATTGTCGGCCTTGAAAACCCAAGTCTTCTTTTCGGTCGCCCGGGAGGATTCATTGGCCTTTGCCTCCTCCGGGGTGACGATGAACATGGGCTTTTCGGCTGTGCGGGCAGCTTCCAGGCGCTTCAGCTGATCAGGCGTTAACACCTCTCCGGCGTTTTCCAATGTTCCCGAAGCGGTGACGATGTGGTCCGCCGGGGCCGTGATTCGCACCAGGTAATCGCCAAACTCCAGCGTGAACTCGGCAGTCCCCAGATATTGCTTGTGTTGCCAGCCGGTCACGTCCGTATAGGCGCAGGCCCGGGGGTACCACTGGGCCAATTCGTAGATGTAGTTTTTATCCTCTTCAAAAAATTCGTAGCCGGTTCGGCCGCGAGCTACCTTGGCGTTGTTGATGGCGTAATTCCAACCGACCCGAAACTGGATCGACTCGCCAGAGTTCAGGGGAGCCGGAAGATCAACCCGCATCATGGTCTTCACGATCGAGTATTTCAGGGCCTCGCCCGTTTTGCTGCTGACGACTTCCTCAATCCGAATCGCACCGTCAAAGCGATCGCGGGCCAGCCGGCCCTGCAGGCCTTGGAGGTTCATCGCCCCGGCTGTCTGCCCGGGTGGAGTTCGCTCGGCATCGGTCGTCTCCGTCAACCGTGCATCCGAGTTGTGGCCGTGCATGTTCGGGTCCAATTGCAACCAGACATACTTCAGCGGATCAGGCGAAGCATTGCGGTAAGTGATTTCTGCGGAACCCTTGATCGTCTGGTCGTTGTCGTTCAGCTCGACATCGATCACGTAATCGACAGTTTGCTGCCAGTATTCATGGCCCGGAGCTCCCGACGCATTGCGGTAACCATTGGGGGTGGGAAGGATCTCTTCCAACTGGCGGAACTTGTCTTCCTGCTTGAATTTCTCAACGGTCTCTTGGGCGACCAAGACAGGCTGCCATCCCGCCAGGGCGGCGCACGTGAACACAAAAAGCAATCTGGCCAAAACCGATTTCATGGTCCCAAAACCTCTCACCCGGGTTTGATTGAACGATACGAAAACGGCTGGAATCGGATTCGCTCTCCGAACCAGCCGTCCGTTGACTTTTTCCAGTTTAATCCAAACCGACCAGTTCGTGGTCAGCCACCTGGCTCATATCGAGCTGGCCCGTATCGACCTCGCCCGCATCGACACCGAATTTCAGCCCTCGCCAGTGAGGTCGAGGAGCGGAAACGTCGGTCCCCCGGGCCAATTTGGGACGATGCCAGTTCGCAGCCCTTACTTGCCGTCCCTGGGCAGCAAGGCCGAGCGAAACTCTTCGGGAGTCATTTCCGGCTTGCTGAGCTTCCGCACCGAGCCGTCGAAGTAAGCGACCAGCAGGCTTTCGCCATCAGCGAGATTGGTAAACAGCTCAACTGCCTTGTCGACAGTCAGCCCCTGAGGATCCATCCAGTCCAGTCCCGGCTTGTACTGCACCAGCATGATTGTGTTCGAGGTTCCATCGGTAATGTCCTGAAATTGTTTGATCGGCTGCTCGAGGGCGATATGTGCCAAGTCGCTCAGCTTGTTCGAACCGGACCCGAATATCTCCGGCATCTGTTCGGCGAATTTCTGGTTGGCCGCCGAGTTAAAGCCTTCCTGCGTTTGAATCTCGTTAAACAAGTCGGATTCTTCGAGGAAAGGCAGGACTCGGACTCGCCAGCTCAAATCGTTTGAGATCTTTTGCTCGCTGGGGCCAAACGGAAAGCTGCCATAGGAATCGTGGTAATTGTGAATCGAGAGGACTGCTTGGCGGAGCCGATTGAGCTGCGTGACTTGCTCCGCCGATTTCCGGGCGCTTTCGATCGATTCCTTGAGCATCTCGTCCATTCCCTCTGGCCGAGTTACCTCCATGGTCATCTCGTTGCCTTCGTTTTTGGGCTTGAGCGCGGTCAGCAACTTGGAGGCGACTTCAGCTGTCTTGGGAGAGTCCTTTTTCAGTTGGGCAAGCTGAGCGCCGGCCGCAAACTTGGCCATGTTCAACAGCCCGTCCACCGTCTGGAAAATTTCCTTGGTCGATTCTTCGTCCCGGCCTCGAACACCGAGGACCAACATTTTCTCCGCTTCCATGTCAAATGAAAATTTGAGCGACTCGACCTTCATCGCGACCTCAAAAAACGGAGCTGCTTCCGGCGGCAATTGTCCGCCAAGCATGTCGTTGACTTCGTCCAGGAGATCGGTTGAGTTGCTCAGGTCGATGGCCAGTTTCACGCTGTGCTCAGGCAAAGAGGCCATCAAATCGTTGACGCCTTTGGAATTTCCGCTCTTGCCTGCCTGTTTGATATAGGCCGGCGTGCCAATCGCCATCGAGACGTCATCAAGCTGGGTGAACAGCATGTTGGGCGTCTCGCCGCTGGCAAGACGGAAGCCATCCATCCCATCTACCACGGTCGGTTCAAAATCGGCGGTGATCGAACCCCAGATCTTGGACATCGTGGCCGAATCCGGGAAATTGACTTGCACCATAAAGTCAAAGGGAAGGTCTTCTTGGGGGCCCATGGTCATCAGGTCCTGTGCACTCGCCGGCAGGGAGAAGGAACCTGAGAGCGACTTGGCACTCGCAATGATCGCTTGCGGGCCGGAACGGACTGGAGCCTCTTCCATCTGAGCAAAGAACGGAGACAACAGCGACGATTTCAGCTTCGCAATATCGACCGAAAAAGACATCACGGCGGGCCGAACCGGATTGGCTGACTGAGCCAAAAGTTCCTGGTTCAGAGCGAACATTCCGAGTAGAAAAACAATAGCAGCGGCAGTTTTACGGATTCCTGCCATGTTTCGAAGAAGACTTGGCGACATGCAACACCACGGAAAGGAGTGTGAAAAAAGGTTTCGCTCAATTTATCCGAAGCGAGGCAATATCGCCAATCCGTCGCAAGAAAACTTGATTTTCACCAATCGCGAACCGCTTGTTTGGTGGACAGGTGACCTGCCTTGAGGGCCTCAGGGGAGTTTGTTTTAGGCCCCAGGGCAAAAGGGCATAGCACCAGACAAAAGAACTTCAGTTTCAGTGGGAAGAATGCAGCCTGCTGACCAGGTTTGGCTCACGCGGAAGGGTGGAAGTTTCGATCCAGGCTTGAATTTAAGATTGCCCGGTTCCGGCCCGAATGGGGAGCGGGCCCGATTGCTCGCTCCCCCGCCCTGCTCGGCTGTCGCGGTGGAAGTCGCTCAGCCACCAAAGAACTCTCCGTAAAGTTGTTCGTTGAAGCCCACCACCAGTGTGTTTCCATGTCGCAGTGAGGGGGCCCGTAAATTACCGGTCGGGCCAATCACCAGCTTGCTGAGTTCCGCATCCGCCGGAGCCCCTTTCTTCATGTCCAACCTGGTTACCGCCGTACCCTTGGCAACACGGACCTCGGCCACACACTTGGCCAGCTTCAGCCCCTCAGCCGCACCAATGGTTTGCTTCCGCGCATCGACCCGGGGCCCAATCGCCACGCCGGCCTTCGCCAACCAGGCTTCCGCCTTCTCGCAGGTCTTGCAGTTGGCTCGCAGGTAGCTCCACTCAACTTGCTTACCGCCACTGGGCTTGCCAGCTGACTTCGCGGGGCCGCCCGCCGCTTTCGCCTTGGCCGCAACGGGCTTAGCCGCAACAGGCTTGGCTGCAACGGGCTTGGCTGCAACGGGCTTAGCTGCAATTTTCGGTTTGCCCGGCAATTTGGCATTCGCGGGCTTCATGCTTGCCGACTTAGCGACGGTAGTTTTTCGAGACGAAGGGGCTTTGGAGGCTGCAGTTTTCTTAGCCATCGCGATGTTCCTTACAGCTATGGATTTTGAATCTTGAGACAAAGGACAATGTCAATGCGTTTGTAGACCGAAAGCGCCGAAAAAGATTCACTGGATTCAGCGCAGCCAGCCCTCCGGGCGGTGACCCATCCGCTCAGCTCATTCCCGGTCGATGTTGATCTGTTGATGGTTCCCGAACAAGAGGCGGATGGATCGCAGTGGCTCAGGCCAGAATCTCGCGAATCACGTGACCGTGAACGTCGGTCAGTCGACGCTGCGCGCCGTTGTGGTAGTAAGTCAGACGTTCATGGTCGAGCCCGAGGAGGTGTAATATGGTGGCGTGGAAATCGTAAACCGTGGTTACCTGCTCGAGGGCTTTGTGGCCAAACTCATCGGTGGCGCCGTAGGAGAACCCGCGTTTAACCCCAGCCCCCATCATCCAGCAGGTGAAGCCCGCCGGATTGTGGTCTCGACCACTTGCTCCTTTTTGGAAAGTCGGCATTCGGCCGAATTCGGTGCACCAGACGACCAGGGTCTCCTCGAGCAGGCCGCGGCGTTTCATGTCAGTCAGCAGGGCGGCCAGCGGCTGGTCGAGAATCGGACCGTGAATGTCGTACTGGGCCTTCAGCGTCTTGTGGCCGTCCCAATTGCCGACCCCCTCGCCCATCGCATACGCGCCGTTAAACAACTGAACGACCCGCACGCCGCGCTCGATCAGTCGGCGGGCCACCAGGCAATTCCGCGCAAAGCCCGCTTTCACCGGATTGGCCGAATCGTTGGCCCCATACTCATCGAGAAGGTATTGGGGTTCCTGAGTCCAATCGATGATTTCGGGCACCGATAGCTGCAATCGCGCGGCCAGTTCATAGCTGGCAATTCGGGCCCGCAATTGATCCTCACCGGGGAACTCGGTGGCGTGCCTGCGATTCTGCTCGTCCAGAAAGGCGCGCACTGCCTCATCCTCAGCGACCGAGATTCCAGCCGGCCGGGCGAGATTGCGGAGGGGCTTTTGCGCATTCATCGGCGTCCCCTGAAACTCTGCCGGAAGAAAGCCGGTGCTCCAGTTGTTCAGGCTCGACTGGGGTACCCCGCGCGGGTCGGGGATCGACACAAACGCGGGCAAGTCCCGATTCTCGGATCCCAGAGCGTAGTTGACCCAAGCCCCCAGACTTGGGAAACCATCGAGAGTAAACCCGGTCGACATGAAATTCTCGCCGGGACCGTGCGTGTTGGTGCGGCTGGTCATCGCATGCAAAAAACAGATTTCATCCGCCAAGTCCCCGAGCCGGGGAAAGAGCGAACTGACCATTTTTCCGGACTCGCCGCGCGGCGTGAAATCATAGGGACTCCGCGTGAGATTTCCATTCTCCCCCTGAAAGGTGATCAGGCCCTCACCCGGCATTGGCTGGCCATCGCGCTTGATCAACTCGGGCTTGTAATCCCAGCTGTCGAGATGACTACAGGCTCCCGAGGCAAACACGACCAGCAAATTTTTGGCCCGCGGCCGGAAATGCGGCTGACGTTCCTCTCCCCCGCCCGCAGTTTGATCGCCCGCCCGCAATTGGCCGTCCGCCTCCAGCAAGCCGAGCAACCCGAGCTGGCTGCCGCCCCACAGCAGCGAACCCAAAAAACCACGGCGTGCGAGAAGTGGATGCATGTCAGGGTCCGCTTTCAAATATTCCGACGGGAGGAATGCGACAGTTGACGGTCAGGGCAAAATCAGAAACTCGTTGCTGTTGAGTAACGCTCGGCACAGTGCCGTCAGCCCGTACTGGGCAACCAGCCGCTCCGCAGCGATCCGTTCCGGTTCGGTCGCGGACCGACCAAACAGCAGCCGGTAAGCGGCGTCGATTTGGGCAGCCGCCTGGTCCCCCGCCTCGGCTTGCAAACGCCCCGCCAAGGTGGCCGCTCGTCCCAGCACAAAGGGGCTGTTGAGCAGGTTGAGTGCCTGTAACGGCGTGACACTGCGACTGCGGACTGGACAGACTTGGGCGGCATCCGGCGTGTCGAAGGTACCAAAGGTTGCGTCTTGTTCCATCCGAATTTTCTGCATGTAGATCATTCGACGAAACTCGTTTGGACCGAACGTCTCTCGCGGAAGATAAACCCGAACATAGTTATCGTTGGGCTCGAACGCCGAAAATCCCGGTCCGCCCGGCTTTAAGTCGAGCTCTCCGCTGGCCAGGAGCATCGCGTCCCGAATCGCCTCGCTCTCCAATCGCCTCGGCTGGAACCGCCAGAGCCACTGGTTGCCTGCATCCAGCCGCAGAGCCTCAGACCTCGGCTTGTTATCCTGGCGGTACGTCGCCGAAAGCAGGACCAGCTTGTGGATTGCTTTTAACGACCATCCTCGAGCGACGAGTTCCGCTGCCAACCAATCGAGCAAGTCCGGATGACTCGGCGGCACCCCTTTCGTGCCGAAATCGCTCGGCGTCCCGGCCAGCCCTTGGCCAAAGTGAAACTGCCAGACTCGATTGACAATCACGCGCGCAAGCAGCGGATGCGCTGAAGTCTCCAGCCAGCGGGCGAGCGTCAAACGGCGTTCGCCATCCGTGGCGTCCACTGGCAGCTCAAGGTCTCCCAGCAATTGAGGCAGCCCCGGTCCAACGACTTCCTGCGGTGCAGTGACCTCGCCCCGTTCCAATCGCTTGGTCGGTTCAGGTTGACTGACAAAGGTGCCGACATAGGCTGATTGGGCCAGCGTGATCTGACGATGGAGCGCGGCGATGGACTGGTCGAGTTGCTCCAGTTCGCGTTGCAGGGCAGTCCACTCGGCGGTGGGGGGGACCGCCTCGGAAACAGCGGCGGGAGCATCGCCGCCAAACGGTAGCCGGTCCGCTTCCGTGGCGACCGTTTGCCATTCACCGGGCTGTCGGGCGACTTCAATCCGGTATTCAATCGGCGTCCGATCGCGGTAAACCTGGTTGCGGTCGCGGCCCCAAACGACCGCGCTGATCAACTGCTCGGCCGGGAGTTCAATCTCAACCCAGCCCTTGCCTGACTCGCTGGAAATCCAACTGTAATCGTTGCCGACACGGCCATCGTTAACCTGCTCCAAGCGGTGCTTGCTGCGGTCCGGATAGTCGCCCGAGGAGCTGGCCTTGGCCCCGCAGGTCACCAAGCCGACATTCAGCCAAGGCTTGGCAGCGCCCGGTGATTCAGGCCTTCCAGCGGCGGTTGGGACTTCGTCGAGCGCCCAAACCTCGAGTTCATCCAGACAAGGCTCGGCCTGATTCGTCTGCAAGCAGGTAAAACGGATCCACTTGGCGGTGACGGGAGCAAAGCGGTCGATGTTCTCACGCGAGTTCACCGCCGCCCGTCTTTGCGGAGGGGTACCGGTCGGATCGAAAACAGGCTCGAAGGCGAGCATCCGTCCCCGCAGTTGGGAGCGACGAGCATTCAGCTCCTTTACTTGAGCTTCCAGTTCGCGCTGCTGGGAGTTTTTCAACTGGCGCTCGCCATGCTGGACCCCGGCAAACAGCGAGGCCAAGGCGAAGTAATCGGTGTGGGTGATCGGATCGAACTTGTGGTGGTGGCAACGGGCGCAACCCAACGTCAGGCCAAAGAAGGCGGTGCCCGTAGTGTTGACCATGTCCGCCAACTCGTCCTGGCGTTGATTTTGGGTCAGGATCGGGTCTGGGCTTTTGACTTGGTCCCAAGGTCCGCCGACGAGAAACCCCGTCGCGCGATCCTCCCCCAGTTGGTCTCCCGCAATCTGTAAAGCCAAAAATCGATTGTAAGGGAGGTCTTGGTTGAGCGCCTCGATCACCCAGTCTCGATAGTGATAAGCCGAAGGACGCTCGACGTTAGTCTCAAAGCCGTTTGATTCGGCAAAGCGGACCACGTCCAGCCAGTGCCGCCCCCAGCGTTCGCCATACTGCGGGCTGGCCAAAAGGCGATCGACGAGCTGTGCATAGCGCGCGTCGCTGGGGTCCGCGACGAACTCGTTAACTTCCTGCTGGCTTGGCGGCAGACCGATAACGTCGAGGAAGAGCCTGCGGATGAGCGTCTGCGGCGCGGCCGGAGCTGAACGTTGCAATCCCAGCTCGAACAGCTTGCGTTCGACAAACCTGTCCAGCACCTCGGAGGGATTGGAAGCCGGAACGGGCTCGGTCACCGCCAAAGGCTGTACCGACCAGAGCTCACGTCGCGGCTCGATCACAAAACCTGTTGGCCAATCTGCGCCGGACGCAATCCAGACGCGTAGTCGCTCGATTTCCTCGGCTGTTAAGGGCGGACCTCCCTCGGGCATTTCGGGTTCTTCGCCGGCGACCAGTTCCAGCAGATGGCTGGCGGCCGGGTCACCCGGCACGATCGGCCGAGACCCCGAGTCGGCTTCGGCCAAAGCGTTCTCGGCCCGGTCCAGACGCACGCCCCCTTCTGCGGTTTCCGGGCCATGGCACTGAAGGCAACGAGCCGAAAGCAGTGGAGCAATTTCGCGGACGAAATCAATTCCCGGCGAAGCGGTTGCTTGCGCCTGAGCCGCGAGGGGCTGCGCGATCAGCGTCCAGCTCGTGACGATCGCCAGCAGCGAATAGAGCAGACGGCTGAGCCAAAGATTGCCCAAGGGAGATTGCAACGCCAACTTCGGACCCCTTTCAAAAAACCGGAGCGAGTCCTCGACGTTCAATTGGGTCTGTCGCCGAGGAACCATCCTGGAAGAGGGAACTTCCTTGGTCCAGCATAAACCGCCACCGCGCGAAAAGACAGTGGCGGAATGCACCCCCACCGCCCGCGGCGTCACCACGGTTGCAGGGGAGAGAGGCGATGGGACATTGGCTGCGGTGCCCAGCGCGAGCCCCGACTAATTTCCAGCGATGGGCGTTGGCAGCGGAGGAGTCCTTCGATTCGCTGAGGACTGCAGGAGCGACTTCAACTCCTTTGCGAGTTGCGGTGGCGCGGCTGACTGCAGCGCTATCTGCAACTGCTCGGCGGCCGCATCGGGATGTCCAAGATAGCGGTAATGATAGGCCTGCAGCGCGGCTCCCAGCTCCTTCTGGCCAGCCTGCTGCGAGAAGCTGAGCAATTCGTCAAATTGCTTGACGTAGTCATTCCGTTTGTAAAACTGTCGGAAATTCTCGATCACCAGCCCCCACTGTTCGGGAGGCAGCTGCGCGAAGGCGCTGTTCAAAGCACGCGCTGACTGCTCGAACTCGCCAACGGCAAAATGGCAATGCGCGAGATAGAGTTGCAGCTTGCCATTGGCGGGATCAGCGGCAGCAGCTGCCGTGGCGGCGCCCAGCGCCGCATGGTATTCGCCGGCCGCAAATGCTGCTCGCGATGTTTCATAATCGGATTCAGCCGGAGTTCCGGTCGCCAGCGTCTGGCTGAGCGTTGGGTCGGATTCCGGGCGAACCAAAATGGAGCGACGTTTGCTGGTCGATTCAGCGTGGTCAATTTTCCGGCCCGAGCCAGTCGCGGCAAGCTCGGGCTCCGCGCCATCGTTGGCCAGCGCTGGGTTCGCACCACCCGATCCGCTGCCTGAGCGAGGGGGGATGTACTGCGACTGTCCTCGTCCCTCCGCTGTTCCCAATCCCGCACGCGGTGCTTGGTAGAAATTCGGTGCCGGCTGCCCGGAGTAAAAGGGAGGCTGGTTCAACACCGGTTGCCCGAAGGCCTCCCCACCGGGCGCGTAGTATCCGCCACTGGCCGAGTTGGGGGCGGAGTTCCAACCGCCGACCCAGTCCGGAGTGAGAATCAGTCCCAAGTTTACGTCATCGAAATGCTGACCATGTTGACCATGCTGACCATGGTGACCATGTTGATGCCCGTAACCGCCCTGTCCGCCAAGCTGTCCCGGGTAAGCACCGATGGGTGGGTAATTACCCGGATAGTTATTCGGCCGACTCCATTCGACAGAGCCCGAGTTTGGGGCAGCTGGAGCAGGACGGGGAGTGGACGTCGATTGATTCGACCAGTTGTCTTCGGTGGACCAGCGAGACTGAGCCTCGGCCGGCACCATCCCCACTTGAACAGGGGCAGCGAACGCGACGCACAAAACTAAGATTCTTCCACAGCGTCTCACAGGGGCTGGCTCCAACGATTGCCGCGAAATCGCCACGACCGTCATTCGCCGCAAACTTTAAACCAGACGAGTTTCGTCGGAAAGGAATGCAGTCCGATAGCGGTCCTCTTCGTTAAACCATCGCCAGTTGCCTTGCCGTGATTCACACAAACTGGAGGAGCTGTCAATTTGGTTGACTGGGCTTGAGCAGAGAAGCGATCAAGCTGAGCAGTCCAGAGATACCGATTGTCGTGAGCCGTCCCGCGCTGAGTCCGCTGGACCCGTCGTCAGGTTTGCCCGAGTCCTCCCGGCGGCGGAAATTTAGAACAACGCGCGGAGGCAAATCTGAGACCAAGTTTCGAATTGGTCGATCTCCGACAGAATGCTCTCCAGCCTCTCAAATCCGGCGTTAGCAAGATCGACTTCCCGAGGGCGGACGTCTTGCGATTCGAGATCCAGCAAATGGACGACGCCGAGGTGAACGCGGCCCACGTCGTTGCCGTCATCGTTCAGCAGGCCGACGCAGCGTTCCTCAAATCCGCAATCGATAGCCAGCTCTTCATCCAGTTCCCGCTTTAAACCTTCCAGATAGGGAGAGCCCGTTCCGTCGGCGGCATCAACCGAGGAAATGTGACCGCCGATGCCGATGCTCCGCAGGGCGTGCAAGCGGGCCTCACCCTGGCCCGAACCGCGGCGATATTGATAAAGCCAAAGGTTGCCCGATTCGTCCCGGTGCTGGAGGATGCAGTAGGGAATCAGTTGCTTGAAACCTGGGTCGGACTCCATTTCCGGACGGGGGAGAAAGCGAACGTGGACGGGGTCGAGCAACGTCTCGAGATATTGGTCCACATCGCGACAGAACCCCTGAAAATAACCGAGCGAATGAAAGACCTCGGTTGGAACGACCAGGATTTGTTCTACTTGTGCAATCGACATCGAGTTCCCCTCCCCAGCCTGGCCAGGTGCCAGGCAAACACCGCTTCCCGCCAGCTGTCCGCGGTACCGTTTACCGGCGTGCGGACTTGGCCTGACAGAACTTGACCTGACAGAACTTGGCCTGACAGGCGCGATGCGTTTCCCCGCGACAAAGCAAAATCAGACGATCCTTTCCCGACGACAAGCTCTCCTGCGGTTACCGGCAGTGGCTGCCTGGCTCGCTTGTCATGTCGCGGATTTTATCGGGGGATGCCCACGGGCGCCAACCAGTCCGCGAGAAGCTGGGTAAAGATGAAGAAAACCAGCGGGAAACAGCTGCGGATTATGGCGATTGGGTGGTTCCTCGCGGTTTGGAAACGCAGAGTCGCGCCCGGGGCGTCACTGCTTGACAATTCGCCGCGAGTCTGAATTCCAGCTCAGCCACGCGGTCTCGATCGTGCCGTAGTGGATGTCGACAATGTCGTTCACGTCCGGGGCGTAGCCACCTGCCATCGAGATGGCGATTGGGATTCGCCGCTCTCGATAAAAATCGAGCACCAGTTGGTC
>Ga0315904_10006608_pt1 | contig 15831 bp, 14 predicted proteins | sample LakEriMetagenome_6_FD_203529 | JGI IMG/M metagenome (GOLD analysis project Ga0315904, IMG submission 203529) | Freshwater fungal communities from buoy surface, Lake Erie, Ohio, United States - Buoy 12 MA120 | ecosystem: Environmental > Aquatic > Freshwater > Lake | place: USA: Lake Erie, Ohio... | reverse complement strand
AGCCGAAGGTAGTTCACCGACACCAGAGGCACCCGTGGTAGAAGCTGGCAAGCCTGAGTATTCAGAGTTCTTGCAAGCAATTACCAACCAAGAAGGAAAGCCCAAGTACAAGACTGTCGCGGATGCGCTTATCGGGGCTGCTAAAGCCCAAGAGCATATCCAGCGAATTGAGGCAGAGAACGCTGAATTGCGGACTGTTGCCAAGAAAGTCGAGACTATGGAGCAACTCCTTCAGCGCCTTGAAGTAGGTAAGGGTGCAGACCACACCCCGATTCCGAAAGTCGAGGATCAGGAGAAACTTGTTCTTTCTGTGCTTGAAAAGCAAAAAGCAGCAGAGCGTGAGCAAGCTAACCGCGAGACTGTCCTGAACTCTCTTAAGGAGAAGTTTGGTGACAAGGTTAATGATGTTCTGACTAGCAAAGCCAATGACCTTGGTTTGTCTGTAGCAGAACTCGGGGCTCTTGCGGCGCGTTCACCCAAAGCTGTTCTTGGCTATTTCGACAGTAAGCCAGTAGCTCCGTCCGTACAGAGTACGGTAAACACGCAGGCTCTTCAGCCGCGATCTGGAGAACTAAAAGCTCCCGATAACATCATGTGGGGCGCAAGCACTCGTGAAGTTACGGACTTCTTTCGACAGATCAAGACTGAAGTAAACAAGGAACTTGGACTTTAATAGGAGAATACCATGTCCAACTATACCTTGAATACTAATGCGTTTATTGAAGCGCAACAGTATTCGCAGTTCATTCTGCGTACCCTGCCGACGGCGATCCTTCCCGCTACTTTCTATCGGGATGTGTCGGATTTCGGCAACGGCTCTACGCTGAATATCAAAACCATCGGTACGGCTACGATTCAAGAAGTTGAAGAAGACAGCCCGCTGATTTATAACCCGATTGAGACTGGTAACATCACGCTGTCGATTACGGATTACGTAGGCGATGCATGGTACGTTACGGATGTCCTCCGTCAGGATGGCTCGCAGATCGAAGCTCTTATGGCTGCTCGCGCACAGGAAGCTACCCGTGCAATCCAGCAGCACTTTGAGACTCGCTTCCTTGCTGTGACCAATGCTGGTCAAACGGCTGCTAACCCGAACACGGTCAACGGCTTTGCCCGTCGCTTCCGTGCAACGGGTGCCAACTGGACGATGGATGAGGATGACCTGATCCATATGCGTCTTGCTTTTGACAAGGCGAACGTCCCGCAGTTTGGCCGTATCGCTATCGTTGACCCTGTAGTAGCTGCTACGTTCCAGAAGAAAGTGGTAATCACTTCGCAACTGGATCGTCTGCCCGCTTACCAGCAGGTAATGGAGAATGGCTTTAATAACGAGCACCAGTTCGTAATGCGTCTGCATGGCTGGGATATCTGGACCTCGAACCTCCTGCCGCAGCTTGCTGCTGGTACGAGCGTAGACGGCACCAGCACTCAGTCCGCTAGCACGACCTGTATCGCTAACCTCTTTATGTGCGTCGCTGATGACAACACCAAGCCGGTAATGACGGCATGGCGTCAGCAGCCGAAAGTTGAGGGTGAGCGTAACAAGGATCGCCAGCGCGATGAGTTCCTTACGACTGCTCGTTGGGGCATGGGCATTCAGCGCAAGGACACCCTTGGCGTGATTGTCACCGACGCAACTCGCACTGAGTAAGGAGAAATATCATGGCTAAAGAAAATAGTGCTGGTTTGGGTGTATCCACTCGCTATGGTCCGGTATCTGTACCGGATGGGGCTCGGGGCTCGTTCCACTCGCAAGATGGTTTTATCCATCTTGTTGCAGATTGGTCCGCAGACCTGATCCGCAATGGCTCCATTAACCAAGCAATCACGATTGTTCGCAATGTGCTGCCTACTCGTGCATGGGTAGAAGTAGAAGAAGCTCTGTCGCTTTCGGGCGCAGGTTCTTCGCTCTGCTTCGGCCAAGAAGGGCAACTCGGGACGAACAGCGCGGATGTTTCCGGTTCCGCTGTGGGTGTTGGCTTCAAGGCTTGCTCGCTGAACGGTACGTTTAGCACGGGCCTGACGGCAACGACTACGCTTGTTATCGGACTCAAGTCCGGTAAGATCGTAGGCGGTAAGGGTCGCTTTGTTGTTGAGTGCCTGAAGGTATAACAATAACTAGCTGACAAAACTGGGGGAGTAGGGGCGGATAACCCCGCTCCCCTTTTTTATTTCAGAGGCTACAATGAAGCTGACTCTACTCGAAATTGTACAAGACATTATGAATGATATGGACGGAGATAATGTGAACTCCGTCAATGACACTATTGAATCCCAGCAAGTCGCTCAAATTGTCAAAACTACTTATCTTGAAATGTTGGCTAATCGCAATTGGCCGCATATGCATACTCCTTTTAATTGCGATTCTCTCGCAGATCCTAACCAGCCTTCGTGTCTTCGTATTCCCGATAACATCAAAGAAGTCAAATGGATTCGGTACAACAAGCGGAACAGTACGGACACAAAGGATAAATACGAAGAAGTAAAGTATCTCCAGCCAGAGGATTTCTTTGAGTACTGCGCTCATAGGGACTCTTCTGCAAGTAATGTACAGAAGATTAACTTCGGCGGTGTTCGTTTAAATATCCGTAAGGACCAAGCTCCGCAGTATTGGACATCTTTCGATGACACTACACTGGTTATGGATTCTTGGGATAGCGCAGTGGATTCAGTGCTACAGCAATCAAAGAATTCTTGTTGGGGCGTTAAGAATCCTGAGTGGACTGGCTTGGATAGCAGCATTCCTGATCTGCCTGCTGAAGCCTTTCCTGCACTTGTTGAAGAAGCTAAGAGTACTGCTTTCTATACACTACGGCAAGTATCAAACGAAAAGGCAGAACAGAAAGCAACTCGCCAGCAACGCTGGCTTTCTCGCAAGGCTTGGCGAGCTAAGGGCGGTATTCGCTTGCCTAACTACGGACGCCGTAAGGCATATAGCGGATACGAAAAGAATCCACTACTTGATAAAGGGTAACATGGAAGTATATCAAGAAGGGCAGTACTGGCGAATTCATAATGACCGTGGGCCTTTGCCTAATGCTCTGAAAGGAGATTGGGTATCTAAGAAGCGTGCTGAAGAAGCACTTAAGATGTTCCAAGCAATGGTTCGCAGTCGAGCTATTAACGTAAGTCAAAAATCAAGAGAGCGTAAACAGCGTGCGACCGCTACGAGTTAAAACAACAATAGATGCTACTAACTGGGTTAAGGGGTTAATTACCGAAGCCTCTCCTCTCAATTTCCCAGAAGGTGCTTCTGTTGATGAGGAGAACTTTGTACTTAACCGTGATGGCACTCGCAGACGTAGATACGGCATTGGTGCTGCTGGGGGCTCTGCTGGAGTAAGCACTGTTCAAGAACTTGGGCAGGTTTCTTTTAGCCTTTCTGCCAGTACTACCTATAGTGTTATGCCTCGTTCTATTATGACCTATCTCTGGGAGAACGTAGGCGAGTCTCCTAATAGGAATCTTTTTGTTTACCAATACGGAAATCTTCTGTATTTCTATGATGCTAATAAAGCCAATGCTGTAGGCAATCCTAGAGGAACCCTTTCTCTCACAGCAACGACTAATGTAAAATTTTCTTTCTCTAGTATCCAAGGAAACTTAGTTGTAGCTGTCGGGGATCAACAGCTAAGAGTTGTCGAGTGGTTGGCTTCTGCTTCGTATTCATTAGGACAAGTACGTCTGAAAGTCAGAGATTTCTGGGGAGTAGACGATGGCTTTGCTACAGATGAACGCACCAGCACTCTGACTGATTTGCACGCTTACAACTTGTATAACCAAGGCTGGGTTCCTGAGTTCTTTTGTTCTTCTGATCCAGACAATCCCACCACTATGAATAACGGTACGGTAGAAGATCCTGTAGAGCGCACCAAGCTCTCTCTGGGTGTCTATCCAAGTAATGCGGATATTCTGTTCACTGCGCTTACGATGCTCACCAATGGCCGTAAGGCGTACTACCCACATGCCCTAAAGAACATTGTTTCAGGCAATACCCCTGCTGCAAACGGGCATTATATTATCGATCTTTTTGATCGTAGCCAAGGCAGGAAAGATACGTATGACGAGGATTTAGCTGCTGGTTGGCCTGCTCGTAAAAACTATAAGACAAGCATTCCTACGGATCAGTCTACTGGCGGTATCAAAGCTGTTGCAGCATACGCTGGCCGCATCTTTTATGCTTGTTCTGCTGGAGAGACTGGAGGAGATTCTCGTAGCCCGCATATAGGGACATTTGTTCTCTTTAGCAAACTTGTAGATTCCAAGGAGGACTTGGCTAAGTGCTACCAAGAAGCTGATCCCACGGCAGAGGATATCTCAGACCTAATTGATATTGATGGAGGTTATATCCAGCTTCCTGATGCAGTGAATATCAAAGCTCTGGTTCCTTTTAAGAGTGAACTTCTTGTATTTGCTGACAACGGTGTATGGGCTATTGCAGGAGGTGACAGAGGCTTTACTGCAACGGAGTACCAATCCAAGTTCCTGACAAATAACGGGGTACTCTCTCCTGACAGTATTGTAGTTACCCCTGATGCAGTTATTTATTGGAGCAGGAACGGTATTTTTGCTCTTGCAGTAGGGCAGACTGGTATAGAATTTAAATCTCTTACAGAGTATACTATACAGAGGTTGTATAATAGTATTCCGTATTTCTCTAAGAACTATGCAGTTGGTTTCTTTGACGATGCTTCTTATCGCTGTCGTTGGCTTTATCAAAAAGAAATTAACGAGACCTCTCCGCAGAAGTTTACGCATGAATTGATTCTGGATCTCTCTATGCCTGCGTGGAGCCGATTTAAATTCTATGATACTGCGGATCTCAGCGGAACTGCTACGCCAAGGGTGACTGGATACCTGCCTACCCCTGTAGCATACAGGAATATTGTAGAAGCTGATTTTAGATATACAGGGCTTCTAGAGAAAGCATCTAGAACGTATTCTATGGCTCTGTACTATTTCAATGATGAGAATTTTGAGGACTGGTCCGCAGTGGATGCGGAGGCTTATTTAATTACAGGATATGTATTGTGAAGCGTCCTCGTAAAGTACGCGCTTTCAACCGCGTTCAGCCTCAGATGACTGAGGAAGATCAGCGTAGGCAGCAGTTTATCAGCCCTTCTAAGCATAAACTAAACCCTTATTTGATGATGCACTTTACGAGAACAGAGCAGTATATCGCGGGAAGTGCCATACCGCCTTGGGGCACTCCTATTGTTTATATGAATGGTTTGAATTCTACGGCAGCTTTTGGAGTTCCTTCTATAACTGCGGCGGCTGCTTGCGATATCTACTACAACAGTACTTCTTTGATTCTCCCAATGAATGGTGCAAACGGGTCTACTACTTTCACAGATAGCAGTCCATCACCAAAAACAGTAACTCGAAATGGAAATACTCAGATATCAACAACCCAGTCTAAGTTTGGTGGAGCCAGTGCATACTTTGATGGGACAGGAGATTATCTCACCATCCCTTATACAACTGTTGCATTTGACTGGTGGACTACAGACTTTACATTAGAATATTGGGTATATGCTAATGATTTAAGTACTTTTAGTTTTAGTAACGGAACTAACGTAGTTTCTGTAGCAATAGCAAATGCTGAGCCCGGGGCTCCGGGTGTTAATTATTGGTCTTTTGGCCCAATAAGCACAGGAGTGATACGGTTCTATTATTTTACCGGAAGCCAGAATGTTGTTAGCTCTACGCAAACAATAAGTATAAATACTTGGAACCACGTAGCTTTAGTGAAGAATTCCTCTGGAATTAATATTTTTGTAAATGGAGTAGGCTTGGCAAGCCCAGTAGCGATCAGTGGGACTCCTCAATCCAGCGCCTCTTATCCTTTAATAATGGGTCAGATTAATAATAGATCAATGAATGGGTACATAGATGATGTAAGGATTACAAAAGGTGTAGCAAGATACACCTCAAACTTCACTGTTCCTACTTCTGCTAATCCAACTGTAGTGTGTACCTAATATGCCATATATAGGTTCTTCTCGTTATAAGTATTCTCCGTATCTTACTATTCATTTCGGGAAAACGGAAAAATTTATTGCTGGTGACTCTGTTATGAGTTTAACAGATTCTGTTTCTATAATGCAATCTTGGATAGGAGTTTTAGTATATTCAAATGAATTTCGCTATCCTGTTACATTCGACCAAAATATACCTGAAGATATAGAAACAAATTTCTATAGTGTTTTTGAAATTAGCTCGTTGACTGGAGTAAATGAGCCATATATACAATTTAAAAGAACAAAATCAAGTGATTTTAGAAGTTATCTTCAAGGTATAGGAAATTCTGGATATAATTATCAAAGTAAATTACCTCCTATTGTAACAATAGAAATGTGGGTAAAACTAGAAGAAGCTGGATATACAGCTCAACCCGGCCCTAAGCATGGAGGACTTCTCGGCTTTTCAGGAAATAATAGTTATTGCCCTATAGCTTTAGGTTGGATAAACGCGAATCCCGAACTACCGACACCGCCTTATTTCTATTTAAGTACCTCAAAAGGTGGAAATAATTTCGGGGAGACGGCCAGTATTTCATGGACATTTGTAGAAACAACGCTTAATATCTATGATAATACATGGAGACATATTGTATTAGAAAGAAATAAGCATGTTTGGTCATTTTTTGTAGACGGAAAAAGAATTTTAAGAGCTGACCATGAATTTTCAGCTTCAGTGAGTATTCCACAAGCATTACAAGTATTCTATACATATCTTACTAATCCTCCAGAGGAATACAATTACGCAGACAAGATAGGAGCATCCTCCGGCATAATTGATTCCATCAGAATAACAATGGATGAAGTAGTATACGGGGACACTCTGTCTTTTTCTCCTCCAATTCGTCTAATAGACAAATGGAGAATACTTTATCATTTCGATAATACGTTATCCGCTCCGACTACAATTAATAACACAATGTTCGGGAAAAGTTTTTACAATGGAAATTTTAATTATTTTTCAATTTCTGCATTAGGTTCCGCTGCCATATCAGATATTAAATATAAATTCGGAACAAGTTCTTTAAAATGTTCTGGAGGTTTTTTTAGAACATCTGAATCAAGAATGACAGTCCTTGGAAGATCCCGTTTTACTATTGATTTTTGGTTAAATCCTGATAGTACATTATCAGCTAAAAGCTATATTTTTGATTCAAGAGGAAGACAATTTTCCTCGGATACAGCTATAGAATCTCTGGCAATCCATGGAACTGATGATGGAAAAATTGTATTTAAATGGGGAGATAATTCTCCAATACTGAGTTCGACTATTGCTATTTCTGTAAACACTTGGACACATATTGCTATAGAATGCAATTCATTAAATATTGTATCCGCGTATATAAATGGAAATTTAATTGGTAATTCTACTGTTACTGCATCAATAGGTTCTGAAAGTAGGAATATATTTACACTAGGTGGAAGTTCTTTAGCTCCTAACGGGACAGGAGTGTATTTGGGTCATATTGACGAATTTAGATTTATGTTGCATACTGCGGCATACTCTCAAACATCTTTTTTGCCGCCAACTAGTTCATATTATAATAGGGGCCTGCCGGGTAAAATATAATGCCAATTACTAACGAATCAGGATGCCTAGTCCAAGCTCGCTGGGAGTGGACTGATAGCGATGATGCAGGACGTTGGGGACAAGAGTTCCAAGCATATCGTTTCAGACAGCCGTATTTCGCATTGGAAGAGACTGCAACAGTAAGTTACGGCTACTCTGTTATCACTACCCGAAACAAGATCCGAGGGAAAGGGAGGGCACTATCTCTGAAGTTCAGAACTGAGCCCGGAAAAGATTGTCAGCTTCTCGGCTGGAGTATGGAACTAGGATGGAACAGCGAACCATGATGACGGTACTGGATGAGAATCTGTATTACCGCATTGTGGGAGATCGTGTACTTAGCGGAGAAGTAGTCCTGCACTGCACTGTAAAGAAGTGGAGCCATACGATCTGTAAGTACTTGATGAGTTCCGTATGCAATATTCAGATGCAGTTGCGAGAGCCTCTGTACGCTCCGCGTATGGATGATAAGCAAGAGAAGTTCCTAGCAATGATGGGTTTCTACGGAACGGATAAAACTTTGTTCACTATCGACGGGAATGAATTCCCCTTGTTTAAATTTGAGGTACATTAAAATGGGATTGGAAGCTCTGGCTATTGGTTCTTTTATTGGGTCTGTGGGTTCTGGTGTAGCATCCGCTATGCAGCAGAAAGATGCTGCAAGGGAGCAGAAGAAGGCTATGCGAGTAGAGCAAGCGATTCAGCAAGAGCAGAATCGTAAAGCAGCTATTCAGACTCTGCGTGAGGCAAGGATTCGTTCTGCAATGGTGGCAGCTTCTGCACAGAATACAGGAGCCCGTGGCTCGGGTGCTGCGGGAGCTATGGGCAGCATCCAGACTATGGCAGGAAGTGCAATAGGCCAGCAAGGCATGCAAGCTCAGGGAGCTAGGAACATTTCTCAATTCAACCAGTCCGCAGCGAATGCCCAATCTAGGGCTGGGGCGTTTGGAGCAGCCAGCGATATATTTGCTAAAGGGACTAGCTTCTTTAGCCAAGGAATCTTTAACCAAACTCCCGGTCAATAATAATGGATGAATTTACTCCGATCATTCCTGATCCGCGACCTGATCCTGTCTCTGATGATGTGGTCAGTGCGTATCTTCCGCAGTACAGTCTAGCTAATCAGGCGCTGCATGAGGATGTGATAAAGATGCAGGCTTATCGCCTAAAAATGGGCGAAGAGCGTCAAATGCGTCAGGAATTGTATCTCAGGGAGTTGCAAGCAACGGTGGAGAGCCGCAAAGAGATGCTCTCTAATGCTATTGATGCAGGGGATGTTCCTTTTGCAGAGGCCCTGATAACTAGGGAAGTGCCTACGATCCCTTTTGAAATGGCTACTGAAGTAGCAGCCGCTGAAGCAGGTGCTGCTCTTAAAATGACGGATACCCCTGAGTACCCAGTAACAGACCAAGATGTTAAAGACAATGCTCTCGCCCTTGCTTTGAATAATGCTTTTACGGAAGCCTTTGCTAAACTTCCACAATTTGTTGGGGATGAGGATACTGACCAAGCAATTAAAAATATTAAAGCAACTGGTGCGTATGCATGGCAGTTCCTCCAATTGTTTATTCCTTTCTGGTATGCCGCAAAGAAATCGGAAGGAGAAGGGATAGCTGCTGTAGCTAAGGATACAATCCTTCCGGGTACTGAATCACTAAGAGAGTCGGAAGAGACATGGAAAAAATTCCAGAGTGCGGATCTGAATGAGGTCAATGCTGCTGTACAGGAGTGGAAAGCTAAACTAGAAAAGCAGTTTGCTGACAATCCTGTAGCACTCATTTCTGCCATGACGGAATCTCTGTTTACTTCCCAAACAGAGAATCCTAACGCAATTCGCATTACAAGCAAAAAAGAAATTATAGTAAACGGAGAAAAGATCCCTAGCATTCTCCCGCAAGTTTGGGATCCAGAGTCAAAAATTGATGCTTTCTTTGGAGACGAATGGGTACAGAATACTTTCGGTATCCTAGATGCACTAGGGACTGGCGCAGCCCTGAAAGCAATTCCCAAGACTATATCGCGAGTTGCTGGTGGCAAGGCTGCGGCTCGTCTCGCTGCTAGTGAGGCAGTACAATCAGCAGGCACTGGCTCAAAATCTACTGGGTACATGCTGAGTCTGGTGCCTAATGATCTGAGTATTGTTCCTGAAGTACAATCTGAAATTAATAAGACATACGCTCTTGCTGATGCTGCTCTGAATGACAGAGTTATTGTCAACCGAATTGATAACTTGACTGGCAAACCTGTAGAAAAGGTTCTTAGGAACTTTGAAGGAGAGTACGGGAAGAGGCTGATAAGTTCTAAGTTTGTACAAGGTGCAGGGGATACTCAAGTAGAAGTCCTTGTAGGCAACAATAAAGGAAGAGGCTACGCTAGCCTCAAAGCTGCTGAGAAAGCAAATGAACGGGCTCTCGGAGTCTACGAAGTTGTCAAGGGTTCTGATCTTGGATTGGATGGATATTTCCTTAAAGCAACTCGAAGTGTAGATGAAGCAGGCTGGCTTCGTGGAGAAGATGCAGCAGAACTTGTTGCTGGCAACGAAGTTAAGGCAGGCTGGTTCGCCAAGATGTGGCGTAGGGGCGCTGTAGGCAATGAATCCGATTTTGGTAGGTACTTCTGGTCTCCTGCTGTAACTTCTATATATCGGACTACTCGCGAAGCTGTGTCTTCGTCTCTAGAGAAAGCAAAGCTCGGCGCAGTTGTCGAGAACATGCTGACGCCTATTGAGAAACTCTCTCGTAAACAAAAGAAAACTCTTGCTGAAATTATCGACTACGGGAAGTTGCAACCGTCGAGACTTGATCCCGAAGCTACAGGAAAGTGGTTCGACTACGGCGAACTTGATCGCCTGTACATGACTAAGTACGGAAGGAACGTAACTAAAGAGGAAGCAACCGCTTATTATTCTTATAAGGCTGTATCCGATCTCGCATATGTCCTTGGTAATGAAGTAGAGCGAAGCAAGATGCTTGCTGAAGGAGCAGAGACTTGGCGGCTTAAAAATCATGCCTTTGGTACTCTTATCGGAAAGAAGGTTTCTCCTAACATTGCAGATGACTTCTCTGTGCTTCTACCTGATGGTAGAGTAGTACTGCGTGCTGAAATATCAGATGATGATCTCAAGAATTTCGATATTATCGAAACCTATGGACAGGCTGAGTACGATGGAGTGCGATTCTCGCATGTACTGGCTGATAAGAAAACCTCTTATACGGGAGGTCTTCAGCGCAATGTACTAGGGTATACCGAGGGAGGTACTCGTAATTATTCTGATGTCTGGTTTGTAAAGCAGCGTGCAGTTCAGAAAATAAACGGAAAGGACGTAGCTCGAAATCCATTGACTCATGGCGTATTCCGCACTAAAGAAGATGCAGCAAAATACGTAGATGAGATGAACCAAGCTGTTGCTACGTACAACTCTTATCTCTCAGACTTGGCTCGTGTAGAGCGAGGCGCTTTGAAGAAGCGAGATAGGGCTGTGATTACAGCAGCAGCCGAAACTCGTTTGCAGGAGTTAGGGTATTCGATAAAGGATATCGAAGAGATGGCTTCCACAGGCAAATTGGATTTGAATAATCCGCTTGAGGTTGTCTATGACCGCGAAATGATGTCAGGGTTCAATGCTCCAAACTGGGAGCGCCTGAAGACGTATCAGCGCGGTGGTAAACTGTATTACTCCGAGAGGGGGCAGCATCTTCTTCAAGATGGTTCACCAGCGCCTCTTGTTGATCCATATGTAGCCCTATCTAACCAGATCGGCAGTATGGTGCATACAAACTCCTATCGGAACTTCGCAATCCGAGAAGTCGGAGAGTGGGCTGCTACTTTTGGAAAGAACTACGAAGTTCCGGGTGTTGTCTTCCCGAGTTCAGATGAACTTCTGCGTTATGGGGAATGGAAGGGTCCGAATACTCCTGAGATGAATAAGCTCAGGAATATCTCTGAGTCCCAGAGAATGTACGTTAAGCGCGTTCTTTTGCAGCCGGGAGCATCAGATATCTTTATCTCGCAGGCTAAGTCGAGACTTGCCCAAAAGCTGGCTGCTTCTCTTGGCGATAAGGATGTACCCGAATCTTTCCGTACGGGTAAGATCGTTACTGAGACTTCGGCTGTTCGGGGTCTTCGTACTCTTGCATACGATCTTGCTCTCGGCTTCTTCAACGTAGGCCAGCTTGCAGTTCAGGGATCTGCTGCCTTGACTGCTACGATCCTGCATCCTATCCATGGGGCAGGTGCTATTAAGGACTACGGCTTGATCCGGGCAGCAGCGGCTGCTGATTACAATCCTAAGATGATTGCTGTGCTGGATAAGCGACTTGCTCAATCCAAGTTCTTTGGATTCAAGAAGGGCGAGTTTACTAAGCTGGTAGAGGATTATCGTCGCTCTGGTATGCACCTTGTCGGAAGGACTGACGCTACCCTTGATAGGGCTGGCGCTGTAAGCGACGGAGGGCGAGCTAATACTGCATGGGAAAGCATCCGAGATAAACTGCGGATGCCGCTGTACGAGGGTGAACGCATTGGCCGTATTACTGCTTTTGGTATTGCTCGCCGTGAAGCTCAGGATGCTGTAGCTGCGGGTAAGTTCGCTGAAGGATCAGGAGAGTACTTCCAGTTTATCCAGAAGACTGCCAACAAGTACACGCTTAACATGATGTCCGGTATGGAGACATGGTGGCAGCGTAACCAGTTCACTCAGCTTCCTTTGCAGTTCTTCCAGTATCCATTCAAGTACATGGAAGTATTCCTTGGAATGAACAAGGAGTTCACTGAAGCAGAACGCTGGCGATTCATAATCGGCCATATGATGCTTTACGGAGCCTACGGTGTGCCTCTCGGGCCGGAAGCAGCTAAGGGTGTTCTGCTACCGGGATACGAAGCAGCAACAGGAGAGAAGCCAACAGAGGAAGTCTACGAGAAAACTATGCTGGGCCTCTTGGATGTAGCCATCGGGAAGATGACTGGATCAGAGACAGCAGCGGGTTCTACCTTCGGTTCTGGTAACTTCGTAGGAGAGTTTATCAAGGATCTCTATGGAGATAACTCTCCTATTGGTCTTTCTGGCGGTATCGCCCTTAACTCTATTACTAAGATTAGTGATGCTTTCTCTAATGCAGGAACGCTATGGTACGCAATTGCATTCAATGAGAACTTGATGAGCGTAAGTCCTGAAGCAATCTCTGAAGCAACAGAGATAACCATGACGGAGCTTGGAAATATCGTCCGTTCTATGTCCAACGCGAATAAAGCATATTATCTGACACAGTACGGAGTACTACGAGACAATAAAGGACTTCCTATCGAATACGATTCAGGATACAGCGCATTCCTTACTGCTATGGGTATCCGCAGCAATCTTGAGTGGAAGAAATGGGATGCAATTGAAAGCAAGGAATCGCGAAAGAAACGTATTCAAGAAGTCGCAAACATGATCTCTAAACTCCAAATGGAAGGTGAGATGGCTCGCAGAGATGGTGATATGGATAAAGCAAAAGGTCGGATGGAAATTGCCTCTATACTATATGGAGGCATAGCTTCTTGGGAAGACCGTATGGAAATTATCCAATTGGTTAATTATGCGAAGAGAAGCGATGTAGAGGGCTTCCTCTATAAGAATCAAGAATCGCTGAGATTTCAACAAACTGGAGAAGAATGATGGCTGAGTTCGGAGCAAATGCAACTGGAACCTACGAGACTCCTAATTTTATTAGACCGCAGGAAGGTGCACAAGATAGATCAGCAGAGGGCCTGCTGAGAGCGGCAGGTAGTGGACTTGAGCAAGGGATAGAACTTACTTCTGCTTTCAAAGGCAGGGAGTTCAGAGGCGAACTCGACGCAGCAGTCAACCAAGAGATTGGTATGAAAATTGCCTCAACGCAAGAGGCACAGCCTTCCGATACTCAGGAGTTCAGGGATGCGATTGAGAGGGCTAAACAAGTCTATGCTCAGGGCGGCCCGGGAACAAGGATACGCACAAGCGTTCTTGCAGAAAAATTGACGAGAGAGAAGGCAGGAGCAAGCCCTCTATTCGCTAATGTATATCGCCAAGTAGCACGAGAAGTTCTCAGTGACTACGATGCTACTCTCCAGTTCTGGACTGCCGCAGAAGAATCCGCTGCAAGGCAAGCACAGAGCGAATCCAATGCAAGAGGGGAGCTTATCAAAAGATTTGAAAAAGCTCAGAAGGATTCGGGGGGTCTTGTTGCGATTACAAAAGATCCCTTCACTATGACTAATGAAGAACTATCTGAAGGATACCTCGTAAGACAGAGGGTAATTGGAATGCTCACTGATGAGCAAAGGGCGAGGCAAGCAAGAGAGGAAGAAAGATCGATTATGTCGTTGAAGGCGAGTATTGCCACTGCAAATGCTGCAATGACCTCTGCCGATATAGCCCAACAGAATCAAAATCTAGAAAAGTTAGAAGTCGAACATATGTCAACAATTCCCAAACTAGTTGACGGTGTTGTTGGAAATGCTCTTTATTACGAACTTCTGGAACCTATGGCTAACGGAAGAGTGACTCCGCAACAAATGAGTTCTCCTGAATTTAGACAAAATCTGGGACTCAGAGTTGCTGCGGTAAGAAGTCAAATTTTGCAAAAGATAAATTCAATACCTGCTACAACTGGGCGAGGACAAGCGACAGCAGATAGGGCAAGGACTTATCTGGAAGATAGGCTAAAAGAAGTTAATGAGTTGCTTACAGGAGATTACTCAGCAATTAAAGCTGTTAGCGACACATTGAAGTTTGGTAAAGACCAAATGGGTCTTGATGCGCTACAAACAGGAGGCGATCTGCTGAGACTTAGGCAGGTTTATGGGGATACAATTCTTGGGTATGCATTGCAGAATTTCTTAATGGGACAGAGCCCAGCGGCTCAGTCTTTGTCGGATCAAACAGGAGCCGCCCTTACAACTACTTTGAATAGAGTTACGGAAGGCACATTCAAGAATAAAGGAGATTTGCGTAGCCTGTCAGAGCCTGAAGCAATAATAGGGCGAGAGAATTCTCTTAAAATTTTCACAAACCAGAATCCAGAACTTTCTAAGTATATGGGGGATGCTAACTTCTGGGGTATTCAGTTCGTTGCAGCTACGGATGCCATGGATGTCCGTGGACCTTCGTTGAGTCCGCGAGAACTAGAATTGTTTATCAAAGGGCCATTGACTACTAACTTTGTTCAAAATTTCGAGTCGCTGCGAGCAGCAGATCCTGCACAAGCTACTCGTGTAGCCGATAGGTACCACGATACTGCAAGGCATGCGGCACCTGCTATTATGCGAACTTTGCAAACAAAGATCGGTGATCCTGATACTACGGCAGAAGGATACTTCGCAAGAAACTTTCCTGATATGCGAGTAAGGACTATTGTAGATCAGATGAACTCTATGCTGGATGGCTTGGTCGCTACTAGGGCGCAGGATAAGCGGGCGCCCCAGAAAGACGAGACGCTTGCTAGGATCTACTTCCTTGAAGAGTTCTTCGGAATCAAGCAGACGCAGCCTGAGGAGGCCCCGCAGTGACGCTAGGTCAGAAGCAACGCAAGTTTACTCTGATGGTGGCAGAGTTAATCCAGTGGGCATACGATCAAGGGTACGAGCTAACCTTCGGGGATGCTTACCGAGATCCGAGGCTTCATGGAGTTCTGGGAGAGAAGAAAGGGTACGGCCATCCGAAGTCTACTCATAAGATTCGACTGGCCGTGGACCTCAATCTATTCAAGGAAGGTAAGCTGTTACAGCTTACCGAGGATCATCGTCCTCTTGGAGAAAAGTGGGAGTCAATGGGTGGATCTTGGGGAGGGAGATTCCAAGACGGCAACCATTACTCCCTTGAACATGATGGTATGCGTTAAATCTTGGACATTAGTTCCAATTTCTTGTCTGAGTAATCGTATCCCTCAATGTAAGCCTTCACTCGGATGAAGGCATCAATCAGTTCCTCTAGCTCTTTGAGAGCATCTCGACGGTACTTCTCCTCCCAGATGCAAGCAGAGTAGACGTTCTCCTTGTTCAGGTAAACATCCACATCTCCTTCGCGGGTGCGTACATCCAGCACTGAGTACTGGTTAATACGCCGAAGAATGTCGATCTCTTTACGCTTCGGCTTAGTCTTCTTCGTAGGCATTGAGCACCTCCTCTAGGGTTAATACAGTTCCGCAATTGCTGCAAATCATATGCAGCCCTTTCCCATTCAAGTGAATGATCCACTTGAAATTCTGAACCACTGGG
>Ga0315904_10006602_pt1 | contig 15835 bp, 4 predicted proteins | sample LakEriMetagenome_6_FD_203529 | JGI IMG/M metagenome (GOLD analysis project Ga0315904, IMG submission 203529) | Freshwater fungal communities from buoy surface, Lake Erie, Ohio, United States - Buoy 12 MA120 | ecosystem: Environmental > Aquatic > Freshwater > Lake | place: USA: Lake Erie, Ohio... | reverse complement strand
CATCGCCGGCAAGTCCATCGACAAAGAATCCCTGGACGACTCCCAAGGCGAATTGTCCGGAATCCGCTGCCGTAGGCTGCCGCCAGGACTTGTTGGGGACTTGCTTGTCCGAAGCGGAAGGGCTTGTCGTTGAATCGGCTCGCGTCGCTCCGGCGCTCTCGCCACCGGCTAACTGCTGAGTTAACTCCTCACGCCGCAAATCGGATTGTTGCTGTACCTCCGGCGGCCGTTGAGGCAAGCGAGCCTCCCCGCCTGACCGCTGGCCACCGTTCTCGGTGAATGCGGTCGTATCGCGCAGCGCTTTGGAGATTTGCGTCGGCCCTCGAAGATAGCCGGCTACCAGATTCACGCTGGTCTCAAGCAGATCGCCCGTAAAATCAGTAGTTGCGAAAACTCGATCGTAGAAGTTAAGAGTTGGAGGCAGACTGTCTTGAAGATTTCCAATCCCCTGATTCCATGCAGCCAGCGACTTAGAATTATCTTTTTGATAACCTTCTTCAAGCCCGCTACGGAGTTGAACGAACGCGACATCCGCCGACTCAGCACTGCTATAGAAGCGATCCAGCGCCACCGTCAACGCTTGATCTCGGGTAAGAAGATTTTGATAGCGGGTGGAAGAGTATTGGCTCTTGGCTTGCGCGACAGCTTTTGCTCTGAGCGCCCAGGGGCTACTACCTAATGTGGTTGACGTAGTAAGCTGATTACTCCATGAGCTATCTTGCTGCGCGAAATATTGCTCGCTTCGCTGCGCTATTAGACGCTCGCGCTGATTCCCCTCCCTACCTGTATCTCCCTGTTCCTGTTCGGTTCCATACTGTTTGTCGATTACAGCAATCTTGTTGTCGTAAAGTTTTTTCGCTTCCGTGATACCGGAATCCCGCTGGACGGTAGCAGCTGCTATGGCCGTATTGAACTTTTCTTTCGAAGTTTTTTGCTGTTTATCTCGATTGCTTGTTGCGGTCTCAATTACTGTTTCATAATCGGCTTTGGCTTTCGCTTGTGTTTGCTGATAGGTGGATTGATTGCCGGTAAGCTGGAGCTGATACTCTGCGTCCGCTAGAGCGGTCGACAATTGATACTTAGCAGAAGCTTCGGCTTGAATAAAACGCTGATTCGTATCTCTTGTCTCGGCTAGGTATACTTCTTGTGCAGCACTCGATATCAACTCAAAGGTTTTAGTTGAATCTGTTGACTTATCAGTTAATTCGACTTCGGCTGCCAGAGCGGCAGACTTCCGCTGATTAACATTGGTCGTTACCGCCGATGTGTAGTTAGCTTCAATCGCGGAAACATCGGTGCTCCATTGCAAATATTGCGGTATTTGAGCATTCCACCAGGCTGTCCGCTCTTCTGCAATCCTAGCAGCGACCTGGTCAGCGGCTGATCTACTGCGTTCTGCAATCGTTCGCTGAACATTACTACGAGCCAATAAGTCACCGCGGTTGGAAAGCACATACTGATTACTTACCGCCTGCCGCCATTGGTTGTCCGCAGCGGTGCTATCAATTCGTGCTTGACTATCTGCGGATTGATAATCGAGTTGAAATTGTCGATAAGCGGTGGCAGAGTTATCCGCTTGAATCTCCGATTTCAAAGCTTGCTGTACAGTGATTTCCTTCTTTTCGGTATCTTCAGTCGCAAAGTAAGTATTTACAGCCATCGCATTAGCGATTGAGAAATCCTTGTTCGCCAGTGCGATCGCCGTGTTCGCATTTTTGCTGGTTAATGCGACTGCGTCTTCATATCGTTTTCGTATCGCGGCAGACGAATCGGATTCACCGCGTGACGCTTGCGCGATGAGATAAGTTTTCCATGCTGACGCCGCTTCAACAGCAACAGTATTGTAAGCCTGATTTATTCTTGTTCGCGAATCGGCACGATTTGCTGCAATTTGGGTAAAGGCCGAGTTGCTTGCTTCCCGTGTTTTTGAGTTGTACAGATTCTCATCAGCAGAAGTGCTCGTCAGATAATTCAGATCAGTCGTTGCAAGTGATGAAAGATAACTGATATCGGCTTCTGCCCGAGCTGTGTTCAACTGGACGGTTTCTTGCCAATACGCCTTTTGTCTTTCAGCATTTGCTACTGACTTTGCAGATATCAGAGCTGTCCTGGAGGGGGCATACTGTCTTGCCCAAACGAGGGTCGCCTCTGAATTTGCCGCATTGCTATAAGCGAAAGAGGAGTTTCCCAATGTTGACTGTTGGCTCACCCAAGAACCCTGGGCTGAAGCTTGGCTTGTGGATCGAGAAGCGTCAGCATTAGCAACGACCGAAATCCAATTAAGATCGGCGGCACCACTGTTCACGACAAAGTCGCGATAAGCATTCGCATTCGCGAGATCAGTGGTATTGTGGGCCAATTTTGAGGCCTGTAGCCAAGGGATTCGCAGCGCATTAATACTCGAAGTATACGTCGCGTCGACGTTGTTACTGGCACTTGTGTAAGTAGCGTAAAGATTATTCCAAGCATTCGACTGGGTAGTTGCAGCGGTGCCCGACTTGGTTGCGGCGGCGATGGCGATGTCGCCGAGTTTTTCGGCGAGTGTGACTTTAGAACTCTTGGCGCTGGAATTGTACGTTTGTGTCGCAGTCTGGATCGCTTGGTCAGAGGCGCTGTTGGCCGCAGCGGTGTACTGGTCGATGTGCTTCTGTTTAAGGGCAGCGCCACGTGCGGTGGCTAAAACGACCAGGGCCGTTTGCAGACGCAAAGCATGGGCCACTTCGGCCTGCGCGGTCTCTAGACGCGTATCGATCGACACACCCACTTCATCGCGGCTCCGCTGCAGGTCGGCTTGCGAAATATCGCGCTGCAGCGACGAGTTGGCCGTCGCCTGCTGAATGTTCGCTTGGGCGGTCGCATTGGTACTGCCACGCACCAGCGCTAGATCGGTCGTCGTGGACGAGTCGATCCAAGTGGCATCCGTCGTATTAAGCGTGGTGGTGAGCGAGAGGGCTTGGCTCTTCCAGGCTGTGGCCCGCGCTTGATAGGCGGTACGACGCTGGGCGTATTTCGTTGCATCCCCTTGGGCTACCGCTTTTTGCAGTAGCGCTAGATCGCTGGGTGAGTTTTGATAGACGAGTTCTTTGCGCTGAAAATGGTTATTCGCCAGCGTCTGTTCGTATTCCGCGCGGGCGTCGATCTTGCCAAAGAGCCAATCTCCTTCGATACCAGCCTGCGCCGTTTGAAAGGTATTGGCATTCGCAGTAAGCTGCGTCAGCCACGTCTTTTGAGCGGAACTGGTGGACTGCACGAAAGCTTTTTCGGCGTTCTCTAGCGCCGTCGAAGTCGTCACGCTTTGCTGGGCCGTCGAGGTGACGAAGGTCGAGCCTAGATTCTGGAACTGAGTTGCCGTTGTCGTTGTCTGCGTTCCCGAGTTCTTTACCCAGTCGACATAGGCGGTGGTGGTCGACTTCGTCCAGGTCTCTTCAGCTTTGGCCGTATCGATTTCTCGCACGCGAATCGCCTCACCTTCGGAGGTGCGTTTCGCAAGTTGCTCCGGGGCCAGTAGCTCGGCTAACTGCCGGTCGGCCGCAGCTATAGCATTGTCGTAAGCCGTTTTGGCCTGTTGCCACTGCGTGTTATTGATTTCATTGGCGGAGTATTTAGCGGAGGCGATCGCCCAATCGCGCCGAGCGGCGGCGTAGGCAGGTTCGACCGTCGCTTTGGCATCGGCATCTTTGAGCAGATAGGCTTTCTGGGCAGCGGCATCGCTGATCGTTTTATCGCGCCGGATCTCAGCCAGACGCGACTTCCAAGCGGCGTAGGCTTGCGAGATCGCGATTTGGAACGTTTGGTTCAGCGTAGCTTGACCGCCGAAAAATGATGAGCTTTCGCGGTTGGTCCCCGACACGTAATCGGCCAGTGAGCTGAGGGCCGAGGATATAAATCCCAAAGTGCCCGATTGCTGGGAGTCGATCAGCGATTTAGTTTGCTGTAAGAATTGATTGGTCAAGGTCTCCAGCGACCGGTTGTCCTCTTGGGTCTGGGTAAGGAGGGCATCTTTTTGAAGGGTTTGACGCTGGGTTTGCGCTTCAGCCTGCTTCAAGTGGAGATTGCCCCAAGGAGTTCCCAGCGAAGTAGCGAACAAGCGCGTCCGATCTCGATAGGTTTGATACGTTTCGACCGTTTTGGTTGCTTTGGCGGTGACTTTGGAAAGATTCTCGGTGCGATCCGCTTGAGCCACTTCGGTGCTGTAGGTTTTATCGAGTGTCGAGATTTCCTGCAGCGTACCATCGAGATCGGTCAGCACGTTGCGATTCATTTCAGTCGCCGAGGTGGTTTGCGAATTGGCACGGGCAGCGACGATATCGGCTATGAGCTTGTCGTAAGTGGTGGAATACTGAATCAGTAAAGCCCGCGTGTTGTGATCCTGCGTTTCATTTTCGCTGGTCGTGAGGGCTTCACTGCGCGCTTGCTTGGCAATCTGATCGAATTGATTATTGGCCTGGGCGTAACGATTATTGCGATCGACCTCGATCATCGCGATTTCAAATTGATACGTCGCTTGCGCGGCAGCCTGACCGTAGTAGGAAGATTTGTCATAGGGGAAGACTAAGCTGAACGCGGCTGGGGCAGCTAGGGCGTAGGAATATGCCTTTTTCTGGACAGCCACTGCGACGGTGAAATCGTACGAAGCGTTGGCTAGATTGTGGGCATGGTCACGTTTATTGGTGGCATCGCGCAGTTGTTGATTGTAGGTCGTTAGACTGCGATCGAGATCCAATTGCTTGAAGGCATCGTTAGCCTCAGTGCGCAGCTGCTTTTGTTTGTCGGCCGTTGCCATCGCTTCCACGCGGTTGGCTTCCGCGACACGATAAGCATGCTGCTTGGCTTGTGAGGCGGCATACAGCGCCGCATCGCGTTTTTCGATCGCCGTTTTTCGATCGCGCTGCGCTTTGGAGCCCGCTTTGGAATCGGTCGCTGTTTTGTCCGCTTCTGCGTACGAGAGTTGCAGCTGGGCAGCGGGTGAGTCGACAAACTTTGCAAACGGCGTGAGGAGCGAAACGGCAATGGCTCCCTTGGTTTTAACATTTTCTTCGTCGGCAGCGATTTCCGAGTTTTGACGCTCGTAGGCCGCTTCGATTTGAGCCACGGCGGAGTTGTATTTCGTGTCGGCTTCTGCGAGGGCGCGAGACTCGGCGGCTAAGGCAATTTCCTTTTGTTCATTGTAGGCCGCGAGGATTTTTTGGTTCTGCTTCCAGTGTTCCACAACCGCTACCAGGTCGCGCACCACTTTCGAGAAGCTGGCCGCAGCCGATTCGTAGTCATAGCTTGAGGTGGCGATGCTCACATCGCGAGTTTTCGTTGCCTCGGCTAATTTTGTGGTGTAGTCGTACTCGGCATCCGCTAGAGTACGCATATAGATGCGATGCGCTTCTTGCAGCGCATCATCGCGCCGCTTGGTGAGCATCTGCAGCATACTGCTGTTACCGTAGCTGTACATGAAGTCTTGATTGAAGGCATTCCAAGCGGCTCGTATCCGTGATTCACGATCCCGCATCGCCAAATTGATAACATTGGTGCGGTTATAGTTGAGGGTAACTGCCGTGTCGGTGAATTGTTTTTCGGCAGCGACAGCAGCAGCGCTCTTGGTATCCTGCTTGGCTTGGGCTTGCGTTGCACTCTGACGGCTTGCCGCGGCTAGATCGATATCGGGATGTTGCAGGTTTTGGGTGGCGCTAGCCTTGATGTTTCGAGCCTGAGCGACCGAGGAAGCGAAACGCTGGAAAGCGGTACCTTGCGACTGGGCAGCCGTTCCGGCTGCTTGGGCCAAGCGATTTTGATAGGCAGCTTCAGCGGCCGCATAGGCAGTCGTGGTTCGCGAGTCGGCGATGGCATAGAGCTGCGTAACGCTGGGGTGTGAAGCGACATCGAGCGTTTGTCCCGCATCGATGCCGATGTACTGAGGTGGTGCCGGTTGATCAGCATCATTGGGAATCACCAACGCATCTTCGGGTGGTGTGATGGGCCAAACAAATAATGGATCGGTGCCGGAGGTTTGGCCACTGGTTTGATTGGCGAAGGTGGCTTCGGCCGAGCTGAGTGCGGTACCGAGTTGGAACTCGGCGCTGCGTAGCGAATCGCGATAGGCCGAGAGCGTGGAAAGCCGCGTCGACTGAAAGAGCGAATAGGCGGCAGAGACTTCGGTGCGATAGGTGGCATCGGCAGTTTGCAACGAGGATCGCAGCGATTTTTGCGCCGCGTTGAGGCTTTGCTGGAGGGTTGTATTAGCCGATTGCCAAGCGCTATCGAAGGAGGCGAGTTGAGTTACCAGGGCTTGAGCGCTGTTACCATTGGGGGCTGGTGAGTACACGAAACGATAGGTTTTAGCGGTCGAATCGGTGGGCGAGCCGCCGCGGGCGATCCAGGCAGTCGCTTGCACAAATCCTTCGGCGCTGGGAGTCACCGGCGTATAGCTGAAAGCGCCCGCCGCGTTAGTCGTAGTTTGGCCATCGGGCGAACCGTCGCCGTTGACGTCCACGAAAATCAAGACTTGAGCGACCGAGGGGCCTGTTAAGGTGCCTTGCACAGCGGGATTGGCGGTCGAGCCATCGTTGGCCGTACCGGTATCGCTCACCAGTCCTAACGTGGCAATTTTTGTTTCCACCAAGGCGGATTGCGTGACGACTAGCTGCGACCAAGCGCCGGTAATGTGCCCCAGGTCGGGATCAAACGAGACCAGGCGCGTGGCGATGTTATGCTGGCCGACCGCGAGGTTCAGCGGATAAGTGAATTTTCCTTGGGCATCGGTAAGCGTCGAGCCATCGGGCTTTCCATCGCCATCGTGGTCGAACTGAATCAGTTGCTCGGCGATGCTGCCGGAATTAGAACCGGCGTTGATCGTGCCGCGCAGCGTCAGGTCGGTCGAGATACGATCGGTAGAGCTGGCGCCGTCATCGTTGGCTAGTCCCCATGAACCCAACGTAGCAGGAGAGGGTGGCGTCGGGGCTGGATTTGCAAAGGTCTGAGTCGACCAGGCGCTGATCTGTGCGGCCTGACCATCGATCGCCTGCACGGTGCGTAGCCGCAGCGTCACGGAGCTTTGAGCTGCGCTGGAGGCGGGGACGTAGTTGTACTGGAACTTGCCTTGCGCATCGGTCGTTACCACCGCTTCGGCGACGCCATCGTTGTTGAGATCGATTTCAACTTTGACATTGGCAACGCTCGAATCATCGATCACCTTGCCGGTGAGAATTGGGGAAGTTTTCAGCGTGGCGGGTGTCCAGGCGAGTTGCGTGAGGCTCGCAGGTTCGGAAGGTAAATCGCTGTAGCTGTAGTTGAACGATTGCCAAGGGGAGTAGACGCGCGAAGTGGAACTGGAACTATCGACGAAAGAACGTACGGCTACTGTTTTGGGGCCGAACGTGGTGTAGTTCGGCTGAACGAGGAATGTCCCATCGGCCTGTGTCGTGGTAAGGAAATCGGCGATACCATCACTGTTGAGATCCACTTCCAGCATCGCCGTGGTCGCGCCGGGTGGAAGCTGGACGGTGCCAAGCAAACCGGGGTGGCGTGTGATGCGATCGGTGGCCGAAGTGCCGCTATCGCTGAGCAGCGCTAAAGAAGCTACCGGTGGTGCAACCGTGGAATCGGGCTGGAGGGTGAAAGCGAACGTCGACCACGGGCTAAGTTCCCCTTGATTAGAAACGGTGTTCCAGGATCGAGTGCGAGCGCGGAAAGATTTCGCACCGCTGCTGAGCGATTTCGGTGTGTAGGTAAACTTGCCATTGTCCTCGGTGAAGGTGTAGCCATCGACTTGGTCATCACCGTTTTCATCGAACTCCACGCGCTTATTGGCCAGACCGAATACGGACACTGCAGCGGTGGAGTTGGATTGGCGGATTTGCCCCACCAGGGTCGCTTCACTGGTGATGCGATCGGACGTGTTGCTGCCGGTATCGCGGCGAAGGGCGAGTGAATCGATGGCCAGGGAACTGCTGGGGCTAGCGACGAGAGTAAACTGAGTTTGCGACCAATCGCCGGCGACCCACTGCACCTGATCGATGTCCCAAACTTTGGTGCGGGCTTTGAGCGTTACGGCGCCGGGGGCTAGGCCGAAGGGACGATAAACGATTGCGCCGGCGGCGTCAGAGAAACCGACTCCATCGACCGAGCCGTTGTTGTCGTGATCGAATTCGATTTGCACGTTGGCATAAATCGCGGAGGTGGAGAGTTGGCCGACGATCAGCGATTGTGAAGTGCTTCGATCCAAGCGATCCGAGCCGTCATCGATGGCGATGTCAAGCCACTCGATCTTGGGAAGTGGCGTGGCGACGTAGGTGTACTGGAATTGAATCGGTTTGGCATAGACGGTGGAATTGAGATTGGAGTCCCAGTAGGCGGTGGTCAACGTCAATTGGACTGCGCCAGGCTTCAGATTGCGTGGACGATACGTGAAATTGCCGAAGCGATCGGTGATCGCAGTCCCTTCGCTGGTACCATTGCCATCGTGATCGATGTAGACGAGGTAATCTGAAACTGGGCGTTCTTCGAGTTTGACGGTGCCGACGATCGTCGGATTGTCGGTGATCTTATCGGTGCTCGAGACGCCGGTGTCGGAGACCAAGGCGAGCGATTCGATGACCGGTGCAGGTGGGGCGAACAGTTGCAGCGAGATTTCACTCCAGGGCCCGAGCAAATAGCTGGCGAACTCGACGCGATACGAAGCGGAGCGGACGCGCAGCGTGTGCGAGTTATAGCTTAAGCCTTGGGGCCGATAGGTGAAGACGCTGAGATTGTCGGTCAGCACGCTACCGTCGACAAGCCCGTCGCCATTGTGGTCGAATTGGACTAGCGTGTAGGTGGTATCGATGGGTGTGGCAGCGGTGTCGAAGAGGTTACCGGTGAGGGTCGGATCGGAGGTGATGCGATCGGTGGCCGAGGTGCCTGTGTCATTTGCGAGGCGAAGGTTGCGGACTTCGACTTTGGAGGCGGGGAGCGTATCGAGCTGATAAGCGAAATTGATCCAGCGACTGGAGGAGAGCGTGTTGCCTACCGCATCGAGTTTGGTGAGTCGATAACGAAGATCGACCGGACCGACACGGCCGATCAGCGAGGGATCACCGGAGCGTGGATCGTACTGAACCTGATTGGAATCGGCGGGGAATTCAACGTATTTGGTGACGGTGCCGTTGCCTTGCTGATCGAACTCCAGTCGCACCTTACCGCCGGCACGATCACCGGAGAGCGTAGCCTGGATCGTGGGGTCGGTGGTGGTGCGATCGATCAGTGAGGAGCCTGTATCGCGTACCAAACCAAAATTGTTTAACGTCAAGCCGGCCGTCGATGCGATGCCATCGAGCACCAGGGAGAAGTCGACCCAGTTGCCGGTGGAGATCGTTTCACCTTGGGCGTTTAAATGCACGACGCGATAGCGGAGTGTCCAGCGGCCAGAGACATCGGCGAGCCGATTGTCGGTGGTACGCGGATCGTAGGTGAAGCTATCGCCTGAGTTATTGATCGATAGCGAACCGTTGATGTTTCCGGTGCGATAATGATCGAATTCGACACGGACGGTTCCACCTTGGAAAGCGCCGCGCACGGTCCCCGAGAGTCGAGGATCGGTGGTGATGCGATCGGTGGACGAGACGCCGTTATCTTGCAGCAGTGCAAAATTATCGACGTACGGTGGAGCGACGTTGGTAATGGTCCCTTTCAGAGAAAAGTTGTAAGGGTTTTCATCGCTATCGTTGGAGGTGATCGAGAAGGGAACATCCAGAGAGCCGATCGCGCCGGCATTCATCTGGAGAGTGACCAAGACCGATGAGTTGGCGGGGATGGAACTGGGAACAAAAGAAGTGATCGAGAAACCGCTGCCTACCGAGGGAACGCCGAGGGACAGTGGCGAGTTGCCTTGATTGGCGATGCGAATTTGGCGCTGTACGGGGGTGCCGATCTCGGTGGAACCAAACGAGAGCGAGCCGGTGTTATCGACAATGGTTTGGCCGGAGGAGGTGAGTTGAATATCGATTTCTGGATCGCGGCTGAGCACATCGGCTGTGAATTTGAGCGTGAAGGGATTTTCGTCTCCGTCGCTATTTTTGAACGAGAAAGTGCCCCATTTCGGGCCGGTAGTGGAGGTGTCGACGGTGATGGTGAAAGAAGTTTGTTGGCCTGGCGAGACGGTGCTCGCGTAGGCTTTGGTGATAGAGTAGCCGGGCGGAAGCTGAATGTCGTTTGTTTTGAGACGGAGAATGGCGGCGGGGTCCATCGGTGAGGCGAGGTTATCGATGGTGAAGGTTCGTGAGAGCGTGGCGCCGACTTCGACCGAGCCAAAATTGAAATTGGTTTGATTGACGAGAATATTTTGATTGTTGTCGCGAAGCTGGATTTCACCGGATGCGGCCGTTTCGAGGGTGAAGCCGAAATCGGTCCAAGGCCCGGTGCTGACGAGTTGATTGTAGTAGTTGTATTCGAGGACACGCTGCTTAAAGTTGACCGAGCCGGCGTAGAAATAGAGACCCGGATCGGTTGTGCGCGGGTCGTACTGAAAGGAGGTGCCGTTGACGATGACTGAGCCATCACCGACGCCATCGCCGTTGTGATCGAACTGGACATGGAGGACGCCGAATCCGCCGTAGCCACCCGACATACCGGAGCTTCCACCGGTGCCCGAACTGACGGTGCCGGTGAGCGTGGGATCGTAAGTGATTTTATCGGTCGAGCTGATGCCGGTGTCATTGAGCAGGCGGATACTGCTGACATCGTAGGCCATCATTTCGCGTTTCTCGAATTGTTCGAGGAGCGAGTGGCGAAAGAGTTTACGATTTCGAGCGACGTTTTGTTTTTGCGAAAGTAGCTGCGAGAGCTTGCGCCACAGCAGGCGCCGAAATCCATGTATGGACATAGCGGCAGGATCTCCAAATCATTCGGAGGAAGTAGTGTTGATGAGCGATGATGAGAAGCGGTGATACTACGGCGTAGCTCCTAATGGCTATACCGGCCAAGTGATATCATTTCAGCGATCGCGTTTCAACTACCGGCGGCGGAATCCATGGGGGATCATTGAAAATTCATCGATCATCAAAAAATAGAAGGTCTATGCTGTCTCCATCGCTTTTAGGTCATTGCGAGATTTCAGAGGTTTGTTTAACGAATTGCAGGACCGTCGTTATCGATGATTGAGATTCGCAATTCGATTAGGAAGAGTATCCCTACAGGAAAAAATCGACGATCCTACTGCATCGGATTGGCCTATACGACTTGAGTTACAAAGTTTTGCCTTAAACTTATTTGCGATCAATAACCAAATGACGGTCTCTCCGATAGCTAAAAAAAAAGCCCAGGCACCCCGAAGGTTGCTTGGGCCATACCTACCCCCCCCACGCCGTGCAATGACTGCGGTAACCGCAGCCACTGCACGTCATAGGCGAAGGTGATGGGTAAAAGTTGCCAGCCTGGATGGCTGACCACACGGCTCTGAATACAGCCTTGGTGCGTTCCAAACGCTCGGCATCAAACTCGGCATCCAACACCTGTACCTTCGGTTCTTTGGTTTTTGTAATGACCGCAAACCGAAGTTTCAGTTCCTTGCCAGGCACAAGCCGACGCACCAAGTCGCCATAAAGCAAAAGCTGCTCTGCGGATTCTTCTGCCTGCTCTGCATTCCAAGCACTGCGGGCCGTCTTGAAGTCCTGGATGATCACGTGCTCGTCGGTCTCTAGCAGCAAATCAACACGTCCTAACAAATCAGGCACACCGGGAATCAGTTCACCACGTAATTCTTCCTCGATCGCTATGATGCGACCTTCCGGCTGCACCAGCTCGCTGGCCAGAAACTTAGTCAGCATGCGCTGGGCTAGTTGCTGCAATGACTCGGCCGACTCAGACGAACCAAACTGAATCTGCTCAGTCTGGTTGGCGTGCCAGCATTGCCGGTAAGTTGCCATCAGAGCATCCAGGTCGGGAAGAGGCTCACCAATCAGCAGAGCCTGAAAGTACGCTTCGATGACTGCGTGTATCGCCGTACCGAAAATCAGACTGGACAACACCGTGTCTGCGTCAAGTCCGTCGATATAACGGAACTTATACTTCAGCGGACAACTTCTGAAAGTGCTGATCGCACTGTAGCTGATGTAGTCACGTCTGCGCGTTTCCGAATTTGCGTCTGAGATCATTGCTGAGCTCCAAACTGTTGCTGTTGCTTGAACTCTTCAATGATAGTACTAGCTTGTCTGATCGTGAGATATTCAGGGCGATCGAGTTGAAAACGCTCTCGCACCAGTACCGCAGGATCCATGCGGTTGCGTCGTGAGATCGCGTGTATGGCCCGCAGCTGAGACTGTGTGACAGTACCGATTACTGGACGCTGCGGATGACTGTTGCTGCCAGCATGACCGTTTGACTTACCAGCGTTGGACTGAACATCACGAGCAGGTTTAACCTCGTCTTGAATGTCAGTCTTGGCTGCACTTTCGTTAGCTAAAGCCAGTTGGTCGTTTACCGCCTGCTTACACGCAACGAAAGCATCGGAAACTTTTTGATGGAAACCATCGAGATCACGTTCCAAAAGACCGCGATCAACTTCAAACTCCACGTGACAGCTCGCACAAAACGAACCGAAGTCAGGCAGGCCTACCTTTTTCTGAAGGCCGACAGATATTTTTACACCCATGATTTTTGACTTTCAAAAATGATGAAACGAAAAAAGCTCCGAGCACGCCGGACGTTACCGGACAAAAAAAGCTCGAAGCCTAGGAAAAATCGAAGGACCTAATCACCGCCTGGCGTCTGCTTGTTCCGAGCGTTCGCGATCAAGCTGGTCCCAGTCGACAAACTGCGGTGATGTTTGGTCAGGTTCCGGATCAAAACAAATAGTTTGGGGATCAATGATAGAAAACCCACGACGTTTGATGTGTCGAATATCTTCACCAGTTGCTTTCGCAACGAGTCGATCAAGTTGCTACTGAGTCATGCGTTTACTCCGTAAACAAAAAGGAAACGCCGCCCACGATGAGCGGCGTTAGAAAAAACACCGCTCCACTTGGAGCACAAAACAAAGCCAGAGTCTTAAGCGGCTACTGCACAAACACGATCTAGCAAGCCATGCAAAGCCTGGGACCGTGAGGGCAGAACTTCCAAAGAACGATTCTTGAAACTCTCCGTAAAAGCGTTAAACAAACGCCAAACAGAGTTTCCGTCCTGCATAAATTCAGGATGCGATGGCTCACGCCATACACTCAGAACAAGCGGAAACTGCGTAACCGGAATGACGCGAGCGTCTACAGCTCGAACCATCAAGTCGTGCGCAGTTTTATCTTGGATCTGAGTCTGCTTGTACAAACCAATACGATCATCTTGCTGCGTACGCATTTCAGACAGTCGTCCGACTGCTTGCGCTACGATACCGGGCAAGTCACGCTCAATAAACCGAGTATGCTTGCGAGTTAGTACGACCTCTCCGAAAAAGGAAAGGTTGTCGCAAACAATGACTTGGCTACCCAGAGCGATTGAGGCAGGAAATGTCTTGTCATGACTGTTGCGCAGACCAAGAACAAGACTGTAATCAGAGGCATTTTGAGAGCTGGATAGCTCCATTAGGCCAAAGTATCGATCGCCGTTGAAGGGCTTGACCCTTTCCCACTGTCGATCACTGAGCAAAACATCCCTTCTTGCTGCCATCGAAAGACTCCTTTCGATGACACTGATACCGTAAGTTGTTTGCCAGCGCAAGTTTACGTTGCGTGAGTTTTGAAACCAGCTCTAGAGTTAGCTGTCTGTTTCCGATCAATCTCTTGAAACAACGGAACAAAAGATCGTATCAGCAATCGCATCTTTTCCGGCACCGTTGCTTTTAAGCAACTCAAGTCGCCTCTGCCACATCAGCACGTTGCGTTGAAAAAGACCGGACAGGTCTGTGATATGCGGACTCTCGGACAAACTCTCAATCGTGAATAAGATGGCCTGCTGTAGATAGTACTCAAGATTCGCTGAGAATAACGCCAAGCGAAAGCGAACTTTTGAACCATGAACGAGACAACACCGAATCCTATACAGGCGGTTTAACTGCCAGGTGAGCCTACACAGGTGGCTAGAAAGCTGATCGTGCATTTTACTTGGGTCGGTCATCCAATCGACAAGTCGATGGCCCCGAACTTGGACAAAAGGCCGAGATCGTATGGCATCTAGAAGCTTTCCGCTTAGCGATTCTTCCTGCAGCAGGCGCAGAAGTCCCTCAACATTCAGGTCTCGAAGAGAGTCTGACTGAGATTTTTCTTTAAACGACTCTGGCCAGTCAATCCTCAAATACTTCAATGTTATCACGAAGTCTCGCAGGATGCGGAACATATAGCCGTTTAGCATCACATGACTGACGTTGTCCGTAACGGTGCGACCAATTTTTGTTCCGCTAACATTTGCCAGGGCCTCAAGCCCCATCCACCAATTCAAGAACTTTTCAGAGTAGTTTTGGCTATCTCTTCCAGCCCGATAACGTCGCAAGGCAGTCTCAAGACGATTCTTTGACTCTTCCTCGAAAATACGAGAGCCTAGGATACGGGAGAGCTTTTCCGAGAATGTATTAAAGTCGTCCTCGTCCGGGACCTCGATTGGATTTGGCACTGGGTTGGTCAGGGAGATGATCATTCTTCGCTGATCTCCCTCGCGAATTACAAGACACTCTCGCTCAATTTTAAGCAAGCCTGGCTCAAATCGAAATCGCAAGGAATCAAGCAGCGGCTCGATCTCCTCGCGAGCAATGATTGCAGCGGACGAAAAGTCTGGCGCAAAAAAACGACCACTTGCGAAGGTGGTAAAATCATCAGGGGTTGCGAAGGCCCTTTCGTATTCTTTCTCTACTGAAACGGGACAGGCAGGCGACAAGGACAAGTCACGAAATGAATTCAATCTTCGGACATTCTTGCCGCCGCTGATACGAAGTATCACTTGAAACCCATCGGGCGGCCGCTTTAACTGGCGCACAATAAATTCAAAGTTGTCGGCAAAAGAATAGCTATCCGACTTTAAGAATTTCTCGTGCCACGCAAAGAGTGCTCGCAACGGCCATCCTCGAGCCATCAGGTCGCTTAGCATTGCGTTCGTAAGTGACTCGATAGTTGGCGTGTCCTTAGCTTCGAGTGCCTCTTTGAGCCGATTGCAAAGTGTTGCGAAGTACCGCTCCTCTAAGGCCGCATCCAGGTCTGTCGCTGCAAACTGAAGATGGCGGAGCCGCGTCTGATTCTCTGGCTTACTCTTATCGCTTTTGCTGGAGCCCGGCAAAAGTGGAGGACTAGCCAGGAAGGGAAGTAGTGACGCTTTTCCTTTAGGAAATGACGCCGCCAGAACGACATCGCTCTTGAGAATTGAAGAAGCCTCAGCGCAAATCGCAAAGAACTCGTCGTCGTCAAGTCTTCCAATCTCCAGCTCTTCGCAGAGTTCTCGAATGACCGTTCGCGAATTGAGGCACTTCACTCGGTGCGAATCCAGGGATTTGTCGTGCGTCAAGCCGTACCAACAGTCGAGAAAGAAAAGCTCGTGCGGCTCAAATCGGGTGCCATTGAGTCGATCTGGAGGGACGAAACGCATCTTAAACTCTCGCTTGACTTTCCGCTGCTCGCGACCGATACTTCACATACACAACTCGAGATAAATGGGGGTAAAGGGGCTTCGGTGAAACCGTAAGGTTCTCCGAACCAATCACCCCCTTATTTTTTGCGCCCTTCAGGCGTAGCTTCTTTTGGCCGCTGCTATTTCTGTTTTCTCGCGGCGGTGCCTGATTCTATCGAGCATTGATGTCGGGGAACAGCATTCACCGCATCGTGCACGAACCGCACCAGTAAATCGAGCAGTCGTGCCCTGCTAACCCGATCAACCTTGTTTCCGCAACTCTCTCGGGGTG
>Ga0315904_10006601_pt1 | contig 15836 bp, 3 predicted proteins | sample LakEriMetagenome_6_FD_203529 | JGI IMG/M metagenome (GOLD analysis project Ga0315904, IMG submission 203529) | Freshwater fungal communities from buoy surface, Lake Erie, Ohio, United States - Buoy 12 MA120 | ecosystem: Environmental > Aquatic > Freshwater > Lake | place: USA: Lake Erie, Ohio... | reverse complement strand
GTTCCACTTGCAATTGTACCAATGTAAGAAGTGCCCTGGAATGCAGTGCATTCTCCTTGTTTAACACTAGATGCAAATTGACATTTAGTATCTGAACATCCACACCCTGGCTCTCCTACCATGCCCAAACATGATTCTACGGGCCAAGTCTGAACACCATGTAAATAAGTTGGTGAATCTGATGGAAAGTTTTTTCTAGCAATTCTATTTAGTGAACATTCAACATCAATTAATATTTTGAACGGATTGAACAGGCATTGGTTTGCCCCACTTGCCCCTACTAGATTTCCAATACCATTATATGAAATGCCAGATTTATCTAGATAATAACCCATTGAGTCAAATCCATGGGTTGTATAAGTTTTTGGCTCATGTATGCCGCCAGCGATACTTATATCACTATGAACTGGAAGTATATCTTGGCATCCAGTTCCTCCAACTGTACAGCTTTTAATATCTGATGTAAATTTCCATCCTGGGTGTATAACTCCAATAAGTGGTAAATAATCATCAACTATAATTTCTGTACTATCTATTCCTATATCTTGTTTTGCTAATTGTATTATAGAATCATTACACCAGTCAAAGAACCTAGACTTTTGTTCATTTAATATATCTTTTCCGCCAGATATTGTTTGACCATTTTCGTCATAACCATCTAATTCAAAAGCAGATTTAAATTCATTATTCGCGGTACATATAGAAGGAGATCCAAAAGGTGCAATTCTTGTTCCAGCCTTATATTCATGTCTCGGAAAAAACATCTTATTGCACCACAAATCCCCGCCGCATACTGCTGAGTCTTGTACACAACTATGTTTAAGATTTGTCGCAAATATGCCATTAAATCCCGATGGACTCAAATATGATCCACTTCCAAAAACTGTTCCAGAGTTAACAATTGTCGCTGGAGTTCCAGTACATGCAAAACCACTAGAAACGGACGGGATTAAATATCCATTTGCTACAGTTGGCAAAAATCCACTAGAATAAAATAGATTAAAATAATTCCATATATGTGAACCAGATGGAAAAGAAGACTTCTGATACTTATAGTCTTGAGTAACAAATGATCCAGAAGAAGGATGCGTACTACAGGGTGAAGTATAGGCTGGTGTAACAGAGTCTGCAAGAATAGAATAGTTTATTAATTGACAGCCAGAAGTTGTGCCGTCATTATAAACATATGCACCCGCATTTACTACTTTACATGAACTGCTTTCAACTTCATACCAAGTTCTATCATGTTCATGATATTCTCTTGAGACATATAGTTTGTATCCACCAGATCCTAGACATTCAATTTTATTAACAATTGCCACTTCTGGATGGCACTTCTTTTTACGAACTCTTATTGCATCTGATGGAAATGATCCTGTACTATAAACTGGATTTCCACATGTTTTTGTATTTACTGTTGAATTGGCATTGCAATAATTTGCTTTGCCTGATGCTATCGTACAATCAATATTAGTAGCATTATTTCCAGCAGTATATGGAAGTCTTCTTAATGTATTACATTCTTCCGTATTTAAGAATGGTTTATTTAGTTCATACCTCACGCCACTTACGACAGAGTTTACACCATGACTCCAATCGTACCAGTCAGTAGATTTACTTGTTCCTAATTTAATTCCAATAAATGGTTGAGGAGTTGGGCAATTTATTAATGTTGGTGATATCTTATCGGTTCCAGCCCAATAAACACTTGCACACGCAGCACTAGCACCAGACACTAGAACTAGTCCGGTGGATGTAAGATTATAAATAGCGATCAATGCTGGGTCTTTACATTCACAGGCACATTCGTTTAGTTGATAATTAGCCGGTAGTCTTCTTGGAAAAATACCTTCATACCCAATAGCACTTCCGCATGAACATACTACTGTTCCACTCCCGGTTCCAGTTGGACAGGTATTACATGGTGTATTTCCATTACATTCTGGATAACTTCCGGGATAACCTCCAGAATAATTACATCCATAGAAGAAGGCACCTAGAGAACAACCGTATGTATATACTTTTTCACCAGGGCAAATACCAAATGGATTATCTACAGAAGAAAAATCATCTAATGTTAAACATTGTGAAAAATTCTTATATCTTAGCCCTCGACTTGTTAATTTTTTAAATATATCCACATTCTGTTCAGCCACTAAATATAAAGTCGTTTGTAAATCTAAGTCTCCATTTTCTCCTATTCTTGCCGGATAATGATGAGAGCATGAATTAGCATTTCCCCAGATTGCTGATATTGGATTATTTTCATAATATACATCTGGATAATATGGTTCATTTATATATTGATGTAGATCTGGACACGCAAGATCAAATTGAGCAAATACTCTATATCCTCCACCTTCTGCCCTAAAATAATCAGCATCAAGATATGCACTCGCAAAGTCATTACAGCCAGTCAATTCTACCATTCCAGCACCACCACCAAGCTGATTACTGGTCCATCCAATTATTACGCCGCTTGAACCGGATGCTACTACAGGATGTAATGTAACGTTAAACCCATTTATGCATGAGCATGTATTTCCAGTATAATAGTCTCCATAAGTTGCTCTAAGTGAATCATTGCCACATACTGATAGATTAAATCCACTTACACACGTAAAGGAGGGCTCAGTCTTTGCTTTTCCAAAAACGCTAGCCGCTCCATATTTGCAGTAATTATGTCCATATCTTGTAGAAAGCTGCTGCCATATAAACTCAGAATTTAAGCCGTTTATTTCTAGATTTAATGTTTCCGCTTTCATACTAGAAGATGCACATCCAACACAACTATCGTCTACTTCTATTTCAATTAGAAAAGGAACCTTAGAGGTAGGCCAGCCATTACTAGTTCCTAAAATATTAGTCAATGTGCCGGTTGTATTATAGTCAAGATAAGATCCAGAGTTTGTACAACATGTGTATGAACTTTGTTTTGTACAAAAATATGGTGCAACCACCTGTTTATTTGAGTCGGCAAGTCCCCAGAACCCATATCCGCTTCCACCAATTTGAGAAAATGAACCGCCAGAGTCTCCTCTGGCACTACTACCGCTTGACCAGACGCCTCCACTACCGCCAAACGGTGTTGGGTTTGGTGCGACAATATTCCAATACATTGGTTCTGTTATGTTGCCTGTTGGGTTTGCATTTGTATATGTTTTGTCCTGATGGAGTTTTGAAAATGCTTCTGTAATAACATCTTTTCTATTTTTAGTTTCTTTGCCGCACAGATTCATAATATAACCATATGTAACATATGGTTGTTTTACCATACAGGCATAATTAGATGTTGGTAAAGGATCACAGAAACCGCTCTGGGTAATATATCCGCCGGTTTCATTTCTCTTATAATTCAATTGATATCTAGCGTCTTTACATCCATAACCGGTTGGATTTAAATCAAAATTTGGAAAAGATGGAAAAGTGATAGGGCTTGGAATTTGAATATGTTCTGGTGGATATTGTCCAGGGATTACTGAATCACAGTCACACCTACATGGACTAAGCGGTTTTCTTCCACCCCAAGCCGTTCCTAAATTAAGGAACATATGTATTTCTTGACCTGCTAGTTGCCTCTTTAAATCTTCTATACCGGTTGGAACACTTCCTTGATTTTTCCATCCGCCAAGAGGTAATCCACTCGCATCAAATGAGCAGTCGTCATTGAAATTACATCCACGATAAACGAAAGCCAGTCTAGGTAGTCTATTTGTTACATACGTTTGTGTTTCTGTGACGCATTTATTGTAAAAATCATATTGTGTGACACAATCAGGAAATATTTCTAATGTAGCATATTTACTATAACATGTAGCATTTCTACCCTTTCCTCTATTTATAGCTTGTTCAAATCTTTTGGCAGAATCATATTTGTCTTCAATAAAGAAATCTCCATAATATGATAACTGTTTTTCAAATACTGGACTACCGCTCACAATTATTGGAAGTCCGCTATTATCTATAGATGGGTATCTAAAATCACGACGACCAGATTCTGCTAAAATGCCAGACAATGCCGTGATATTATCATATAATCCGTAGTTATATCTCCACTGTGGATCTCTATTAGATTGTAATATATTTTTTGGATGATTAAAAATTCTTCTAAAGTCTGTATGATAATTCAATCCGTCACAAAACTGTTTGTCCTTATCAGAAATTCCATAGGCACTAAGACCACAACAAGTCTGTGGATCATATGTATTAAATGCTACCCAATGCCCACTTTGTCCAATATTCAAACTAAAATCGCCAGTTGGTATTGCCGAATTTGGTTGTGTATTATTGCTAGTTGTTCCAACAAATTTTACTAATGTATAAGTGGGTGTATGCGTAACATCAAAGATTGTATATACATTGTTGAATATTCCACTTACATCATTCTTTATTCCAATAGTCATTCCATTTCTAAGACCGCTTGCGGCAATTTGATTTGAAAGTGAACCGTATGCTAATTTTGCCTGGATAAAAGATGAAGAGGATGTAGACCTAAATATACTACCGCTTCCATCAAAATATCCGGCATATTTTCCAGCTACAGAACCATCTGGATGACAACCAGAAATATAGTTATAATAAGATGAATTTCCAGACGCTCTTGTCCTAGAAGGTTCATAGTTTTGGAATCTTTTATACTCGACAGAAACATTTTGTTTTTCATTTCCAGAACAATCAATTAGATATCCAGCCGGCTTATATAGATTTCCTTGTGGATGACAGTTTTCTAGACTAACCATTCTCCATGCACCGCTAAGATTTTTATATATCTTAGTGTTGAAGTTGATCTTATTTCCCCAACCGTAATTTTCTGGAAATTGCTTGAATACCTGGGTAGGATTTGCTGTTGCACAAGATGCATTGTCTGAACTGACGCCTGCAACTAAACCAGAACGTCTATTAATAAGATAGACTTCTGCACCACCCCTGCCCAATCCACTTCCTTCTAATGACCCATCTGATCCATAATGGGTTGATATTCCTGTATCTGGATCATAGACTGATCTATAAAAAACGTCTGGTCTTTGTTCATTTAAGAACGGCCCATATGTGATGCTACTACATGTTTTTTCTGCTTTATGATCTTCATCGTGTCCATCAAAAAAATCATAATATCCATTAGAATATGTTGCCCATCCAGAAATTAAAACTCCACTAAATCCCCAGAATTCAGGATTAGCTACTATAGAAACGCGGATATTTCTAGATATAGAAATCCCTTGACTTCCAATATCGTCAGAATCATAACTAGCACCAGCAGAACAAAACTCTACATTAATGCATTGTTTTCCACAACTATAACACTTGGTGTCGTCCGTCTTAGTTATAAAGGCCATATTTATTCCTAGTTATTAATTAGTGCAGTATCCTCGCCGCACCACTCACATGTTTTATATCCTTGAGTTTGTATTTTTAATGTACATGTTTGTAATACACCATTATCGCATTCAACGTGTGTAACAACTTGCTGTGATTTAAACTCCGCTTGTAATACCCAATGTATTGGTAAAGATTCTGTCTCAACTGTAGCATTATTTGGATAAATATTAACAATACATTCTTGACTTGGAGGAAATCCGCTTGATGGGGTAAGTGTCCCGCTAGACAGTGCATTTCCGGTAAATGTAAGCGATATATTTGTACATATATTACATCCAGTTGATTGTATCGCAAAACCACCAGTCGTATAGCCACTTCCGGCAGATAATACACTGAAAGATGCTCTACCACTAGCATCAACTACTATCTTACCAGATGCACCAACTCCATTCCCTCCCGTAAAAGATCCCGTATTAACTTTCTTTGTTCGTCCAGTATAAACAGTAAACGCCAAATCACCAACGTCAAAAGATTGTCTTAATGGATTTTCAACTAATATCTTTTTACTAGATGAAGACGTTCCATGACCGGCACCACTACATGGAATAGTAACATGTCCACAGTCTTGACAATCATTTGTCCATATATTATAGTAGTCATTTGCTGGTGTTGGATTGTTTTGTGTTTCCCTAATTATAAAAGCTTCATAAAAGGGGAATTCTAAACTATTATAGTCTAGTTGTTCATAATATCCTATATTACTAGAATTATTATTATATGCCAAATATTCTGGATCATATATGTTTCCAGTAGAACTAAATGCACGTACATTTGGTGGTGCGTTTCTAGTATACTGATTTCTACTATTACTTCTTTCAACTTCAAAAGAAAAACTAGGAGGAGTATATAAATTGGTTAATTTTACTAAATATAACTTAGTTGTGTTTCCTCCAGTCCATACTCCGCGATCATTATCCCATCTTAAATCTACCGGACCAGACTTCCATGTGCTTGGGTTCCAGCTTGCCTGTGGATGAAACTTAGTAGAATCTGCTGGATTAGAAGGAACGGGATTTCCATCAATATCATAACCCCATCCAGTTAAAACCATTGGGGCTTTTAATCCAACTCCACGAATTCCAGAAACTTCTACTGTACTTCTAGCCCAATGATCTTTTTCAAAATATAAATCTACTGGACTTCCGCTTCCGAATGGATAAGTTCCGCTTGCACCTACATATCCTCCACTTCCATTTATTCCAGAATCCAATGGATTATAATTTAAAGCCATCGCAATATTATGACCACCAGAATACCACGGATCATTTCCTATTGGATTTCCTCTAGGATTTATTCCAGATAATTGATTAAATGGATTAAATGGATTTAATGTCGTAGAATTTATACTTCCCGCTGTTGATGCTGGTGCGGTCCAATATGGTAAATAAGGGCCAGCCCTGCCGGAACTAGTAAAGTTATTATATGGATAAAATATAGCGTCTAGAGATGTAGCACCAAGTATATTCCAAGGGTCTTTATCTGTTACTCCATCTTTAAATTTTCCGGCTAAATCAATAAAACTATTGTAATCTAATAAACCAATCTGTGCCTGTGGAACTTCCATCCATTGTCCACTCACTACAGGAGAATCACTATTGCCGTTTACTTCTATTCCAGTGGCTATAGCATTTCCCTGTGCCCGTAACGTATGGGTAATTTCGCCAACCAATACTAACGATGCTGGTCTAGTTGTAATTGATGGATTATTTGTCCTAGTCATTTATTTACCTAAGTTTTAATTTTTTAATGTCATCAGATATTTTAGTCAATTTCTGTTCTAAAGCTCTAGTATTTTTGCCAAATCTTGGAGAAATTGTCTTAAAATTGTATGTTGTTTCCATTCCGTCATTATTGATATTAATCTTAATATCAGTGACTTGTTGTATCCCATAGAAACTATCACCAATTCTTTTAATTGAAGGAATTCCGGGAATTGTTATACTTCCTTCTTCTATTGCAAATAAAGCAAAATCATCAATAGCATTTGCACGACCTTGTGCCGCCAAATTCATTCCAGTGAATCCACTTGTTTGGTTTAATGTAAAACCGCCAAATTGACCAAAATTTGTTGGGATTAAAAAGTTTTCAGGAATTAAAGATTCATCTTGTTCATACTCAACCTTGCCCCTGAATGGTATATATGATAGACTTGTCATCCATGGGCCGTAGACATATCTAGTAGATATCTGAGCATAATTAAAACTTTTTGGTACTACGCAAGCCTGAAAAGGTTTTAATACAGAAACAAGTTGGTCTTCAAGGGTTTGATGTTGCCTATATTTACCGGACGGTGCAATACTTCCGGGCTGATTTGGAAAACCGTTTTTATTAGCTATGCTAGTCCCAAGAAATACATTCAGTCCATTCATTGATAAATCGCCCATTGCATTACCAGATGAGCCGGGCCTCGGCACAGGCAAAAACACTCTAGAGGATTCAAATTTGACAAATGGAAAACAAAATCTTCCATTCTCTTCAAAGTTCAAACTTTGTAGTCCGCTTACGGTATCCGAAAGCCATCTATGATTAGTAATAGAAGGTATTCCAATTACGCCGCTTTCAAAATAACCGCTATTATCTGGAATTTGTCCAGACGTTCCAGGGATTTGGGGCTGTTCATTAGTTGTAGTATTTGCATATAGATCACTATCTGTTGGTACAAATCTAGTCCATGGAATTTGAAACATAGTATAGTAATAACTTGTTCCAAATTGTCCTTCACCGCTTGGTATTAAATTTGAACCAGAATTTTTAGAATCTACGTATTTTTTCCTTAGTCCAGTAATGATATCACTAAAAGGAAGTTTTGCTCTATTGTAATAACCATCATATCCAATAGGCAAAAACGCATATCCATTTTCAATATTATCTGGTGCCGCATGAACTATGTCTAGACCAGATGCACCGTATAATATATTTCCACTAGAATCAACACCGGACGGGGAAGAGTATCTAGTGATGCATAACTTATCTAGATTATACTCAGAAAAATTACAAATCTTCTGTGCTTGTCCTACTAAGTTTGTAATAGCTTGTGCATAATTTGTATCATACTGTCCAGTATTTGATGCCAAGAAATTATGATCATAGTTTAAGAAAGGTGAAACTTTTCCGTCTTTTATAAAGAGATTATTTTGTGGAATCTGTCTTGAATAATAATTAGAAGGTTCTACATATGCCGCCTCATTTAATTCCCATGATCTTTTAAAATTACCAACCAGATTATCGCCATCTAAGTCTTGAATAGCCTTTGCGTATGGAACCGGGGCATACCATGATTTACCATAATGTTTATCACCAATCTCTTTTATCTTTTCATGAAATGTTGGCAGTACATGTTGTCTCACTGCCACTTCTGCCGCCGCACATGAAATATTAATGCCTAAACCAAAAATACCAGAGCCAGATGCTGTCGGTAAATAATTTGGATCACCAGATCTATTATAATTAGTTGAAACTAAACTATTATGAGTCTGATGTAAGGAGAACATATTCCCCAAACCAAGTAAATTAGACGCACCGGCATAACCAAGACCTCCAGAAGCATTGATAGTCGCCATTCCCTTCTCTAATTCATCTTTAGTAACAGGGACTCCATTTGTTTGTCCGCTTGGAGAAGTACATTCTGGGAAGAAAGCTTTCGTTATATTCCTTATTTTTTGATATTTATATCCTTCCACGAATGCTTTCCAGCTATCTATAGAAGACATAGCACAGCGAATTTCTAATAATGAAGCTGCATATATTCCTTGATACATTACTCCTGTAATTGTAATTGGTCCAAAATCACTCTTCATATCAATAAGTATACAATCATCAACATCTCTTGGATCTAGTAACTGTGTTACAACGGGTATTTTTCTAACAGAAGTTTCATCTAATCCTAAAGAGTCTGTTGCTGTGTCACTAGTTGTTCTTGGGTCTGATCCAGTTGGTAATAAAATATCCCCCCAATAATGCCTTAACATTGTTCTTGGTGAAGAAACTAATCTTGTCTGATATCCTCCGGTAATAACCTTCATTGTTGTAAAGTCATTTAATTTAATAGATATATCAGAACTCTTAATTTTGATATCATTTAGCTTATTAGGATCAAATAAAACAGGCAGTCCACTTACTCCGGTTGCTTGCACGGGAAAGCTTCCACCACTAGCAACAGATATTGTTCCGGCATTTGTGAATCCCCAATCAGAACGTGGCTGTTCTATATTTGATCCACGCCATAATCCAACACCGCTAGAATCTAGTGGATCTGAATAATAATTACTAGTCGAGGTTCCATATGATGTATCATTAATTGGCCTTCTTCCCGGATGAATTCCATTATATGAGGAAATAACAGAATTTTTTAAGTCTGGAACTTCTAGTCCAATTAAATTATATGCAATATTGCTAAATGGTCTATATTGATTAAAGAAAGAGTTTTTATCTATAGTTTTAACTCTAATTGTGCCGCCATAATTTCCACCGGAAGAAAATTTGGTTGGCACCATTGTTTGTCCAATGCCTGCAATCCAGTTACATACAGCCGGTTGATTTATAACATCTGGATACAAGATTTGATCTTGTAAAGTCGGATCACCAATCGTAGTATCAGTATAAAGATCAATATATGTATAAAACTCTAGATTCGCCTCATCACATAAATGAGAGATGATCTCAGATAGGGTTTTGTGTTGGCCGGCTATTCTATATTCTGGCCCTAATTTATCTACAATTTGATTATAGAAATGAATTGCATCAAAATGATAATAATATGGTATAGCTTCTTGATCATCATAAATGTTATAGTTGTGGCGACCAAATAGTAAATTTCCTCCATGTGTTTTTTGTCTTTGTGTTTGATCAATTGGCGGAAGGTGATTAATCCCCATGTGTAATGCCCACATCAACTTTATTAGAGGAATTCCATCCTTGCTCTTACCGCTAAATCCAAAATCTCCATATTGTTTTGGAGTGGTTAAAATGCTATCATAAAGCGTTGGCACTCTATATACTGGATCATCATTTTCTAATATTCCATAAACATTAATAAGATTAGCAACATTCCACCAGTGATAAACTCCGGGACTGTTGTCAACTATAATTGATGGATTATTATGTCCAAAATCTTGTGAGCCTATGCCGTTCAATAGATATGATCCTTCTTGAGAAGAACCGAGTCCAGCATATCCATCTAATATCACACTTGTAGCTTCCAGTATTTTTAGAGGACTACTAAAATTTGCAGAATATGTTTTACTATTACTAGCCGATCTTGAAAATGAATCTACTATTCCAATATACTGAAATAATATATTTCCATTAGTGTCTTTCATTTCAAACAGAACTGGAGAACCTAATACTGGAATAGTTAGTCTGTCTCCATCGCTATCGCTTTCAATTAGTCTACAACTTAAACTTCCGCCCTGAGCAGACCAATCTGCTGAAACACTAAAATCTATAACTGTACATCCAAATAGTTTAATTGGAGCGACATTATATGTTGGAGAATCTGTAGATGTTCCAAAAGGCTGAATATTAGTAGGCATTATTTATTCCTTATTATCTTCTTTCATATGTCCATTCTATATTATAACTATAATTCCTTGTCCTTGCGTCCCAATTTTCTGTTGGTGCTGAATGAAAACACTTTCCGCTAGCCACTGTAAAATTGGGGTCATTTACTGGATTTGCCGCCTGAAATATATCATTTAATGCAGATGTTTGTGATATACTTGGTTTTTCAGTTAAAAACATTCTTTGCAATATTCCGCGTCTAGTTGCAGAATCACTTACTATTTCACCATTTGCATTTGTAGAACCAAACGAAGGATTGCCCGTTTGTGCCATAGTTAAACTGATAGAAAGGCTACGTTTATATTCGCTTCTAGAATTAAGGTATTGTAATACTGGTTGACTTCTACCAATGACCGGAGTAACTGAAAATAATTCGCCAGGATATGTATCATTTATTTGAATACTTTCAGTAATTGCCCCAGGTACAAGATTTGCTGGACGATCATCAAAGTTATATGTATAACTAATTGTTCCCGCGTTGAAATCTCTAGCAATAGATTGACTTAATGGTCTAGGATGTAACCATGGAATATTAGAAGGGTTATTATAATCTCTTAATACTCCCCTAGCATAATAATATGCCGTACATGGTATTCCCGTATCAATTACTCCAGTAAAGTAAGAATCAGCATTTAGATATGCATTATTCACATACGAAAATCCATCGACTGTATTTAGTCCCTGAATCGTGCCCTGTATATTTACTGTATTAACACCATTATCCGCAACGTCTTGACTAATATTTATATTCTCAATAACTGGAAATCCACCACTATATAGAGTATATGTTTCCGTTAAACTATAAGTTCCGGCCTCGCGGTCTATACTTTCCTGATATACAAAGTTTGCCGGCTTATAAGATTGATTTTGTTGTAATGCGATTAGTCCACTATTCTTGATAGTATTGAATCCAGAAGTAACACCAGAGCCAACTCCAAGGTATGAATAAATAAATCCGCTCGCTTGTTGCCATGGGGCAAGATTATTTAAATATGAACCATTAGTATCATAAACTGGAGAGCCAACTGCGGTAATGGACCGGTTGATTGTATAGGTCTTATTTATTTGCTGTATTTTTCTTCCACTACCAGAACTGGCGAATACTAAAGTTGTTCTTCCATCTTCTTGTATATCAAATGTTTCTGTTACATTAGAAATAAAATATCCAGATGAAGTGCTAAGATTTTCATTACCATTAGAAAATAATCCGTTGGCACTTGAAAGAAAAGTAGTATTTCTCAGATTGATAGTATATCCACCGGGATTCGCCCATCTTCCCTCTGAGTCAAATGCTACATCGTCTACGAAACCATAAAACACAATGCCCGATCCGGCATTAATGCCTGCATCCCAACCTTTGATCGTTATCTTTACTGGTTTCGCTACGCCACTTATAACGGGATTACTAAATAAATTACGTATTAATTCTTGCTTCTTTATAGTAGCATTTAATCTATCAACTCCGCTTACATCTGTAATTTCGGCAGCTTCAACATCCGGTGTTGTTGTCCAGGCTGTACTACTATTATAAACTCCACCGCTACCGGCGGCGAAATACGGATTGCCATGTGTTTGAACTAAAGTTCCTTGTAGTGATACAGAAAAATCTGTACCAAAACCTGGGCGGCCAATGTTATTATAAACTTGTTTATTAAATGACACCAATGGTGCTGGAACCAAGTAGTAGTCTACATTATTTTTTGTAATAATAACTGGCATTATGCCGTTCCTCCCATTTTCTGAGTTGTGGTCTGTTCGCTAGCGTTTGCTATGGCGGTTGACAAATCTTCAAAGTTTTGTGCTGTTCTAGCACCTTCTGCCATATTTCTGAATGTCCCAGCAACCGCTTCTAATACCATAGATGTAATATCCTTATTTACAAGTGCCGCAATATCTGGTAAACTAATGGTAATTTGCTGTTGTCCATTTGCAGCAACTTCAATAGGTTTACTGTTTGGATTTTGTACAGTATTGTTTGGAATAAATGGCATTTGCTGTGCTTGTAGTTGTGGCGGCGGCTGATTTCCAACTTTTGGAAGATTTAAGGCCGCTCTCATAGAGTCTACTGATTCCGCAAATCCTCTAACAAATGCTCCAAATCTATCAATATTAGCCTGTTCCTGAGTTAGTTGAGACTGTCTCATTACTTTTTCTTCTGCTAATAACCCTTCAACTATTTTTCTTTGATTTTCTATTTGATCGGCCATTCTTTGATCAATAGGAACTCTATCTTCAACTGCCTTGCTAGCGAGTTGTTCAGCGGTTCCAGCATCAACTCCAAACCTTCTCATCATTTCATTCTTTGTTATTTCCTTTTGTGCTTCTTTTCCTGTCTTACCAAGTCCGGGAATTATAACATCTCTGAATTGATCAAATATAGAAAATACTTCTTTTCTCATATCTTCTGGAACACCGGCAAGACTACCCTGTCTTCCAGCCATAGCTGCGGCATTTAATCCCATTAGCTGTTTGCCAACGTCTTCGTTTGTTCCAGTTACTAGATCACGTACTATTGCTCCCTGTGCATCATATAAAGCCTGAGTATATTCTTGTTGTGCTTTAGCGGAGTCAATTAGTCCATCTAGATATTGCTGTTCTATATCTATTTCATCTCTAATAGTAGATATTAACATTTCAGTAGCACCATTAAGTGCTTCAAAATGAGTCCCAACGTCACCACCCGCTTGGGCAATAGCACTCAATATACCCATCTCTTTAGCTACACGTTCTCCTGCCGTTTTTCTATCTAATCCTCCAAGATTAAATGCGGCAAACGATTGTGCCCGCCTTCCTGCTAATCCAGACATTTGAGTTGCTCTATCAGCACCGGCACGACTGGCGATAAATCCGGCTCTTGCGGGTCCAGTAGGTTCTGTCTCTAGTGCGTCTCTAACCTTCTTATTTAGAGCAAATCTTTCATCAAAGTATGTCTTTTCAGTTTCATATACTTTCTTAGCAAATTCTATTTTCTTATTTGTTAACTCAATCTCAAATTCACGTAATTGTTTTTCCGCATCAAATAATTCTCTGAATTTCTCTTGTTGTTTTGCAATTATTTCTTCTGCCTGTTTAGTAGCTTCTTGTCTAGCGGCTTCTTCTGCCTCGCCCGCATATTCATATCCTTCTGCTATTTTTTCTGCGTACTTTCTTATTGCTTCATCTAATACGGGGTCCATTCCTTCTTTAACTCCCATTCCTAAATTATCTAATTTACTATATATTGTCTTAGCTATTTCTTTTGGATCAGCGGCAGCTTCTCCTTCTGTTTTTAATAGATCTCCTAATTCTTTAGACTTTGCAAGTTCTCCAATCTTATCTATAACATCAAGTCTTCCTAATGATTTTTCTATCTCTTGTCCTGGGGCACCTGCTCTTGTGGCGAAACCAGCCATTTGGGCAGCAATTGAATTTGGCCCGCGTGCTGTTCTCATCATCTCTTTGGCATCAATTTCAAATAAATCTTTTCCTACTCCATATTTTGCACCGGCTTCTCTAGTGGTTAATTTTCCTGTGCCCACATTAGCAATTTCTTCCATAATATTTTTAGAATCTCTTAATGAGGCATTAAATCCATCATAAGCACTTTCCATTTGCTTCATAATTTGAAGCTGATAATCCATTGCTGCTGCGGCAATTTTTCTTCTTTCCATTAATAATTTTTCCGCCTCAAGTGCGAAGTATGTTGCATCTACCTGCCCCTTAAGATCTTTTGTTAATTGAAGAGAAGCTTCTGCGGCATCAATTTTTGCCTGCTGTTCTGCTAATTGTGCTTTTTCAGATTCATCAATTTGAACCTTTCCTTTCTTTAGAGTATCTACTAAAAATTCTTGAGACTTAGCTTGTTCATCTAATTTTTTTCTGTCTTCTTCAAGATTTCCAGTAAAATTAAATCCAATTGTTCTTCTTAAATTAGCGGCACCACCATATTGTTGTTCAATTGAAGAAAATCCTTGTGAATATCCACCCCCCGCTTTTAAACTAGCAATAGATGCTGCTTTCAGTCTACTTCCAAATCCTTCAATTAGTCCAGATTGAATTTCTGCAACCTTCTTAACAGTAGCTGATTGTAGTTCATATGCTTTTACTGTTTGTGCAGAAGACGTTCTTACTTGATTGTAATAGTCAACCGCCGCTATTGCTACACCCCCTATAACTCCAGCGGCGGCGGAAATTGGAGTTCCTCCAGCGAGTCCCATTCCAGCAACTAATAATCCTTTTCCAGCAGATTGTTGTAAGCTTGGACCTTTTGCACTCTCTATTGCTGCAACATTATTTGCCGCTTCTTTTTTCAATTCATCAATAATATCAAGTTGTGCATTTGTTGCACCTTGCTGTATACTAATTCTTTTGCCTTGATCAGATTCTAAATTAGCATCAGAATATATTTTTTGCTGTTTAATAATTTCTTTATCTGTCTTATTTATCTGTGCGGCAAGTCTAGCATTTGATACTACTAGCCTTCCATTAGAATCAAGATTTTCTTCTAATATACTACTACCGACACCTAAAGCAGACAGAAAACTTCCAATTATTGGAATTCCTCTATAAAATTCTTGCTCATATGATTTAGCCGCTGCCGCTGCTGCACTTGCGGCATCACCAAGTTCAATAAATTTTTCTGTTTGTTTAGCATAGTCTGTACTAAAAATAGCATCAAGCAATCCACCAGTAAGTTCCGCTACCCACGCTCCCTTAAGAACATTAGCTAATGATTTTCCGGCAGTTGCTATTTTACCAGCATTTTGAACTAGAGTAGAACCAAATTTACCTGCCGAGCGAGGAAGTTTTTCTAATGCTTTTCCGACAAGGAAAATATTCTTACGTGTCGATGCCATTCTAACAGCATCTTCTGCACCGGAATACATACCGCCTTTAACAGTTGCGGTAGTTAATGCACC